>SDBV01002301.1_pt1 | contig 28553 bp, 31 predicted proteins | sample 2277081 | NCBI WGS metagenome assembly SDBV01 (sample SAMN10402039, study PRJNA504765) | marine sediment metagenome | isolation source: marine sediment core GS10_PC15, 223 cmbsf | place: Arctic Ocean: Southern Knipovich Ridge | collected 2010
GATCCATAGGCCTCACCTCTTTCCAGGGCATGGGCACCTCCTTGTTTAGGAAATACCCATAGTTTATATGTGTTACCTATGTACCTGAACTAAAGTGTTACCTATGTTTGTTAACCGTACAGGCCACGTTTCTTTGGTTACTTTCTTTAGTGGTTAAAGAAAGTAACTCGGGTGTGGGTGAAACGCCACATTTCTAAAAAATATTATTTTGATCAAATCGACTCTGCCTGGAAGACATTGAATTTGAGCAGTAAATATCAATAGACAAGACATGAAAAGCATTTACAATATTTGTAAACGCTTTTAGTTATTACCGCAACTATGGATGTTCCCTATGCTTTCAGGTACCTCAACTGTTGCACACAGGTTTCCATTTAGCGACCAAATCGGCTTTTTCAGCCTCCCGCACACCCACAGACGGGGAGCTGAAGTGCGCATGCACGTGCGTAGCACCGTTCTTTTTAGCGCAAGAATCTTTCTCATGATTCGATAGTCCTTCGTCAAAATCCCTGGTCTGTCCGATGTAAACAGAAATCCATTCTCCCTTTTCAGTTTGCTTGGCGAAAATAATGTTGCCGGCTGTCTTTCTGAACTGCGCTTCTATTGGATGAATCCAATATCCATACTTCCTTCCGGACTCTCCGGACCAGTAAATGTCAGGTGGGTTCATGTTCCTTATCCTCCTTTTGTGTTTGGATGTCGGGCTGATGTTAAATAAAGGGAATCTTTACAGCATGAATATGTTTCGTAACCAGCATTTTTGACCTTTCAAAATTTATTTTGCATTACTATTGAGTTACCGGGAGGCGCGTTTTCTGCGCTGATCTGGTTTAACGATTTGCTATACTGATTTTATACTGCTATTGCTTCAATAATTTTCCAATCTTCTGATTTATGAGAAGCCTGCCATAAATCATAGTTCTGCTGTAAGTTGAGCCATAATTCTGGTGTTGTTTTGAATGCTTTTGATAAACGCAGCGCCATGTCAGGTGTGATAGAACCATGCTCATTTACTATTTTAGACAATGTTTTTCTCGATACCCCAAGCGTATTTGCGAGCTCTGAGACAGTCAAGGATAGAGGCTCCAAATAATGTCTTTTTAAAATACCGCCTGGATGTGTCGGGGGTCTCTTTCTCATCCTCATTTTATATCCTCCTAATGATAATCTGTATAGTTAATATCGTAATAGAAAAAATTTACAAAACCCTTGTGCACAAAAGTTTTAATCATTTATTTCTTAGCGTAACCATAAAGGTTACATATGTCAAGGATAATTTGAATTTTCACACTAAGAAGGCATTATTAATCAACGACTAAACTCAGCTAACGCGTTAGCGGTCGGCTGGAGTGATTAATTATTTTTACTATTTAAGCGTAACTGTACAAAATAATATTTACCTAAAACAACAATTAAGATGCCACCAAGTATAATTGTAGCTGACACTGTTAGGTGGAGAGTGACTGCCTCGGACACAAATATGACTCCTCCCAAAGCTGCAATCACTGGAACTGATAGTTGAACCACAGCCGCTTGAGTTGTTGAAAGCCCGCCAAGCGCTATATACCATATTGTGTAACCAATTCCTGAAGCAATGCTGCCTGATAATATAGCTAACAATATGCCTTCTGTTGAATAATGTGCATTTTTAACAGCAATAATTGCCAAAATAGTAACGAGTGGAACAGTCCGTAAAAAATTATACGTTGTGTCCATAAGTGGATCGCCTGAGCCTCGCCCCTTAAGTGTGTAGATCCCCCACGCAATACCGGCCACGGTCATAAGTAAAAAACCAACAACTGAGGGCGTAGTTACCCCTGGCAAAATTAAATAAACAAATCCCGCAAATGCAATTGATATGCCCATCCATTCTGATATGTGTAATCGATTTCCCGAAATTAGAGACAGTAATATCATCGTTATTTGGACTGAACCAAACAAAATGAGCGCACCTGTTCCTGTATCCAACGTAATATAGGCAAAGGAAAATGTGATGGCGTAAAGAAACAGCATTAAACCGGCTGGCCAGCTACCCTTAGAGTGCGAAATATTTTTATTGTTCCTGATCTTTAAGATGACTAGAAGAACAAGGGCGCCAGACAATAAGCGTATAACAGTAAAACTTGCAGCATCAATGGTATTTTCACCCAATGCCAATCGACAAAGTACAGAATTTGCCGCAAAAGCAATTAGCGCTAAACCTGTAAAGATTGAAGTTTTTAATACATAATTGATGAATTGATTAATCAATTAAATATCCAATGAAAACATAACGGCCCACATAAGCTGCCCCCACTGCTTCGCTTTGCCCCGTGAAATGCCTTTGCGATTTCTAGGGGCAAGCAAAACAGCGATTGCGACAACATTATTATTAGTACAAAGCTTATAATTCTAACAGATTCCAGGCAAAAGATAAAAAATTCCCCGATAATAATTATAATTATACTATTATGGCTTTTAAAGGAAAGACTTACTCTCTTTTCGGTAATAATGCCGCAACAGACCGGTATTACCGGATCGTTAAAGAACTAACGGATGTATTCCTGCGGCAATGTCCCGATGAAAATCAGCTCCTTTTTCAAATTCAGAAAGCGAGCAGGTATACATCCCCCGCTTCAAAGTTGTCAGAAAGAAAAGCGGATAAGCTCCTTGTTTCATTTATAAAAAGTACTTTAACAGAAACGCTCTCAATCTATACTGCAGATGTCAGGAAACACTTAAGGACCTTGCCGCTCTCAAAGAGGTTTGACGCTATTTTAAGGACCAGAGAGTATCAGTATCATTTATATATGATTGAAATTGAACTGGTCAACAGGATATACAGGGAGCCATTTAAAGCAAGCAGCTATAAATTCGCTATGATCGCCCATTGCCTGCGTGATTTCAGGCCTGACTGCCGCTCAGTTTCCGGAGATATCGACTTCTTATGCAGGGGATGTACAAAAAAGTGTTATATTAATCTCAGTAGTGTTCTTCTTAAAAAATATAATATCAATCCGTATATCTCTGTTGAAATGGACCTCGAAAAACTTTTTAAAAAGATCAGGGATGAACACGAAAGCACCGGGGCCCTGGGAATCGCGTGCGTCCCTGAACTTGTCCACGGTATGAGGTTATGTATTAAACTGGGCATTTCTCCAGTTGGAATCCCGCTTGACGCAAACCGCTGCGCCAGATGGATGAAAAAGGCCCATGAGAGCTCGTTTAATCTGAAAGAGCTTGAAAATTTTTTAAAGTGATTTCGGGTAAGATGTTCTTCCCCCGTCTATTGCACAATTTAAAACTTGGTTATTTCCAATCTTATTCCATAAAAAAGCCTGCTTGTTTTTTCTTCCCCTGCTTTTGCTTTAATTTTCTATTATAGATCACTCTGTGTGTCGTTCGCCGAAACTCAGCTTTATCGTGGGGCGAGCGTTCTTCCAACCATGCTTTATTCTCTTCTCTTGATGCTGATTCAGACATGCCACATTTTTTTATGAATGTTGTGATTTACTTTGATAGTTCCGGGTCTTGAAGGGCTTTGGCAATCTTCACTTCTGACTTGATATAGCAATTCAGGCTTGATCTGACAGGCACCTACTTTGACCAGATGCCTGTCAGGTTTAGACTTACACGGAAGAAGACGATTTAAACGGCGCATAATCCGTATACCCCTGGGCTCCCGGGGTATACCACAGTGACATATCCTCGGCAGGATTGAGAGGCCAATTATTCTTGAATCGCTCGGGCAAGTCAGGGTTCGTAATAAAAGGCCGGCCAAAGGCAATCAAATCTGCATTTCCTTCCGCTATTCTTTCTTCAGCAGCTTCTTTAGTATAACCGCAATTACCGATAATAATTCCTTGATAAATAGGTCTGAATTCTGCCAAGGTCATCGGCTCTCCTTTTTCGTGGAAACCAAAGGCCAGGCCATCCATAATATGCAAATAGCCATGGATTAATTTGTTTAATTCTTCGGCCACATAAAGGTAAGTTTCTCTGAAGTCTTCGCTGCCCATGTCATTAAAAACACCATTCGGTGAAATACGGGCACCCACCTGCTCCGGAGCCCAGACCTCCAAAACAGCTTCGAGCACTTCTTTAAAAAAACGGAATCTATTTTCAAGGCTTCCCCCGTATTGATCATCGCGGTGATTCGTTTTCGAATCAATGAATTGATTAATCAAATACCCATTGGCACCGTGTACTTCTACCCCGGAGAAACCGGCTTCCTTAGCATTCATCGCTGCCTTGCGGTAATCATTCACTGTTACTTTAATTTCATCCACCGATAATGCACGCGGTGCTTCGTAAGGCTTCTTGCCGAGAGGCGTGTTGATGTAATCGCCGTTGAGCTTAACTGCTGAAGCCGAAACAGGTAGTTCGCCGTTATGAAAATCACTATGCGAAGCCCTGCCGCAATGCCAAAGCTGGAGGAAAAAGGGAGTACCTGTTGGTTTAATTTTTCCCGTGACTTTCCGCCAGCCCTCGACCATCTCTTCTGTGTAGATCCCTGGCGAATCAATCCAGCCGTTGCCCTGCGTTGAAACCACGGTCGCCTCGGTTATCATGAGGCCGGCAGTAGATCTCTGATAATAATATTCTGTCATCAAGTCATTTGGTACACGCTCTGACCCAGCACGCCCTCTCGTCATAGGCGCCAGGGCAATTCTGTTTTTCAAGTGAATATTTCCTATGGAGAGTGGTTCAAATAAGCTATTCGTTTTCATATTATTTCCTCTTGAAAACCTGCTTTAATTCTGTCCTCCGGAACTTTTAAATTACATTTAGTTTCTTCTAAATGCCTTCAACAAAACCTCTTACTCAAATTGCCACAGTTGTTGATGGCCACCATCCATTATTATGCGCCGCTTAACAATATATTATCTGGTTTCTGTACTTTTCCAAAAGTCTATATGGTTTAAAGATATTTGACAAGGTTTACTGGTTTTTTTATATTTATCCAACTGGATATCATGCATTTTGTAATGATATCCAGAAGCAATTAACATCAAGAGGTCGCGTCTACATTTTTGACAGATTGTGTAATGTGTAGATCTGACCCCAAGACTCACTACTTCTTGTTATTGTTTCAACACATTAGCTTGGCCCGACCTCAATCTACTTTTCACTAATTACTTCTCCGCCTTCTTATAGCTAATCGAAATGCCCTGTTGGCTAGACCTGTCTATTTTAGTTTCGAAATTAGGTAAGCTTAGCACATAATCGAGAAACTCTTTAATGCCTCTATTGGATTTCCAAGTGACATTATGTGCAGTAAAACAACCGCCTACTTCGAGTTTAGCCTCTAAGGCTACAAAGTAATTTTTATACCACTCTTTATCCGCATCAGAAAAAATAAAATCGAATGGGCCTTCCAGTTCCTTTACGAGTTCGTGGGCATCGGCGAGTCGTGCATCAATATACTTTGAAAGTCCGGCTTCCTTAAAATTAGCAAGAGCCTTTTTATACCGATCTTCATGTATCTCGATAGTAATGAGCTTTCCACCGGTCTTGCTCAGTGCCCAGGCAATCCAGATTGCCGAGTGCCCTGTGGATGTGCCGATATCAAGAGCTTTTGTATAATTATTCCTGATAATGAGGTCATATAAAACCTTCCCATCAACTTCGGAGACGTTCCAGTCCGCCCATTGATCTCTATGGCTTTTCAGGAACTTTCTCACTTTCTCATCAAGATTCTTATTTTTTTCCGGCTCTTTTGAAATCGTAGGATTAATTGAAATACTTAAGAAGAGTATGAAAGAGATGAAAAAAAATGCAATATTAAATTCTTTTTTCATTTTATCTTCCCTTCGGAAAGCTGAATGTAAGGATGTTTTATTTTATATTCACTCACTTTCAGTTCGTTTTTCATTCTACCCTCCTGTTAAATCGGAACCTTGTGGTATTTGTACTTTGTGTGATAAATGTCTTTTTCCTCTGCAACACACAATAATACAGTTATATCAGAAGTTGGTTCCAGCACTTCTTCATAATTTCCGATAGTGAGATTTTTTAAGATAAAATCCATTTTTTATCCTCTGAAAGGGTTACCTGCCAGAGTCTAACGCCCCACATAAGCTGCAGGATAGCGTGAACTACTGATAAACAAATTATACTAAAAATTTTGCCTTGTTAGGCAATTTTATTCCTGGCATCCCCGGTTACCCAATTTCTAGCTTGCTCCAGTTCTTGAAAAGAGAATAATTTTATTTGTGCATTTACGAAATGACTGGCAACTGATTCTGCAAAAGTACCAACAACTGAGTCGGTAGATAACGCGACTCGGGTAATTTTTTTATGATGCTCTTTAACAAATTTAAAATGTGATACTAATGCCGCGAATGAATCCCAGCCTGGAAAGGACTTTGTATGAATAATAAGTCCATTTAACTGCCCGGTCCGCTCAATGAATGGGTCAATCTGTTTGGCAGCTGCTTCGAAGTCGGATTTCGATAATCGACCATCAGGTTCAAGTATGGCTATACCATTTATTTCATCTATTTCTACCGATAGCATAACTTCTCACTCCTAAATTTTCATTGCATAACGATCAGCGTGAGTCGACTGAAACAAAAGCCCAAAAACCCTTTTAAATACAGAAAACTATAAATAGCAGATAAACTGTAGAAATTTAAACTCGCTGTTTCAGGTCGACCCCACGCTTTTGTTAGAAATATTCATTTAAAATATTTTAATACCTTACGCTTTTTGTTTTTTGTTGTGATTTTGGCTATTATATTTGATTTATCTTTTCCTTTATTTAAGGTTTTTAAAATAGTTAATGCATGATTCGCGTGCTTAAAAGTAGTGGCTGAATCGATTTCACTACACCATGTTTCATCAGAAACATTGAAATAATGTTGCCATTTAGTTTTGGATGCAAAATTAGCCACTATAATATATCTTATTGGATCTTGGGAATCTTTCAGTCTTATATCTAATTCTTTTTTAGCTTTTTTTATTTTCGCTTCAGAAAAACCATGAAATGTCATATCGAATAGGCAATGCGAGATAATTGCTTCTTTTGTATAATTTTTTAATATCTTTTCTGACAATGAAGTGCCAAGCCATTCTGACCAGGCAGTGAGGCTTAATGAAAATTTCTCCAATTCCCCATCTTCTCTTTTTGTTCCGTCAACTCCATATATATCATGAAATTGATCGTCTCCTTTTAGGATGAGCTCTCCTTTATCGCAAAATAATTCAATTGTAGAAGTTGTTGGGGACTTGGCTCGTAATTTTTTATATACTAATTCATATCCAATGATTGATTTTCTCTGGCTTGGATAATTGCGCAGGAAGACCTTACGTACTGTATCCCAATTTGAAGTTGTAATGATTTCTTTTAATTTCATCTTTCTACTGCCCCGCATAAGCTGCCCCCACTGCTTCGCTTTGCCCCGTGAAATGCTTTGCATTTCCGGGACTTAGTCCCGAAATCGCTTTGTGATTTCTAGGGGCGAAGCAAAGCGTTGGGGGTCAGTCTTCATGTAGTTGTTAGGCTATCTCAGATTCATTTTGTGAAATGTGTAGACCCCTCTGTCTTCCTAAATTATTTTTGAGATACTGGGCTAATTGTGAATTTGCTGGTTTTGCAGCTCTCTCTGTAATATCAGGATGTGTGACTTTGTCATCGTATGCAGGGGCGTTTTTAACAAAACACGTAATAACCAAAAATAAAAAACAAAAAAAATATTTTTTTTAAACACAATACTCTCCTGTTATTTCCTTATGCGTTTGTCTCTTTCTTTGGAAGCCTCTAAATTCTCCCAATAAGATGCTTCTCTTATCAACTTTTTTTTGCCGTGGGCTGTACCTATTGCTCTCCTTATAAATGAAGTATGGTCAATATACGAATATTCTGGCTTAAATCGAGCTAATTTAAAGATATAATTATTTTTCCAATCGAAACCTGTCAGATATCTTGATCCTGCAAAAACGTCATTATGGCTCCAAGCAACATAACCTTTTTTGTAGACAGCTACACTACGAAGATCAACACCCGGGGACAGATTATAAAGACCTTCAATCTCAGCCTTGCCTTCCTTGTCAGTGACAACTTCAACAACCTTATACGACTTTGTAGAAGTCAGCCCCAGTCCCGTTGTCTTTGTCCATTCCACCATTATAATTGCACCCTCTATAGGTTTCCCAGTTTCTGCATCTACGACTATGCCGGTTATATCCGCATAACAGCCAGAACTCAAAAAACCAAAGAAAATAAGCAATAACATCAATTTAATCTTTTTCAATATTTCTACCTCATTAAAATTCATAAATTTTCCATATCCCATTTTTCTTTGACAAAAAAAAGAGAAAGGGGAATAAAGAGGGAATAAGGGAATAAAGGGGTCAAACCTTGACATAGGACATCTCCTTCTCTATACCGGCAACTTTTCTCTTTATCTTCCTGCTCCCATCCATGTCTTTTATAAATCTTTGATACACCTTTCATTTCCTCTTGACGTTACATGATATACTGCACCTTCGTATCTTGCCTGTCGGCAGACAGGTTCTATGCTTAATGATCTTGCCATTTATTGTCCTTTAAGTTCTTCTCCCTTTGTGTCCCATGTCAAGGTTTGACCCCCTTGTCTTTCGTTTAAAATAAGCATCTTTAAGAATGACTTTCCTTTTTCCTGAATTAAACTCAAAATCCATTACAATCTTTTGGGAATGTTCATAAGAGTATATTTCTATGCAAGATGGATAGATATCTTTATTGTCTTGATCGTATCCTAAGTTACTTTTTAATTCGCAATCATAACCCGAAAGTCTAATAAATTTGCCGTTGCCATCTGAATAAAAAGCAATGTGAGGTCGATCTTTTTTTCCTTTTTCATCAATTGTTTCTGGTTGCCCTTTAGAGCCGAACAAAACATCAAGATATTTAAATTCCTCATCTCTTTGATAAGACACCCGGATGACTGCAAATAAACCAGTATCGCTATTTATTTTTAGTGTTCTTTTATTATCCAGCATCTCAATATCATAAGCGTTTCCCATGTTAGTTACACTAGCATTACCCTTAGTTAATATTTCGGGCTTGGACTGATCGTTAACGGGTATACTCATACTAGCCGAAGCACCGTCAGTCTTATCGCCATCTGTGGTGTTCGTACTTAATGTTATTTCATCATCAAGTAAAGTGGTTTCTATGCCATCTCTTACGATTCGTGCATTAGAAACTTTCATAGATGAGCTGGCTCCATCCTTAGAAGTAACTTCTGCTCTAACGGGCAATTCACCATTCATCATCTTTCTCTGTGGTTCGCTCATATCATTAGTCATTTGAGAATTGCCTAAGCAACACTTCTTATATTTTTTTCCGCTTCCACACGGGCATGGATCATTCCTGCCAATTCGTTTGTTCACATTTAGTTATCTCAATTACTGGGAAGAAACATAACCAGTTAGTATATAGTTTTCTGTACTTTCACAAAGTTTACATGATTGAAATAACAACTGACAAGTATTTGTTGGTTTTCTATACTCCGAAAAGTCAAACGATAAAAGAAGCGAAAAGTCCGCTTGATTTTTAATCTGAATTTAGATAGATAAAATGTTAAGCATTAACCAGTGAAATCTTGTATTGCTGGAGGGGATTTAACAGTTTTTACATTCTTTAACGAATTGTCTTTATCACTGCTGTTTCATCACATTCTGGAAACTTTGGGCATTTAAGGCAATCACCCCATATCTTTTGCGGAAGGGTGTTTTTATCTATATTTTTAAACCCGGATTTTTTAAAAAAAGACGGATTATAAGTGAGAGCGAATACTCTTCTGATACCAAGCGCTTTTGCCTCTTTTAAACATTGTGCTATCAGTTTTCTGCCTATACCCCTGTCTTGATATTCTTTTGATACAGCAACAGACCTTATCTCTGCAAGGTCTGACCACAGGATATGAAGGGCAGCGACGCCTGTGACTTTTCCTTTATCCCTGCAGATAAAAAAGTCGCGTATATTTTCATAAACCTCATTTAATGAACGCGGAAGCATCTCGTCTTTTTTTGCGGAATTATTTACGAGGGAATGTATTAATTTTGCGTCTTTGACCGTTGCTTTTTTAACCTGCAATTGCCTCTATTCCTTTCTTGAATGCCGTTTCATTCAACGGGATTATATTTTTTCTGTGTTTGGGAATTATTTCCTTCATGGCGCTTGAAACTGTTTCGGGCTTAATAATTCCTGTTCTTCCAACAAGCGCCCCAAGCATTACCATGTTTGCTGCATTGACGTTGCCAAGTTCCTCAGCTATATCAGTTGCGTTTATCCTGATTATATCAATGTCTGTACGATTGGCAGGGTCTTTAATTAATGAAGTATTGATTATAAATAATCCGTGCGGTTTAATCTGGGACTCAAATCTTTCCTTGGATGCCCGGTTCATAGCCATAAGCGAGTTGGGACTGCGGACTATGGGAGAGCCAATCATCTCATCTGAAATTATTACTGTGCAGTTGACAATTCCACCCCTTATCTCAGCTCCGTAAGAGGGAAAGCCTGTTACATTTCTGCCTTCAAGCATGGCAGAGTGGGTCAGCAGTTTTCCTGTAAATAAAATCCCCTGTCCGCCAAAACCTGCAATTATTAATTGTAACTCATTTTTCATTTTTTAGTTGCACCTACTTATACACAGCGTCATAAATTATTGTGCATGTTGTGTCATTCCCGCTTGTCGGGAATCTTTCTTTGTACCCCTGTTTTCTTTGTGAAAACAAAGAAGGGGTACCTTATGATTCCTGACAAGCAGGAAGGATGCCGGACAAGCCGGCATGACAGACTTTAGGAGAATTTTATATTATGCGCAATTTTATAAGTCGTCATGTATAGCTGTTAAGATATTAGAAACTCATTTTTCATTTCTTACTTCTCATTTCTTTATATTTATCCTTAATCACACCAATGGGAAAAACAGAAATCATGTCTTTCTTCATCCATGACAGGGATTCTTCAGGACTCATCCGCCAGTCTGTTGGACAGGGTGAGAGCACCTCAACAAGGCTGAATCCCTTGCCGTCAATCTGATATTGAAAGGCTTTTTTAATTGTCTTTTTTGTGGCTATTACATTTTTTGGGGTGTCTAATGAGGTCCTGCATATAAAGCTTGCTCCCTCAAGAGTGGAAAGCATCTCGGATATTTTAATGGGATGACCTTCTGAGTTTTTTGTTCTGCCTTTTACTGTGGTAGTTGTTTTTTGCCCCAAAAGTGTTGTGGGAGCCATCTGTCCGCCTGTCATACCGTATGTGGCGTTATTCACAAAAACCACGCTGAAATTCTCCCCTCTGTTAGCTGCATGTATTATTTCTGACGTGCCTATGGCAGCGAGGTCGCCGTCTCCCTGATAAGTAAAAACCAGCCTGTCCGGCAGGAGTCGCTTTATCGCAGTAGCTACAGCAGGAGGCCTTCCGTGAGCAGCTTCGATTATATCAAAATTAAAATAGTCATAAGCAAAAACAGCACAGCCCACAGGGGCAAAACCAATTGTTTTCCCCCTCATGTCTAATTCATCAATTATCTCAGCAATCATTTTATGCAGCAGTCCATGTCCACAGCCTGTACAGAAACGGAAGGGCACCTGTTTCAGGCTTTCAGGTCTTCTGGTAATTTTTTTCATAATATCTTTTCTGTAAACGCCGTTAGAAAGCTCAGGTAGGGGTTTTAGATTTCACACGAACTTTGTATTTATATTTTTTACTCCCCCTAACAGGGAGGCCTTTTTTCTAACGGGGTAAATATCCAGGAGTATTCCTTCTCTTAAACCGTAATCACTTACTATAACTTCTTTAAAACCAAAGGTCTCCATTAATTTAAGAAGTATAAAGGTTCCGGGAACTATTATGTCAAGCCGCGCCGGTTCAAACGGATGGTATTTTGCCCTCTGCTTCCTGGTTATAGCAGATATATCATTGAAAATATTCCTTATTTTTTTTATTGGAATTTTGGAATTATGAATTTTGCTGCGGTTAAATACGGTAAGGTGCAGTGTTATGGCCGCTAATGTTGTAACAGTGCCTGCTGTTCCCATAAAAACAGTATCTTTAGAAAAGAGTTTTTTAAAAGGTTTGGTTATTGATATGATTTTTTGATAAATCTCTTTTTCCATTTGAGCCAAATCTTTCTTCAGCGGCGGATCGTTTGTCATGTATTTATCTGCCAAATGAACAACTCCGAGATTTACACTGTGAGCCAGTAAAGGCCTTTTCTGTCTCGTTAAGATGAGTTCTGTGCTCCCGCCTCCAATGTCAGCCATAAGAGCTGTTTCAGGCGGGGTAATTCCTATTATCATGCCTGATGCTGTTTTTTTTGCCTCTTCTCTGCCGCTGATTATTTTTATCTTAAGTCCTGTTGTTTCCCTTACCTTTTTTAAAAACTCAGCGCTGTTTTTAGCATCCCTGAGAGCGCTTGTTGCTAATGCCGCCGTTTTTTGAACTTGATTGCGGGAGATAATATTGCTGAATTTTTTAAGCGCAGATATGCCTCTTGCCATGGCTTTTTTACTAATCAGGCCGCTTTCAGATACTCCTTCGCCAAGCCTTGTTATTATCCTCTCGGAGTGGATTTCTTTAATAGTGTAGTTTTTTCCGTCAGAGTCGGATTGAACGTTCCCGATTAACAGCCTGAAAGTATTTGTTCCTATATCAACAGCAGCAAGAGGTTTATTTTTCACAGGAAAATTATAACTCAAAGGGGAGGGGTTTTACTAATGAACAACCTCTAAATTTGTAACAAAATATAATCTTTGTTATTTTTTAGAATAGCGGGATGGGTATAACGTAAAGGTTAAAAGAAACTCCGAATGATTGGGATTTAGATGTTTGTGTTGTATTGTTTGTCTGTTGCAGGCAATAGAAATAGAAACAACATTCATAAAATTTTCTTGAACTCTTTGATGTTGAGCCCTGCATCTTTTACAATACCTGCCATTGTAAAAGAGTTAATTGGGTTTGCTCTTGGGATGGTAATAATACGTTCTCCGTTGGTCATCGTGATATGTTTCCCCTGCCTCGTAATCCAAAAACCTGCCTTCTCAAAAACTTTTACAGCTTGCTGGTGGTTTATACCTGGTAACTTAGGCATAGTTTATCCAACTTCAACATAACGAGACTCCTTGTCTTTGCTCAACTCATCAACAGTTTCCAGATATACTCGTATAGCGTCTTTAATATTTTCTAAAGCTTCCTCTTCTGTCTGTCCTTGTGACCAACATCCTGGTAACCCCGGAATCCAGACAGAATAACCCTCCTCTGTTTTCTTAAGATTTACTTTGTATTTCATAAACACCCCCCCCCATGTTTTTATAAGTTTGTTATTTTATTATAGCTAATAAAGACTGTTTTTACTTATCAATACAAAATTCAGGAAGGGTGTTAGCATTTAACCAATAACTCTTAGAGATATCAAACTTTTAACTCTCTATTTTAGTGTCTTTTTTATATTTTTTAGATGCCCCCGCTTTCTGTGTATAAAGGAGCCAATAAACAACAATATGTAAGTCTTAAACGAGCGTCATTTTGCAAGATGTGAGGCATGAGATACCAAGAGTTTTCAGATAAAAACCTTCTGTTTTGACTTAGGGATAATTCCTGCGTCTTCTGCCCTTGAGAGAAGCTCGGTTACTGCCTTTTCTCCTTCTTCACCGACGTCAAGGGTATAGTCATTAACATACAGGTTTATATGCTTGTTAATAACGTCTTCAGAGAGCTCCTGTGAGTGTTCTTTAATGTAGTTCATCGGCTCAGCCCGATTGTTAAAGGAATATTCAATACTTTTTTTTATGATTTTGTTGACCTTCTTATGTAGGCCGTCACCAAGAGAGTGCTGAGCAATGATACCGCCGAGAGGGATGGGCAGCCCTGTCTGTTTTTCCCACCAGTCTCCAAGGTCAATAATCTGTTTTAAACCGTGTGCAGGATAAGTGAACCTGCTTTCATGTATTATCAGGCCGGCATCCACTTCGCCATTTGCGACTGCATGAATGATTTTATTAAAGGGCATTGCTATCAGATTTGGAGAATTATCAGGGAAACTGAAGGCTGAATCAAAAAGCTGCAGGAGAAGATAGGCTGTGGTCAACCTGCCGGGAATAGCGATCTTTTTATCTCTCAGGTCTTCAACTGCATAATCATTTTTTGCCACTATAAGAGGCCCGCATCCCCTGCCAAGTGCGCTTCCAGCCCTCTGCAGGCAGTATTTCTTACGCACGTATCCAAAGGCATGATAAGAGATTTTAGTTAAATCCAGTTCAGTGTTCATGGCCTTTTGATTCAGAGTTTCAACATCGAGCAGGACTTCTTTGAATTTCAGATTTTTTGTATCAACCTTTTCATGAGTCAGTCCGTAAAATATAAAGGTGTCGTTAGGGCAGGGCGAGTAACCAAGAGATATGGTTTTCATTTACTTTCCTTTTTTTGTCTGTAATCATCTATTGCCTGGTGAAGTGCGTCAGCTCCCAGGTTGGAGCAGTGCATTTTCTGCGGGGGCAGTCCCCCGAGCTCTTCAGCAACTATCTCCTTTGATATTTTAAGTGCTTCATCAAGTGTCTTGCCCTTGACCATTTCAGTTATTATGCTTGATACTGCAATCGCAGCGCCGCAGCCAAAGGTTTGAAACTTGGCATCAACTATTTTATTATCTGTAACTTTAATAAATATCTTCATTACATCCCCGCAAACAGGATTGCCTTTGGTTCCCGTGCCGTCCGCATCAGACATCTCACCGACGTTCCTGGGATTTGTAAAATGATCCATTACTTGCTTACTATACATGTCGGGTCCTCCGTTCCTTCCCATCCTTTGGAATAAGGTGATATTTCTCTCAGACGCTTTATAATCTGAGGAAAAGATTCATTTAAATAATCTATTTCTTTTTCGTTTGTGCCTTCACCGAGTGTAAAGACAACCGAACCTTGCGCAAGATGTGTGGGTATCCCTATTGAAAGCAGTACAGGTGATGATTTCAATGCCTTTGAACTGCAGGCAGAACCGCTTGCAGCATAGATTCCTTTTGCCGCAAGCATTAAAAGCATTGATTCGCCTTCAATATACTCAACAACAAGGCTTGCATGACCCGGCAGTCTCTGTTCAGGATGTCCTGTAAGAAAGACCTTTTCTGTTTTCAGGGCATTGCTGATGAATTTGTCTCTGAGAGATTTAATATGATTCATGCGTTTCTGAAGGTCTCTTTTAGCGAGTTCTGCCGCCTTGCCCATGCCAACAATGGCCGGGACATTTTCTGTTCCAGCCCTCCGGCCGTTTTCCTGAATACCGCCGTAAATCAGGGGGACTATTCTTACCCCTTCCTTTATGAAAAGGGCACCGGCCCCTTTTGGTCCGTAAAACTGATGAGCGGCACATGTCAGCAGGTCAATGTTAAGGGCATTAACGTCAACGGGAATACTGCCGGTGGATGCAACAGCATCAGTATGAAATATTATTCCTTTTTGTTTTGTAATTTCTCCTATCTCAGCAACAGACTCTATAGTTCCAATTTCAGGACTTGCATGGAGAATAGATACAAGGATAGTCTCTTTAATTATCGCCTTTTTAACAGCTGCAGGGTCAACAAGGCCATTTTTGTCAACAGGCAGATAGGTTACTACAAAACCTGATTTTTCAAGAAAGCGCGCTGAATTAAGAATAGAATGATGTTCAATTTTTGAGACAATGATGTGTTTCCCCCTGTTCTGATTGGCTAATGCAATGCCCTTTAGCGCAAAGTTATTAGACTCAGCCCCGCTTGATGTGAAGATTATCTCTTTTGGTTTTGAGTTTATAAGGGATGCTGTCTGTTCCCTTGCGTTTTCAATAGCCTCCCGTGCTTTAATGCCGGGGTCGTACATGCTTAACGGGTTTCCAAAGTGTTCCCTGTAGTAAGGCAGCATTGCCTGCAGGACTTCCGGATGCACAGGGTTTGTTGCTGCATGGTCCAGATATATTTCTTTCATTCCATCTCCTGGTAAAATTACCTGATTACACCGTAAAGGTGCGTGGCACCCACGGTGCTTTACGCACCGATTTCTTTTGCCTAACTCTACGACTCGTAGAGTGAATCCCGAAGTGCCGGGAGAAAACGATTACTCAGATTATTTTTATCTGTGTAATCTATATCTTTTAATCTGTGATATCAAGCATCCTTATCTTTTAGGATGCTTTTAGTTTTCTTACATAAAAGGTATAGTAGTCCGGGGATTCAAAAATACCCATAAATTCATTTCCTGTTTTAATGCACCATTCAGGGATATCCTCAAGCGCTCCGTCGTAGTCAGTTAGTATTGCAAGGACCTGTCCCGTTTTCAGTTCTTTTATTTTTTCCTGAATAGTAAGCAGATGCATTGGACACATCATATAAATTATATCTGTTGTGGTATCCGCCTTTAAAGGGCTGTCAAGAAACTTCTGTTTAATGTTATCCTGCAATTTGGAAGAGACCTCCTTGACTGCCACTGTTTTTTTACCTCGTAATTTTTGTGTCTTCTTTTAGTAAATCTTTCAGGCTTACAATCTTGAGAAAATGCTCTATTTTTTCACCGAGCGATTTCCATAATAGCCTTGCGACACATCCTTCAATACGATTACATCCCTTTGCTGAAGGGTCAAGACAGTGCGTTATTGCAACGGGACCTTCAAGGGCGTTTAAAATCATCCCTACGCTGATTTCTCCTGGTTTTTTGTACAGTACATAGCCACCCCCGGGCCCTTTCTGGCTTTTAATAAGCCTGTTTTTACGAAGCCTGTTCAGCAACTGTTCAAGATATGCAACAGATACATTCTGCCTGGCTGAAATCTCTTTTATCGTCATAGGGCCTTTGTTGTAGTTTTTTGCCAGCTCAAACATTGCCCTTACTCCATATTGGCCCTTTCTGGATAATCTGAGCATTTGATTAAAAATATAATAGTTTATCAAATTTGTCAAGTATTATGAGCTTGTTGAAAAACTCAACAATCTCTGATTACACAGACAAAAGATTAGATTACACCGATTAAAACTCCATGAAATATCTGTGTAATCATTTTTTCTAATCTGTGCAATCAAGGCTGTTGATGTCTTTTTCAACAGCCTGTTATTTAATACTTTTATTGAAAAAGCAACAAGAGAGGATTTTAAAGATTTAAATCAAAAGTTGGTAGAAAGGGTTTCACTGTTGTCCCGATATTTCGGGACTTTACGGGGACAGACAATAACCCAGTTTGAAACCTTTTGTTCAGGGTTATGTATTTAATATTGTGAGGTTATCACATCTGTCCAAAACAACTTTTCTTGGGCAACATATGGAGAATTAGAATGAGAACTGATAGATTATTGTTTCGTAAGTTGTCATTCCTGCGGAGGCAGGAATCCAGTGTTTTCAATATGTTTTGTAATGCTATGCGTCTGGATTCCCGTTCCCTGCTTACTGCCTGCTGGGACAAGCTTCACGGGAATGACGGCAATGGTGTTCTGTCTTAGACAGCATTTACCATGGAAGACAACCTGGTTTTGAAATCGGGACATGCCTGTCTAAAAAGCTTTAAATTTCAAAATTATCATTGTCCGCCTGAGGTTGGACAAATTTAACATTTTGCATTGACAATTTTAAAATGAGTTGCACTGTATCTACGTGTTATACAACCACTACGCTGACTTTATCACCTATTTTAATGCCGAACTTCTCAGAGGCGTTTACCTTATAAGTAAAAAGTTCAAGAAATTCAAAGCTGTTTATAATCCCTGAGAGATTAGTGCTTTCTGTCTCTGAATAATAATTTGAGATATTCAGTTTTTTATCTTTATAAATAACCCTGAATTTTTCTGCAGAAAACTCCGGACTTAAGTTATCCAGGTTTTCTTTTGTTATATTTGTTATGGCATTGCCAAATACATCGATATAAATAACTTCGCCTTCAATAGTTTTTTCATTTATTAACCTGAATTTTGGAGTCTGGAGTGTGACGTATTCGTAAAGAGGTTCCCCGAATTTAGAGCTGTCTACGCCCTTTGACAGCCATGCAGCGGCAGGGGCAAAAATGTCCCGTCCGTGAAAGGTAGAACCTGACAGTGAACGAAAATAATGAGTGGCTGAAATTTTTATCACCTTTAATATACTGCCTGGATGCTCCTCATCTATTATATGACTGAATATACCGTTATCTGGTCCTATAAAATAATAATTATCTGTCACAACAAGCAGAGGATTCCTTAGTCCCCCAACCTGGGGGTCGACCACAGCAACATGAATTGTAGCAGGTGGAAAATATTTGTGGGCCATTAAAATTACCCGGGATGCTTCAAGGACATTATGAGGTGTTATATCGTGGGACAGGTCTATTACATTTGCTTTCGGATTTATCTCATAGATGATTCCTTTCATTATTCCCACAAAAGGGTCTTTAACCCCAAAATCTGTTGTTAGAGTAATAATTGGTTTATCTAACATCTAAGCCCTCCTGTTATTCCACTTATGTTGCTGATGCCTTCCTCAATCATAAACGACCTGATTCCGTCAATTATATGCTGTGTAGCCTTTGGGTTGACAAAGTTTGCAGTTCCCACAGCTACAGCGCTTGCCCCTGCAAGGATAAACTCAAGGGCATCCTCAGCAGAGATTATACCACCCATGCCAATAATCGGAATACGGACAGTTTTATGACATTCCCACACCATTCTTACTGCAACAGGTTTGACAGCAGGGCCTGAGAGACCACCCGTAATATTTGCAAGGCGCGGTCTTCTTGTTCTTACGTTAATGCTCATGCCTGTTATTGTATTGATTAGAGAGATAATGTCAGAGCCGGCTCCTTCAGCAATTTCTGCAAATTCCTTTATATCGGCTACATTAGGAGAAAGCTTTGTTATTATCGGTAAGCTGGTTTTCTTTTTTACCTTTCTTATTAGTTCATCAAGTGCCTTTTGATTTGTTCCAAAAGTAATTCCGCCTCTTTTTACGTTAGGACAGGAGACATTAAGTTCAATCGCATCAACGCCGGCTTCTTCCAGTTTTTCAGCCAGTTCTGTATATTCTTCAACAGAATTACCCAGTATGTTAGCGATTATTTTAGTATCAAACTGTTTCAGGTATGGTATTTTTTCCCTTATAAATGTTTTTAACCCTATGTTCTGCAGGCCGATGGAATTTAGCATGCCGCAGGGTGTCTCGCATATCCTCGGGGTAGGGTTACCCATCATTGGTTTTATGGATATACCTTTAGTAACTACTGCCCCGAGATTATTTAAGTCCACAAATTCTGAATATTCATCTCCATATCCAAAGGTCCCTGAAGCAGTAATAACAGGGTTTTTGAGTTTTAATTTCCCCAGATTGACGGATAAATTCATCTTTCCCATATAATCTCCTCCATGGGAAAAACCGGTCCTTCTTTACAGACACGTTTAAGTCCTTTTCTGGTATTTACCGTACAGCTCAGGCATGTGCCCATGCCGCAGGCCATATTTTCTTCCAGTGCGATATATCCTTTTAACTTCATTTTTTCCGTTAAAAAAGAGAGATTCTTCAACATTGGTTTTGGACCACAGGCATAAATGCAGTGACGAGTGACGAGTGACGAGCGACGAGACAAAAAATCTCTTAATACATCTGTTATAAGTCCTTTTTGTCCTAAAGAGCCGTTGTCTGTAGAAACCACGGCATTGATTCCTATTGCTTTCAGCTCTTTAATACATAATGCCTCTTCCCTGTTTTTTGCGCCGAGAAAAAAAATAGGGTTTTTATCTGCTATTTTTTCAGCAAGGGCAAAAAGCGGCGCAACCCCGAGTCCGCCTGCTACCAGGACAGGTTTGTTTTTTATCTTTGTTGCCGGGAAACCGTTTCCAAGCGGGCCCATTATTTCGACAATATCAGTGGGTTTTTTATCTTTTAGTATATGAGTTAACTTTCCAATCACCCTGTAAAGTATCTGAAAATCCCGCCCGAGCCGGCGATGGAGACTGAATGGACGTCTCAGGAGCGGGTCAACGCCGTGATATGCGGATAGCATAAAAAACTGTCCCGGCGTCGGGTTCAATATTTTTTCTAAAGGATGAAGGGTAATAAGAAAATGATTTTTTGTGAGCTGAATGTTTTCCCTTACAGATGCCTTAAATAACCTACTCAAAGCTTATCTCTAATATTTCGTATTCCATTGTTTTAGCGGGCGCCTTTATTGTGACGCTATCACCAACGGATTTACCTATAAGAGCTTTTCCAACCGGAGAGTTTATTGATATTTTTCTTTTTTTGACATCTGCTTCATCTGAGCCTACCAGGATAAAGATTCTTTCTTCATTAGTGTCTATATCCAGAACTTTTACTGTTGCGCCAAAGGCAATTTTATCTTGTGAAATTTTGGATGGGTCTATTACTTGTGCTATTGCAAGCCTGTTTTGAATTTCCTGAATACGGCCCTCGATAAAAGATTGTCTTTCTTTGGCGGCGTGGTATTCTGCGTTTTCTGACAAATCACCATGGCTTCTTGCTTCGGCAATAGCTGCGATAGTCTGCGGCCGTTTTACCTTAAGAAGGTTGGCAAGTTCTTCCTGGAGTTTTTGATATCCCAGAGGGGTGATTGGATTTTTTTCCATTTATCAAGCTTTCTGTTAAATTTAGTATTCCCTGTGGAAATACGTATGTATGGAATTAACTGTTCAGCAGATTCACTCGTTAACACCTGCCTACCGTCAGGCAGGCTCACTATCCATTCTAACAATCCCTTTTTTATAAAGTAAACCCCATTAGGAAAGTAGTTAAAATTTCTTTTTTCACCCCTTGCCTAACTCTCCTCTCTTGAGGGTCGAAGACTCGCCGAGAAGAGGGAGGGATGGGTGGGTGGCTGCGCTTTGAGCACTTTTTTATGATACTCCTGAAGTGATTTTATATTTATCTGTTTCTTAAGTATAATTTCTATTGCATTAATTGTGGCCTTTGCGCCTGTAATTGTTGTTGTATATGTGACCATGTGCTGCAGGGCGTTTTCCCTGATTGAAAAAGAGTCCCTTTGCGCCTTTGCGCCGGTAACAGTATTAATCACAAAGTTTATCTCTTTATTTTTTATATAATCTACGATGTTAGGTCTTCCCTCTGCGACTTTGTTTACTACCTCTACTTTAATGCCGTTTTTCTTAAGATAGGAGGCAGTCCCTCTTGTGGCAATTACTGAAAAGCCGAGAGAAATAAGTGTACTTACCATAGGGGGCAGAAGGGATTTGTCTTTATCTTTAACACTGATGAAAACTTTTCCACTGAGCGGAATAGTGTTGTTTGATGATGTCTGGGCTTTAGAGTAAGCCCTGCCAAAGTCTTCATCAATCCCCATCACCTCTCCTGTGGATTTCATTTCAGGGCCTAATAGCAAATCAACCCCTTTAAACCTGTCAAAAGGAAACACTGCCTCTTTAACAGCTACGTGGGACAGTTCTGCCTCTGATGTAAGCCCCAAATTTTCCAAAGATATTCCAGCTATGACCTTTGCTGCCATTTTGGCAAGAGGGACACCAGTTGCTTTGCTGACAAAAGGGATTGTGCGTGAGGCCCTCGGATTTACTTCCAATATATAGATATCATTACCTTTTACCGCAAACTGTATGTTCATCAGACCGATAACATTTAATTCTTTGGCAAGAGCCCTGGTAATGGCCTTAATCTCATTTGTAGTCTCTACCGGCAGAGAATGAGGAGGAAGAGAACATGCTGAGTCACCTGAATGAATTCCAGCCTCTTCGATATGCTCCATGATTCCGCCTATGATTGTGCTGGTTCCGTCAGAGATTGCATCAACATCGATCTCAATAGCATCTTCAAGATATTTATCTATTAACACCGGATGTTCAGGAGATGCCTTAACAGCCTTTTTCATATAGTCCCTGAGGCTTTTTTCGTCATATACTATTTCCATTGCCCGTCCACCGAGCACGTAAGATGGTCTTACCATAACAGGGAAACCAATGTCTTTCGCCGCTTTAATGGCGTCATTAACAGACATGGCTGTCCCGCATTCAGGTTGATGGAGTTTCAATTTATGCAGGAGTTCCTTAAAGCGTTTTCTGTCCTCTGCTTTGTCTATTGAATCAGGGGAAGTGCCCAGGATTTTGACTCCTTCACTCTCAAGTGGAATAGCAAGTTTAAGCGGCGTCTGTCCTCCAAACTGTACTATAACCCCCTCTGGTTTTTCTGTTTCAATAATATTCAGGACATCCTCGAGTGTCAGCGGTTCAAAATACAGCCTGTCTGATATATCGTAATCAGTGCTGACAGTTTCAGGATTGCAGTTTACCATTATTGTCTCGTATCCGAGTTCTTTAAGGGCAAAGACTGCGTGGACACAGCAGTAGTCAAATTCAATCCCCTGGCCGATTCTGTTCGGCCCGCTTCCCAGGATTACAATCTTTTTTCTGTCAGTGGGATTGGCTTCGCACTCAACAGCAGAACCCAGAGCCCAGAACTCAGAACCCAGACTTTCACCCCCTCCCTTACCCTCCTCCCTCGAGGGTCGAAGACTCGCCGAGGAGAGGGAGGGATGGGTGGGGGGGGCTGTATTCTGTATTCTGTAGAATGGTTTTTCATAGGTTGAATAAAGATATGGGGTGTATGCCTTAAATTCAGCGGCGCAGGTGTCAACCATTTTATATACGGACTTTATCTCATTGTTAATTCTGAGATTTCTTAGCGTTTTCTCATCTATCTCCAGAAGGCTGGCAATTCTCCGGTCTGAAAATCCGTATTCCTTTGCTTTTCTCAGGAGTTCAGTCGGTATGAGATAGGGCGCCAGGCTCAGGTTTTTACTTTTTTTTATGCCGGCGGCTATGTTCCCGATTTCTGTATCCACATCTATTATCTGTTTTATATTGTAAAGAAACCATGGGTCAATCTGTGTCAGTTTGTGTATTTCGTCGATACCTATTCCCAGTCTGAAGGAGTGTGCGATGTACCATATGTTATCCCAGCCCGGGATTTTCAGTTTTGCTTTAATCTCTTCAGTATCTGCTATAACTGATTCAAAGCCGTAGCTGTCGATTTCAAGACTGCGGATTGCTTTGAGCAGGGCTTCTTTAAAGGTTCTTCCGATCGACATGACCTCGCCTACCGACTTCATCTGGATTGTAAGAATGGCATCAGCCTCAGGGAATTTCTCAAAGGCAAACCTTGGAATTTTTACTACCACATAGTCAATAGCAGGCTCAAAGGATGCAGGGGTTTCCTTGGTTATATCGTTTGGTATCTCATCAAGTGTCAGTCCAACAGCCAATTTAGCGGCTATCCTGGCTATTGGGTATCCTGTTGCCTTGGATGCGAGCGCAGAACTTCTTGAGACACGCGGGTTCATCTCAATTACGACCATATGCCCGTTAGCAGGGTTTATCGCAAACTGGATATTTGAGCCGCCCGTATCAACGCCTATTTCACGTATTATGTTTATTGCTGCGTCCCTCATATTTTGATATTCCTTATCAGTCAGGGTTTGGGCTGGCGCAACTGTAATGGAATCTCCTGTATGGACGCCCATTGGGTCAAGATTTTCTATGGAACAGATGATGACAACATTATCCCTGCTGTCGCGCATTACCTCGAGTTCGAATTCCTTCCATCCTATAACTGATTCTTCTATAAGGACCTGATGGACAGGACTGAGCTTGAATGCCTTGCTCAGATTAACACTGTATTCCTCCATGTTATAGGCAATGCTTCCGCCTTTGCCTCCTAACGTAAAGGAAGGTCTTAAGATTACAGGGAAATCGAAATAATCAATGGTCTCTTTCCCTTCGGCAACAGAATTTACATACCTGCTCTTTGGAGTCTCCAGCCCTATTTTTGATATTGCCTCTTTGAATAGTTCTCTGTTCTCAGCCTTTTTTATTGCATGAAGTTTGGCTCCTATCATCTCTACTTTATATTTGTCAAGGACTCCTTTTTCCGAGAGTTCTACCGCAAGGTTCAGTGCAGTCTGTCCGCCCATTGTGGGAAGAAGGGCATCAGGCCGTTCTTTTCTGATTATCATCTCAATAATTTCAGCGGTAAGAGGCTCTACATACGTGGCGTCTGCTATTTCAGGATCAGTCATAATTGTCGCAGGATTTGAATTGATAAGTATTACCCTGTAGCCTTCTTCACGGAGCGCCTTACAGGCCTGTGTCCCTGAATAATCAAATTCACACGCCTGCCCGATTACTATGGGGCCGGAGCCGATCAGAAGGATGCTTTTTATATCTTGTCTCTTTGGCATTTTATTTTTTTTTAGTCACAAGAAAACTTCTAATTTCCTTTAGTGGTAATTCCGGCTCTCCTCCAATTTTTCCTTCAATCCTTCCGGCATAGAAAAGTCTTTCAGAGCCGTCGTTTAATCTCAGCGAGAGTGTTATAAATTCTTCTTCATCACGCAGGCCCGGAATAAAACTACCGTGCTGTAGTGAGATTTTTTCGACAAATTTTATCCCGTCAATATTTTCCGGAGTAAATTTTTTACTTCCCACATCAATTGACTTTATGTTGTCCAGAGGAATTTCTTCTATAGTTGCCTTAATAATTCCGGTAAGAGTAATACGTACCGTGTTATCAGTCCTGTCAAAGACAACCTCCATATATTTTTCCTTGAACAGGAATTTCCTTGAACCGAGAAAGGCAGCTATGAATGTTAAAATTATTATTAAAAGGTGAATAAAGATTATCTCATCGCTGGCAAAGGAAATGACCATATAGACAAACATGCACGCTGCAGAGGCAGAAAGCATTGATGCGAATTCTTTGGTATAGATGCCTTTAGGCAGAACGCTTTTTTGCTCAGCTTTAAAAGAAGTAGTTATAAAGAGCAGTCTGTCTTTTTCAATTTTAATCTGATATTTTTTATTGTTCATTTCTGAATTCATTTTTGGTTATTTATACACAGCGTCATAAATTATTGCGCATGTTGTGTCATTCCCGCTTGTCGGGAATCTTTCTTTGTACCCCTGTTTTCTTTGTGAAAACAAAGAAGGGGTACCTTATGATTCTCGAAGCGAGTCTTCGCGAAGAGTCGCTCCGACCTGACAAGCCCCGTACCATGACAGTACAGGGGCAAGCAGGAAGGATGCCGGACAAGCCGGCATGACAGACTTTGGGAAATTTTTTTATTATGCGCAATGTTATAAATCGTCATATAAAAATAGAGAATAACGTGCAGCGTAAAATAAAAATCACTCGAATTCTTTTTACCATCTGTCTATCAGTTCTTTAAATCTGTTAAAGACATAACTTGAATCATGCGGCCCCGGCCCTGCTTCAGGATGATACTGGACTGACATTATTGGCAGGTCTTTGTGTCTCATTCCTTCCTCTGTTCCGTCATAGAGATTTTTGTGGGTCAGCTCTACCTGTCCCTTAAGGCTTTCTGTATCAACGCAGTAGTTATGGTTCTGGGCAGTGATTTCAACCTTGCTTGTTGATAAGTCCATTACAGGGTGGTTCCCGCCGTGATGGCCGAATTTGAGTTTATATGTCTTTCCTCCGAGGGCGAGGCCAAGTATCTGATGGCCGAGGCAGATGCCCAATATTGGTTTTTTCCCAATCAGTTTTTTTGTAGTTTCCATGGCGTAAATAACTGTTTGAGGATCTCCGGGGCCGTTACTCAGGACAATGCCCGATGCCTTTTCAAGTACTTCCTCAGCAGGTGTCCGGGCTGGAACCAATGTAATATCATAGCCGGTTTCCGTAAGGTGCCGCAGGATATTTAATTTTATTCCAAAATCATAGACAAAGATGTTTTTTCGGCCGGATGTGGAAAAGTGTTGAAGCAATGAGGTAATTTTTAACCATTTGGATTTTTTTGTATCCTGGTCTGCTGTTTCACTGTCCTGCCATTTCCAGAGTGACTGCTTCCATTTAAAGGGTTTTTTTGTTGTAACTTCCTTGACCAGATCCACAGAAGAAATTCCCGGATGATTTCTTGCCTTTTCAAGAAGGCTTTGCGGGTTTAAGTCTGTTGTTGAGATAATACCTGTCTGCACACCATGGTCTCTCAGGTGTTTTGTAAGCGCTCTCGTATCTATGCCTTCAATACCGACTATTCTGTTTTCTTTAAGATATTTCGTGATGCTCATTTCCGAGCGCCAGTTGCTTGGAGACTCAAAACATTCCTTGACAACAAACCCTTCGACTTTAGGGTTTTCTGATTCAATATCCTGGGAATTGACACCGTAATTCCCAATCTGGGGATAGGTCATGGTGACAATCTGACCCTTGTAAGAGGGGTCTGTGAGTATTTCCTGATAACCTGTCATTGACGTGTTAAAGACTATCTCGCCTATGCTTTCTCCTTCTGCACCAAAACTCAGTCCCTCAAACATTATGCCGTCAGACAGGACTAAAAGCGCTTTTGCTTTATTCATGCCCATTTGTGGATTTTCCCCATGGTTATTGTTATCTCAACAGTTCCCTTTAAATCCCATTCATTAAATGGGGTATTCCTGCCTTTTGACAAAAATCCTGAAGAATCAACCTTGAACTTTTTTTGAAGGTTTATAATCGCAATATCAGCATCAGCGTCAACCGCCAGAGTTCCCTTTTTAATTCCTGTTATTTTTGAAGGAGTTAGACTCATTTTTGTAATAAGATGGTTTAGGTCTAAAACGTCCTTTTCAACAAGCTGAAGCCCCAGGGCAAGGGCAGTTTCAAGTCCTGATATTCCAAAGGCCGCAGCATCAAATTCCTTATTCTTGTCATCAATATGGTGCGGGGCATGGTCTGTTGCAATAACGTCAATAGTGCCGTCCTTCAGCCCCTGTTTAACAGCTTCTACATCTTTCTCTGTCCTGAGAGGCGGGTTAACTTTCAGATTTGTGCTGTAGCTTTTCAGCGAATCGTCTGTCAAACAAAAGTAATGAGGACATGTCTCTGCAGTCACACGTATTCCCGAGGCCTTGGCATCCCTGATTAATTTTACCGAACCTTCTGTTGAGACATGTGCAATATGAAGTTTCCCCTGTGTAAGTTTAGAAAGCGCTATGTCCCTTGCCACCATTATCTCCTCGGCAGCAGCAGGAATTCCTTTTAATCCGAGGGTGGTTGACATAAATCCCTCGTTCATCATGCCGCCTTCAGATAACTTGAAATCCTCGCAGTGAGAGATTACAGGGGTATTAAATATCAGCGAGTATTCAAGCGCCCGTCTCATAATAAGACTGTCAGTTACCGGGTTTCCATCATCAGAGAAAGCTATACAGCCTGCCTTTCTCAATTCACCAAATTCAGTGAGTTGTTCCCCGTTACGGCCTTTTGTTATTGCCCCGATGGGGAAGACAGAACATGCTCCATGTTTTAACGCCTTTTCAATAATAAATTCTGTTACAGCAACCGTGTCATTTGCCGGGTTTGTATTGGGCATACAGCATACAGAAGTGAATCCGCCTTTTATGGCAGCCAGAGTACCTGTCATTATTGTTTCCTTATACTCAAATCCCGGCTCTCTCAGATGTGTGTGCATGTCAACAAGGCCCGGAATAACAATACAGCCTGAGGCATCAATAACCCTTTCTGATTTCGGACCATTGCCCTTTGGGTACAAACCTATAATCTTACCGCCCTGAATCAGGATTTCCCTGTTACCGTCAATATTCAGGGAAGGGTCAATAACACGGCCGTTTTTTATCAAGATTTTCATTTCTCTACCCCTGCAAGTATATATAAGACCGCCATTCTGACAGCAAGGCCGTTAGTTACCTGTTCAAGAATTACTGATTGGCGGCTGTCTGCAACCTCTGATTCAATTTCAACTCCTCTGTTCATAGGCCCTGGGTGCATGACAATGGCGTTATCCCTTGCCAGTTTAAGCCGTTTTTTTGTAAGACCATAAAGATTAAAATATTCCTCAAGCGATGGAAGGAATCCTTTACTCTGACGCTCAAGCTGAAGTCTGAGCGTCATGATAACATCAGCATCTTTAATGCCCTGTTCCATAGAATCAAATACATCTACTCCGAGACCGTCAATTTCAGCAGGCCTTAAGGTAGGAGGGCAGATTACCCTTACCTTTGCGCCGAGTTTGGTTAAGCCGTAAATGTTGGACCGAGCTACTCTGCTGTGGGCAATATCGCCCACTATTGCAACGGTAAGCCCTTCAATTTTTTTCTTATGGGATAGAATCGTGAATAAGTCAAGCAGTGCCTGTGTCGGATGTTCATTTGCGCCGTCACCTGCATTTATTATGGATATCTTCAGGATCTTACTGAGAAAATGAGGAACGCCTGCTGAGGGATGCCGTATTACCACAAAATCAGCGCCCAGGGCCTGGATTGTAAGTGCAGTATCTTTTAATGTTTCACCTTTTACTACACTGCTTGCTGGAACAGAGAAATTTATTACATCAGCGCTTAATCTTTTGGCTGCAAGTTCAAATGAAGTTCTTGTCCTTGTTGATGGTTCAAAAAAGAGATTTACAACTGTTTTGCCTCTCAGAGGAGGGACCTTTTTTATATCTCTCTCAAGAACATCCTTAAAGCCGGAGGCAGTATCAAGAATAAGGCTTATGTCTACCGGGGTAAGGTCTTTGATGCCCAAGAGATTCTTCGATTTAAACATAATGAATTCCTAAAAAAGACCGTTCAAGCCGTTCATTCCGGCATTTCGTG
>SDBV01002302.1_pt1 | contig 28550 bp, 52 predicted proteins | sample 2277081 | NCBI WGS metagenome assembly SDBV01 (sample SAMN10402039, study PRJNA504765) | marine sediment metagenome | isolation source: marine sediment core GS10_PC15, 223 cmbsf | place: Arctic Ocean: Southern Knipovich Ridge | collected 2010
TTCATTATGATTACAAAGACATTATTTATCTTGCTCCTGAAGGTGTGAAAGAAATAGAAAAGGATATCAAGGAGTGGGGTGAGGATAGTGTCTATGTTCAATGTGAGATTCTTGGCAACTTTGTGGAGGACAGAGATGTTTACTTTAAGCAGGAGTTAGTTGATGGTTGCATAGAGGAATATGAATTGGGTTCTGTCCATCCAAAGAGTGAGTTCTATTTGGGGGTTGACTTTGCAAGGATGGGCGAAGATGATACTGTAATGATAGTCATTGAGAAGGATATGAGAGGGAGTATTAAGGTTAATTTTATTGAGGATTTAAGAGGTAAGAAACTGACTGAAAGTGTTGGGGTTATCAAGGTATTAAATGAGAAATATGATTTTGCCAAAATCTATTTAGATGAGACTGGACTGGGTGCAGGCCCGACTGATATGCTTGTGGAGGCATTCGGAGATGTTGTTGAGGGAGTTACATTTACCACAAAGTCGAAGATGGACATGTATAGTAACTTGAAGAAACTTATGCAACAAGGCAGATTAAAGATTCCGAATAATAAGAAGTTGGTATATCAGTTGTTGGATTTAAGGTATGAAACAATATCTTCCGGGCAGTTGAAGTTGCATCATAGTGAGAGGGGGCATGATGACTATCCTGATGCTTTGGCTTTGTCTTGCCTGGCATTAGTGGAGATAGAGGAGGAATATGTGCCTTGGATAGTTTAATTATATAATTTAAAACATATTATATAAAAATAATCTAAATTTATAATAAGATATGAATAAGAGGAAATAAGAGTGGGATTTTTAGGATTTGGAAGCAAAAAAGAGAGTTTAGGTATGATTAAGGAGGAAGTAGAGTACTCTCCTTTGATTGTTGTTGACGAGGCAGAGGTTGCTTTGGCTAATGCAAATAAGATAAATCCTAACTTTAAGGGAGAAGTAGAACAAAAGGAAGTTAAGTTTCCGATGGAGTTAGGGGAGGAACATCCATTTGATTTTTCCACATGTGAAGGATTATACAGAAAGTTTGGTTTTGTCACAGGTGTGATTGATAAGTTCGTTGACTTTGTGGTTGGTCCTGGTTTCTATGTTACAAGTGATGATGAAAGGGCTCAAGAGATTTGTGAGCAATTTATAGAGGATGTTAATTTTGATACGATATTAAGGGCTTGGGTCAAGGAGGCGTTAATCAAAGGAAATGGATTCTTGGAGATAGGCGGGAAGAAGGATGAGGCACCAAAAGGATTGAAGGTTTTGAATGCCAATTATATGTATGTGAAAAGAGATAAGTTTGGCAAGGTTGAAAAGTACAATCAATACACAGGTGGGTTTAAGAGGATGGACAAGACCAAATTAATACCATTTGAGACACACCAGATTGCTCATATACCTTTTAATAAAGTAGGTGATTGTGCATATGGCATTGGTACCGTTGCTCCTGCTTTAGTCACAATTAATAATCTCTTACAGAATGAGAAAGATTTGCATACATTGATGAGTAGGAAGGCGAATGCTCCATATGTAATCAAGATGGGAGGAGTATTTGGTGGCAAGTTCTATAAACCAAAACCAAGCGATATCACAGCTATGGGGAAGAAGTTAGAGTGGTTGAATAATAAGCATGAATGGTGCATAGATGGATTAACTGATATTAAAGCATTAAACTTTGGAGATATTGGAGAAAAGTTTGACACTGTTCTGCAATATGATACTCAAATGCTTTTCTATACATTTCAGGTACCTGCTGTGTTGATGGGAATGGCGAAGATACCTGAGGGGTTGGCCAAAGTGCAGATGGATGCCTTTGAGAGGAGAATTCAAAGTATTCAGGCAGAGATAGAAAAGGTTATTGAGCAACATATCTTTAGGAGAGTATTACAGGCAAATGGTTTCGATGTCCATGTTGAGTTTGAGTGGGGTAGACCTTCTTCAATGGAAACATATGAAAGGTTAGCTAAAGTATCTGAATTGATTAAATCTCCAACAACATCTGGAGCATTAAGAGAGTTATTGGAGAATCAAGTGGTTCAGTTGTTGGATTTACCAGAGGATGAGTATGAGGAGTTAAAGATGAAGCAGGAGGAAGAAAGAAGGAGAGAGGAAGAAAGACCACAACCATTAGTTCCAGGACAACAACAAAGTCCTCCTAAATTTGTTGCACCTACCAAAGAGGAAAAGGTTGGTGAATTATTTGAAACGTATAACAATATCAATGAATGGCTTGGATTTAGGTATAATGATTATGTAAGACAGATTCTCACGTTTGTGAAAGGAGATACATTTGATTTGGTGAGAGCACAGAATGTTATAGAACAAGCGGCAGGAAAGTTAACTGCAATTCAGGTAACTGAATTAAAGAAGGTTTTGGAAGAGGGATTTAAGAAAAACCTGAGTCTTAATGAGATGGCTTTAAATGTGGACAAGCGAGTTAAACCTAAAGATTTGTATAGGATGAAAGGTGGAGCGATTGTCACAAGGGATGGAATCAAGGTATTAGCGAGAAGCGCTGAGTTTAGGAGCATTGCTATTGTGAGAAGCGAAGTTACCCGAGTTGCCAATGAAGGTGCCATTGCTCATTTCAAAGAGGGAGGAGTAAGAAGGATTAGGTGGGTAGCATCATTTGGACCGAGAACCTGTCCTGAATGTGATAGTTTGAATGGAAGAATATTTGAAATAAATATACACCCGCCATTGCCTCTACACACAAATTGTAGATGTGCAACAGTGCCAGTGACAGAGATAATTTAAAATGGCTCAATTAACAGGCTCAGGGCCAGGAAATGGAGTTAATTATGCTATGGTTGATGATTCTGTGGGAACTAATGATGGGAGATTGTTCACCACAGGGAGCAATACAAGCACACAATTATATGATGCTGAAACTGGTCCTGCTATGTTAGATAATATGACTCTTGCTATAGGCACTATAGAAAGTGACCATTCTGAAATACATGAAGAGCATTCTTTTATGTCTACTGGTGTAGAAACTCTTGGTAATAACGGGTCATTTGCATTGAAGATAACAACTCCTGATACTACTAATTGGGCACACTTAATCATTAGTGCGAAGGCAGATAATGGTGAAGCAAACTTCATGCTGTGTGAAGATGTGACTGCTACAGCTGTTACAGTTTCAGGAATATATAACAGAAATAGAAATAGCAATATTACTGCAACTGTTGCTGTTTCTGGCAATGCCATAATAACAGATATAGGGACAATGATATATCAGGAACATTTTGGTCTGAGAAAAGCAGGAGGAGATTCCAGAGGAGTATCAGAAATAATTTTGAAGTCTGGAACTGAATATGGATTGATACTAAATAATGACACAGCATCTAATAATGATGTTTCATGGATATTAAATTGGTATGAGCATGTAAGTATGGGATAATGGAAAAAGATATTGAACAAAAACATTGGGAAGGGATGAAAGAGACATCTGGTTTGACTAAAGAGCAATTCCAGAAGATGCTTACAATGGATGAGGAGATAATGGAGTTTATGGAAGAGTTGGAGGAGTGGATAGCATCATCAAGAAGATTACCGAGTAAGTTCAATTTTGACCCTACATTATTTTTATTATGGAGGTTAAATAAGAAATAATGGCAAAATATTTTGAAGAAACTGTAACAAGAATGAATGAAAATTTAAGTAGTGTATTAGCATGGGCGAAAGGAGAAGAAGAATTAGGATTAAAAAGCTCCTTATTTATATGTGAAAAAGGAGTATTAACTCAATATGTTGATTCAGATGAGGGAGAAAGGTTTTTTGATTTTGTAAAAAAAATAACTACAGACGAATTTGATATAATATGTGAAGAATTCTTTAAAGCAATAGAGAATAAAGATTTGGTAAAGATGCATAAAGCATTAGCAATATTTGACGAGTTAGATAATTATTCTGAATTTATTGATGGAAGCATATTAAGGAGATTAAAAAGGGTTAGAGAATCTACTCATGAAGAATCTTATAAATTTAAAGATGAGGGCGAGAAAACTTTTATAGTTTTTAAGGGAGAGGTTTGGAAAAAATATAATGGCAACTGAAATAAGAACATACGATAAAAGACCAGAATGTGCAGTTCCCGATTGTAAGAACGATGCATTCGTTTATGTGGCAGGAAGGTGGATTTGTGGATTATGCACAAAGAATTGGGCAGATGCTCAAAGAGAGAAAGAGCAGAAAATGAATGATGAAATGTTTAAAGATGTTGTGGAGGCATCAAAATGAAAAGGATAACTAAACAAAGGTTGAAAGAAGGTTGGAGTAGTTTCTGGTTTGTGAGATTGTGGAAATGGATAAGGAGGAAAATAAGTGGTAATTAGAATATGCCCAAGATGTAATCAAAGGTTCGTTGTGGAAGGACATACTTTGGACTTTGAACATAGATGTAGTTCAGGAGTTATTGCCATTGACCAAGAAGATGTGGTTAAGGTAGGTAACTGGACAGATTTCACAGGAACTGGTATTGTGAACAATCCAATGATGCAAGGAGCAGAGAATAAGTTGTGGGGAACAAGAGCACAAATAGAAGGAGAGGATTTAGATGAATTGACTGCGAGAGGCAAGAGTGCTTCTACTCATAGAACAAGAGCACATAGGGAATTCATAAAATTGAAGGGAGGTAATAAATAAATGAAGAAGTTGGATATAATGAGGAAGTTACAACCAGGCAAGTGGGTAATACGAGATGGCAAGGTACAAAGGATTGAAGAGTTTATACCTACTGCGGTAGTAGTTGAGAAGGAAGAGAAGTTAGAAGTAAAAGAGAAGTTAGAAGAAGATGAAGAAATACCAAAAAAGAAAGGTAAAGTATTCAGAAGCAGAATAATTAAAAGGAGTGAAAAATAATGGTTAGTTTTAAGAATGCCAGATTAAAAAGATTTTGGAGACCTTCTAATAAGATTAAACCAAAGGTGGCAGAAGAAAAGGATGTAGTGGTAAAAGAACAACCACAAGAAGTAGTTACCATTCCAGTAAACCCTATGATTGAGTTTTTCAATGATATGGAGATAATAAGATTGCAATCACGTGACCCCAATTTGACAAATAAACCTTCTTATGATGTTGGTGGTCCTGTGTTTCAAAATTATCTTATATGGTTACAATTAGCAGAATTAATGAAATTAAATAGGAAGATAGACGAACTATTGAAGAAAAATGCCTGAACAAATAATTGGAAGTCCAACTCAGAATATGATGGCTGTTAACAATAGTGGAGCAGTTCCTATGGCCGCTTATTCAGGTGGAACAATATATCCGTTAGTTGTTAACAATCTTGGTGAATTAATGACACATGCTACTATGACAGGTAGTATTACAATAGGTAGTGTGAGTGTGAGTGCTGATTCTGTTTTTATTCAAAGTGGTGCTAATTTAGATTTAGGTAGTGCTTGGACAACTGTTGGTTCTGTCTATGTTGTAAATAATATCAGTGTGGATATTTCTACAAATCCGTTGCCTGTAAGTGGGGCTTATTTTCCAGGAAGTAATGTGATATTAGAGTCATTGCCTACAGATAGTGCATTAAATAATCCATCTTATGAAATTACATATATTACATCTGGAACTGCTACAGGAGTGACAGGAAGTTCAATTGGAAGTATATGGCAAACGATTGGTGTAGGGAGTTATGCACAAGCGTATACATGGAATAATGATTTGATAATAAATGTAAGTAGTTGGGGTACTTAAAATGGCTTTGAAATTAAACATAACAATGCACATGGTAGAACATGCAATATTGAAAACTGCAAGTCAGAAGTATGTGGATGACAGTACTTTTTGGAATAGAGCAGGAACAGTGCTAAGCCCTAAAACTGCAGGTGATGACATTGAAGTAAATGGTGTGACAATTCTTGATGCTGCTCCTATTCTTGTTTTTCGAGATAGCAATGGTGCAGGGGCTAATTCAACTGGTTTTATAGAATGGAGAGACCAAGGTGGTGGAAGGGCGGGATATTTTGGCAATGCTTCTTCAGGCGATGATGATTTAAGTTGGAGTAACGAACAAGGTGGTCATATAAAAATAATAACAACTGGAGCAGGTGAACTTCAAGTTTCCGCTCCATTAAATATGAATACCCATAAAATTGTTGGAGTTGTAGACCCAACAGCTAATCAAGAAGCAGCTACCAAGAAATATGTTGATGATAATGATACTGATACAACAGCTCACGCCTCATTCTCTCAATTAGATTATGCAAGTGCAGCTCACACTGGATTTGAGCCAGCCAAAGGTGCAGATGATAATTTTGTAACTGATGCTGAGAAAATAGTAATTGGAAATACGAGTAATACAAATACAGGAGACCAAGCAATAACTCCAGAAGGAACAGCTGTTCTTTCAACAGGAGAAGGTGGTGCAACAAAATTTTTAAGAGAAGATGGAGATGGCACTTGTTCTTGGCAAGTTGCAGGAGGAGCAGCATCACCTATTGGAAGTATAATTATGTTTGGAGCAGTAGCAGCTCCGAGTGGCTGGCTGTTATGTAATGGAGTAGAAGTAAGTCAAGCAACTTACGCAGCATTATATGCAGTGTTAGGAGCAGATGCTTTTGGAACAGATGCAGGTGGTAACTTCTTTCTTCCTAATATGACACAAAAGTTTCCAAGAGGAATTGGAACTATTGGAGCAACTGGTGGAAGTGATGATGCTATTAATGTAAGTCATGGTCATGCAGATACATTTGCATTTACAGGGAATGCTATGAGTAATCATGGTCATGCGGATAATTTTACAACAGCTAATCAAAGTGCAAGCCATACTCATACAACTGATATTGGATGGCACGGTCACGATTTTAAATGGAGGACTACTGCTACCACTGGTGTTGGTTATCAAGATACTGCAGGTGAAGGAAGTACTATCAATAGAACATCAAATCTTCCAGTTCAATTAAGAAATATCGGTAATAAAGGTTCAGGAAATCAATCAGCAAGTCATAGTCATACCGTAAACGGAGCTGTAACAGCTGCAAGTGCTGGAACTCCTGCTGGAAGTATAACAGGTGCTGTTACTAATTCAGGAGCAAGTGGAACTGATGCAAACTTACCAGCATATCTTGAAGTAAATTTTATAATCAAGACATAATGGAAATAATCAAACTAAAAGAATTGTGGAAGGAAAAACAAGAAGACAAGACATGGAGAGAAAATATAATATATTTAGATGTAAAAAAAATCTGGTGTATAATGAAGACAAATGAAAAGAAAATGTGGAAAGTATGGTTAGATGTAAGTTTTGATAATAATCAACATAGTATCTTAATAGGTGAAAAAGATAAAGATACAATTTTAAAGATGTTGAAAAAAGATAACTAAAATAGAATTATTAAAAGTAAAATAGATACATTTAAAATGGAAATAAAAAATTTAGAAAAAAAGACCTTAACGGAACTAAAGGCATTAGTTTACGATTTGATGGCAAAGTCTCAAGAAGTCAACAGAGACATGCAAATCGTAAATCAGATGATTGGTACTAAGGAAAAAGAACCAAAAAAAGAATAGTAGATATTATATAATTTAAAACATATTATATATAAATAATCTAAAGTATATATTTCTGAGGAAAAAATGCCAGCAAAATTTGATAGGATGGTTTCTAAGATTTGGAACGGAATGAAAGGTAAGAAAAATCCGAGAACTAACAAGCCATTCACAGAAAGTGATGCTTTTGCTGTGGCAACTGCCACTTGGAAGAAAGCACATGGTGGTAAAGCACCAAGCAGAGAAGCGGCAGAAGATTGGAGAATTCTTGAGTTTATTATGCCTATAAGTGAGGCAAAGATGGTGGGTGATGAGTTCTTGGTTAGAGGAGTTTGCATTAATGAAACCACAACAAGGAATGGAATAAAGTATACTGTGGATGAGTTAGAGCACGCAGCAGAATCTTTCAGGAGTAAGCCGATACTATTAGACCATGAAAACAGAGTTCAAAACATTGTGGGTCGGACCACAGAGAATGTGAACTTTAGTCATGAAAAGAAAGGAATTGAGTTTGAAGCAAGAATTGTTGACGAAGATATTCAAAGAAGAATTAATCAGGGGTTAATCACAGATGTGAGTATTGGGGCATCTGTGAAAGATTTGGTGGAAGAAGATGATGGTAGTAGAAGGGCAGTCGGCTTAGAAGGAATGGAGATATCTTTTGTGGCTGTGCCAGGTGACCCGAATGCCAATTTGGCACAAGCAATGGAGAATAGTTTTATGATAAGAGAAGGTATGGAGATAGAAGATAGTATTGTGGACGATATATTAAATAAATTAAAAGGAGGTATAAAAGAAATGGCTGAAGAGGAAGAACAAAAAGAAGAAGAAAAACCTGAAGAAGCTCCAGAAGGAGAATCTAAAGTAGAGGAACCTGCGACTGAAGAGAAAGTTCAAGTTAATGTGGACATGAGTTCAGTTACAGAAGCTATTAGGTCTTTGAAGGATGAAATTGCTGATTTGAAGAAAGTTAAGGAACAAGAAGAAAAACCAGCAACAGAGGAAAAACCTGAAGATGAAACTAAAGGTGAAGTCGCTACAAAGGAACCTGAAGCAGAAACTACTGAAAGTGTAGTACTTGAACAAGCAGAATCCGGAAGGGGATTTGCTATTTGGAGAGACTATTCTAAAGAAGTTCCAGGAGAGACAAAACTTAACAGGTTAATAAGATAATTTTTAGTATTTTTTTATATTAAAGAATTGAAAGGAGGTAAGAAGTAAAACAGATAAAAAATGCCAGCAAATACATATGGTTATCAACCCATATTTGATGGTGGAGCACCGAGAGTAATAACTGGGTATGCTATGGAAGCGGTTAGTGGAGCGTGGTTCTTAGGAGCGTCAGGAGCTTCAGGAGTGGTTAGTTCTGGAACAGACAGTTTTGTTACTACTGATATTACATTGTTTCACACTACAGGAAGTGGAAACTTCGTAGGAATTGCATTGCATAATGCAGGAAGTGGTGAAGTAGTTAGTGTAGCAACAAGAGGTACGTTTTTAGTTGAAGTTAGCGGAGCAATAGTTGTTCCTGGTGGATTTAAGGTTGGATGTAACGATGATGATGAGGTTATTGACTTAATGACTGGTTCAAGGTTTGACAGTATAGGAAGAGCTTGGACTACAGGAAGTAATGATGAATATATCGTTCTGGATTTACATGGATAAAATGGTAGAAGAAAAGAAACTTAAATACGTTCAAGAATTATTGCAAACTGCATTGGGAGTAGAGGGTCAATTGCTGATACCTCGAAAGATTCACGATACTTTGATTGAAGAAGTAGACAAAGTATTAATACCGAGAAGTGAAGCGGCTCTTTATTTTGGTCCAGGTGATATTCCAGGAAGTAGTATTGATGTAGACAAAGTAACACCAAATACAATGAATGTTAGAGTTGTCGGAGAGGGAGCACAAGTCCCTATTGACAAAGTACTATATACTTCACAGAATCTTAAACCAGTAAAATACGGAGTAAGTATTAGAATCACTAAAGAGATGTTAGAGGACGCTAAATGGAATCTACTTGTACATAATGTGAAGTATGCAGGTAAGAGGATGGCTGAAAACGAAACTAATCTCATTATAGCGAATGGTTTGGATGCAGCAAATAACACAATTATAGGTGGAGCAGCAATTACTATTGCTAACATTGCGAGAGCGATGCAATATTTGGATGACGAGGACTATACACCTACAACTTTGTTTGTGGGAATGGAAGTATTGAATGATTTGAGAAATATTGATACATTCGTTGAAGCACAAAAAGTAGGAAATACTGATATGTTGCAGAGAGGATTTTTAGGAACAATCTTCGGATTGAATGTTCTAAAGTTTTCTACAAATGCAGCACCAAGTACAACTTATAGTAAGTATGCGTATGTGACAGACAGAGAGTTTGCATATATGATTGCAGAGAAAAGACCAGTTACAGTAGAGAATTTCGAGCTACCAGTTTACGAAATGAGTGCAGCTAACATCACGCAAAGGATAGTGGTTGATGATTTAAGACCAAAGGCAATTTGTAAGATTACAACAACTTAAACATTTTATTTTTTTTAATTTTTTTTTAAGTTGTTTTCATATTCAATAGAAGTGTAAGGAGGTAAAAAAAGGTAAATATAGAAAATGGCAGTAGAAAGAGGAATACCAGATGTACAATCACTCGGAGGTCTAAAAGATGGTCTTGGAGGAGATAAAGTATGTGCGTTTTTAGGAAGTCCTAACGCATATGTAAATAACGCTATTCAAGCAGGAAGTATTACTTTGGCAGGTTCAGTTGGTTGGGCTATATTTGGGAAACCATTTACAAATATTCCAGTCGTTGTAGCAACTTATTCAGACTATGGAACTATAGGAGATGCAGTAATGGGAAGTTTATGTAATACAGGAAGTGTATATCTTATTGGTCCGACAGATAGTAAAGTAGTTGACTATATTGCCTTCGGCACTTACTAATTTTTTTAGTAACGCCGAAGTGCAAGTCCTAAATTACCTGGACGATAAGGAATATGGTGCGTGGCAATAGAGTTAAGTTCTATTACTTTCCTGGGTCACCGTCTTTGTATGGAGATGGAACTACTGGAAATGTAGACACTTATAGTGATACTCCAATTAATGGAAGAATACAGTCTGTTTATTTTGAAGGGGGAAACTGGGCTGCTACTGGTAGTATGACATTGAGCATCTCTGGGACAGCAGCAGGATTAACATCCACGGAAGGTTATGTTCTAAGCTTTGAGAGTGGTACAGCTACCCATAATCTTGGAGAGGATTGGGTAGTGTTTCCAAGAGCAACAACAGTTCATACAAATATGACAGCAATCTCTGGAGTAGACGGCTATGATGAGTTTGCAGAAATACCAGTATGGTCTATTTTGAGGTTAGAAGCAGGAGTTGTAGGAACAGGTAGTATGGCAAGTGGGTTAACAATAGTTTACATTTAACTAAAAATGGCAGCTCTGAATAATGTTGGTATAGGTAGTATAATACTCAATATGGTAGAGGGAGTTCCCACTACTATTAGTGGAGCTACTTTGTGGAATATGGTTGACCAAAACATATATTTCGCAGAGCAATTCACAGGTGACACTATCGGAACATCAGTAGTAAATGTATACCAGCCAGCAATCATTAGTCTGACAGCAGGAGATGTTGTCAGGTTGATGGAAATGCAGGGATTAGGAACAAAAAGTGTTAAGATTGGAGATATAAGTGTCACGAAAGGAATTGGAGAGTCTACGAGTAAGGCATTAAGGGACAATGGTATGGAAAAATTAAGAAATCTTGGACAAGATATTACTTTTTATAAGGCACTTGGATAAAATGGTAGAAGGAAGAAAAACAAAAGTTCCAAGGAGTGTCTTGATAGCAGCGATTGCAGGAATTGTAATTATAGAAGTAGTTGCTTTGCTCAAAGGGGTAAATGGACATGTATTGGCACTGACAATCGCGGTAGTAGCTGGGTTAGCAGGTTGGGTTAGTCCACAATTAAAATTAAAATGACACAAATAAAGTATATAGGAAATCATAGACCAGTAGGAATGGTAATAGATGTAGACGAAGATGCAGCAAAAGAAGCTATAAAGTCTGGTGAGTTTGTTAGATTAGGAGATAAACCAAAAGTAGTAAAGGTAAAGAAGATTGTGGAGGTAAGGAAGAAACCAGATGTCAAATATCGGAAGTGATTTCAAAGATGGACTTAATGAAGTTTTGAAGTACGGGCAGTTAGTTAGAATCAGATATTTTAATCCCACACCTGGAGCAGGTAGTTATTATGATGACAATGTATCTTTATCTGTGAGTGGGAACTTGTGGGTTAGTGGAGTTGTTTTACCAATAGACCGGTCAAGAGGTAGTAGTGATGCAATTCTTGTGGAACAAGGCAACCTTCTGACAACTGATACAAAACTCTACATAGATGGATTGGTTGATACTTCTGGTACATTAAAAATTGGCTTCCCATCTGGAAATCCACCGACAAACGAGTATAGTGTTTTGCCAGAAGGTATTATTGATTGGAGTGTGAATGCAGAACCAATTGTGAATAAACTTTATTTGAGGAGGTTGACAACAGGTTCGCTTGTTGGAGAATAAATTGGTTAGAATAACAGGAACTTCTGGAAAGGTTGTAGATATTCAAGTTGCTGGTATTGCAGAAGTTATGAGAAGACTTCGTTCAGCAGGAAAAAAGATTGAGAGTTCTGCCGATTTGGGAGTAGTCAAGGCAGGAGCATTTGTGGAGGAAGAGGTTAAAGAATCTATTATGGGCAAGAGAGCAGAACCAAGAAGTGTTGATACTGGCAGATTAGGTAATAGTATTGAGTTTAACAAAACAAAGAAGGCAGAAGGTGTGGTTAAACCAAAGAAAGATAGATATCCACAAGGTGGTGTGACTACACAAGATGTTGCTACTTTTTTAGAATATGGAACATCAAGTGTCCCCCCAAGAAGACATTTTAGAAACACGAAGACAAGGAACCAAGGAAAGGTTAGAAATATTATTGATAAAGAGATAAGTATAGGGAGAATCTAATTCTAAAGTATATACTCTAATATACATATTAACAAAACAAAAGGTTTATAAACTATAGTTTATTAATTATAATAAATAAAATGGTTAATAAAATAACCAAAGGAGAAAAACAAAATGGAAACAAATGAAAAAAAATGGACTGTATTGAGAAAAGAGAATGGCTGTAAAATTAGTGGAAACTTTACAGAGGCAGAAATAGAGAGATATACACAAGGAGGTATTTGGACAGTAGCCCAAATAGAATAAAATGGAAACAGGATATAAAACAGAACTTGTAAAGAGAATGAATGAAGATGGAAAGAAATGTAAAGTAGTTGTTGTGAATACAGAAGAAGAGTTTGAAGTAGCATCTGAGTTTGAAAGCATTGAAGAAGCCTTACATAAGATAGAACTTGATTTGATGACAAATCTACATTTCGGATTTGTTAATCCGATACAAGTAAGGATAAAGGAAAGAGAGGTGAAGGAATAAGATGGAAACAAAACAAAAAAACCTTTGCTTAAAAGAAAGGAAGGTAGAAGAGCCATATGAGATATGGAGAACTCCGGATGGGAGTTGGGAATGGAGAGTATTGAAGAAATGGCAGTTAGACGACAATAAGCCATATGCGAGATGGTTTTGTGCAGTGAAGTCACCTTTCACATATGGAAGTTTTGAGATTGGAGATGTCTATGTAAAAGATATCAAGGAACATGCAGTTAAAGTAGAAGAAATTTGGAGCGAGAATCCAGAAACTAAATTTAATTGCATAAAGTGTGGTGCCACTTGGAAGCTGAAAGATTCTATTGTATGCCCAAAGTGTGAAGAAGCTGATGGAGGCATCGAATAAAATGTGGAATACAAGACCTAATGGAGAAGGACACAACAGAGTGAGAGCTTTCAAATGCCCCAAATGTCACAAATTAACTTACAGTAGATGGAAAGCATTTGGAATTATATATTGTTATAATTGTTATAGGAAGGAATTAAAATGAATGAAAAAGTAATAGATTTCAGTGCAGATGATTTAAGAGACATTGCTGATGCAATGGATAATCCAAACTTGAGAGTGGGGATGGATATAGAAGGATTTATAGAAAGGGTGAGTTTAAAATGACATTTACAAGAAAGCAAACTGAAGAAACAAAAAGGAAATTAAGTGATTGGATGTTAAAAAATAATCCATTTAAGGGGAAATATCATACTGAAGAAACAAAAAGGAAGATGAGTGAAACACTTAAAGGACATATTGTTTCTGAAGAGACAAAAAAGAAAATGAGTGAAGGGCATAAGGGATTTAAACATTCAGAAGAATCTAAAGAAAGAATGAGTGATATGCAGATTGGTAATAAAAATTCAAATTGGGGTGGTGATGAAGTAGGATATCGTGGTTTACATTATTGGATTAGAAAATATAAACCAAAACCAAAATATTGTGAAAGATGTAAAAAAAATAAGAAACTTGAATTATCAAATATTAGTGGAGAATACAAAAGAGATATTAATGATTTTGAGTGGATATGTAAAAGTTGCCATATGAAAAAAGATGGAAGATTAAATAAAATGGTTAAATGTTGCTTTTGTAAAAAAGATGCAGGAAAGTATGGGAATAATGCAGACCCAATCACAGATGGTAGGTGCTGTGACCTTTGTAATATACACTATGTTATTCCAGAAAGAATACACAGAATGGAATTAAATGGACATTTGAAAAAATTAGGAGAAAAATAAAATGGAAGAACTAACAAAAGAACAAGAAGATATTGTTTTAGAACAAGGAAGAGAACAGATGAAAATAAAATGTGATTTCTGCAAAGATGACTTTGATGAAGAAGATATGGATTTATGTCCCATAGATGAAGGAGAAATTGTTTGGCTATGTAGAAGTTGCGAGGATAATCATATTAGGAGGTGTGAAAAATGAAACGAAAGTATTACAAATGTAAATGGTGTGGATATGAATGGTTCTCAAGGCCTGGTTCTTTGAAAGGAAGAGACCCAAAGGTTTGTCCTGTATGTCATTATGATTGGAGAAAAGTGAAAGGAAGTAAGAAATAAAATGACAAAACAGAAATGTAATGAATGCAAGAAGAAATCGGCAACATCATTCATGGCGACAAAACCATTATGTACAGATTGTTTTGTTGTTCACAGATTTAAAAGACATCCCAAAAGATTACAATCTTATCAAAGGAAACAGAATGTAGAAGGAGGTAATGATAAAAAATGAGTAAACAAACAAAGAGAAAAATTGCAGGAGCATTAGCAGGATTAGTTTTGGCTGGTTGTAATAGTCTCCCGAATGTAAAGTTATATAATATGAATTTGGTTAGGCATGGAGTAGAACAAGATGGAAGTGAATATGTCGTTACAGGATTCGACACGAATCATGATGGATTTGAAGATGTATTATTCCATTACATAATTAGGAGATTCGGACCTGGAGCCGCAACAACTTATTTATCACATTTTGCAAAAGATAGAAATAAAGACCATCAAATTACAGAAGATGAATGGGAAAGATTCTATAAATCTTGGTGGCAAAGGTTCTTTTAAAATGACAAAACAGAAAGTTGGAGTTAGTAGGTTAGGTAGCTGGACATGGTGTATATTTTGGTTATTAGTATTTTTTCCAATAGGAGTATTATATTGGTTATTGAAGATGAAAAAAACAAAGACATATGAATACAAGTAAAAATAAAGAGGTGATTTTCTTTTATTATATAATTTAAAACTAATTTTATTTAAATAACTTCTAATTCTTATTATTGAAGTAAAGCGATACTTCAAAGTTCCAAGCGAGGAAATATGACAATAACAAGCATAAGTAGTTCTACATTTGTAGCAGATACTGTAAATTTTATTAGAGATAAACTTAAAGCGCAATCATTCACAAGTGTTGGCACAAGAGTTTATACTTCTTATCCAAAACGGGGAGTCATCTATCCCATGATTACAATTGTTGATGCGGGCATATCACAACCTGCGAGATTGGGGATGCAGTCTGAAGGAACAGTCATAACGTTGCCTTTAGAGATTAGAATTTGGGCAAGGAATGTGAAAGAAAGGGATGAGTTATTTGATGCTGTATATAATTATTTGAGGACAAATCAGTTTAGTGGAGATAATATTATTGGGGCAAACCTTCATGATTTTAGTTTAAATAGTGCGGTGAATGTAGACGAATTAGGAGAAGCAGGTATTAAAAGTAAAGTGATGGAGGTACGATATCTTTTCATATGTTCATAGAATGGAAAAGGAGGTATAAAGAATTTAAATGGCAAAATATTTAAGTGACCAGAATCAATTAGCATTTTTCTACGAACCAGATATCTATGGAACTGGAAGTAATGTAGGAACACCCCAATGGATTGGATTAGTTCAGGACCATACAGCCAGTGAAACTACAAATGTTATTCCGATAAGATATCAAGGTTCTACAGATAGGAATGTGGATGCGTTTGCAGATGGAGCTTTGGATTTTGACGGAACATTTACATACTTCCCACAAGATTGGAAGTTTTTGGGGTTTGCTATTGGCAGTATTACTACTGGTAGTGTGGCAACAGCGGGTTCTCATATATTTACAGAGACAAACAGTGACGATTTGATTTATGCAGGGTCTACTTCGTCTTTGACGAGTTTTACTTTAGAAGATAGTAAGAAAGGAACAGTTGCAGGTAGTAATTTCATTAGAACTTTTGGTGGATGTGTAGTTGATAGTTATACTATTAATTGGACACAAGGAGATATTGTAAGTTGTGATGTTGACTATATTGCACAAGCAGGTTCAATGGGTTCAGGAGCAGTTGTAACAGTAACACCTACTACTACAGCACCATTTATGTGGAGTGATACATCATTCTATATGTCTGGAGTATCTTATGTGGGTTCTATTGATAATGCATCAAGTGTGTCTTTTACAGTTAACAACAACATTGAAAGAGGACATTATGTGGCTGGTAGCAGGGTAATTAAAGATTTACTTCCTTTGAACAGGGATTATGAATTATCTATGACTCTTAATATGGATAGTGTTAATGCGAAATATCTATACGACCATTATTTATTAGGGACTACATTTGTTGTAGCGGGACAGTCTATTGGAGCAGCAGGAAGTTTATTCTTGTGGATGAGTGGATGTAAGGTTACAGATATGGAAGTACCAAGTCCAATGGAAGGTTTGATAGAGCAGACAATAACAGTTGTTCCACAGCATGTTGCAGGAGTTGTATATGATGATATTGCATTGTATAATGCAAGAGATTGAAAGGAGGTCAAACATAGATGAAGAACAAAGAATTGAATCTACTACAAAAAATAGTAAGCAAGATTTTGTTAGTTGGGCTTGGAATAACATCATTATTCTTTTTTGCTTGGTTGATAAAACTTTTGTGGAAAGCAATATTTTAAGATGGAAAAAGAAGTAGAAATCAGTGGAAAGAAGTATATTGTAAAAGAAATAACATATCTTCAAGGTGTAGGAATGGAGAAATTAGAGACAGAGGATAAGATTAAGAAAATATTGATGTTTTCTGCAGGATTAAGTGAAGAGGAAGTAAAGGTGTTGTCTTTTAAGGATGGTATAGAATTACAGAAAGTAGTAAACGAAGTTAATGGACTTACTGTAGATTTTCAGAATCCAACCGTAGAAGAGAAAACGAGTTAAAGATATGTAAGTTTTACGGTTGGAATCTTGAGGATATAAGAAGAATGACCATGGTAGATTACAATGTTACAATTGATTATATGAACAAATGTATCAGGGAACAGAATAGAGAGATGAAGAAAATGAATAAGATGGGCAAATCACATAAGAGGTTTAGATAAAATGGCAATAGGTGGAGCATTATTAGGTGGAATAGCAGGTGGAGCATCAATAGCAATTACTATCAGAGCTATAGACAAATTTAGTAAGGTTTTTGATAAAGCATCATTTGGTGTGAAAGCGTTAGGTAAAGCAATGAAAGTAGGAGCTATGGCAGCTGCAGCTGTGGGTGTTGCATTGGTAGCAGCAGGAATTGCATCTGTAAAAGCAGCAGCAGATTTTGAACAGACAACTGTAGCATTCACAACTATGCTTGGTTCTGCAGAAGAAGCAGATAAGTTTTTGAGGGAATTGGCAGATTTTGCAAGGAGGACTCCTTTTACTTTGCAAGGTGTTGAGCAAGCAGCAAGAAAATTAATGGCTGTTGGATTTGCTGCTGACGATGTATTGCCGGTACTAAGAGATGTTGGAAATGTTGCTGCAGGTTTAGGTTTGGGTGAAGAAGGACTTAGTAGATTAATTCTTAACTTAGGTCAGGTTCAGGCACAAGGAAAACTTACAGGCAGAGAGTTAAGAGATTTTGCTATAGCAGGTATTCCAATGTTGGAAGAGTTATCAAAAGAATTGGGAGTAACAACTGCACAAGTTCAGGAAATGATTTCTGGTGGTGAAATTGAAACAGCAACTGTTATCAAAGTTTTCAAGAATATGGCAAGTGAAGGGGGTAGGTTTGCCAACTTAATGGAGAAACAAGCATTAACTGTTTCTGGTAGATTTAGTAATTTAAAAGATAGTGTTTCATTGTTAGCAAGGGAGTTGGGTGCTGTATTATTACCAATAGTTGGAGATTTAGTTGAGATTTTTCTTAACGATGTGATGCCTGCAATAAAACCTTTAATTCCTGTTGTTGGTGAGTTTTTAAAGAAAGCATTAGAATCTATTGTTCCTATATTGCCGAGATTGTCAGAACTACTCATAAAAATGGTGGTAGTATTTATGAAACTATTTGATGCAGTATGGCCATTAATGGAGCCACTTATGGAAATTGGTTTTATATTACTTGACGGTATACTAAATGCAATAGAGCCTTTAATTCCTGTTATTGCTCTTTTGGCTAAAGTATTTGTACCTCTATTACAAATTTTAGCACCAATTGCCAACCTTTTAGGTATTATAATAGGTTTCATAACAAAGATATTGGGAGCCGCATTAGGACCATTGTTTAAGATTTTTGGGTCTTTAACAGGAAAAATTGCAGGAGTATTGGGAATTCCACAATATCAAACAGGTGGATTGGTAACATCAACTGGGCCAGCATTATTACATAAGGGAGAATATGTAACTCCTGCAAGTCAGGTTGCTGGAATAACAGTAATCATTGAAGGAAATGTCTATGGAACAGACCCAGATGAAATGGCTAATGCATTAGCAATTAAAATACGGGAGACAATAACAATATGACGATATATATAAGATTAGATATTAATTCAGTAACATATTCTGATGCAACTCAGATTGTTATAAATAGAAGTTCGGATGATTTCAATACCACAAGTTCTTTTAATATTCAATTTATCAATTATAATGGACAGTATGATAATACTTTTAATTTGAATGAAGAAGTAGAAGTTTGGGCAGATTTAGATTCTTCTCCTGCAACCACAAAGTTGTTTATAGGAATTATTGAGGATATTTCTTTCAAAGGTAAAGAGCAAAGGGAAAAACTAATTCTTAGTGGAAGAGATTATGGTGCAATATTGCAAGATATATTGGTAAGTCCAAGAATATATAAGAATCAAGATGCAGGAGAAATTGTTGAATCATTGATGATACAAAATGCGACAAATAAAGGTATTACAACAAATAATGTAAATAGTGTTGGTTCAACAATTGACAGAATTACTTTTAACAATATAAGTCTGTTCGATGCTATAAAAAATTTGGCAGAAACTACAGGATTCTATTTCTATATAGATAGTGATAAAGATTTACATTTTGAACAGAGAGAAACAATTGCATCAGGTATAACATTTGATAATACAAATGTTACTTTTGCTAATTTTAAAGTATCTGATGGAGATATTTTTAATTACATAAAAGTATATGGAGACAGACAATTAACAGGGGCGAGAGAAATATTTGGGGCACAAGTAGGGAGTGTCTATACCTTAAATGATAAACCCTCTAATGTTGGAGTAATTGGTTCAGCAGTATCAAATGTTCAGATACAACCAGGAGGAATATTGAATGTAGCGAACCCAGAAAACGAAGATGTGAAGTTTGTGGTAGATTATCAATCATCTCAGGTTGTGTTAACATCAGGAATTACTGCAGGAGATAATACGGGTTGGATAGGAAGTCAGGCAGTAATCATTGACTATCAAAGGAGTTCTCCACTTATTAGTATTAGACAAGATACTACAAGCCAGTCTACGTATGGTGACAAACATAAAACAATCATTGATAGAAATATAAAAGACATAGACGAGGCAAATACAAGAGCAAATACTTTTCTGACTGAACACAAAGACCCAAAGATTCAGGGAAACTTGAATGTTGAAGGAGTGGTTGATATAACACCTGGAAACACAGCGGTTGTGAACATCCCTTTCCACAATATTGTCAATCAGACCTACGCAATTTTAAATGCTTCATATACATTTAACAAGAGAAATAATTTATCAAACCAAGTTCTAACAGTATCTATGAATAAAAGAATTAGAAACTTTATTGATTATATGAAAGAGCACGAGTTAAGATTAAGAATGATTGAAGGTGCTGAAGTAGATACTTCTATCACAAATTTAGTAACTGCTACAGGAAGTGTGTTTGTGGAAACAAGTTATAATGCAATCAGTAGAAGCATTGGGAGTGCCTTTTATTTCCATATTCCAGGACATAATATTTTTAATGATACAAGTTCATTATTAGGTGATATGAGGGCAGGTAGTACTGTGATATCAGGATGATATTAAGTAAATTAAAACACGGAGGTAAATAAGAATGGGAATGACAATAGCAGGACTTTCAATTTGTGCATCTGCACTTGGCGGTTCTTATGGGACAACCAATCATTATATAGCAGTTGGAACGAGTGGACTTGCTTATGTAAGTGGAAATACTGTATTGGGAAGCGAGTTTGACAGGAACCAAATTGACACTAATGATTTATCAATCACAGAGCAAATCACTATGTTTGCTAATTGGAGTCCAAATGATATTTCTGGTTGCATAATGAGAGAGCATGGAACATTTACAGCAGTAGGAAGTCAGATGTTAAATAGAGAAGTATTAACTGGTTCACTTGTATTTGATGGAGAACAAGAGCTACAAGTTCAACAAACAATTTTATTTAAAATTTAAAAATGGCAGAGTTATATAGTCAATATGCATCTGGAACACAAGTCTTTGCAGGAACAATGACAGGTAGTTTAGATGGAGTAAGTGGAATAAATATTATAGTTGATAGACTTAACATTGTTACTACTGCAGATAATTTAATAACTGGCAGTTTTGTTAGTGGATTAAATACAATAATATGGCCTGGCAGTGCATTCCCAAATTGTTTTGCAGTAGAAGCAAGAGTTGCATCACCAACAGATGGAGTAGAAAGGAGGTTATGGATATTATTATAAAATGGCAGAATTATTTAGTAAATATGAAAGTGGACTTCAATTCACAACTGGTACTATAATTGGAAGTAGTGATGGAGCAAGTGGATTAAATCCTATTGTAGATAGATTAAATTCTATTGCTACAAGTGATAATTTAATTACTGGTAGCTTAATTAGTGGTACAAGTTTAGGTATTTATGCAGGAAGTATAATTATGAATAGTGGATTGTTTGTGATTGAAGGAAGAACAACAGACCCAACTAATCCTGATATTGGGAGAATGTGGGTAAGGACGGATTTATAAAATGACAGATTTTGGCGATGGTTCAGATGGAGAATTAATTTTCACTACATCAGTTAAGTCGTATGGAAACATGACAGGTGGAGGTGTGGATTATAGTGTTAGTGGAAACTCTTTATTTCTAAAACCAGACAGATTTTATAATTTTACAGATATGACTATTGGTGCAGGAACAATTGTGAGATTAAATAATCTTGTTTCATCAGGTTCAGTTTTGTATCTTAGATGTACAGGAACAGCTACAATAGCTGGTAGCATTAGATTAGACCCCAATTATACTGGTATATTACCAGGAACAGATTATGCATCTACTTGGAATAGCATAGCAGGACCCAGTGTTGCAAATGGTGGTTCCGGAGGTGCAGGAGGAGATGGAGAATCTGGTGCTGGTGGAGCTGCAGGGACTATAATCAGTGGTGGAGAGGGTTATGGTTCTGGCGGAGGCGGAGGTGGAACTGAAATAGGTGCTTCATCAGATACTGCTCGTCCAGGAGGAAATGGTGGAACTGCATCTTCTGGAACTCCTGTTTATGGTGGTGGAGCAGTAGTAACTGCAGAAGTTGGTTTTTATTCATGGGCAGGTGGTGACCATGCTGGAATTTGTGGGGGAGGAGGTGGAGCAGGAGGTGTTCAGGCGTATTCTGGAGGAGCTGGAACCGCGGAAGCATATGGTGGAAATGGTGGAAGATGGAATGTAACTATAAATGGTCAAAATGCTGGAGGTCTTGACCCTGCTGGTTTTATTGTAGATATTGCTGCTGGAGGTGGAGGCGGAGGAGGTGGAATGGCCGGGACACAAGGAATACATTTTTATTTATGGTCTGTTGTAATAAATTTTACAGGAACAATTATCACATCTGGAGATAATGGGCAAGCAGGTGGGGATGGTGGGGATGGATATATTGATAGTGAACACTTAGATGCTGACGCAGGAGGAGCCGGAGGTGGAGGTGGTGCTGGAGGTGGAAATGCTGGAAATATTAAATTCACTTATGCTAAAATCACAGATTCAGGTTCTAAAACAATGTCTGGTGGTACTGGAGGAGCTCGTGGTGATAGGGGTAGTGGGGTTGGAAGTACAGGAGACTTTGGTAATTATGGTATTGCTGGTACTAACGGAAGTGCTGGTTCATTCACAGGGCTTGAAGTAAATCCTCCTGTTCAAGAATGGTTTGGAAGTGGAACAGATGTATTACCTTTGATTAAAACTACTGATGCAGTAATCGTAAATGACGATGAATCTGTGAGAGTTAGACATTCATCAACTACTTATGCCGCTGATTTAGTAAGTGGTGCTGCTCCAGATGCCAGTAATTTATTCATACAAACACCAAAAGGAACGAAGGCTTGGAGAGCAAGTGGCACCTAATTTTATAGTATATAAATATTTATAAACCCAATATTATTGTATATTCTATGGATATTGCAGAGTATTCTAAAGCATGTTTTATAGAGTTAGAAGGAGGTAGAAAAAAATGCAAAGAAATATAGATTACGGAAAAAGTTCAACGATTCTTTCTTCAATTGCGTTAGTATCAATTTTGTTATTCGGTCTTTTGGCTATGTCAGGGTTTGCAAATGTTAGAGATAACATGCCAGTATTACCAACAGAATCAGAGTTTAAGCAGATGATGGCTGACGAGATAGCAAATATAGAGTTTCCAGAGATGCCAGTGTTTCCAGATTATCCAGAAGTTGATACGAGTAAGCTTGATGAACTTTGGGAAGGAGTTTATTCTGATGATGTAGAAGAATTAGAAGATGCTTCATTCATAGAAAGTGTATATCAATTCTTTGATGATAACAATTATCTTGAAATTTTAGAAGTACAAAATTCAAACTTTTTCGTTGGAGAAAATGATGTTGTCATTCAAAATATTGATAACTTATTTGTGGCTTTAGAAAAACAAATATACTTTGAAGAAGATGACGAACTATTCGACTTTTTAGTAGAAGAATACGAAGACGAATCTGAAGGATTAATCCGAGTTCAATTCATTAGAGAATATGAAGACGATAGAGAATTTAATGTAATTAACTTAGGTCTTGACGATGAAGACGACAGAGAAGTTGAATTATCAAGCGTTATAAGGGTTAAGATTTTCCTTGATGAAGATGATGATACTGAATATGAATTCGAGAAAGTATACATAAACTCAGTAGTTACATCTGATGACGAAGTATTAGAAGCTGAAATAGCATACACAATTTAAAATGGCAGAAGAAGATACAGAACAAACAGAAGATAAAGCTGAAGAAGTAGAATCTGAAGAAGAAGCTGAATCTGAAAAAGCAGACGAGGAGTAATTCGTTACTCCTCTAATAACAATTTTTTATTTTTTATTTTTTTTATTTTCAAAGAAACAATAAATGCGAAAGCAGGAGGAAAAAAATATAATGGAAGACGAAACAATGAGTGGAATTGCATTGATACTAGCAACAGTAGCAGTGCTTGGAGTAGTTATCGGAGCAGGTTATATGTATTTCAATCAACCTGAAGAAGTTGATTTGAGAGATATGTTTGAAAATAGTATTGCAATTAATGCACTTGGAAATGAGATAGAAGATTTGGAAAAGGATATGAAATCTGAATATGACAATATAGAGTTTGATTTGGAGCATATGCAAGATGAGATTGACGATATACCAATAGCAGATATTAGCAAAGGAGATTTAGAAGATTTAGATGACTATGCTAATGAGTTTAAGCATATTGAAGAGAATCAAGATGATATTGTTGATATCAATAAAATTTTAGATTGTATCAATGATGCAGATAATGTAACTTTAACCAATGTAAGAACATGTATTGCAGCATTAAGTTCATAAATAATAGTCACCAGGGTTGGCGTTGAGTGACATTGCAGAAAACGTTTGTTCATTCAAGCAGAATGTTTTCATTTTGAACGACCAACCCATCATGGAGATGCAGATGACCTGACGAACCCTGTGCTTGACACAGTTAGTAGGATTGACGGACATCGCTGTGGGTTAATTACCTGCCATCTCCAATTATACTTACACAGATGTAAGGAGGTAAATAAAATGCAAGGAAAAGATTTAAACATAGAAATTAAAGAAGAAAGTCAAGAAGAAAAAGCCAAAAAAGTTATTGAACGTATCCATGAAATCATAACAAACAGAAAGAGAGACCTTAAAGAAGCAGAAGATAAATTGGCTGAAGTTCTTGAAAAGGATATTGAGGATATTAAGGAGAAAGACGGTTTTCATTATGAATGGGATTAATATTTTCATACTCACTTGATGAGGATTGGAGAAGGTTGTCCCCTATTTCCTTCTCCTTTTTTTATTTTTAATTATAATTCTTTTAAGAATTCTATTGCTTTTTTAGCAGAATTATTCCATGTCCAATATTGAGCATCCTTTAAAGCCTGCTTAGACATCTCTGAAATAGAATTGATAGCACCTTCTACAAACTTTGAGTTATCTTGGTTTGAGTAACTTTGATATACTTTTCTCATATGTGCCTTTAGATGGTCTATTGTTGGTATTGCCCATTTAATACCTTCATATATTATGTCTCCTTTAACTTCTTCTAAGACATGTGATATAAATAATGAATTTTTTTCTGTCATATAATCAGTTTGTCCTCCATAATTAGTTTGAATTGTTGGTAATCCACAACCCATTGCTTCTAAACCACAAAGATTGAAAGCGTCAGCTCTTTGAGCACATACATAAACATCTGCCTGGCAATAAAGTTCTGGAAGTTTCTTGTAAGGCATATTTTCAATATTGATTTTTATTTCAGGTCTGTCCTTTGGAAGGTTTAACTCATCTAATTTCTCCTTCAATAATTGTGGATTGAGATATGTCGGATTTAGTTTAAGGAGCAAAGAGACATTCTCATCCTTCTTGAACTCTTCACAATATGCTTTGAGAACATAGGCAACTCCTCCTCTGTCTTCCCATCCACCTCTCCAACCTTTGTTACATATGAATGTGAATTTATTACTTCTGTTTACTTTAATCGGTTTCATAATATTTGTATCTATACCATGTGGAACTATTTTTATCATAGATTTTACCCAATCATATATAGCAGTTTTACAAAGCATATCCTTGTTTTTTTCTTCAAGGGCTTTAACTATAGCATTTTTAGTATGTTCACTTGGAACCCAAATCTGACTAACCCTATCATCCATTAAATAAGATATCCAATACTTTGGAATCTTATCTCCTTCCCAAACTAAGAATCCAACAAACTTCTCACAATTACTCATAGATAGTTTCCAGAATTGAGGTTGTGAGATACTAATAGCGACATCTGCCTTTCTCGCTTTCTTTGTGATGGCGTTAAGTTCAGCATCATTTACCAATAGCATCCAATCTGGTGGTAGAGGGACTTCCAATTTAATGTCTGGATTGAGTTCATAAAGAGCATTAAAAAGGTTTTTTGTATGATTTGAATATCCATCTATTCCAAATAAACTTCCATAAATGTTAAGTTTCATTTTTTCTTCTTTGGGTTTTGTTTAATTATTGAAAACTTTATCCTGTTCTGACTTTTGTCGTTGATTGACATATCAATATCTATTCCCAAGTCAAAGTCTATTTTCATATTTATAAAATCTTCAAGTTCTTTTTCCATTACCTGTAGAAATTTCTTTAGTTTCATTTTAATACCTCCTCATTATATTTAATTAAAAAATCACCGACCTTTTCAAATTGCTTTTTACACCACTCTTTAAAAGTTTCATCATCAATCTTTACTTTCTCTGCATAATCAGGACAACGATTACCTCCTGACGATGTCTGCAAATGGTATGCAACTGCTCCTGTGTCTATTCCAATTTTGTATCCTGCAATTATTGCTTTGAAACTAAAGAAACCCTCCTCTCTAAATGCCACATTTGAAAGTCCATCAGGGTATCTTACCTTTTCATTTATTTCAGATTTGTAAAGACAATTTGTTCTGAATTGGTGCGTTGGAATTATCTCATCTTCAATATAACAATACCCAAGTTCATCTTTCTGCAATATCAGGTTTCCTTTATCATCAAACTTATGTTCATTTATAATTGGTTTCACAAAGTTAATTTCTCTTTTTATTTCAGGATGAGCCAGTAAAGGAACTACACCAGAAGCCATATCATATCCTTGTTTAATCACATTGATTAATCTTTCAAGAAAATCTGGTTGTAAAATTACATCGTCATCCAGTCTGCAGGTTAAAGAGTTTTCAAAATCATCATCCTCAATACACTTATTTCTTGCATAACAACATCCAAAACTCACATCGTTCCTTATAAGTTTGAGTCTATGTCCTTCTAACTTTACTCTATTAAATAAAGAAGATAAGAATTGTGATTGTCCTATTGGTGTTCCCGATGCGTCATCTAATATTAGTATGTCAAAATTCTGGTATGTTTGTGCCCTTAAACTTTGTAGCAGTAATGCTAATTCTGTCCAACGGTCACGATTGCAAATGTGGATTGTTATTCTATTTTCCATTTAAATCTCCAATGAATTTTGAGAACTTTGAATCCATTAAATTTAAGTTTGGTAGTAAGCAATGTCCACCCAACTTGTTCATAATCGGTATTAGGTTGGGTCTTGTGTATTGTGGGAAGCCAAGTTTGTTATACCCTTCATTATAGTTGTTTGTCCACATAGTCCACATCTCAAATGGTATCTTGTATTTATCGCACATTTTCTTCACTTCTTTGGTATATTCTATGCACAAACCATAGAATGTCGTTGACATAATTTTCATCAATTCTGTTGTCTCTGATTTGTCTGTTATGTAGACTTTTATACCTGCCCTCCTGAAATAATCTGCAACTTTATCTGCATCTTTTCCTCCTAAGAATTTTGTGAATGTTTTAATACTCTTAGTTAGAAAAGGATGTATTCCAACAATAGGAGAATGGATAGCATTACATTCCTTAGAAGTTCCTACAGGAACAGTTGAATGTATTACCGTATATTTTGGTTTGTATTTTCTTTGATATCTTTTTACTTCCTTCACAAAGTATTTTGAGTATGGAAAACATATGTGAATGATGTCAAATGTTTCTGTTACTCCTTCTTCTATATCCATTATAACTGGTTTTATATCAAAAAGTATTTCATATAGTGACGAACCAACTTCACCAAATCCAATTATTAATGTTCTCATTATAATTTAATTATCTCACAACATACTGCACATTGTGCATAGACTTTTCCTCCTATTTTTAATATATGAAAATGATGACTATCACAGACAGGGCAAACCATTATTTCTATTCCTTCTTCTTTCTTTGGGTCGTATTCATTCCATTTCATCTTATATGTGCATGCCAGTGGTCTGGTACCTTCCTCCTGTTTTGGTCTAATTTTCCTTTTAATTTAATATCTAATCCCTCTACAATTCTTACCCCTGATATAACTACCATCAAATCAATTAACTCTTCCTGATTCAATTCTAATGAATGTCTCTTCAAAACAATCATAGGAACATTACAAGTACTACAATCACAAACTATAAAGTAATCATCCTCATAATACCACTTTGTTCTCTGCTCTAAATTGCATAACTCACACATAATATTTCCTCCCTTTGTCTTCATAATTTTTCCATGCATAAAGATTATCTTTATAAAATTCAACCATCCTTTTAACACCTTCTTTAATATCAACCTTTGGTTTAAATCCTAATTTTTTTATGTCTTTAATGTCTACAAATACTCTTTGCGGTTGTGATATTTCTTTGGTAAAATAATCAATTTTACTTTTGCTACCTGATTGGTTTATAATTTCTTTTGCAAGGTGACATATATTTACTTTCTCATGCCCACTTATATTATATGTCTTGTTCCAGCCACCCTTTAATGTCAACATTACTCCATCCACAAAGTCATCTATGTAAGTAAAGTCAAGCACTTTACTATTGCTACCATAAACTCGTAAGTTTTCATTTTTAAAAGCCGCTGTTAAAAAATTACTTATTAACCTACTTGTTTCATCAAACATTGGTCCATAAACTGTTGATGGTCTAATTATAATATATTTTAATCCATAACAATCATGATATGCTTTTGTTAACTCTTCACAATATATTTTACTTGCAACATAAGGGTTTCTATCTTTACTTAGAACTCTTGATGAAGAAGCAACCACTATCTTTGGAATTTTATGTTTTCTGCAAAACTCTAACACAGATAAAATACCATCAACATTATTTTTGTGAGGAAGAATTGGGTTAGCAATTGCTTCATTAATTCTACATTGTGCTGCAAAGTGAAAAAATACACTTACTTTTTTAGATGGTACATAATCCTTAAACATTAAGTCTGTTGTATCAAACCCTTCTCTTTTGTCAATCTGCATTATGCATTCATGTCCTTCTTTATCAAGTCGCT
>SDBV01002303.1_pt1 | contig 28549 bp, 26 predicted proteins | sample 2277081 | NCBI WGS metagenome assembly SDBV01 (sample SAMN10402039, study PRJNA504765) | marine sediment metagenome | isolation source: marine sediment core GS10_PC15, 223 cmbsf | place: Arctic Ocean: Southern Knipovich Ridge | collected 2010
ACTGGTTGATATCTAACAGCCTTTCTTTAATACTACTACAGGAATCGTCTTAAACAGAATATATAGATTTAATAATAAAGATCGCCGCTGAATGTACAGGTAATCATATTTTATTTTATGCTTGGGATGTAAATCATAATAACTTCGTATTTGTGCAAGCCCTGTAAGACCTGGTTTAACCGCCAGCCTTAATCCTCTTAGATACTTGTGATTCCTAATGAAATAAGGACGTTCCGGCCGTGGCCCGACAAGAGACATTTGTCCGCATAAGATGTTGAACAATTGTGGAATTTCATCGATACGAGTAACTCTTAAGAATCTTCCTATTTTCGTTACCCTCGGATCGTTCTCAGTTGCCAGGACAGGGCCTGTTGTTTTTTCCGCATCATTAATCATTGTTCTAAATTTATAGAGAACAAAAACTTTCCCATCTTTAGCAACCCTATTCTGCTTAAATAAGATGGATCCTCTAGAGGTAAGCTTGATTAAGATAGAGCACAGCACAATTACCGGGCTTAGCATAATTATCGCAAAAACACTTCCTATGACATCTAAGGTTCTTATCAAGAACTCCTCATGGTCGGATTTTTTTCCAATAAAAGTGGCAAGATACCTAATTGAACTATTTTCATTAATATTCCACGAAAGCAACTCTGCGTAAAGTAAGGGACTGAATAAAACTTCAACTTTTAATTTTCCCAGCAAATACAGAAGCAGATTCATTTTCTTCTCGTCATGAATCGATTCACAAATCACGACCTCATCTATATCTTCATGTGCGAGAAGCTCTTCAATATCTTCTATATATACGACTTCCAAAGGAGCGCCGTGTCCAGAAATGCTTATATCTTTATTTTTGCCGATTACAACGACATTCTTTTTAATTTTTCCGACAATTCTCAATATTATTGCATTAAAGGTAAATATAATAACCGAGCCAATAAATAAAGTAATAGCGAAAATACCAGAGGGGAACCCCATCCATTTGGCACGGATGATATAAAAGAACATAAAGCCGAACATCATACCCAGGCATAATCCGCAAAAAATCCTGCAGAAGAGCTCCCAATAGGACCTATATCGCTTTTTAAAAACTCTGGCAAATCCAAATGCCAAAATATAAAGAAAAGTAAGTACGAACATGTTTTCCTTATAAGCAGCAAGACTTATGTGGGGTATTCCAGAACCATATCGCAAGAAAAAAGAACACTTAAATACTACTATGACCAAGAAAATATCACTAATAAATATAAATAGCTGCACAATTATAATTCCTGTTTTTTTTATCATCTTAAAATATTAAGTCCCATTTATTTAATCCAAGCAAGAAATTTTTTAAAATCACCAAATATCAAGGCAGGATCATTCAGATATAGGCTGCTTCTGACTTTTGCTTTTTTTAAAAGGCGAGCAGGATTTCTATTATACTTACGAAAGCCAGAGTTGGTCAATTGCTCTATTCGCTTAAATACATTAATCGGGAGCGTATTAAGGCGTTTGCTCGTTTTTTTTATATAGTAATGTTTTGGAATAATATTATAATAGTCATCCAAAGACATAGAATCCTGTAGATACTTTTCAGCAACACCGTCTTGATACAGTTCCGTTCCCGGGAAAGGCTCAAAAACTGACAACGAAGCAAAGTCAGGCTTTATACACTTTAAGAGTTCAAGAGTCTCGGTCATTTCTTCGGGAGTTTCACCAGGCAAACCGATCATGAAATATCCCGTCCAATACAAATTGGCTTTTCTCGCGGCCTTTGCGGCATTTTTGATCTGCTCAATCGTGGTGCCTTTTTTCATTATATCGCTAAGAATATGCTGATTGCCGGACTCAATACCCATTTTTACACCATTACAGCCAGACCGCTTCATCTTTTCTAACATAGCCTGATCCGCAAGGTTTACACGTACATTGCAATCCCAATTAAGTTTAAGGTTACTTTTATTTAGTTTTTCACAAAAGTCAAACACTCTTTTTCGGTTTATTGTAAAGGTGTCATCTTTAAAGCTGAATTGAGTTGTCTTATACTTATTCTGAACCAGCTTGATCTCTTCTAAAATATTCTCGATGGATCTATATCTTGTGACCTTACCCCATACCCCTTTAGAAGAACAGAACGAACATGAAAAAGGGCATCCCCGACTAGTAAGCATTAACCCCATGTCCTCGGAAGTATAGTAGTCTTTGTTTAGCAATAGATTTCTGGCAGGCATTGGTATTTGATCTAAGTCGGCTATAAACTCAGCAGGAGAGTTATGGCAAATTCTATCATTATCTTTGTAAGACAGGCCCTTGATATCATGATATGGCTTTTTTTTCTCAATTGCCTCAATCAATAAGGATAAGGATATCTCACCTTCACCTCTGATAGCAAAATCAACAAAGGGACTTATCTTTAAAGACTCTTCTGCCTTGACAGATGGGTGAGGGCCGCCAATTACTACATGAATACTGTCATCAATTTCTTTGACTATCTGTGCGATCCTGAATGCTGCAGCTGCTTTTGTCGTAAAGACACTAATTCCAACTACGTCAGGTTTAATTTGTTTTATTATATTTCTGGCCTCATCCCAGATAGGATGGCTTAGATTGTTTATGCAATTTATATATTCCGGATACTTGGTTTCAAGCATCGAAAAATCCATCTCTTCGTTTTTGTCCACATTAGCATCAGCATCATAGATAACAACTTCATACCCCTTACTGCGAAGCTGAGCAGCTAAGTAAGTGAGCCCTAAAGGAAAATAGCGATTGTAATATTTTATAAACCTATAAAAAGGCGGATCAATTAATAGTATTTTCATTTTCTTATTAGATTAACAATTTTTTCTCTTGTTAAATTTAAGGCCATTTTCGGAACATCTTTTACAAATGGATGTCTGTAAGCATTTTTTAAAAAAATCCAATAGCGAAGCTTTTGAAATTTTTTATATGTTTTATATAATTCTTCCCGAGACATTGTACGAGAGACAATAATGGCATTTTTATAATGTTTGGCAAAATGAACTGAATCCAAAATTGGCCAATTATCAAAGTCTTCACGAATAAGTTGTTTTTCAATAGCTTCTGACCATATTGGCGTTCCAGGGAAAGGTGTCATAACATAAATATTGAAATTTCTCAAAGATGATTTTTTAATAAAATCATAAGTCACCATCATTTCTTCCCTGGTTTCTGTAGATGAACCCATGATAAAGGATGCATTTGGTGCAATGCCCTCCTTATCCAGTATTTTAATTGCTTCGGCATTAATTTCTGGATTTACATTGCTTCCCTTGAGAGCGTTGAGGATTCTTGGATGGCCAGACTCTAATCCTAAGGCAACTGAAACGATTCCCATTTCCTTCATAAGCTTTGCTGTCGATGTGTTAATAAGGTTGGCTCTTGCAGAGCATGAAAAGCGAACCTTGCCCAGAATACCTTTGTCGGCTAATATCTCGACTAACTCCTGTATTCTGGGTTTGCTTACGATAAACAAGTCATCATAAAAACTTATTAGTTTTGCGCCGTAGTTAAAGTAAAGCTCAAAAATTTCTTCAGCCACATATTTTGCCGAAGCGATCCTGGTTGTATTCCAAAATCGGCTTGATGCACAAAAAATACATCGATAGGGACAGCCTCTTGAGGAGAACATCGACAAGTGTGTTCCTTTGATATCCAGCAATTCTCTGGCAGGCCTTGGAATGTCATCAAGGTTGCTAATCAGTTCACGAGACTTTGTAAACACCAATTGTTTTTTGTCTCGATAAGCGACTCCTTTTACAGAAGAAAGATTGTCAGGATTAAACTGGCCTGCCTGAGCATAAACATTCACTAATTCGGCCATTGTTTCTTCCCCCTCAAACAATATTGCTACATCCATATCATCAGAGAAAGATTCCGGCAATAATGAAATGTGAATGCCACCTACAATAACAGGCAACTTTCGTTCTTTGCAAAGCGATGCATATTGTTTAGCAATGTTATAATTGGGAGAGAAACAACTGATGCCTACCAAGTCGGGCTTAAAAGAGTCAAGAGTTTCTTCTACCCTGTTGTTAATGATTTTGAAATCATGTGCATTATGACCAAGCTTCTTTCTGGCATAACTTACCAGATAGCCCAAACCCAACTGTGGATAGCGGGTCTCAATTTCAATATGAGGGTTTATTGCACTTATTAATAATATTTTCACGAGTCCAACATCCTTGTTATATCTTAACTAAGCTGGTTAAGGGTCTTCTCGTTAATCTGGCGTCTACTTTTATCAAAGAAGTATCCCCATTTGTTAAAATACTTGAGTGCAAATAACAAGTGATACATTAACAATTTTAAGCTTTTATAAGACCCTTTTTTGTAGTTATGGTAGATTACAGGCTCAGGGTAAAAGACGGTGCGGTTGCATAAGTTTATTCTACGAGTAATATCCAGGTCTTCGAAGTACATGAAAAACCGCTCGTCAAATAAGCCGACCTTCTCTAGAACTTTTGTTCTTAGAAACATAAAACAACCAGACAAATAAGGCACGTCTATTATCTTGTCATAGCCCGTAAATCTGAGTTCGTAGGTCTCATTCATTTTATCTAAAATACTTTTAAAAGGCAAAAATCTGCGAAGTATCAATTGCAAGGGTGAGGGCAGTAACTTGCAAAGATACTGGGTAGAGCCATCTGGATAAAGTACTTTCGGCATCAACAGCCCAACATTTCCATTAATTTCCATGAAGTCATAAATTTTTTCAATAGTTCCCTTTTCGAAATAGATATCAGGGTTTAATACCAAATGGTATCGTGGATCCAAAGTTTTTGCATATTTAATTGCGATATTATGAGCTGCCCCAAAACCTATGTTCTTTTTATTAGCAATATAGTTCACCCTTGAATCAGAACAAATTGATCTTACTGATTCATGTGGAGAGTTGTCGAACACATAAACCATAGAAACTAACGGGCTATTTAAAGCCGAGTTTAGAGTTCTGGCAAATACTTCTATGTTAGGTTTATAAACTACTATCGAAACGGTTATTTTTTTATCCATTGCCATGGTTCACTATACCAAAAGCATTACCTGTGTTGATTATATAATTGAGTGTAAAGCTGCTGATATTCCAAGGACATATTGTTGGCAGATAAATGTTTGCTTATGACACTAATAGCAGCAGAAGAGCTCTCTGAGTAATTCATATTCACAGCTTCCGACAACGCTTTTGACAATGCTTTTGCATCATTTGTTCTAAATAAAACGCCGCTTTTTTCATTGAACGAGAAAATCTCTCGGTGTGGAGGGATGTCGGATAGGACCACCGGAAGTCCACAGGCCATTGCTTCCATTACTGCATTTGGACATCCCTCTGTTAATGAGGCAGAGACAAATATATCGGCCGCACACAGATAATCTTTTACATTTTCAACAAAACCAACCATCCTGATATTACTTTTTTCTGCTATTAGAGATGAGCATTTTTCTCGGAGGTGGCCATCGCCCAGCAAAACTAAAATGCCGGAATGGCATAATTCGCTATTAAGAAAAGCCTTAATGAGAGTAACCAAGCCTTTGTTTTTGGATAGGAATCCAACACTCAAAAAAATACGTTTATTTTGTGGTAAGCCAACTTGTGATCTTAAAGTTTTTTTCTCTTCTTTTGTCACCGGCCTGAATTTGTCCTGATCGACACCGTTATAAATAACATCTATCTTACTAGTTGCCCTTTTTTCTATTAGGCTACGAATAGAATTTGAAACAGCCACAATGCGTTCACATTTGTCACATGCCGACAGAAATGTTTTCATCATTGCACCACCAAGTAGCTTACCAAAAACATGATTATATGACTGACGACATGTTACAACACGAGAAGCGCCGGCAAAATGATTCGTAGACAGCAATGTTGAACGGTAATCAAAAATATGGATTAGATCGATATGGTTATCCCTAAGCAGTCCATCTATTTTCCTTGCTCCGAATATCATACCTCCCATTCTAGTCAAACCAAGAGTTTTGTACTCAATACCAATTTGCTTAAAATCAGGCAGCATCGACTCTCCAGCCTCGGAGGAAAGGGTCACTATCTGCGGGCTAAACTTGTTACGGTCAAGGTGTTTAATAATATTGTAAAGTTGAAAGATCGGCCCTTGCCGGCGCAGCCGGCTTACAAGATAAAGAATACGAATATTATTGTCTTGGACTTTATTCATTAAAGCTTGTCAAAACCAAGTTGTGTGCTGTGGTATAGCTGGGGCTTTTCAGAGCCCTGTCTTCTCAGACATGGCTTTTGATGGGCATATGTTTGGTAGCCTTTAAGATGCAGCACTAACAGCATAAAACCTAACTGATATACAGTGTAACGATATCTTTCCACAGGGTCGTAGATAATTAGCATAAGGCTGATTAGGATAACAGCCAAAGCAATGAACAGATATGCTGTGCGGTAAGTAGGTACGAGATATTTTCTGTATTGAATACTTGTTATAAATACATAGACAACCAAAAAAGTGTATGGTACGAGAAAGGTATTCAGCTTAACTCCTGCACTCCAGCCGGGCCTTATATAAAACAAGAAACTTCTAAAAAGGTATTCTGCCAATAGTTGTGGCGAGCTGAAAAGCGTGCTAAACGTAATGCTTGTCGGAGTACCATACATGTCCTCAAATATGGTTTTTGTTGCTCCGTATTGGCCAATATGTGAGTTCCAATGTGATTCAAGCATCGTAATACATTGATCATGCATCATGTACAACAGGCCAAGAGTTATTGCGCTTCCAGCTAAGATCATAAACTTTCTTGTAGCCTTTGCTACAAGGGCAAATAACAAAAAACCCATCAAAATAAATGGTTCTCTTATAAGAGTGATAAGGGGCAAAAAAAGGCAAAAACCAATTTTGTAACCAAGTGAATTTGTGGCCAGTGCCTTGAAAAAGAAATACATGGCAATGACGACAACTAAAATCAGCATGTTTTCCTTGACTACGAAGTTGTTATAAAAAGCAAGCTCTGGATTAAAAGCAAAAATTGCGGTTATATATAAAGCAACTTTTCTGGACAAACATGTACAAGCAATTCTAAAGAACACTATCACTGTTATTGTACTTAAAAACACATTGAATAGATAAAATGCGAACTGGTTGAAATGACAATATTTGAATAATGCGCCAATCGCAACAGCTGCTATATTAAATCTTGTCGGCCCACCTGCTATATAATAGCTCTCATCTCCAAAAAAAGCCATAGTGAAATCCCAATTTCTTTTGACAATGACCCAAACCAAAATCAATGCCATCGAAAAAAACACATGAAATAAAACTATGGTTCCTAACGAGAAAACTTTTTTTGATAGAAATTTCATCGAAAATACCTAACCCAAAATACTTTTGCAAAAAACTTCTTATCCTATCGTGAAACCGCTTAATCTTTTTCTCTTGTTATTACCAGTCCTATTTGCCCGAAGCTACGCATTCCCCAATCCAGCAGTGGCTGAAGTGGTTTGAACTTTACTAACTTATCAAGCAGTGGATGTTTATCCAGCCCGAAATCTGCCAGATGTATAAAATTCACCTTAAACTTATTGCGTGTAAAAATATCGGTCACCATACGAGGTGTCCTGTAGTATGTCTTATTCACAATATAATCATAATAACTCTTAGCCTGCTCGCTTTTGCTTTTGCCCTGCATCTCTTTCCACTTAGGATCTACACCCAACATTAACATAAACCTAATGTAAATCTTACGAAGTTTATTTTTGGGAAACCAATGCAGGAAAGGCATAAAAAGATGTATCTCAACAAAATGTCTGTGTGCGGGGAAAAAATGTACACCAACTCCACCCGGAGCAGTCAATCTCTTAAGGTTTGCAGCAACTTGCTCTAAGTCCATGACGTGCTCAAAAACGCCATTTGAAAAACTAAGGTTAAAAAAGGACTCTTGAAATTTAACTTCTTTACCATCTTCCAATAAAGAAATTGTACGGTCGATATTAATTCCGCTCGCTGATAACAACTCACAACAATTATTAATAGGCTCCGGATCAATGTCTGTCCCAAAAGCAGCATACCCCTGTTCTCTTAGCCATAAAACTGTTCGACCCCTGCCGCACCCCCAATCTAAGAGATTCATCTGTTTTTTTTCTAAGTTCATTTTATTTCGATAATACTCGATCCACCTGAAAATCCTTGGGTTCATTGAGTAATCAGCCATTTCTTTTTGGGTTAGAGCCTCGTGTTTTGTCATCTCAGACTCTGGCATAACAAGTTATCTCCTTATTAAGTGTTTATTTTCTATCGTTGTTTCTAAAATACGTTAAGCATCGCTGTCAATCAGCGATGGCCTTGTACAAAGACGTGTTTTATCAATAGGAAACACGGCATGCAAAAGAATAGCAATTCGTATTGTATAAAGTATCTTCATTGCATAATATTTTTTAAAAGAAATAGCAAGTCAAACGTTTTGAGCATCTGCATTAATTTGCTTTCTTGCAGTGCCTGCATAACCTGTGGTTATGCAGTCAGTCTTAATAAACACATTTAACAATGGCAACAGTGCAAGAGTACCTGAAAGCATAAAAAACACACCAAAAATGCGGATCTTGTAACTTTCATGGAAAATTAAACGCGAAATTAACACTGCTATGGCTTCTGAGAAACTATTACGCTCGAATATATAAAGCTGGCTGTAATCACGAAGCAATAACTCCAAGCCATATTTTGTATAACGAAAATAGTCATGTGGACGATCATGTAATGGAAATATAAATGGAACGCTAAAAACCAAGGTCCCCCCCGGTTTTAGTACTCGATAGATTTCACTAATCGCCTTGTGTGGATCATGAACGTGCTCTAGAACCTCCATTAAGAACACTGAATCGAAATTATTATCTGGAAACGGCATATCACATACATCGCCAACAATATCCGGATTCCTGTCTTCACTGACATCCAGCGATATTGTCTTAACAGATATATTATTTTGCATTAATACTTCACTAATTTTATTGGCAATTTCACCGCCGGAACCAACATTAAGGATAGATATTCCAGATTTCAAAGACAACAGTTCGGATTCAAGGAATTCGTATAGATTCTTCCTTGAATGCTTCTTTGACCATTTGATTAACAGGCCGCCGATTTTTTTGTGACACTTTTTCATTTGAATACGACTTACTAAAAGTTAGCAACAAGCTCTATATGTATATTATCCTCAATATTAAAGCTTGATCAAATCGGCCTCAAACGCCCCCGTGGGATAGAAGCCACCAAATATCATGTTCTTCAAGAAAGGCTTGATATAATCAATAGGCCTTGTTATCGGCAAAAACAGATTACTTGCTTTGATTCTCTTTAGCCCATGTTTTTCTGCAAGAACATCAAGCGAACCTAAGGTAAAATAGTTAATGTGTTCAAACGGCATTACGAGGCTATAAATGCCTCTGTTTCTTTCTCTTTTAATGATTGCAGGGTTAAGCCCCGTTATATGAAGATGTCCTCCCGTTTCAAGTCGTCCGCTAATATTTTGAAAGTATCCATGCAGATCATTTATGTGTTCAACAACTGAGGTCGAAACAATGACGTCGAATTTATTGTCGTTGTCAAGCTCTTCCGGTTTACATACATTGAGCCCTTTATCCATGCAGAATTGTATTCTATGTAAATCTACATCAACACCAACTGCTTCTATCTCGAAAACCTTGCATAAATCAAGTAAATGTCCATAACCACATCCATAGTCAAGCAATTTTATTTTCTTTTGATTATTGTTTTTCGGTTTCTCAAATCTTTTATACAAATATAAAAGAGACCTCATTAGAATCCTGGTAGCACGCCATTTGTGATGTGTATTGTAGAGACATTTAAGATCACTTTCCTGATGTGCCCATTCTTTCTCTTCGTTCTGTCGCACTTTTGCTTCATTATAGACTACATTATAAAGCTCGTTGCGAAAACGTGGATTAACAAATACAAGGGAACAATTTTTACATTTCTTTATATAAAAATTGGTATCCATATCTAAACCAATCGCATCAAGGTTGTAATAGCTTTTTCTAAAATCACTAAGAAATTGCATTGGCGTTGACTGCCATATAGTTTTAAATTGTCCCCCATCACATACGGGGCAGTTTATATTAACAAAAACATTTTCCACAACAGATAGCCTTTCTTGAACTATTTATTTGGCACAACCTAATCTTTAGCCAAAATACACTCAATTCTCTTATCCCACGTATAGTTGTCAGTGAAATCTTTATACGCCGTTTCACTGATAGCGTTGTAAAGTAGCTTATCCTGCTTGGCTCTTGTGAGAGCCTGAACCCATTGCTCCACATCATCAGAATCACATAACAAACAATTACGATTATGCTCAAGCACTTCTTGCAGAACCGCATGATTGGAGCTAATAATCAGTTTTTTGCTGGACATATACTCAAACAGTTTCATAGGAGACATCCATCGAGATATTTCAGACACATTTCCTGCACCCATTACCTTTTTTTGGTAAGGCATCAGAAGGATATCAGCAGCATTTCTAGCCTTATAGGTTTCGGAGGGCGATATGTGACCATAAAAATAAACATTTGGCGAACTCTTGTGTTTGAGTTGTTGTATCTGATGATCATTACCACCAAAAAAATGAAATCCTACATAAGGCATTTTTTTGGCAATATCCAAAACAAATTCCACTCCTTTACCCTTATGAAAACCGCCAATATAGCAAGCATTGAAATCAGTTTTTCCCTCAAGATGGATAGTTTCGGAAAAACCTGGCTGTTTATCAGCAGCGTCTGGAGCGACGATCAATTCCTTCTTTGCTAATAGATGTCCATAGTTCTTAAGATAAGCCATTTTAATTTCGTTAGAGATAAACACAATCTTGCCGAGATTTTGGTTTTCTATCAATTTTTCTTCTGCCCATTTCCTCGGTCCTTTATTAACAGTGTCATGCGTTTCGTATATAACCTTCCTGCCTAACCAAGCCAGAAAATAAAGGCCAAGAACATCTCTACCATAGAAAACAATATCATGGACACTTTTGGACAGTTTTTTCAATGCCGGAAAATGTCTAATTGAAAGAAGGAAGGTCGCCCCTCGATGACATCCAGTCATTTTTCTAATAATTGAAAATGTGTTCTCGATACCATAATATTTGAAAATATTGACATTTTTATTTCGCGGCAAAGTTCCGGCCAAAAGAGTGACATCAAATCCATATCGGCAAAGAGCATTGCACATTTTCATTATCTGCACACTATTGGCTTGTGTTGAAGGTATTATTGAAGTTGAAAGATATACAAGTTTTTTATTCATGTGAATTGCTTAAACAAGATAGCTGCTTAGCCATAACATAATTGTGGTAAATATTTGCATTATTTTAGAAAATAGCCCAGGCCCAAAACCTTATGAAAATGGACATTTCTGAGATCTTCCAGCATAGTATTATCATTAGTATGTACAATTTCCGATAGAGCCAAACAACGAAACCAAGTGTCCCATAGATTGCTTTCGTCCCAGTATCTTGGTTTTTCCGTCCAGCCCGTATAGATTGGATTGCTCTGTTTGACCACAACACCAAGTGAAACTCTCGCCCTGTAATACCATAAATAGAGAGATCTATTTGAAAAATAAGTAGGAATATATCTTAAAAAATCTTTCATACTATTCAAGCTACAGTTCGATTGACAAAACCCACCATCGTTGTTACGCGTACTCAGTATAGCATTAAATGCTTTACTCAAGCATGCTTCAATCTCATTTTTTCTGTAATCAGTTGCTCTGCGAGCAATTGCAAGGGTATGGATCGAATCGTAGTCGTGACATCCCTCACCACCGGGAGTGGGGGCAAAAAACCCGTGTCTATCTTGAGACATCAAAGCAATGTCTATTATCCTATTGAGCTTAGGGATTTCTTTCTTCCAATAGTAATATATAACAAATTGATGGAAACCATTTTGCAGGCCATGAAGATAATGTGATTTTAAGTCATGTCCCCAGAAACCATTTCTATTTTGTGTTTCATTGTGAAATTTAAACCATGCATTTATATTATCAAGCAGATGACCTTCGCCTGTTCTTTCATACTCATAAGTAAGAAATATTGCTAAAAACATAGCCTTGTTGCCTGAACCAGGTTTGCCTTTATGGCAGTCCTGCTCATATAAATATTTCTCCACATTATCAGGTGTTCCCCAATCGTCAATAAAATTTAGTGGGACTTCCGGTTCTGCATATAATATCCCTAATGCACTTAAACAAAAACAGGTAAGCTGGTGCTTGATACGCTCTTTGTCCTGATGATAATAATTTTTAGGTTCAAAATAGCCATGCTTTTTGTTTTGAAAACCTTTAATATATGAAATCCAATTTTGTTTTTCCTGGCTCGTAAACTTCTTTGTCTCCCCAAATAAATCTAAAATAAATAATGCAAAACATGTACAAAAAATGGTACTATCCGTAGCTGCACTAAACTTATACTGAGGCTCATTGGTATGAATCTTTAAGGTTTGCAGCCAGTTTAATGCATTACTTTTTAATAAGCTTCGATGAATACTCATATATAGTTTTATTTCAAGAGAATTGGAACTTTGGAAGTGTTGTGAACAAAAGAAACCGGCAGGCATTTCTCAAAAGGCTTCTCTGTTTTTATTATTACTTCTCGCCCCTTAAAACTCAATTTCAACTTTGCTCTCTTCAAAATTCTTAGCCTCATCATTTTCAAAGTTTTCTGTGCAAATCTATCCATGTCTCTTCTTCTTATCTTTTTAGCTTTATCTAATATACTAATCGATCTTTCATCAGACTGCCCTTTTCTCAACACTAATTCAAAAGGTTTTTCTGTATAATAAAGTACCGCCAGATTTAAATCTGAAATTAATTTTTTTAAGGAATAAAGACTTAGAAATGACTGTAGTACTCCAATATGAGAAAACTGACAGAAATTATTGTCAAGATAAAATGATCCCGCATGAATACAAATAATTCCATCATCCTCTAGTTTCCCCACTGCCATAGACAATAGTTTAAAAGGATTTTTTATAAACTGGAGAACATCAAAAAGATAAATCAAGTCGAAGGAATATGGGCTGTTCGCTAGATATTTTTCTCCTGTTACTGTTTCAATATTACCCAGCATTCCTGAAGCAGTTGAACTCCTTTTCTCAGAAGGCTCAACCCCATAGACATTGAATCCCGCTTTCTTAAAGGGAATAAGCCGTGTGCCGATACCACAACCAATATCTAATACGCGTCCTTTTTTTTTCAAAAAAGGAGTCAGAAGCTCATAAAGATAGCGATCCTCTATAACTGGCTCCTTTTCTCTCTTTTTCAACCAGTTTTTAGAAAAATGTTTTATGTACCAATCATCCGGTAGGTTACGAGTTCTTTTTATATATCCACAAAAGTGACAGAGACCGGTAGCAAGGCCGACTTGGCCATTGGAATTCATTATTTCTGATATGACTTCCATAGTTGAGCCACAGCCATAGCAACTCAAGTCTTCAATGTAGTCTTCTGAACAACTTTCACCCAGCCAGCAGTGATCTTTTTCGGCGTCTTTCCATGATTCTACAAAAACCTTCATTTTAATTTTGCTTCTTTCTACTGTTTTTAAAATACTTCGAATTTCTATACATGTTTAAAAAATATGCATCAACTGGAAACATAAAAAACCAATAATAAATTCTCATACGAGCCACAAAGCCGACAAAATTCTCTAAGCGCTCCCTTAATCTAAATATTCCAAAATCTTGTTTTTCAGCTTTTCGCTTATTGCGCCTTATATAGTAAAGACCTATCAGATAACCAAAAACACTGATATAATTAATCTCTGCTCTTTTGCTAAACCAGGGCAGCCAAGTTTTGGCAAGCTTATGGACGAGTTTGTGTTCGATACTAGCCCAGCCCATTATATCCTTAGGAGGATTAAATCCTAAATCTACTGCCATATCAAAAAAATCCGTTCCTGGAAGTGGCTTATAAAGATTAACACCAAAATCAAAATTAGGATTTATCTTGCATAATTCTAATGCGAATCTCACGCTTTCCAAAACCTCTTTTTTGGTTTCAGTTGGGTTGCCCATAATTATAGGTGCCCCTGTCATTATCTGTGGATATTTCGCCAAAAGCTGCATTTTGGTAATTATTTGCTCTTTAGTCTGTCTTTTGTCCATCAATTGTAAAATCCTGCTAACACCTGATTCCAATCCGAAATTCACTGTATATATCTCATTGGCAATCAGCCTTTCAATCATGGCTTCATCTTTCAGGCTGCTGAATCGCATTCGTAACTTATAAAATCTGAGCCCTATTTCATACAGCTTTTCTATTATCTCAAAAGACCTATCTCGTTTTATCCAGAATTCGTCATCGCAGAAAGAAATGTAATCGACGCCTGTCATCTCTTTTAACTGCCCGGCCTTTTCAATCACCCATTCAACAGAATGTGACCGTACAATTTTTTTGCCATTTTTCTGGTACCCTTTTCTGCTTTGATAACAGAATCTGCAGCAAAATGGGCACCCGCGTTGGGACTCGATTACATCCAGCAATGCCGGTCGACCATTTAATGTCGTTATATACCTATCCCAATCCTCTATTAGATTAAGATCATAATCAAGGGTATCTAAATCATTAAGCAACTCTCTCTGTTCAGAATAAACTGCCTGGCCGTTTACTTTATAACAGATACCCTTTACTTCTTCCAAATTGCCGTCACTCTCAAAAGCATTTGCAAGATCAACGATAGTCCCCTCACCTTCCCCCAGGCAAACAACGTCGATGCAATCTTCTTTGATAACCTGTTCAGAAATAGATGTAGGAAATTTTGCACCCCATACTATTTTTGTTCCCAGAGTGTCTTTCAATCTCTCAGACATCTCCAGGCTCGCCACACTACCTGGCCCCATAAAAACAGAAAAACCCACAAAAAGAGGATCATAGGTGGAAATTTCTTGTTCCACTTGTCTGATTTCTTCTTCTTTTTGCAGAGGCTGATATAATTTAACCTTATATCCAGCTTTTTTTAAAGCAGAGCCAAGATAAATTAAACCGACTGGAATTCTCAGCTTTTCCTTAGCGCTTGAATTGATTACGTTTACCAGGACAATAGTCTTTTTTGAATTATCCATCTTAATTCGAGTGTCTTGAGTCATTACAAAGTAACCTTACAAAATAGAATCTGTTCACCATGCCACGGATATTTAAATGGTATTCTTGATTTAACAGTAAATCCTTTCCTCTCAATTATCTCTATTAAGTGTTGAATCTCTGACCAACAAAATGATTCATAATAATAACCGGCTGATACCGACAAATCTTCTGGGTCAGACATTGCCACAGCTTCCAAAATAAATACTCCATCTTTCTTGAGAATTCTATTGATTTCTGACAGTATTTTTTCGGGACTAAAAACATGATCAAAGGAATTTGTATAAACGATGTCGACGCTGAAATCAGAGAATTGAATATTATGGAAATCACCACAAACAACGTATTTATTTCCAATAGTCGGGTTCAAATCTATACCAACCGCAAAACAACCCAAATCCAAGAACGATCTGACTTCCGTCCCTTTTCTAGCACCCAAACACAAGGCGTTCTTTCCCTTAAAAGACGCTATATTATCAATCGCCTCAAGTCTTTGGATAAGAGTCTTATGAAATTCAATTTCATATTCTTTTAAATAATCTAAAGGCTTTTTGTCTATTTTGCTTTTTTGATGTTCCAAGTATTCTTCATATGATGAGTAAGCTTTCTTTTTAAAAGTAGAATCTTCTGGATCATCAACCCAAGCCTCCTTTGCTGAGTAATTTACTTTGGACAAATGCTTGTTTAATTCTCGCAGTTTTTTCCATTCAGAAATGTTCAACACCCGTTTGGGATGTGTAATAACATCCTGAAGAAGAGTTATTGCTCGCGATAATTTTTTCATTCGATCTCCTAGATCATTTTCGCAATCACTTGTAGAACACGTAAGCTTTTAGCTCAATCTCTATACTTGAAAAATAAATAAATCTTTTAGAAATTTGGCACTTTGCAGGATGTTACAATTCAATTGTAAACATTTTACGGACTTGAGTTGAACATGCGAGACCACAATATCCTACTTTGACCGCTAATTAATATCGCTACCATACCACCTGACACAGAGCAGACTCCCACTCCAATCAGTAAATTTGACACGTTATTGGGAACCAGCCAGAAGCGAAAGCCCCATGCAAGAAGCAGAATAGCAAATCCCACGGCTATACCCCAAGGGTAGACGTTAAGGGCTGTTTTTATAATCGACTGTTTCAGATAATAGCAACCCATTGCCAGATAAAAAACTCCCTGTAATATCTGGCCCAAACTCCATCCGAGTGCAGCTCCTACAATACCTGCGCCAGCACACATCGTAAGGATCGCCACTGATAGCGAGGCAAAGCTTGCCAATATATGGCTGAGACTCACTTTCCAGTGTTGGCCAACACCCTGTAAGATTGAGCGAGATACATTTTGAGGTAAACCCACGGCTAGCCCCAAACTCATAATCCATATGGTTTGTCCTGCCTGTCCGAAATCGGCAGCTGTCCAGTTTCCCTGTGATAGCCAAACACTGATCGCAGACTCACCGTAGATGAACAGTCCTGCAGCAGCACTAGCGACCAATACAGCCGTAACTCGCATAACAACTTTATATGTTCGCCTGAGAGGCTCCAGTTGTCCACGTGCCTGCCATTCGCTGGCTAAGGTAGTAAATGGAGTAGCAAGAGCTGAAATAAATGGACTTACAGAATTAATCACACTCGATGCAACTCCATATATTCCAACTGCCTCAAGCCCTAACAGTCTACCAACAGCAATCACTATCCCCTTGTGGTAGATCAAGTTGGTAAATGACATACACAGCGTGCTACTGCCCAAGCTAAGAATCTCTCTAGCCATGCCAAAAGAAATATTACGTAAACTTAGCGACCATGGACCGGTCAAATACCATGCAACAGCCATCAACACTATTTGCGCCACCAAGGTTGTCACGGCACTTACCATAGCCAGAGAAACTAAGTTCAAAGCATTCAGGGCCACCAAAAGAAGGATACCTATTAAATATAGGATCGACCTTAGAATCTTTCCAATAGCATGCGGACCATAGAGCTGGTGGCCGGTTAGTATTCCCATTCCTATTCTAAGGGGAAACTGGCTAGCTAGAGATAAACCAGAAATAACAAAAACCAACTGTGCAACTTTGGCGTAGGCAACCTCTATGCCAAGCAAGTTCGAAATCCACAGCGAAACTAAAAGCGTTATCAGGGCTACAATAAATCCGGCTGCAATCAGCATCGCAAGAACCGTACTGAGCAACTGCTCCACAGCTTTAGGGTCATCCATACCTCTAAAGCGAGCCAAGAGACGTCCTACGGCGGTTGCTACCCCTAAGTCAGATAGTGTCAGGAAACTAACGGCTTGTCCCACTAGAACCCAGATACCGAACTCTGTCTTACCCAAATGGGATAAGATCAGGGGCAATGTGATGAGTGTAACGACAACACTGAGGATCCTATATACCCAAGCGATCGATGTCGCAGCGAGTAGTATCCGGAATGAATTTAGTTTCTTTCTATCCATTGTCAGCCTTGGCTCCTCCCGAAATCAACATCAAAAAGTTCGGAGCTATCTTCTCTTTTCACAGGATACCTTTACGACATTTTCAGAAAAAAACTGATTTCTGTGCAACCTAATAGACGATTTCGATTAACCACTTAAGTATTGGAAGCTATAGCAAGAATTTTATGCATGAAACAATCATTCTTAATTCTTTTGTACAAAATCCCCTCCTTATACATAGAGTACTTCATTTTTGTAAAATAAGGGCTTAGTTTCGTGTTAAGTTTCTTTTTGTTATATCTACACACATGAGTCGGATCATCACGAAGTCTCGCCCATCGACTTCCCAGGAAAGCATCAACAATATCATATATTCTTTTTATTGGATAGTTTGGCGTAGTAAGAATCAAAAATGCATCGGGCTTCATAACACGTACTATTTCACCGAGATAAAAATCGATCTTGGAATAAGGAATATGCTCTATTACTTCGACAAAATTAACAACATCAAAAAAACTGTCCGGATAAGGAAGATGTTGATCCAATGAGATGAAGCAGGCGTTTTCCCATCCTAACTTCTTACATCGATCAATCCGTTTCATTGAAACATCACAACCATATATATTCTTTGCAAGAAAGCCTTTTTGAATAAGATATGGAAAATACCGGCCATCTCCACAACCATAGTCTAGAAAATTAATTTGACCATGGTCAAAAAGACCTTTTATTTTTAGCTCTTCGAAAAAAGCGTTCTCCCAAATTGCAGATATAGGCCCTGCCATACTTTTAACATCAGCATATCGGTCAAAATCCTGCTTTAACATTTAAATACCTGTATTATTCTTGAATTTGCCAACAACAATTTATCGCTTAACACAGTAGCATGAGTACCCAAGGGTGTAATCTTGTTTTTTATCTAACTTGTCTAAATAAAAAAATAAAAAAGGAATTAATAAACAGCAAAACGGTATTGCTATTAAATGAAAAGGGTACAATAAAAAAGCTAAAGGCTTAAGCTTGAATTCTTTCGTCCCATTTTCGCTTTTTTCAAACAAATATTGGTTCATGATATAGGATGGCAACGTTTTAATCCTTTTACCTAAGTACCAGAACATGCCGCCTCGAGGTTTTATGAATATGATCTCGAAACCAGCTTTTTGAAAAAGTGACTTTAATCCATATATAGTAAAATTGAAAAAATGATATGGTTGTCCATGCAAACCCCATCCCTGAGGTGCGGTTAGGAATAGTTTTCCATTCGGCTTTAACACCCTGTAAAAATCATTTATTGCTTTCTGGGGTTCCTCTATGTGCTCCAGAACTTGTGTGCAAATTATCACATCATAAGAGTTGTCAGGTTTTGGAATATCGCATAAATCACAAATAAAATCATGACGGTTACGGTGTGATTTTTTAAAAATATCTGGAAAATCCGTAGATTCATATTTTGCCTCTGAAAAATAATGTTTATAGGGACAGGATCCTGCTCCCGCATCCAGAACCCGGCTTGACGGCTTAACATCCTCTGCCGCAAATCCCATGAATTTTCTAATCCCAAAATTTTCTGCATCTGTTCTTTTGAGGACGAAACGCGGAAACATTTTGAGGAAAGAAGTTATTTTAGTCATACATGATGTTTTCATCGAAAGTTAATTGGAAGAAACTTCAGAAAAAGCTTTGACATATTGGTTGGCAACTCGGCTGATCGAATAGTACTGACGAGAACTTTTTATCTTTTCGTTTTTTAACGTATAATAATCTTTCTTAATTTGATCTACTGTTTCCTGAGAATTGGCTATATTAAGCGGTAGACCATTTTCTTGTACTATTTCTTTACTGCTGCCAATCCCGTCATTATAGATAACGGGCAGGCCACAACAAATAGCCTCAAAAAGAACACTTGGACAAGGGTCTTTCACAGCAGGATGTAAAAAAACATGCGAACACCTCAATGCATCTGCAATTCTCTCGCGTTTAAACATCCCCAGCATTTCAATATTTTTTTTATCTACCGAATCAGGCCATTTCCCTATATGTGAAACCTTAACCCCTTTACACTTGGAGATTTTCTCAATCAGATCATGATGCTTAGTGGCATGACTTGACATTGTACACGAAAGGATTTTGAGCTTTTCTTTTCCATCCCAGACAATACTTCCGTTATCATTAAAAATGTCCGTATCGGCACCGTTATGAATAACAACATCGTTCTTCCCGTTGTAACCATATTTTGTAAAAAAACCTTTTTGATAATGGCTTTGAAATATCACCATATCAGCACAGTTCAACAACTTGGTCTTGAGACGGTCTTCCAGGTAATACAAGAAGCCATATTTTCGCGAATGTTGTTTTAAATTGATCGCCCTGACAACTATCTTTTTCTTTCCGGCGGATTCTTTGCGAATTTTCATATATTTCCTAAATCCTCGGAGAAAATTTCTGGGCATAGAATCCGAGCGTACCCCCGTCTTAAACTCATCAAGAAAAAGGATTTCGTAATCGTCTTCAATATTTTGGGCAAATTCAATCTGCCCGGTCTGTTGTAAAGCCGAATACAAGCTTTTGTTAAAGCTGTTTATAAAACCCCATGGCTTTTCATTAAAATACAACTGTATTTTTGTCATAAACTCTTTTACTTCAATTGTCTTGATGTCTATATTATTTTAATCGAAAAACCGTAAAGTACCTATATCCAAAACATATTCTATTTGTGATTACATCAGAAATAAGCACGTCATATTTATCACCAAGTCTTTTTATGATTTCTTCGACGGTAGAACGCCTAATATCAACTATTATCAGCCTTGGCAATTTACGCTCAATAATATCGAATATATTGGTGTTAACTGCATCTTTATTTTTTACGCCATCAATCTCTGAATTTGGACCATCGATAAATACGCAATCAAAATCTTTTTCAAAGGTCGCATCATATTTGATCTGTTTCAATGCTGAATCATTTATGATGAGCCTGTTGGCCTGGATCATACAAAATCGGTCGTCAGAGCTGTCGATCCCAGCTAACTCTTGAGAGTTCTTGAGCCAGTTGCTACTTTCATCAACACTCGTCAAATGTGCGATTTGATTATTTCTTACATATTCGGCAAAAATAATTGTCGACAAACCGGTACCAAGTTCAAGGATCGACTTGGGCTTTTCTTCTTTAAGCAACTGCTTCAATTTAAACAGTTTATAATGCTGACAGGGATTTTTGAGCCCTCCATGAGACCGGTATTTATTCACATATGAATCTATCTGTTTGTATGTTTGTTTATTACCATATCGACTGCACCGATGGGCAATCTTTCTATTCAATGTAAGACATCTTTCCCTTATTCTACCTCTGATTTTTAATATAATTTCATTTACTACAGCCAGCATATCATTGAATATCCTTTAATTTAAGCAGAGCTTTAAATATCATTTCTATATTTCATCAGTGATTCAGCCATAATCCAATCAAACATATCATCAATGGCAACTGATCGCAATCTGGGCATTTCATAAAACAGCGGATTTTCATCAATGAAGATCTTCTCCTCGAACAGAAGGTCGCATCGTGTGATATAGAGGCCTCCATTTCGCAAATACAATTGCTGCAAGCCTTGCCCCGCTTCTATCTGATCGTTATTTACAAAAACCTGCTTTAGGTATTTGCCCTTTGCTTGATAGATCGCATCCGAAATATAATCCTGTGCTTTATAGACAGAGACAAGGCATTTTGAGCTAGGCTGACTGTCATTGTAATACTTCACAGCAGCTTCAACATCATTAATATTTGTCAAAGGACTCGTCGGCTGCAAGAGCAGCACGCTGTTTATTTTATCATTATTTTTTTTCTGCCACCAATTAACTGCATGCTGTACCGCCCCAATTATCTTTGACTCATCAGTAGCCAATTTATCTGGTCTTAAAAACGGAACGTTTCCACCTGCCTTTTTTGCAATTGATGCAATCTTCTTATCGTCTGTTGAAATAATATGATCAACAATCACACCTATTTTTTGGGCTTGCTGAGCCAACTCAATGGGATAATGGATTAACGGTTTGCCGTTTAGTTGTTTGATATTTTTATTAGGTAACCGTTTGGAGCCGCCTCTTGCCGGAATAATTGCTAATATTTTCATTGTTCTTTATACCCCCATACCACAAAAGCCTGACCATATCCTTCTTTGCACAACCATGGATTATTGCCGGTTTTTTCCTGCTCGTCCTCTAACATTTTTTTAAATCGCTGAACTAAGGCCTGTTCGCTTTTGTCCGGCATCAGTGTAAAGGGAAAATCAATTGAATGTGATATCATCGGTAGAGGATAAACTCCACTTGCACTGATGTCATTCAATCCATTTTTTTTCAGTAAAGGAAGATAGTACTCTGAGCCTGCGGTGGAACGAAACACCTCTTTCTTCTGACTCGAATGCCCAGCAGATCTCTCTACATAACCTTTCAATACTTCATTCACCCATTTATAATCTTTCTGTATATTATCTGAGTATTCTGGCACGATGTAGCAAAACAACAATCCTCCCTCATCAAGCACACGTACCTGCTCGCTTATTGCCAACTCAGCATCCTCGAAATGTTCTAATAAGCCGATCGAAAAAACAACATCAAAAATATTATTCTCAAAAGGCAGATCTTCCACACTTCCAACTCTAAATTCGGCTTTAAGTTTGTTTTCTTGGAAAATCTTCTTCGCCTCACCAATCACGTCTTCAGAAATATCAAGTAAACTACAGTTATATCCTGCATCACTAAAATAACATGACAAACTTCCTCTGCCGCAACCTACTTCCAAAACTCGTTTACCATTGTTAAAATATCTATTTTCCATTAATTCGCATAAAAGATACCAGTGGTTTTTAAAAGCCAATTGGATTTGATTTTTTGCTTTTGAAGGTGTCCAGTGCACATAACCAGCCTCCTCCCTCTGTTTCCAATTCTCCTCAAATGAACCCACGTCTCCACATTTTAAATCATTAATCATATACTAGTAGTACCTTATATATCAGTAAAAATTCTTACTTTTAAAAATCTCAACAATGTGGAGGCAACCTACATCAACTACTCATATACAATTCAGCAAATAATTTACAAACTTTTGTTTTTGTTTCTCTACTCCCTCTTCAATGGGGCTAAATCTATCTTTTTTATTTAAGACTTGAGTATAAAGGTTGAGTCGAACAGAATTTTTCATAATTGCTGTGATAAGACAAACAATTTCGTTCTCACAGAATCGATAATTCTCCATAAATCTTTTAATAACAAATGGAAGATTCTGTAAAGATTTTACATTTTCTATCATGCAATCAGGAAGAATATCATAGAAAGTTTTTCCAAATGTAATAACAGGTTTCCCTTGAATAATCGCCTCAAAACCAGAAAATCCTGACACTGTAAATACCATCTCAGTGTTTTTGAGTATTTGCCTAGTATCAACAGCGTGATCCAATAAAATAACATTGGGTATTTCTATTAGCCTTTTATAATATCCGATGCTTCTTCGTCCTGCACCGATCGGATGATCTTTGACAGCAAGTTTCCACGAAACTGGCATAGAACGGGCAATGTTTCTTATAAGTTCTATCTGGTTGAGAGATTCTCTACCAAATACCGAAAGCGCTATCTCAGGCTCAACATGCAAAGGGTAATACGCATATTGGATTTTAGATAATTTCTCAACTGGATAATAAGGCAATATCCTACGAGTAGCCTTGTCTTTTAAAGGATTATATATATATTTCAAAAAGTACCTCCAGTGGTATCCTCTGATTTGGTTATCCAAATAAGCTCTCTTTACATAGTAGCTAGTTGCCACAAAAGGCCACTTCAACATACCAACGCCAAATTTCTTGTAAGAAAAACTGGGACAAGAAATTACTACACCTTCATATTTGTTATTTTTTGCCCGTAAATAACTTCTTCCTTCTTTAAGAAAAGAATCTTCTTGATTGGTAGATAGATACTCTTTATAGGTTTTTCTAACATGTGGAAACTCTCTGTATATTTCCTCTGAAAAAGTCATGTGATTCAATATTTTAGTAGGATTTAAATTGATGTATTTTATGCCTTTAGCTTTTGCGCAAAGATAGAATATATATTCTCCAAACGTAACAGGCGTAAACCCTCCAACGATAATATCCGGTTCAATCTTGTCAATGAATTTTAAAATGGATTTAAAACCGATCTGGACGATAGAAAGCATCTTTTCATGAGAAAATCTTGGCTTGTAATCCTGCTTAGATTTAGCAAGCACACCGTTAAATATCCTCCTGTCTGCTAAGAGAACATCGTATAAAAATGGTTCACCATATTGTTTTTCAATATTTTCTATAAAGGGAATATCTGGCGTTTCGTTCGCAGTATTAGTGATTTCCCATTCTTTCAAAAATTCAACGTCCAAGCCTGATTCTTTGGCCTTATCGGAATATTTCGAGTAGTTAGATAAGTGCGTAACATAAAATCCTATTTTCCCCAAAGAAATCTTCTGCTCAATCAAAGCAAGTAACCCAAGATAGAAAGTTGCGATGTCGCCATGTGTTGCAAAAATCACATTCACTTATTATCTCCCCACCTACCGACAAATCTCTCAGCTGCTTTTCTCTCGTCAGGAAAGAGAAATTCTTCATCGTCAAGCCAGTGCTCATCTCCCAGCATATCAGCTAAACTGTTACGGTAGTTAATCAATTCCTTAAAATCGCCAGGTAATATGTCAAATGGTGTCGCTCTGCCGGGTCCATCTTGTCCCAATTTCAAATGCGCCTCGATTATTTCAGCTCCATTTGCCATTGCAAATTTGATCGGCTCAATGCTAGAACAGTGATTGCTGAAACCAACATGAGAATAGTTGTCTTTGAGCCAGAGAAATTTATACATAAAGTTCTTGTCCAGCGGAGTAGGATAAAGTGAAACGGCGTACATCAAAGTAGCGTTGATTTGATTTTTTGTCAAAAAATCTATCGCTATCTTTATCTCCTTTTTAGTGTGCATACCAGTGGATATGATAAGATGCTTAAAGTTTTCACTTAGCTTTTCTATCATGGAAAAACTCAAAAGGTCGGGGCTTGCGATCTTTATCTCTTCCATGCTCAAAGTGAAAAGGAAGGCTGCCCTGGTTATGCTGAAACAGGTTGTAAGAAATTCAATTTTGCTATTTCTGCATTCTTCTATGAGCTCAAAATGAGCCTCATCTGAGAGAGACGTATCTTTAACCCAATCTGCTTGAGGGTCCTGCATGTTGACAAGGTCCTCGTAGCGTGAGGACTGGAATTTGACACAATCAATGCCGGTCTGTGAAGCGGTTTGAATGAACTTTTTGGCCAGTGATATGTCGCCCAGATGATTTGAAGCTATCTCTGCAATTATTCGCGTTTTCATATCGCAACACCTTTTCGTATCTCATTGAATACTAATGTAAAAACTTTTTCCCATGCTTCTATCGTTGCGCCGCCAATGTGCGGCGTGATGACGATATTCTTTTGGGGATTGTTTTTCGCATATTTATAAAGAGGAGATATTTTGAAGTCTTCCAGTTCATATTCGATAACATCAACGCCGACCCCCGACAGTATCCCATTATCAAGGGCATAGCACAGTGATTCTTCCTCGATCACTTTGCCTCTGGAGGTATTTATTAAGATGCTGTCCTTTTTGATGTGTTCAATATTTTCCAGGTTTATCAGATAATAAGTACTGTCGTTTAATGAAATAGAAATCACAATAAAATCAGAAATCGAAAGCAACTGATTGAGTTCACTTATTAGCCTGAAGTTACTGCTTTCAACCTTATCCCAATAAACAATCTCCATGCCGAATGCCTGACCATAGAGAGCTAGTTTTCGGCCAATCCTGCCCATCCCAACTATGCCCATAGTCTTATTATTTAATTCTTTACCGAGAAAATTATTCCTATCCCACAAACATTCATTAATGACTTGATTATTCGCTAGGTAAGCTTTCCTGGCAACGGATAATAAAAGAGAAAAACTCAACTCAGCAGTTGAGTTTATTGAATTGATTTCATCCTTGAAATCATTTAAAGAAAGTACTTTTATGTTTTTATTTTTTTGCATAAATCTGAGATGGTCACTTCCGGTTGTTGGAGTAAAGACAAGAGAAAGTTTTTCGGCTTTATCAATGATATTATCATCGACAATAACCTTTAAGCTTGGAATCAGAATATCGAATTCGCTAATATTATCATTAAGCCATTTCAGGTCATAATCTTTTATCGTGAGCGAGTATTCTGTGGACAATTGCTGAAGGATATTCTCAAATTCTTTATATTTATTTAAGGGATAACCGATTAATATTTGCTTCATTCTACAAATCTCTTTTCTATTTCAGGCTCTACTTTTTCCAGAATCTTCACAATTCTCTCTCCAGCCGATCCGTCACCATAGATAGTGCTTGATGGATAACCTTTCCCATTGCTGATATGAGTTTTTACAGCGTGAACAATTTCTTCTTTTATATGAGGCACATTTATAACGTTAGGTCCTTGCTCTCTACCTCTTTGTCGATTGCCGATATTAACAGCCGGCACGCCAAGAAATGAACATTCTCTGATTCCAACAGAGGAATTTCCAATTATACATTTTGATTTCAAAAGTAGAGCAATAAAATCATTCGGCTCGAAATTCCTGAAAAAATGTACATCATCAGGCTTGTTTTTTTCTCTGAATTCGCGAATAGCCTTTGAACATAAGTCTGAGCCTGCATCAACATTAGGCCAGAAGACGATCGTAGGCATTTTTATTTCATTAATAGCCTTGAGTGTTTCTTTCATTTGGTTATATGAACTGCTAAACTCCGTTGTTACGGGGTGCTGCATCACAATTATAAAATCGCCATCGATATCAACCTTGGACCCAACTCCACCATATTTAGAATACATATAATCAGTACTCATAAAGCCGTAATCATTTTTAACTTGTTTAGCTAAATCGACCGAGGGGCAGCCTGTAACAAAAATGCTTTCCTTAGCTTCGCCCATTAATTTTACTCTTCTCGCGGCTGTATCGTTTGCAACAAAATGCAGGGAAGAGAATTTTGTTACTGCATGCCTGACTTTTTCGTCGATTGATCCGGTTATTTCGCCGCCTTGAATATGAGCGACCGGAATATTCTGATAAGAAGCTGCTATTGCGGTACTGATAGTCTCAAATCTATCGGCAATGCTAATCACTATATCCGGTTTATAGTCATTAAAAATCGTTGCAAGTTCAATTATTCCGAGCCCAACGCTTTTCGCCATTGTCATAGGATTTTCACCTTCGACAATCATATAAACTTCTTTGTTAATTTTAAAGCCATCCTTTTCGACAGATGTTGTTGCTTTTCCATACTTATACAGCAGTAAAGAAGCTGATCCGATTAAGAACAACTCAAGATTGTCGTTATTCTTTATTGCTTTCAGGACACTTCTAATGCGTGCGTAACTAGCCCTGGAGGTTATGACAATACATATCTTTTTCATTTCAAGAAACCATACTTCCTTTCTCACATCCTATTATTTTCCGCAAAGCTTCAATTAAAAAACTTGCCAATAACGATATCATTAACGATAATACAAAAATAATACTAATTTTCTTAGCTATACTCCGAGCAACAGGATAAATTCCCGCTTCTTCTGCAACAGGACTGCTTATGGAAATTCTATTTTCAATCTTTCTGGAAAATGATTTTAAAAAGTCTTTAGATGCCCTATTTTCAGAATCAGTTCTTAAGGTAGCTAAAGACGCCACAAATCCCTGAATAGTATAGTTAGAGTCCATTTTATTTTTTAAATCGGCAAGCAGTTTTTCATTTACTGCCAACAAAACATTATAGTAATCATACTTTGCCTCACTCTCCTTTATCTTCTCCTCGAACTGTATCAGTTTCGATTCAATAGCCTGTATTTGGTATTCCATGGGCAAATATTGAAAATCCACGCCACTATCAAACGGTAAGAACACCCTGGTTTTATCTAAATTTGATTTCGTGCTATTCTTTTTTTTCATTTCGACCAATATTGCTCTGTTTTTCTGCAGTTCAAGCTCTTGAGTAAATCTGTTTCCATCAATGTCAGCCATCATGGTTTTGTATTTTCGTATATTTGCAGATAAATACTCCTGAACCCAATATAAGGGAACTACTTTTTCAAAATTATCTCTTATGACCGTAGATATTGTTGTAATATCATTTTTAGAGTTTCCTGTGATAATCAGGCTAAGCGTCGAATTTGCTAATTGTCCATCACCTATTATTTTTGCTTTGGAGATATCTGTAAAAATTGGTGATGGTTTGAATTGCAGTAGCGTCTTTGCAGTGTCTACGCTATTGGCTATTTGGTTGGCATAGTTATTGAAGGAGCTTTCTCGTAACTTATATACGATTTTTTTTAGATTCTCTGAGCTATAAAATCTGACAAGTAATATATTGAACTTCTTTTCGTTTAAATCCCAATTACGTGTATAATCTCCTCCGTAATCCCCTATATCATAAACATATGTGGTCCTATAGCTTCTTGGGGAGAAGTAAAAGATAAGCCCAACTATCAATGCCGGCAAAATCGAACCAAGCAGAATCAGAAACTTGTGCCTCCAGAGAACACAAAAACAGTCCAATACATTTATCTCATCTTCATAAGTTTTATTTTTTTGTGGGTCTATGGGTAATGTTGGTTGTTCGATTGAAATATCTTTGTGTAATCCTGCCATACTGATATTCCCCTAGGAGTTAGTCCGAATAATTGATTTAGGCTGTGCTTTCTGCCTTCCTTTGGTTTTGATTTCTACTTTTTAACGGTAAGAATTTATTTTCGGCTGATGCTACACGTTTATTTCTCGAAATGGTCGTAATCTTTGCTATAACACAGCAGTATCCCTCATATTTTAAGCCGCAACGACATATTGAGCCCTGAATAACTTCAATAAGTTGTGGGTAAGGCAAACAATCGCCCACTCGCCACGCATCTTTTCGATGCCTCGCAATGAAAACTGAACAAATCCTCTCGCTCGTTT
>SDBV01002304.1_pt1 | contig 28542 bp, 30 predicted proteins | sample 2277081 | NCBI WGS metagenome assembly SDBV01 (sample SAMN10402039, study PRJNA504765) | marine sediment metagenome | isolation source: marine sediment core GS10_PC15, 223 cmbsf | place: Arctic Ocean: Southern Knipovich Ridge | collected 2010
GGGGATCGTGCTGCACGGCAGCGAGGTCAAGTCGCTACGCGATGGCAAGGTCAACCTCAAGGACTCGTTCGCGCTGGTCAGCGACGGCGAGGTCTGGTTGCACTCGATGCACATCGCTCACTATGCGCCGGCTGCCGGCCAGGGTCACGAGCCCGAGCGCGTGCGTAAGCTGCTGCTGAACCGCCGCGAGATCGATCGGTTGATCGGCAAGACGCATGAGAAGGGCCTGACCCTGATTCCGACCCGGATCTACTTCTCCGGGTCGAACGCCAAGGTCGAGATCGCGCTGGCCAAGGGCAAGGACCTGCACGACAAGCGGCACTCGATCAAGGAGCGCGAACAGAAGCGCGAGATGGACCGCGCGCTGCGCGAGCGGCAGCGCTAGATCTGACGCTCGAGGTGCGTGGCCGACATGCCGATTGCGAGCGCGACGATCAGCCCTATGTAGACGGCCGCGACCATGATCCGCGCCTTCCGCGGTACCTGGTAGTACTTCTGCTCCTCCGGCGCCTTGCGCTGCTTCCAGCGCTTCCAACCCTCGAGGCCGCCGATTATCGCGATGAGCAAGAGGATCGGGTTGGGGAAGAAGACGAGCATCGCCAGCAGCGCGGCAAACCCCAAGAACCACATCCAAGGGGACAGCGCGGCCATCGCGCGGCCGCCGTCGAGTGGCACGATCGGTAGCAGGTTGAACAGGTTGAGCAGGAAGCCAGTGAACGCGAGCGCGATGAACAGGTTGTTGCCGGTGACGATGCCGAGTGGGATCAGCGCCGCCGCGGCGAGGCTGCCAAGGATTGGACCCGCCAGTCCGACCCGCGCCTCGGCCGCAGCGTTGTCGCCCAGCGACTTGGCCACGATCACCGCCCCCAAGAACGGGACGAACATCGGTGCGGACGCCTCCAGGCCCTCACGGCGCAGCTGGATCACATGGCCCATCTCGTGTAGCAGCAGTAGCACTACGAATCCGGCCGCGAACTGCCAACCCCAGATCAGGGAGTAGGCGGCGACCGACACCAACATCGTTGCCGAGGTCGTGAGCAGCTTGACCTTCGGTAGCAACACCAACAGGATCTTCAGCTTGGCAGCGAACTTGACCAGCAACAGACCGGCTCCGGCCGCCGCGCCTCCGATCTTCTTCAGCGCACCCCGGCGCTGGTCGAACGGGCCCGCATGCTCTGGCACCGGCTCTGGCGCCGGTACGTGGATGGGCTCGTAGCCCGACGACGACGGTGGCGGCGGGGGCGGCGGTATCGGGTAGCCGGAGGATTTCACTGTCCCTCTAGAATAGAGGTAGATGAACCTGGGGACGACAGGCTTCGACGTGGTCGTTCGTGGGAGAAGCTGCAAGCCGAGGACCCCGGTAGGCCTCGTAAAAAATCCCGGGAAAACACTAGATGCGGACTCTCACGAGTACGCCCTCGCTGCCTAGTTAGATCTAGCTAGCGAGAGTCGGTCCCTCTTCGGCCCGTGGGAGGGGTAGCCGGCTTCAGAAACGGGCTCGCTCGGAACGGTCCGCCTTCGCCGTTTCGGGGACTTTCAGGGGGCTGGTCTTCTGGACGTGCCGGCCGGCGCGGACGCCGGGAGACGAGATTCAAGCGCCGGCTAAGCTTGTAGACGTTTCTCTTTACGCGATCGCGGACGCGGGTTCGATTCCCGCCGTCTCCATGAGGACAGTTTTGCCTAGAGTTTGCAAAAGTGCCGATCGGCTCAGCAAGAGCTGTCCGGCGCACTTCTAGATCGAGAATCTATGCGCGCGGTCCTAGTTGGTGCCTCTGCGAGCACCTTGCAGCGTCGCAGCACGAACTGCGCGCAGGGGAGAACCTCGTCTCGCAACTGCCGCACTTCAGTTATGGGCTACCTGCGGCGCGGAGGCTGGCCACGGGCACGGCGCGATGGTGGCGTTTCTTTGCCGATGTGCAGCGCCGCCGCCTGACGCCCATATGGGTTCAGCAGGCCGTTGATGGCTCTTGAACGCACGAGACTCTCGGCATTCCTGACTCCAAGCAGTCGCCGGGGTCTGCGAGGCGATCGCATGTTGCGGCGCGGCGAGCCCAGCCACCCCTCGCGGTGACATATGCGAAGCCATTCGATCACGCAAGCAACCAGCGCCCGAAGTCGGTGGCAACCTATCCCGATTGCCTTCGGGCGGTTAGCCAGCGTGTTCGCCCCGACCCGGTATCGGTCTCGCCAGTAGTCGTGAGCACCCTCGAAGCACCCTAAGCTTGCTCTCAGCTCGTGATAAAGGGGGTCGGTGCGCCATAGGGGTATCAGTAGTCGCCAATCAGTCGAACAGTTGATTGACTGGTCGCCCTGGCACTGGTTAGTGGTCTCGTAGAGACAGTGGAACCAGAGCCTCGGATTACCATTGGCGCCGAAACGCCTGAAGCCAGTAGGGCCACCACAATGGCGGCACCGGGCAATTCCGTGTCGGTCGTGGGTGTCCTTGTCGTGCCGCTCGTGGTTGAAACTAGGTCGCCAGGGCATGATGGGGGCCGTTCCGTTTCGGGCGCAGAGCTCAAACACACGCGCCACAGACTGCCCTTTGTCGGCGATGATCGTCTCCGGCGGTTGCCCGATGACCTGGGTGACCTTTTCGTAGAGGTCGGGGAAGGTGTCGTATTCCTGCATCGAGGCGTTGTAGGTCGTTGCAAACAAGACGCCTCCAGTGAAGTGGTCGATTGCCTTCTGGTTGTAGTAGCCACTCCAGAAGCGTCGTACGCCGTGCGGGGTGGTGTAGGCGCGGATGCCGGCATCCCGATCAATCGTGCGATACCAGCAACCATTCTGTTTGATGCGCTTCACATCCCTTCCGCGACGCTGCACGATTTCGGTCCTCGGCGCCGCGCCGCCGCCGTTGGGCTCCGCGTTCTCGCGCTGACGGTCCGCCTGCGCGCGACGCGTGCTTTCGCGTTGAGGCCTCTTGGCCACCTGTCGGCCCGGACCGTTCCGACGCGGGCAGGAATTGCCGCGAGGGCAATCGTGGATTAGGGCAGCGTGCGTCTCATCTTCAGTGCCGTCGATATGTACATGGGCACCGACGCGCGGCTCAAATTGGCGCGCCTTCTGGACAAGGGCCGCGATCGCGTCGATCAGAGCGTCCTCACATCGCTCCAGCTCTCTCACTCTCCGCCAGACGCGGTTGTAGGGCGGTTTGTCGGCGAAGCCGCACTCGCGCCAGAGCTCCGGGGTCGTCGAGTCCCACCAGGGTTGAAGATCAACATGGCCCGACGAAACGAATGCGAGTGCCACTAGCTCCCAGTGTCCGGGCTCACGGGGCCGGCCCCAGTTAGCGCTCAGGTCGCATCGATTCCTGAGGTCGTTCCAAAGCCAGGCTTGCTGCTTCATTAGCCGAACGATGTTGAGTGAGCCACGGACTGCGTCATCGCGCCCGAACGCAGTTGCTTCGGGGAGTTGGTCGGGTGGCTGAAAGCGTTTTCTTGGCATGAACAATTAATACGGTTTTCTGGCGGCGCTGCCGGGCACGACGTTGCTACCAGGCCGATCAATTATGATGGGCTGTATCAGGTATAAGGGCGAGACCGGACCGGCGTTGTCAGCACGTTGGAAAGCTGTCACAACTTGTGGCGTAAGAGGGGATGTTCCTTGAGCCCAGCCCGCCGGAACCCTGGGACCCGACCTGACACGAAGCTTGCGCGTGCTCGCGTGCGTCGGGGCGTTACACAAGAAGAACTGGCCGAGGCCATCGGCATCAGCATTGCCACCTATCGACGACTGGAGCGAGGCAAGATTGACAATCCGCCCCTGCGTTACCTGGTCAATTCCGCCATCGCGCTCGGTGTTGAGTTGGCCGACCTAATCGAGAATGACTGGAACAGGTGGTGGTCGCACCCGGGGTATCTGCCGACCCGGCCGCCGCGGCCGGATCAGTTTTGGCGTCGTCCCTAGAGGGGCTGTGAAAGAGGTCCTTGCGCCCGACCACGAATTCGTAGAGTCTCTATGGGTCGGTCGGCGGCAAACATGTCCCTTATCCGAGCCCTGAGAGAGAAGTTCAGTCTGCGTTCAGCGAGCGCCCCGCCTGCAACTCTTGAACAGCAGGCGTCTGCCTTACTGGAGCTGGTGACAACCTTTCACATTTGGGTGCGGCGGCGAGTTGAGCTGATCACGTTTGTCGATGATCTCTTAGTACGCCGTAACGTCTCAATCGACTTTTCAATCCCTGAGGAACTGGAACTTGGGCAAGTCGATGATGAACTCCTTCCATGGATTCCTCTTTCGTTTCTAAAGAAGGAGGTACTGAGGAAGTTCGACCTGCGGGACGCAGAGGGGAAGCCTGTCCCCATGCTTACCAAGGCTGAAAATGGGCGCATCGCCACCGAGACACTCGTTCAAGCGGCAGAAGCTGCACTTGAGGAAGCTGTGCCCGAAGAGGTCAAGAGTCATTTGCGCGTAGTCGCAGAGGCAGAGCGCGGACCCGCTGGGGCTGAGTTCAGGACCTGGCGGGCCGCTGCGGATGACGGGACGAACCCGCACCGCCCTGAGTGGAAAAAACTCGTTGAACGACAGGGATTCATGGATTACGCGCAGCAGCTGGCTGAGAACTTCATCTTGTTGGCCGTTGCTCCATCGGCTCCTGGGCAGCGCCGACTGATGAAGCTGAGTTATGAGGAGCGCCTGCCCCGCGGTGCTGGCGACGATACGGAGGATGGCGAGCAGTTGCCCCTCAAAGAACGCGTCCTGGAAAAACTTGGCTGGCGACGGAAGCTTGTCCCCCTCAGCCTGCCAGCGGTCGCGCTTGCCTCAAGTTTCCACGTTGAGGTCCCCGCCCCTCCGGATATGGAGATCGCCGCTGCACGCTTGCGCCTGCAGGTTGCTCCCGGTCGGACAGGAGATGACAAGCCGCCGAAGGATGTAGTTGATCGCCGTCCAATGCAACGCGCTCATCTCTATGTCTCAGACGTGCCTGCAGGGTACGTTGCCGATGCCCTGATCTACCTGCGTGCCAGGCGCCCGGGATTTCTGCGAGCGGCGGCGCTTACCAGCTGGCTTGCGGCAGGACTGCTTGCGGGCGGCTATGCCTTCCTACCTGACATCACCAGCACTGCGAACAGCCAGACGGCAGCAGCACTCCTCTTGGCAGGGCCAGGCCTCTCGGCGGGGGCATTGATACGGCCCCAGGCGAACATCGCATGGCGTCACGGGTACTGGAAGGCGTGCGGGTACTGCTGGCCTTCACGCTACTGGCCCTGCTCGTCGCCGTAGGGCTTCTCGCCGGCGCAGCTTGGGACCTTCAGCAGTGCATTTGGCTTGGAGCCTTGCTAACAGCGGGCTTGGCGGCAGCGGCCCTATCTGTCAGCTATGTGCTGCCTAGGCCGACTAAAGATCACGACAACGATAAATCCGCCGATAAGAACTAGCGAAAACGCTGCCGCCCGGTATCCAACCTAGTATCCTTAATGACTAGAGGCTTTTAAAGATGGCGCGACACGGCAAAACATTCTTGGAAACGGTCCGTAGCTATGACACTCGGGGTCCTCGAGTGCGGTCTGCAGAAGGACCAGCAGTGGGCCGATCTCGTGCTGGGGCCAAAGATGCCCAACAGTTGGCTATCGCCAGCTCCAAGCGGACTAGTCGTCGTTCCGGCAGACGAACCGCGAAGCGCGGCTAGCCCAAGTTTGATGCTGTCCGCCGTGACGACCTGACGGTCGGGCTCGGCCGGTAAGGTGCTTGTGATGGATGTCGAACGGCTCATGCGCCTGAAGGGCACCGTGCAAGCTACTCAGGCGGAATCCGCCCCTGCCGGTGGCCAGGGCCTAATCGCAGCCTACTCACGTATTCGTATAGAGGTTGCTGAGGCTGTGGGCGCCGAGCTCGCCGACGAGCTGGCCCGTCTGTTCCCGGCCGAGCTGGCCACTAGCGGTCGGCCGTGGAAAGCCCAAGCCGAGGAAGCCGAAACGTTGCTGGCACAGATCGCTGGCTGGCTGGACGGCATAATCGAGGCCGCGGTCGCGGCCGAGGAAAAGGCCAAGCAGACCGGCTTCCGATAATTGCGCAGGAGGGCAGGCGGAGGCCGGTCCGGTGCTCTTGAGTGCCTCCGCTCCGGACGAAGAAGCGAAGCCCCTGTAGGCCGTCTTTTCGCCCTCACCGGAGGACTTTTCTGTGCGGAGGTGCTCTAGATTGCAATCAGGGCCTGATCCGGTGTGCGTCCTAGTTTCGGGACATGGCCAACGAGACTCGAATTGCTGTCTTCACAGATGTTCATGCCAACGCGACCGCGCTCCGGGCAATCCTCGCCGACATTCAAGACCGCGAGATCGAGCGCATCTGGTCCCTGGGTGATTTCTGCGCCGGTGGTCCGGCGCCGGCAGAATGCTTCGACCTCGTCGTAAACAATTGCGAGATTGTTCTCGCCGGTAACCACGAACACTTCGTTCTGGAGCGAGTCGGGATGAACATTCGCGCGAGCTGGCTGCAATGGGCTGCCCGTGCTCGCGCGCAGCTCGGAGCGAGACGGCTGACCCAGCTTGCTTCTCTGCACCCGTACCGCCTGACCGCCGAAGCGGAGCTTGTTCATGGCGCGCTCTTCGATCCGTGGCATGGGTCTCTCGAAGGCGTCTTTACGGCGCGGGAACATTTGGAGGACACGAAGCGCCCGCTCCTCTTGTTCGGTCACACGCACGAGGCTGGGCATTGGCTCGTAAAGGGGCGCCGCGCTTGCTTTCTTTCTCCGACGCTTGAAGAGACGGTTGCGCTCCCGCACCCTGACGACGACGACCCGCAGTTGTTGAATCCGGGCGCGGGCTGTGATCGAGCCGGCGCCCGCTGGCTCGAGTTGTGCCTCGGGCCCAAACACCGCTTTGCCGTCTGGCATCAGTGCAGGCGTCGACGGGCGAGGGGAGCCTAGCTCTAGCGCCCAGCCCTACGCCGCCGGGCGAGCGCTACTACTTCCCACTCAAGGCCGCGAACGGCCCGGAGCTTCTCTGAGCCGATCGCAGCCGATCCGAAACGAGTCGGCCTCCCAGAACTCGGGCTCCGCTACGCCTGGGGTCAGGACCCGGGGTCCGGGGTCCGCCACGGATACATGCCGCGTCGCTCTCCTGCCAGGTCAGTCACGAGCGATTCGGCCCATGCGACTGCGTCGGTAACGGTAGCGTCGAGATTGTTGGCGTCGTAACTCCATTCCCGATGGACCTTTGATGTGAGTCCCATCCCCTGAGTCATGAAGGTGCTCTTTTCTTCTCCCTCACGTAACACGATGCGGATCGAGTGGAGTGCATCTGCCAGGACCATCTCGCTGATCTCACCGGACGGCGTGGAGTCCTCGAACACGAGGAATCGGCAGACGGAAGCGACCGCCTGGAATTTTTGCCGCAGGTCGTAGTCCGGGTTCTCGGGAATCTCGTCGAGTAGAACGGCCGAATAGCCCGCCCGGTCAAGGGCGGCACGAATCGCTTCAAGTCGCTCCCGTCCGTGCTTGAAGTCACCCAGGAGAAGAACCGTGTGCTCCTTGAATGTCTTGAGCCACGTACCGAGATCGATGTTTCTGGCTGCGCTCTGTTGCAGGTCGAACGCAGCCTCCAGAACCTCATCCTGCGCGCGCCGTACCGCCTGCGCCTCAGACCAGAACTCGCCGTTCCGGTTCCCGAAGAGTTGTGCGTAGAGGATGTCGCGCTTCCACGTGTTTGCCTTGAAATGGACTTTGTAGAAGTAGATGTCGGCCGCTTCGTCGGTGAAACGGAACGGAAAGCCGCCTTCAAGCGTCAGGGTCTCTACCCCGAAGTTCCGGCTCCCCACGCTGAGCAAGGGGCCAAGGCGCGACAGCCAGGCGGGACCCCCGACGAAGAGTTCCTCGATTCGTTTGCTGCTTCGGCGGATGGATAGCTCAGCGTCGCCCACGCCGTACTCATAGCCTGCGCCGAGTTGGGTGGAGACGTAGCCCGTGACGGGCACGGGCAGCAGCGAGTAACGGACGAGCCTCTGCCGATGTTCGGAAGGCACGTACTGCTCGACGCTGGCGATGTACTGCTTGTGGAAGGTCCGGAGATAGACTTCCATCTCCGCTTCTGTCACGTTGGCCATAGCGGCACTGTAGTCGTGCATAAGAACGAGTATCCGCGTGGGGCGGCCCCCAGAGCCGTTGGCATCCGCCCATGCACCGGTCGCCTCAAAGGGTGCGGCAAACGCGGGCTGCTGCTGCCGATCCTTGCGATGGTCTCGGCCTCCCCTCACCCCCTTTCTCTTTCGCGTGAGAGCTGTAGGGCGGTCCGTCAGTGCCGCTTATCGCGCGAAGCGGAAGCGGGCGCATGGTGCGAGATCACGTCCGTCGGTCGAGCGTGCCGCCGAAGGTCTGGCCGCTGGCGGTAAGGAGCGACTCACGGGCAGAAGCGGGATACTGCGCGGGCGATGTCCCAGGAGAACGTCGACACTATTCGCAGAGGGTACGAAGCGTTCACTCAAGGCGACATGGACGCCGTGCTTGACCTCGTCGGTCCCGAGTTCGAGCTTCACGGCTTGGCCGGCGATCTCATCGCGTTGGGCGATACTCGCGGACCCAAGGCCTTCGTCCAATGGATTGAGCAATTCACGAACGCCACAGCGGAGGTTCAGCTCCAACCCGAGGAGTTCATCGACGCGGGTGACCAGGTCGTCGTCCCTATACATGTGCTGGTCCGAGGCAAGGGCATCGGCGTGCCTACCGAGCTGCACTTTGCCCAGGTATGGACCTTCCGCGACGGCAAGGTCGTGCGACTCGACGCGTACGCGGACAAGGCCGAGGCCCTGGAAGCCGTGGGGCTACAGGAGTAGGACACTTCTAGTTGTCATCGACGGCGGCGACGGGCTAGACATTCGTCCAGTCTCGCCTCAAAGGAGCGCGGTCAACGTGTTTCTTCACGCAGACGCAACATTGATACCCGATAGTAAGAACTGCATAGGACTGTGGTCACTACCAGGGAAGGTGTGTCAGTTGTGAAGAAAGCCTCTATAGCGTGCATGTTGATCGCGGGGTTGGTCCTGCCGTCGGCGGCGCTCGCCGGGCCGGGCGGCAAGGATCGCAAGAACGCCGCCAGGGAGTGTCGGGCGGAACGAACGGCGATGGGCGTGGATAACTTCCGCGATAAGTATGGCGCGAACCGGAACAAGCGCAACGCGCTCGGCAAGTGCGTCTCGCGAACCACTCGCGAGGAACGAGCGGAGCGCAGGGCCGCCCGCCGTAACGCGGCCAAGGAGTGCAAGGCAGAGCGGCTAGCAGACCCGGCTGCATTCCGCGAGAAGTACGGCACGAACAAGAAGAAGTCCAACGCGTACGGGAAGTGCGTCTCGCAGATGGCCAAGCAGAAGAAGGACGAGGCCGACGACGCGGACAAGCAGGAGCGCGACGCCGCCAAGAAGTGTAAGGCGGAGAAGCGCGAAGACCCGGCTGCGTTTCGCGCAAAGTACGGCACGAACCGGAACAAGCGCAACGCGTTCGGCAAGTGTGTCTCGGCGATGGTCAAGGAAGGCGACGACGGCGGCGCGAGCGCCTAGCAGGACCCCAAAAGCGGACTAAGCTTCTTGGGATAGAGCGCCAAGACGTGAAGGGGACTCTGCACGGGGTCCCCTTCGTCAGCAGCCGGCTTTTTTCTGCCCAGCCCCTCCCGATCGCTCGCAGCAGGGTACGGTTGGCGTCGCGTGCCGAAGTGGAGGACATCGTCGCGCAGGGCGACCGCATATTCGTTCAGGTGCAGGCGTGGAGCCGTGCAGCCGGTAGCGGCGTCGAGGTCGAACAGCGCCTATTCCATGTCTGGACGGTCCACGATGGCAAGGCAGCGCGCGTGGAGCTGTACGACGACAAGGCCCAGGCCCGGGAAGCCGTGGGGCTACAGGAGTAATCCGTTCTGCCCTGTATGCGCTCTGTTGGCGTGCAGGTGAGACAGATCCCGGCGCTTCCGCTTTCGCGTGAGGCTGTCGCACAAACACTCCGGGAGGCTGCCGCAATGGGATGGCGTCGCCATACGACCCCGTCCATGGGACGAGACCAGCGAATTGCGCTCGTGTTGGAGTTTCTCTCCCACGAAAAAGTCGAAATGGGGTTTGTGCGACAGCCTCGCGTGAATGCGGTAGAGCGGTCCGTCAGTGTTGCTTATCGCGCGAAGGGGCAGCGCGGATGGCTAACCCCGCGCGAACACCTCGCCGCCGGGCTGATAGACCGCGTGAAACGCTTTGCTTGACGACAGCCGGAAGACATCGATGAGCAGGCTAAAGACCTGGACGTAGATCCAGTAGGCAGAGAACAGCGCCTGTGAGACGAGCTGGTTCGATGGGCCTATGGTCATGTGAAGCGCGGCCGCCGTCTGACCCAGGCTTGCCGCCCCCGCAGCCGTGGAAGTGCTGTGCAGGATCTGATTGCTGTGACGATGCGGCACATCGTGGTGCGTCCAGAGGTCAGCACGACCCTGCTCGTCCCAGAGGTGCTCGATCGCTCTCAGAACGTCTGGCAAGTTATGTCCAACCCACGGCTTTTCTCCGTATCGACCGAAGCGATCTTTGAATTCTTTCCGCTGTTTGGGTCCAACAGACGGCCTTCGCGGCCGGTCTCCTTCTTCGCGCCATCCCAGATCGTCGAAGGTCTCACACCACAGGAGGGCGCTGTATTTGGCGTGCCGCGTGAAGAGTCCCACCGCCTCACGGCGGTTGTCCGAGGCCCAATGTGCAACGGCCATGCCCTCGAACAGAGAGCGGTTGAGCATTACGGCTTGTTCTCCGAACCCGGCCTCGCAGAGTCGAATGACTGCGTCGAAGGTCTTGGTCGCGCGTGCAGCCTCGACCATGATGATTCGGTCCGCGCCCCGCTTGATTGGCCGACCTGACCACGCCTGAACCTCGGTAATGGCGAAGTCGAGCAACTGCCGGCACGCGGCGAGTTCCTCGCCGTAGTGCTCGACGATGAGAGCGCGGATCTCATCACTGGTCGAGTCGGACACCGTAATCGACGACCGTAGCTCAAGCCGCGGCTGCTAAGTAAGGAGTCGGCACGCCAACAGCCCGGCGAGCCCGCTGCGGCTGCTTGCCCCCAGACGGCCCCCACCGGTGCGTTTTCAGCGCAATCACGGGGCCTGCGCCGAAGCCGGACTGCCCGCTGTCGCCTGGACCGTCGCCGAGCCTGGCGACGACTCCTCACTGATGTGCTGCGAGCAGCCGCTTAACGCGCGCGACCGATCACTACTGGGGTTCGCGCGAAGGGGCAGCGACGCCGGGAACGTCTGACCCAGACACTAGACGATCCAGCCGCAAGCAAGCCTACTCTCGGTACTGGAAATGGCTGCGCTGACAACCGAAAGCTGGATCGCCATTGGGACGTGGGCTACGTTCGCGGTCCTATTCGTGACCGCCTGCTTTGTCGGTTGGCAGGGATCGAAACTGGCTCGGCAGGTACGGGAACAATTCCGCCCATGGGTCACGGTGGGTTTCCACTTCCGTAGCAACGTCGCCTTCATTGCGGTAAAGAACCTGGGGAATCGGGCTGCGTACGACATTCACATCCGCTTTGAGCCGCCGCTGGTCAGCGCCCTCATCGAGCAGGAGGTCTTGGACGAAGTTGCGATGTTCCATGACCCCATACCTATCTTGGTCCCTAAGGAGGAGCGATTCGCGTTGTTCGATCGCACCGCTGACCGTCTGAAAGCAGAGCACCTTCCGATGCAACACAGGTGTTTCGTGGAGTACAAGGATCATCGAGGCAAGAAGCTAGGTCAGGATGAATTTGTCCTTGACTTCGCGCACCTAGTGGGTGGGACTTTGCCTGACAAGAACATCCACGATCTCGTAGAGGCGGTCCAGGCACTGCGGAAGTAAGACCTCCCGCACGGCCCAAGGCCTTCGGCGGCCGGCCGCAGCCAGCGCTACGCGACCCAAGTGCTCCTTTATCTCGGTAGTCAGGGGGCTGATGGACAAGCGCCCATCAGATCCCGGTTTTTTGGCGTAGAAGTCCTACTGTTGTTGTGATGGCATCAATCGACCCGCATGGACTTCTCAACACGGTCGCCGAGCTGGCTCGCACAATAGACCCCGCTCGGCCCGAGCAGGTCAGGCAGCGAGTCTTCGACCGCGCAGCTGCGGCTGACCCTCGCTATGCGGAGCTGCCGAAGGCACGGCAGATATCCCGGATACTGTGCCAAGGCTGGCGCGACATGCTTGCGCTTGCGCTGAGGGAAGAGGGCGAGCGTACGCGTTCGCTGGCGGCGCGCCAGCGGATCGACGATGCGACCTGGCTAAACCACGAGCAGGGCATAGCAACACTACGCGTCATCTGTCGTCGGCTGGGTGGGCCGGTGACAATAAGGCCAACTGAATATCGGCGAGAGCGCGAAGCGATCATGGCGCTCAACCGACACCAGAGCGGTGACGTTCAGTGCCTCATGCCAACTGAGAACCAATTGACCCTACTATTTGGCGGCTGGGACGACGCGCTTGTTGCCGCTGGGTTGGAGCCGCGTACAGGAGCCAACGTCAGCCGCCGAGCTTCGCCCACACCGATCGATCTCCTAGATCGCTGCTTCGAGTGTTTTGGGACAGAACCAACACAGGCTGAGTTGTGCGTTTTCGCTCAGGCGAACGGAATTCCGTTCCCTCGCAGACAACCGGGCCGACGATGGGCATCGGATGTCGAAGAATGGAAAGAGCAAAGGCGAGCTTGCGGCAAGCCGGTGCCGGACCGACCGCCGCCGAAGCGCGACCGACCCGACTACGGCGAGAGCTGCGAGGCCGCGTTGCCAGGGGAGAAGCGCCCGACGCAGCGTTGGACTAGAGAAGACTGCGTGGCTTGGGTACGACGTTACATAGAACAACTGCAAACCGGTGATCGCCCTACTCAGCGCGGATATGACGATTTCGCTGCTAAACAAGAGCGCGCACCCAGGGCATCCGCGATCGGGCGGAAGGGCGGGTTCCTTGCGGTCTTGCAGGCGGCGCGGCGTAGTGGCTGAACTGCGCCGAAGACTTAGACTGGCTCGTAGCTGGCCTGACTTATCGCTCTTCGGGGAAGTCGCTTGAAGATGCCCCCAACCTGCCGGCACCGGCGGGCATTCGGGCGGTTAGTTAGTCCGCGTCTTTGACGCACAGTTCGATTTCGACGAGCTCGCCATCAATCTGTCGGTAAACGACGAGTTTCCACTTTCGGGCCCAGGGTCGACCACGCTTCCCAACGATCGCGTAAAGGGGTTCGAGGCTTCGAAAATCGGGGTCTTCGGCGATCATCTTCGCCGTCTTGCGATCCTGCTGGCTTGGGACGGGCGCCCCTCGGGGATGCGTGTGCCAGTCACCGAGATAGGCAATCGTCCTTCCGCTCTCGCGGTAAGTCTCTGCACCTTGCTCGCTCTGCCAGCGCCCGTCTGGCTCAAAGGAGCCAAAGCCGTGCTTCGCATCCGGTCCCGGGCCGAGTACCCGTGAGACGACATACTGATCTTCCTCGCGCCAACCAAGCAGCGCGCCGCCGGTTTCGCGCAGCGGCCAATGGCGAGCCGCGGCATGAAGCTCGTCTAGCGCATTGCGGTCAAACCAGCAGAGTGCTGGCATTCGGTCGACTCACTCGTCGGGGAAAGAGATTCGACTGCGAAACGCGGGAACTCGGCGTCGTCAGGTCGCCGTCGAAAGTTCAAGGTCGCGTGATCCCAGCTGCAGTCGCCGTAGTCGCCGTCGTCGCCGAGAAGCATCTGGACGACAAGCCTGGTCGTTGATGCTGCCGCTTCGGTCGCATCGAAGCCTGTCCCAATCGTCGTCGGCTGGCCACAGCCCTGGACGGTGACTGGGCCGTCCGGACCTGCCTCGGCCTGCAAGATTCTGCCGTCGCGCTGAGCGGCAACGAAGCAGTTCCAGCAACAGGTGCGGCCGGGGACGACTCTCACGATCTCCGCGCCGTAGGAGCTCGAGGTCAGCCAGCAGGAAACGAACGGCACGCCGGCTTCACCGGCCAGGCGGGCAACGAACTGGGCAAGCTGATGACTGCCGGTCGCATCGACAACTAGATCGGCAGCATCGACAAGGACGCGTAAGCGGTCGGCTGGGCTTCCCTCTTTTCCCCAGGCCATCTCGCCAAGGCGCATCTCGTGAGCCTTAGGCGTGCAAAAGGGGTTCGCATGACGGCAGGCGAGGGCGACGGCAGTCGCTTTTTGTAGGCCGGCGTACTCGGTCCCGAGCGGATGCCGGACTGTGTTGTTCGCTTCGTAGCGGTCATGATCAACGACATCCAGCTGACCGACGCCGGCCCTCGCCAGCTCGATCGCGACATCGCCACCGAGCGAGCCGGCGCCGACGACGAGCACACGCCTCCCACCGAGGCCGACGATATCGGCAAGCCGGCGTTCGCGCTCGTCGGTCGATACGAGTTGGGAGTGAACTAGCAACTCGTTTCGGACCTCGTTCCGACGATCGACACAGACAAAGAGCCAGGCCGGCCGAGTCTCGCCGACACCAGGGCCTTCCTCGGGGAAGGTCAAAGCAGCGATCTCGATCGGCGGCGGCTGAGGAACACGCCTCTTGCCACGCAGGACGGGAGGAACCTCTCGGGCGAGTATGTCCGGATGGTTCTCGCGGATCCACTCAATAACTGCCCGCGGCGTGCCATCGCTCGTCTCCGGCCGCGCGTCGAGCTGCTGCCAGCGTCCCTTGAGCTGCTCGCTGTTATCGGGGAAGAGCGATACGAGTGGCGACTCGCTCTGCCTCGAGCCGATTGCCGTTACAAGGAAGGTATGCGGTGTGACCTGACGCAGCGCGAGCGCGCCGCTCTGCCCGTCCGGACTGGCGATGTCTCCCGGCAAGAGCACAGCGGCGCCACGCGCGTAGGTGTAGTAAGCCGTCACCGGCTCGGGGACCGGCACCTCGGCAGCCCGAACCTTCTCCGGTCCGGTAGTCGTGTCGGCCAGGAGGGCATCGAGCCGCTCGGCGATTAGATCGGCCGCCCCCCAGCTGCCCGCCGGCCAGCTGTCGAATTCATTCTCGAGCAGACAGAAGTTGCCCTGAAAGTGATGCTGGTGCCGGTCAAGGAGACCGGCTGGACCGTAGATGACCGGCGGCAGCTCCGGATACTCAGCCGGATAGGCAACGCGCAGGTCGATCTGCTCGCCTCGGTAGCTCGCCTGGCTGTGGATCAGCAGCATCCCCTTGGAAGGGGGCTTGTCGTCGATCTTGGCCGCTAGCTGCCTGGCCCGAAACCGATCGAGTTCCCAATCAAGCAGTTCGGGCCAGCGCTCAAACCAGGGCAGAGATACCGGCTCGGACTCCGTGTTCACGCGTGCCGGCGAGGACGACCATGGTCGGGTGGCTGGGGCGGGCCTGGCTTCGGGTCGGGAGGGCCAGGTGGATCAGGGCGATCCGGCTTCTCCGGGTGGTCGGGGTGTTCGGGATGGTCTGGATGTGCTGGATCTGGTCGATCGTGTTGCTCGTCGGACATGGCGTCTCCTTAAGTCGTTGTTTTCGGGCTCAATCGTCCGTTGCGATCGCTATACGTAACTTGAACACCGTTGACTGACGGTCAAATTCGGACAGGCTCGGAAAAGGTTTCTGGTCGTTGTCCGAAAAACAGGGATTCGCAGCGGAGGTAAGAGATGGTGACGCAGCAACCAGATACCGAAGAGGGCGGCTCCGCGGAACTCCGGCGTGAGCTCGTCGCCCGCGCACGTGCGCGGCAGCCGAGGATCAGACCCGGCGACGAGGAAGATGTCGTTCAGGAGGCAATGATCAAGACCTGGAAAGAGAAACCCGGGCCGGGCGCGCCAGATCTGGCGGTGCGAGCGGGAAAGGCCCTGAATGATGCTGCCGTCGAAAACCACCGGAAGCACACTCGCGCCACGGTCCCACCGGATCCAGCCTCGCTTGAGGGCTTGGCCGAGCGCGACGACACTGAGCCCGGTCGTCTCGACGGTGACTTCGCCCTGTTCGAGCTCAAAGAGACCCTGCGGCAGACCGTTGGCAGCGATGTTATCGATTGGGCTGAAGCACGCATGGCCAATATGACCGAAGAGGATTTGGGACAGGAGACTGGCTGGACGCCGCAGCGCGCCGCCGCCGCCAGTCGACAGTTGCGACGCAAGCTCGATTTGATGGCGGAAACAATTGGTTTCAAACTGAAAGGGAGCAAGCGATGACTCTCGCGCAGGCGACGATTGACCACGAATTCGAACTGCAGGGCGGTGACGCCACGCTCGATGCGGCTGCATCGATCTGGGCGCTGCTCGAGGCGGCGGAGGCAACACCGTCGACTCCCGAGACTCGGGACAAGCTGAGCAGAGCGCGATCGGCGTTCGATGCCAAGTTGCAGGAGCTCGGCATCGTTGAGCAGACCCTGCTCGACTACCTCCGACGAATCCACTCACCCTCTTCTCCGCCGAAGCCACCGGATGGCTCACCGACCGACAGGATCACGGTTCAGCGACTCGATCAGTTTCGGCCAAGCGCGTAGCACTATGACGACCTAGCGGGAGTACGAGAGCAACTCGAGGACGCTACCCAGTAGGGAGCTACTGAAGCCGGATTGTGGGGAGCGCGTGCCGGGGACTTCGCAGTGGGCGTTCCCGATCATCCTGGCATGTACACAAGGGCTGGGGCGGATGTACAAAGGTCGGCCAGGAGAAGCGGAAACGCCCACTGCTTCGGTTTATGCAAACTGTCCCATGATGAAGTCACGGACAGGGCTGCTCGCTGGCTGTGAGGCGATAGTGTGCCATTCGTGGCCGCTGAGATGAACTGGGGAACCGCGGAGGAACTGCGCACACAGGGCAACGGCGCCATCGGCGGCGCGAGTTCTGTGACCGCGACAGCGGTCGTTGGCAGTGCCGAGACCGCTGCCAGTGCCGGCGTGATCGGCAGCGCGGGAACGGTCGCGAGCGGCGGCGTAGTCGGTAGCGCGGGCGTGCTGCTCAGCTTCGGAGTACTCGGCAGCGCCGCGATCGCAGGCGGAATCGGCAACGCCGGATGCCTGGCCTGTGTGGGGTGCATCGGCTGCGTCAACTGCGTCGGGTGTGTCGGCTGCATCGGTTGCGTCGGACTTCGAGGCGCCGTCGGAGCGATCGGCCGGAGAGCGTAGCTACGGCTTCAGCCGCACCGGCAGCGTCTTCAGCTGGTTGATGAACGGTGACTCGACGAACGCTGGCTCGCCGTCCAGTTCGATCGCCGGGTAGCGCTCGAGCGTCTCCTTGAAAAGGATCTTCAGCTCGAGGCGAGCTAGCGCGGTCCCCAAGCAGAAGTGGCGACCACCCGCGCCGAACGCCTGGTGCTCGGGGTTGCGCCGCACGTCAAAGCGGTCAGGGTCCTCGTAGCGTGTCTCGTCGCGGTTCGACGAGACGTACCACATCACGACCTTGTCGCCCTCCTTGATCTGCACACCGTTCAACTCGACGTCGCGCATAGCGGTACGGCGGAAGTGGGCAAAGGCGGGGAACATCCGCAGCGACTCCTCGACCAAGCTCGGGACCAGCGAAGGATCGTCGAGAACGAGCTGACGCTCCTTGGGGTCATCGATCAGCGCTCGCATGCCACTGCAGTAGGTCGCCTTGGTTGAGTCGTTGCCTGCGGCAACCAACAAGAAGAAGCCCATCACGATCTCGTGCTCCTCGAGCTTCTGGCCATCGACCTCGGCATGCACGAGTACGCTCGTCAGATCGTCGGTCGGGTTCTCGCGCCGCGCGGCGATCATTTTTTGGCAGCGCTCGAAGATCTCGGGGATGTCCTTGGCCATCACGCCCTCGATACCGAGGGGGTTGAGCTCCAGGTCGCTTGCGCCGAGCGTCGAGTTCATCAGGTTGGCCCAGACCTCGTCATCCTCGGGCGGGATGCCCATGAAGCTTCCGATCACCCGCGAGACGGCCGGTTGCGCGACGTCGGTTACCAGATCGCACGTCTTGCTCTCGCCGAGCTGGTCGAGTGCGTTGACGACGATCTCGCGGATCGCGTGCTCGTGGTCAGCGATGCGCTTGGGTGTGAAACCGGCCTGAAATAGTGACTTGATGCGGTCGTGCTTTGGCGGATCCATGCCGATGAACATCGCCCGCATCAACTCGATCGGAAACCCGGGTAGAGCTGCTGTCACTCCTCCGCGCTCCGACGAGTAGGTCTCCCAGTCGAGGCTGACGGTGTGGACGTCGTCCGCAGTAGTGACCGACCAGAGGCCGCCCTCGTTTGGATATTCGGTGATCTGGGAGGTCCAATGTACGGGGCACTGCTGGCGGAACTCCTTGAACAGTTCGTGCGGTGGGCCATCCACCCAATGCTCGCGCTCGGTTACGAGCACGTGCTTCAGCTCGGTGTCGACCGGCTCCATTCAAGTCTCCTATTCGGCAGTGGCTTCAGCCCAGCCTGATCCTACTGGCCGGCACGGGTACCTTGAGGGGCGCCCTGCAGATGACTCAAGCGCCGGCTGCGTACACAGGACAACGGCGCCATCGGCGGCGCGAGTTCTGTGACCGTGACAGCGGTCGTTGCCTACCTAAGGCGAGAGCCGTACCGGCAGCGTCTTCAGCTGGTTGATCAAGGCCGACTCGACGAACACCGGCTTCTCTGTCATCTCCATCTCGGGGTACCGCTTGAGCGTCTCCTCGAAGAGGACCTTCAGCTCCAGGCGCGCGAGTGCCATACCCAAGCAGTGGTGCCTTCCGCCGGCACCGAACGCCTGGTGTTCGGGGTTGCGCCTCACGTCGAAACGATCGGGATCTTCGTAGCGGGTCTCGTCGCGGTTCGATGATGGGTACCACATGACGACCTTGTCGCCCTCGCGGATCTGCACTCCGTTCAACTCCACGTCGCGCGTTGCCGTGCGCCGGAAGTGCGCGAAGGCGGGGAACATGCGTAGCGACTCCTCGACCGCGCTCGGGATCAGAGATGGGTCGTCGAGCAGTATCTGCCGCTGGTCTGGATTCTCCATCAGCGCACGCATACCGCTGCAGAAGGTCGCCTTGGTTGAGTCGTTGCCCGCGCCGACCAGCAGGAAGAAGCCCATCACGATCTCGTTCTCCTCGAGCTTCTGGCCATCGACCTCGGCATGCACGAGTACGCTGGTGAGGTCGTCGGTCGGGTTCTTGCGCCGCTCCGCGATCATCTTGCCGCAGCGCTCGAATACCTCGGGAACGTCCTTGGCAAGCAGCTCCGGTATTCCGCCTGGGTTGAAGTCCGGGTCGCCGGCCCCGAGCGCCGAGTTCATCAGTCGTGCCCAGGTCGCGTCGTCTTCAGGTGGGATTCCCATGAAGCTGCCGATCACCCGCGAGACGGCTGGCTGCGCAACAGCGGTCACTAGGTCGCAGGTCTCGCGGCCTTGGATCTTGTCGAGCACATCGATCACGATCTGGCGTATCGCCTGCTCGTGGGCGGCGATTCGCTTCGGCGTGAAGCCGGCCTGGAACAGGGCTTTGATGCGATCGTGCTTAGGCGGATCCATGCTGATGAACATCGCTCGCATCAACTCGAGCGGGAAATCGGACAGCGCCGCAGTGACGCCGCCGCGTTCCGACGAGTACGTTCGCCAGTCGTGGCTGACGGTGTGGACGTCGTCGGCAGTAGTGATCGACCAGTAGCCGGCCTCTTCCGGGTATTCGGTGATGCCTGAGCTCCAGTGCACCGGGCACTTGCTGCGCAGCTCCTTGAACAGCTCGTGCGGCGGTCCGTCGTCCCAGAGCGGCGGCTCGGTGACGTCGGTGTTCGTCAGGTCAGCGTCGACGGACTTGACGGGCTTCATTTCACCTCTCCTGGCTGGCTGGACTTAAGGCCCCCTTAACCATACTGGCCGGTGCGGGTACGGTCCGGGTATCTTGAGGGGCGCCTTGTCCCTCAGTCATCCGCAGATAGCCGCAATATTCCGAGACCTGCACCGCGGCAAGCGCGATAGTCAGCGCAGCCGCCAGCGCGTTCGTGGAAGCCGCCACGAATATGCGTCACGGCGGCGACTTCTCATCGCTGATCGGACCCGGCCAAATCAAGGATTGGCTTGACTAGGCGGCACTCATCGCACCTCGGTAGCGATGATCTTCCGGGGCGGGCAACCCTCGCCGGCCCCGAGCGTGCAGCGCTCGCCGAGGAGATCCGGCGCGTGCTAGAGCAGAACTGGCGCGAAGGAGAGCGGGAGGGAGTCCCTTACGGGTACACCTGCCCGAGTCCAGGTCACTACCCGTACCAGTGGTACTGGGACTCCTGCTTTACCGCGATCGCGAGGTCGAGCTACGACGCGGCTCGCGCCCGCGAGGAGCTTCGCACGCTGCTGCGCGCGCAGCGCCCCGACGGGTTCATCGGCCACACGATTTTTTGGGGCCAGCGGATCGACGCCGAGCGGGCGCGTCGCTACAACGTCGTCGATCGCGACGACCACACGACCTGGACGATCCAGCCACCGCTGATCGCCTGGGCGTGGGAAATCGTTGCGCGTCGCAGTGACGACGACCCGAGCTTCGCGGGCGAGGCGCTCGAGCCGCTTGCGCGCCACTACGACTGGCTTGCGGAACATCGCGATCTCGACGGCTCGAGCCTACTCGCGATCGTCCAACCTGACGAGTCTGGCCTCGACGCGTCGCCCAAGTTCGATCAGGTGTGGGGCAGGAGGTGCTGTGGCCAGCCGGGGTTTCTCCTGCTGGTGCGACGTAATCGCCGGCTGGGCTTCGACGCGAGACGGATTGCCACACAGCACCCGGCCGAGCACGTCAGGGAGGTGCTCACGAACGTTCTCTATATACAGGGCTTGCGAGCGCTCGCCCGACTCGGCGGGGGAGAGCGATTCGCCGATCGCGCGGATCGGGCACGCGAGGCGTTGGTTCGCGACTGCTGGGACGGCGAAGCGGGCCTGTTTTGGGATCTTGCCGGCACCGAAGCTAGGCCACTGCGCGTCAACACCTGGAGTTCGCTCGCGCCACTCTGCCTGGACAGTCTGCCCGAGGAGGTCGCTCATCGGCTGATTCGCGAACACCTGCTCGACGATGCGGAGTACGTCACGCCCGTGCCGATCCCATCGGTGGCGGCGACCGAGCCGTCGTTCAACCCCGGCGCGGACGTCGGCCGCTTTCTTGTCTTGAAGCTGCGTCGCTACTGGCGCGGCCCGTCGTGGGTGAACACCGCGTGGATGCTGATTCCGGCGATGCGGCATCTTGGATACACCGATCAGGCCGATCGCATGCTTGGGCCGCTGCTCGATGCTATGCAGCGTGAGGGGCTGCGCGAGTACTACGATGCCGGCAGCGGCGAGGGCCTCGGGGCGGTCGATTTTGGCTGGTCGGGCCTCGCTCTCGAGCTGCTCTGACTCATTAGCTTGCCGTCCCTTCCGGTTCGCGCAGCGCAATGTAGGTATGAGCCATCGTCAGGCCGACGATCGGTGCGACGATCGTGCTCGCGACCGCGTCGCCAATGGCGTTACCCAGCGCCTCGTTGGCCGTAAGTTCGGCGCCGGCCAACCCTGCGAGGACGGATGCCACGCCCTCGAGCGCCAGCGGCGCCACGACCGCCCCGGTCACGAGCCAGAAGTGCCCCCGCGTCAGGTTCCAGCTCCGTTTCATGGCCGCGAGTGGCTTCTGGCGTTCGAGGCTGACGATTGGCGTCACCAGGCAGAAGCGCGCGGCAAAGATCAGCCCGGGAACAACAAACGCCAGCAGGCCGAGCGTGATCGCGGTTATGTACGCCAGCACGGCCAGCGCAAGCGGCCAAACCACGGGCAGGGTCCGGCGGATCGTTGGCAGGATCGCGACGTGACCCGGACGCTGCGTAGCGTGCTCGGCAACCTCGTCGACGTAGCCGGAGTAGAGCAGCACGGTCGCAATACCGAGCAGCGCGGAAAAGAGCGCCAACGTCAGGTCGGCGGCTGCGGCGCCTTCTGCCTCGCTCAAGGATCCGAGCGGTATCCCGGCCACCAGGAAGATCGCGGCGCCCGGGAGTAGAAGCGCGCGGGCCTGGCTCCGGTAGACGGCGAGCGAGCGGGCGTAGATATGAAGGGGCGACCTCAACTAGCTAAGCGACCCTGTGCACCTCGAACAGGTTGGTGCCGAGCTGCTGGTCGCCGAGGCCGGCGGTGATTCCGATCAGATCGCCGGACTTCGCCAGCCCCAACTCGCGAGCGCGCTCGGCGCAGCTCTCGAGCAGTTCGTTGAGGTTCTTGGGCTCCTCGTTGTGCGCCGATACGACTCCAAACAGCAGGTTCAGGCGCCGAACCGTCTCCGGTCGCGGCGACAGCGCAAGGACCGGTACCTGCGGCCGGTGCGCCGACACCAGCCGCGCCGTGCGCCCGCTGCGGGTCGGTACGACCAGCACCGATAGCCCCAGCTGGTAAACGGCGCCGACCGCGCCATATGACACGGTACCGGCGACGTCTTGTACGCCACCGCGGCGCGTCCTCGTCAGTAGCAGCTCGCCGTAGTTCAGCTCCCGTTCGGTGCGCTCGGCGATACTGGCCATCACCCGTACCGACTCGATCGGGTACTTGCCGACCGCCGTCTCTTCGGAGAGCATGACTGCGTCGGTGCCGTCGAAGATCGCGTTGGCGATGTCGGTCGATTCGGCGCGCGTTGGCCTCGGGGAGCTGACCATCGATGCGAGCATCTGTGTAGCGGTTATCGACGGCTTCGAATACTGACCGGCGAGTGCCAGCAGGCGCTTCTGCATCAGTGGCATCTCCTCGATCGGTAGCTCGATGCCAAGGTCGCCGCGCGCGACCATGATGCCTCCGTCGGCCGCTTGGACGATCTCCTCCGCGGCATCGGCCGCCTCGCGCTTCTCGATCTTGGCGATGATCGGTATGTCGACGTTACGCTCGGTCAGCCGCTGCCTGACGGGATCGAGGTCGGCGGCGCTGCGTACGAACGACACCGCGATGATCTCGATGTCTTGGTCGATCGCGAAGTCGAGCCACTCCATGTCGGTCTCGCTCAGTGCGACCGGACCGATGTCGGCGCCCGGAAGGTTGATCCCCTGGTGAGAGGCGATCGTTCCAGAGGTCTCGACGCGGACCAGCACTTCGCCGTCGTCGGCGGACAGCACGCTGAGGCGAATCGTTCCGTCTGCGAGATAGATCTGGTCGCCTTCGCCTACTGCTGCCGGTAGCCCCTCCCAGGGAATCGGGATCACGTTCCGGCGGCTGCGGTCTCCGGTCGCGCGGGTGTCAAGCTTCAACTCCTGCCCCTGCGTTAGCGCCAGCACGTCGCCGTCGATCGCCCCGAGTCGTAGCTTCGGGCCGGGCAGGTCGCCGAGCAAGCCGACCGCCTTGCCGGCCATGTCTGACGCCTGGCGCACGGTCTTGATCAGCTTGGCGTGGCTGTCGGGGGTACCGTGCGAGAAGTTCAGCCTGAGCACGTCGGCGCCGACCGAGATCAGGCCCGAGAGGATCTGCGGGTTGCTGGTCGCGGGCCCGATCGTCGCGACGATTTTTGTCTTGCGCATATCGGGCAGACTAGAGCTAGTCGAGGTCGAGGCCGCTGACGAATTCCTCGGCCTCGGTCCAGCGACCGGGCGGAACCCGGAGTGCGATATCGCCGCGACCGAAGCGGTCGAGCTGCCAGTCGGAGGTCAGGACCGCCTCGATACCGGCCGAGTCGAGGTGTCCACGCCACGCCTGCGCAGTCCTGAGGTCGCCAAAGTCCCGTACGACCTCCCACTCGTCGAAGCGCGGGTCGCCGACATGGAGGTCCTTTGGCCCGGCGCCCCGCAAACGATCGAAAAGCCCCATACGGCGGCCGCAGGAACTATTTCCCGGGACTTGGGAACTGCGTCTTCATGGCGCGATCCCACATCTTGTCGGTCAGCAGCCGCCGCTGAGCCATCGCCAGCTTCGCCGACGCGGTCACCTTGTAGCGCGTCTTTGGGCGGCGCGCGGTGATCGCTTTCTTGATCTTCTTCGCGACGACTTCAGGTGGGCCTCCAAGCTTGGCCAGCGCGCTGTCGTATGCGCTCCCGGTCATTTCGGCTACGGCCGCGTTGAACTCAGCGTACGGCCCGTCGTCGCGGACCTCGTCATCGATCGAGCTGACCGCTCGCCTGCCAAACTCGGTCGTGATCAGGCCCGGCTCGATCACGATGACGTCGATGCCGAAGCCCTTGACCTCGAAGCGCAGAGCGTCACTGATCGCCTCGAGCGCATGCTTGGTGCCGTGGTAGTAGCCGCCGCCTGGGAAGGTCAGCTTGCCGCCCATCGAGCTGATGTTGACGACCTTGCCCCAGCCATGCTTGCGCATGCCGGGCAGCACAAGCTGAGTCAGCCGAACCAGTCCGAATACGTTCGTCTCGAACTGGCGCCGCACGACATCGATCGGGACGTCCTCGACCGCGCCGCTCTGGCTGTAGCCGGCATTGTTGATCAGCACGCCGACGGAGCCTTCGGTGCTCTCGATCTGATCGACGGCAGCCCTCATCGAAGCCTCGTCGGTAACGTCGAGCGCCAGCAACTCGCAGCCGGCGTTGGTGAGGTCCGCGATCGAATCGACATTGCGCGCCGTCGCGTAGACCTTCCAGCCGTCACCCGCCAGCAGCTCCGCGGTCGCGCGCCCGATCCCGGTCGAGCAGCCGGTGATCAGAACGGCTTTGGAGGTCGGCTCGGCCATTGAGGTGCGAGTATATGTGGAGCCGCCCTCGATCCCAACAGGAGGATTTCTCGATGACCGTGACGCTGCCCGACTCGCTCTCCAAGCCCGCTCGCCAGTTCGCCGGCCGCAAACACGACCTGCTGATCGGCTCCGAGCGTGTAGCCGCCGCCGACGGTCGCAGCTTCACGACGATTGATCCAGCTACCGGCGCGCCGATTGCCGATGTCGCTCAGGCCGGCGCCGATGACGTCGACCGCGCGGTACGTGCCGCGCGCGCCGCGTTCGACGATGGCCCGTGGGGCACGCTGCCGGCGGCCGAGCGCTCGCGGATCCTGTACGCGCTCGCCGATCTGATTGAGGCTCACACCGACGAGCTGGCTGAGCTGGAGTCGCTCGACAACGGCAAGCCGGTCATGTACGCGCGCTTTGTTGACGTCGGAGAATCGGTGGCGCATCTGCGTTACTTCGCTGGGTGGCCGACCAAGATCGAGGGCTCAACGATCCCGGTCTCGGCTCCCGATACGCTTTGCTACACGCGCAAGCAGCCGGTTGGGGTCTGCGGCCAGATCATCCCCTGGAACTTCCCGCTGCTGATGGCGGCCTGGAAGGTTGCACCGGCGCTCGCCGCCGGCTGCACGATCGTGCTCAAGCCAGCCGAGCAGACACCGCTCACGGCACTGAGGCTGGGTGAGTTGGCGCTCGAGGCTGGACTGCCCGATGGTGTGCTGAACGTAATTACTGGGGACGGCGAAACAGGTGCGGCGCTCGTCGATCATCCCGGGGTCGACAAGGTCGCCTTCACGGGCTCGACAAGCGTCGGGCGGGAGATCGGGGCCAAGTGCGGGCGTTCACTCAAGCGAGTGACCCTTGAACTGGGTGGCAAGTCGCCGAACATCGTGTTGCCCGACGCCGACATAGGAGCGGCCGTCAAGGGATCCTTTCAGGCGATCTATTTCAACTCAGGGCAGTCCTGCAACGCTGGCTCGCGGTTATTCGTGCAGAAGGATCAGTTCGACGATGTTGTAGGCGGCCTTGCCGAACTGGCTCCGAAGATGCGGATGGGGCACGGTCTCAGCTCCGACACGCGCCTCGGTCCGCTCGTTTCAGCCGAGCAGCACGAGCGCGTGACGAACTACATAGAGCAGGGCAAGTCTGAGGGAGCCGAGTTGATCACCGGCGGCAAGACCGACAACGGCCCAGGCTTCTTCATCGAGCCGACGCTATTCACCGCTACTTCGGATGACATCGCGATCACCCGCGAGGAGATCTTCGGGCCCGTGCTGGTGGCGCTGCCCTACGACACGATTGACGAGGTCGCGGCTCGCGCGAACGACACCGAGTACGGCTTGGCGGCCGGCCTCTGGACGCGCGACATCGGATCGGCGCACAAGCTTGCGAGCCTTCTGAATGCCGGCTCCGTCTACATCAACACCTGGGGGTCGAGCGACCCGGCGGCTCCCTTCGGTGGTTTCAAGGCATCCGGCATCGGTCGCGAGCACGGCCACGATGGGCTCGAGGCGTACCTGGAGACCAAGACCGTGTGGGCGAATCTGGCGAGCTAGAGATCGGCCAGAAGCGAGTCGACGCGGGTCGCGATCTTGTCGCGAATCTGCCGCACCTGCTGTGCCGGAAGTCCCTTCGGGTCGGCCAGGTCCCAGTCCAGGTAGCGCTTACCCGGAATGTACGGGCATTCGTCGCCGCATCCCATGGTGACCACGACGTCGGCCCACTCGACCAGTTCCGTAGTCAGCTTGCGCGGAACTCGCGCGGAGAGGTCGATTGCAAGCTCCTCGAACGCCTCGACCACCTCCGGATGGACACGATCATCTGGCGTAGTCCCTGCCGATCGCGCCTCGTGCCGTCCGGACGCGCCGCGCTCGAACAAAGCCTGGCTCATCTGTGAGCGACCGGCGTTGTGTACGCATACGAACAGGACCCTCGCCATCAGGTGCGCCGCCCCCTTACAAGCTGGTAGGCGAATGCCCCAATCGCGGCCCCCGCGAACGGGCCGGCCAGGTAGATCCAAAACTCGGTCCACTGTCCGCTCGCCAGAGCCGGGCCGAACGAGCGCGCGGGGTTCATCGAAGCGCCTGTGATGGGACCACCGAACAGCGCGTCCAGGCCGATCGTTCCGCCGATCGCGATCGCAGCCCCAGCCCCGACCGCTCGCGTATCGGTTGCGACGGCGACGATTACGAACATCAGAAAGGCAGTCATCACGAACTCGTACACGAGCGCGCTGCCGACGCCGACCTGGGGTACAGTCGCGCCGAGGTCAGCCGGGCGATCGGGCCAGACGGCGAGCAGCAGAAGCGCTGCGATCGTCGCCCCCGCGAGCTGACCGGAGATGTAGGCGACCGCATCGCGCACCGGAAAGTGGCGCGTAAGTGTGAACGCGATCGTGACTGCCGGGTTGATGTGCGCCCCCGAGAGGTGCCCTATCGCGTAGATCATCGCCATGATCGCGAGACCGAATACGAGCGCGACCCCGACGCTACCGAGTGCCCCGTCGTCGGTCGCGTTGGCAACGATCGCGCCGCAACCCGCGAACACGAGAGTGAACACTGCAAACCCCTCCGCGGTGGCTCGCCGCGCGAGACTTGGACGGGCCGTATCGGTCAACAGCAGGCTGGAGCTACGGTGATGTCGTCCGACCGCCCGTGCTCGCCATGCTCGACGTCCTCGTACCCGGGCCTGACCTTGTTGGGAGAGACATCGAGCAGTGCTTCGTAGAACGCGCGCGAACGCTCCAGGTTGGAAACCGTCAGTGCCAGGTTGGCCTTCATCTCAGCCATTCGCTCAACCCCTCGGTCGTTTCGGGAATCACGTAGTAGTAGGCCCACAGTCCCCGCCGCTCGACTCCAACCAGCCCGGCATCGCGCAAGACCTTCAGGTGGTGCGAAACCGTTGGCTGCGATACGTCGAATAGCGGAGTCAACTCGCACACGCAAACTTCACCGGCGTGCGCTCGCAGCACGTCCACCAGTTGTACGCGAATCGGGTCCGCCAGGGCCTTCGCAACGAAAGCAATCTGTTGCGCGTCGTTTTGGCGAATTGCGGGGTGAGCGAGCGGCTCGCAAGATGGCTCCCCCGCAGCACGCTTCTGCTTCGGTTCCAATGTTAAATCGACAGTCATCTATATAACTCTGACAGGCACCCTCTTGCGTCTGGGCCTGCTGAGGGAGATTGAAAAAGGGCTTGCGGATACTCGGAGGACGCCGTGAAAGCCGCCAAGGGTTTCGAAGGGGGAGTTCGGCAAACCCGTCACGCTGCGTCGCAGAAAGTCCCGGGCGCGCAAAAAAGTGACGCGCAAGAAGACCACGGTGCGCAAAAGGCGACACGAAAGAAAAGCACGATGCGTAAGGAGGCGGCGCGCAAAAAGTAGCCGAATTGCGCTCTAGTATGCGCTCGACCGCTCGTTGAGCACATAGATAAAAGTTACGACCGACGGTCACGTAAGGCTTTTGCGCGACCGTCGGATCCTTCGATGGTCGAGCAGGTGTCTACAGCGCTGTTCTATGCAATCTGTTGCGAGAACCCGTTTTACGCGAGGTATTGCGCTCCGTTCGGAGCTGACTGACGCATGGGCGCGCGGCCCGTATCGCACTGAAATGTATGTGAAAAATGTGGTGCAGGTCGCAAATTGCGCGTTAAGCGTCTACACTTCCGGTCGATTAACGCAATCACGCTGGATTCCTGTGCATCAAAAGCACTCATACGTTGTGTCTTGTACATACGTACAGGACTTGAGTTGCCATCCGGCGTATGAAATAAACATCTCCTGTCCACTAGCAGAGGAGTGTGATGTCACCATCCGCTCGCAGAAAGACTAAGCGGAAACCGGCACGCAAGAAGTCGACCGCCAAGCGGAAGACGGCTCGGAAGCCAGCGCGTCGTAAGACCACCGCACGGAAGAAGCCGGCTCGTCGTAAGACGGCGAGGCGCAAGACGACGAAGCGGAAGACCGCAGGGCGCAAGCCAGCTCGTCGTAAGAAGACGGCGAAGCGGAAGACCGCAGGGCGCAAGCCAGCTCGTCGTAAGAAGACGGCGAAGCGGAAGACCGCAGGGCGCAAGC
>SDBV01002305.1_pt1 | contig 28542 bp, 17 predicted proteins | sample 2277081 | NCBI WGS metagenome assembly SDBV01 (sample SAMN10402039, study PRJNA504765) | marine sediment metagenome | isolation source: marine sediment core GS10_PC15, 223 cmbsf | place: Arctic Ocean: Southern Knipovich Ridge | collected 2010
GCCAATAGCATCACCGGCACGGTGTACATCGGGGCGATTGTGGCGCCCGGCTTCGGCGGTGGCGGAGGATCGACCGCGGCCTCCGAGGAGGGAATCGCCACCCTGCCCAACTCGAGTCGTTCGTTCTGCAAAACGAAGTAGTAGATCAGACCCGGTCGGAGAGTTTTTTCTTCAGCGGTTCCATTGGCGTCGACCACGATCTTGACCGGGGAGGTCACCGGCACCGGGACCGAGCTCCAGGCTTCCAGGCGGTGCCGGGTGGTGGCTCCGCTGGGCCACTGGACGGCGAACTCGATCGGGTCGCCGGTACGATTGCCCAACACGGCCACCCCCGCCTCGGCGGGCAGCGTCCGGATCCCTCCAATCGCCATGAGAATCACAGCGGCCGGCAGCAAGCTCAGTGGGCGGCAAAGCGGCATCGGTCGTCGGCAACGAGGGAAGAAAAAAGTGGACACTCGGCCTCCATTATACACGGTCCCTTCGTCGGAGTCCCCGGCCATGGAAGCTCAAAACCCCAGCCCCGGGCCGTCGAGCACGGCGGTGCCCAGCGTGCCGTCGGTGATCTGGAACATGCCGGGGAAACGCTCGGCCCAGCCACGGTTCGCCGCCGGGCAATACTGCCGGGCGTTGCCCTCGATGGCGGCCACCGTGGGGATCCGGGCGGAAAGGCTGGCCGAGTGCAAGAAGGAAGCGCCCGGACAGGTCAGGTCCTGGACGCACAGGAACATGCCGTACTTCTGCGCCGCCGCCCCCATCATCAGGGCCTCGCTGTGGCCCTTGCAGGCCTTCAGCGCCACGCCCGAGTAGCCCAACTCGCGGCTTAACAACAGGCTATCGAGATCGATCAGCGATTCGTCGATCACCACCGGCTTGATCTCGGCCGCCCGGTGCATGCGGTTCTCGGGGTTCGCCCGAAGGTCGCGGTGAGTGGGTTGCTCGATGTATTGCAGCCGCCTGAGGGCCTCGGGCGATTGCTCGCGCAGCTTGGCCAGGAAGTCCAGCACGTAGTCCACGTTGGCGCACTTCTCGTTGAAGTCGGCCGAATAGCAGAGGTTCATCGACGAGCCTGACGAGCCGTCCCGGGCGGCTTGGGCTTCGGACGCCACGCGTTGGATAGATACCACGCGGGCCACGTCCCACGCCAGGTCGTCGCCATTGAGTTTGATTTTCAGGTGCGTCAGTCCGTCGGCGGCGATCCACTCGGGCAAGGTTTCCGGCAGGGCGTCGTCCAGCCGGGTCTCGACGTCGGCGTCGGTCAGCGGATCGAGCGCGCCGACCAGGTGGTACAGCGGCATCGAAGGCTTGGGCTGGCGCAGCGTGTAGCGGTCGAGATACTCGCCGGCGAATTCGTCGGTTAGATAGGTCGACAAGTCGCCGTGGGCAAACTCGGGGCCCAGCAGATCGTACGAGTTCTTGCCCAACGCCTTGCCGTAGGCGTCGTGGATGGCGGCTTCCGTGGGACTGGCCGCCACCCGTTGGGCCAGACGGGGCATCGGCTCGGCCAATCCGGCCGCGGCGGTGATCTCGTCGGCCGCCGATGGGTAGAGCGTCGCCAAATCGTGGGTGATCTGCAGCGGGTGGCCGGTGTCCGTGTGCCGGTTCGCTTGGCGGGCGACGCGCCGCCCGAATTCGATCATCGCCTCGAGCGTCGCTTCGCCGGAGACCTGTCCGCTGGGCCATGCCCAAACGTTGCCTATCGGCATCGACCCGAAGCCCTCGCCGCGCAGCCCGCGCCGGGTTTCGACCTTGGCGGTCACGTGCAGCAGGACCACATCGGTAACCACCCGGCCGCCGAACTTCATCGGCGTGCGGTAGGCGAACTTCTCGGTTTCGCTGGTGACTTCGACCAGCCGAATATCCGTGGCCTTGGGCATAACGATTCTCCCGGGATTCGGCGTTTGGTCCGGATGATGACGGCCAACGGGAAAGAAAAATAGCCCCCGGAAAACCTGAACCTTCCGGGGACCGTGTGTGAACTCGAACCGGTTTCGGCGCAGCCCACCCGGCGCACGGCCATGGTGCCTGCGGTTCGCCCCGAGAGCGGCTTCTCGGTCTAGACCAGTTCCTTGCGGACCGCCCACACAGCGGCCTGGGTGCGGTCCGAGACGCCGATCTTGCGGAGGATGTGCTGCACGTGCTCCTTGACGGTCTCGTAGCTGATGTGCAGCGCCTGGGCGATCTCCTTGTTGGTCAGCCCGTAGGCCAACTGGCGGAGCACTTCGCTTTCGCGTTGCGTCAGGGGGACCTCCACGTCGGCCGTCAGCCGCGGGGTGGCCAGGGCGCCGGTGACGCGGCGGAGTTCTTCGCGGGTCCAGGCACTCTCGCCGGCCGCCGCGGTGCGGATGCAGTGGAGCATGTGATCCCGAGTGCAGCCTTTCAACAAGTATCCGCTGGCGCCCAGGGCAACCGCCCGGGCGATATACGTGGGATTGTCGAAAGTCGAGAGGATCAGGATCGGCATATCCGGCTTGTCCAGCTTGATCCGCCCCAGGGCGGTCAGCCCGTCGGTGTCGGGCATGCGGATGTCCAGCATGCACACGTCCGGATCGTTCTCCAAGGCCCACTTGACCGCCGCGGTTCCGGTGGACACTTCGGCGACCACCTGCACTTCGCTACCTTCCATCAGGGTCTTCAGACCACAGCGGACGACCTCGTGGTCGTCGGCGATCAATAACTTGATCTTGTCGCTCATTCGATACTCCAACTTTCTGTATTTGATACTTCTGCGAGGGCCTCGGCGATAGGCAAGTCTACGAAGACTCGGGTTCCTTTGCCTGGTGCGCTGTCGATCAAGGCCCGGCCGCGCAACAGCCGGGCCCGCTCTCGAATGCCCTGTAAACCAAAACGATTCTCCATCACGCGGGCTGGGTCGAACCCGATCCCCCAGTCCTGGATCTCTACGTGGATCCGGTCGTCGACTTGCGTCAACCGGATTTCTACTCGGTCCGATTGGCTGTGCTGCCTGGCATTGGCCATGGCCTCCTGCACGATCCGATAGATCGTCGCCTCTAACAGCGGTTCCAGTCGGTCGAATTGCACCTGGCTGATAAACTCGACGGACGGCCCAACTGGTGACCGGCCGTCCGTCTGCCCGCCCTCGACCAGGTATTCGATGGCCGGCACGATTCCCAACTCGTCGAGGATCGGGGGGCGCAGCCCGCCGATCAATTGCCGCGCTTCGGAAACCGCCTTGCCCACCAGGTCCGCCGCCAGTTCGACCTTTTGCCGGACGTCGCCGGCCGGCAATTGGTCACCGGCGAGCAGGGCCTGCAATTGCATTTGGGCGCCGGTGGCGTCCTGAACCAGTCCGTCGTGTATTTCGTAGGCGATCAGCCGGCGGTCTCGCTCGTTCCAGTCGAGTATCCGCTGCAACAGGCGCCGTGCGGACCGCAATCCTGCCTCCGCCCGCTTACGCTGCGTTACGTCGATCGCAATCCCGGCGACCCCCGCGGATTCCCCTTCCGAGTTGACCAACGGCGTATGCCAGATTTCGAACTCGATCTGCCCGATCTTGACTGACGTAGAAGACGATTCTCCGGCCAAGGCACGGCGAAACTTGCTTTCGACGTCGGGTAACTGACCGTACGCCTCCAAAACCGATTGCCCGACCCGTTCCCCAGGCTTCAGGCCCAGCAGTTGTAGTCCCTTGCCCTCGCTGCTCGTGATCACCCCTTGCTCGTCGACGGCGAAAACGATGATCGGGGCGTGGCCCAGGATCGTCCGCAGCAACTCGTCTCGAGTTTTCGCTGAGTCATCCACGGTAGTCGGCCTGTGGACTTCCACATTCGCCATGGGGCCACCCGAGGCTATGGGGTCAAACTAAACGTCCCGCAATCGCCGCCGACACGCTGTTGGGGGTGCCAGAATGCGGCGTCTACAGGGGGCTCCGAACATTCCCCGGCGGCTGGTCCCCAGGCTAACCTATGCAGTCTACTACTAATCATAACAGAAATTCTCGCGGGGGGGAGCCCTCTCATAATAGATTGGGGGAAGCAACGGCCCATCTGCTGCAGGTAAATCAGACAATATGGGTAGTGAGCGTTGTGTTTTCAAAACCTAGCGGCATGTATGCACCCTGTTTGCACACAATTCAGGTGGTGTGCCACGACTATTCATAGCGAAATATGGTGGTATAGCAGCACCCTCATGTAGACCAGACATCTCGCCGATCTGACGGGTCAACCTGCTATCAACGCTATCCTACGTGATCTGAGCCGGGTGTAAACAACCCGTGGCCAGAATTGGTGGAGTTTCTTGGATGACCACGTACACCGCAAAGGATGGGATAGCTTTTTGTGGCCGCTTGCTTCCGAAATTCTGCGTTGGCCGCGGCGGCCGCGTGCCGGGGATACTTATGGCTTGTGCAGCCGGTCATTGCCCTGGACTCGGACGTCTATGTAGCGTTCGAGCATGTCGAACAGTTCCTGCGCGGAGGTTTCGCCGAGGGTGATTTTGTATTTGTTCCATAGTAACTTGGGAATTGCCCCGGCGCCGGACTGATGGTACAAGCCCGTGTAGCGAAGGAGTCGTTGTTTGACCGTGGAGCCACGCAGTTGCGAGTCCAATTCGCTGCGGCCGACCAGGCGCGCCGCGTAGTCGGTGGCCTGCGACAGCGGCGGCGGCCGATGGCCCTCAAACAGCCAGGCGTTCAGTTGCAGAAAATCCTTGCGGTCGATGGTCCAGACGGCCAAGGCCAGCCGGGCGTACTGGCACGCATCGCGGTGATCCTCGTGGTCAAAGGCGACGTACTTGTTGCATCGCGTGTTCATCGGCACCGGAAGCACGACGACGGCGAATTGGGCTCCGTACCGTTGCCGGGCCTTGTCCAGGTGCCGATGCAGCTTTCGACAATGGCGGCACGTGTAGTCGAACATGCTCACCACCACGTGGCGGGCGTCCGGATCGCCGAGAATCGGATGATCGCGCGTATCCAAGACCACGTCGCCACTGAGGATCGACACGTGTCCGGGCTGCCACTGCCCGGCGTCGGGCTCGGGCACCGGTTCCGCAAAAGGTTCGGGGGTCGGCTCGACAAGGGATCCGTCGACCGGGTTGGAGTCCGGCTTCGGGGACAGCAGGAGAACATCGCCCGACTGGGAATGCGAAGGGTCGACCGTGGCCGCGGTTCCGGCGGTCCTCGATTCATGCTTTCGGTGGACCACCTCAATCCGTATCGAGGAAGGCGGAAACAGCAACTGCCCGCCAATCAACGTGCCCGTGCCGACCAGCCCCAGGAGGCCCAACCACCAGGCCCGGGCCGGGCCAACGATCGGTCGATCCGGGGAGAGAGCGTCGCCGCGATTCGCGCCGCCCGTCCGGACGCTCAGGGTCGCCAGGTGTGCAAGGTTGGGCCGTACCGTGCGTCCCATCGACACTCTCCCCATCCACACCGTCCACAAAGTTACCGCAGCAATGGTCAGCCCGCAGCCGTGGATGATCATGCAGTAGAGACACGCGCTCTCGACCACCAGCAACAGCAAGGCGAGGAACCAGAGGGCCGCCCCAGCCGCCATGGGTGTCAACAGCAGCAGGACGGTCCACGCCGCACGCTGCGCCCGAGGCGGCGCTTTCGGGCCGATTGCCAGCGACGCGGCGAAGATTGCGACGTAGACCCCCACGGCGGGAAGACTCACGGGCATCCCCAGCCAAGACGACCAACGACTGGTCAGTACGTGCCGGCAGTCGAATGCCGGCAGGCCGCCGCAGCCGATCATCGCATCGGCGTTGCGCAACGACACCCAGGACAGATAGCTCGCCAAGGTCAGGGCCACCAGCGCCAGCAGACGCACCGTCCAACGCCCCGCCGCCCCCGGCCGACAGGCAACGGGCGCCGCGCCCGGAGACTGGGCGTCGCGGCCTTGTTGGCGAGTTGTTCCTTGCATCACGTATAATCATAGGTTGCCGCAACGGTAGAGGCCAGTGCCTTCGTCTAGATCGGGTGGCGTGATTCTGGGAATAATGGGTGGCTGGTGGCGGAGCGCAGCGACGCCCCAGGACCCTAGCAACTGGGGCACCGCTGCGCTATGCCCCAGCCACCCTCGACAGGTTTTCTCCCAGAGTCACCCAAGGCTATTTAGATGGGGTTGCGGCCGATCAGGTCGCGAAGGACCTGGGGGGATAATTCCGCCAGCGAGCCGACGACCCGGTCGGCCGCGGACAAGGACCCGCGGGTGCGGCCGGTGCTGGTCAGTCCGACGCTCGCCATGCCGGCCGCATTGGCCGCCGCCACTTCGGACTCGGACTCAGTGCGCACATAGCAAGCCGCACCTCATCCCACTCGGTGTCGTTGATGGTCGGAAGCGCTTTCATTGTCTTTCTAACGTTCAAGATAACCGGGCACACGGACCAACGGAATTGAGCATGAAAAAACCACACATAGTTGCCAAAGCAAACCACGTGGAAGAACCGAAACGCGAGTGTGCTCCGGTTCATCGCCTTGTTATATGGCGTGCGTGGCACTAGGCGTTACCGTCCTCAAGGTAGCCGAGTGAGGTATCGAAATCAATTTCCCACAATGCGTTGATGTATCGGGATGCACCGTCCAAATCGGGAAACAGGGTCATTCGATTGATATTCATTTTGTTGAGCATTTTTAGGCAGCCATTTCGATCGTCGTTCTTGATGACGATTTTGATCAGAACAGCACGTGGATTGTGCTTTGGTGACGATTCGTCCGGAAAGTGATTCTTCACGTATGTTTCAAGGTCTGCTTTTTCCGGCATCTTGAGGAAAACCCCTGATTGGGCGACAAGGCGGTAACTCGTCTCTGTCGTTGGTGAGAAAACTCGTGGTGCGGGATCGCCATCCGTAGATTTCTCACCGATTAAGTGCCTTGAAATCGCGAATACGGCTCTGTTTTCAGGCGGCGGAAGTTTGCCCTCACAATCCAGTCGGAGTTCATCTTCAAACGCGAAGAAGAGAGCCGCGAATGGCGACAGTGTCCAATCCAGCATCGGCGTTGCCAGACCGTGATGTTGTGCCAAAGCCCAGCACTCGTCGTCATTATTAAGGGGCGGCGGATTAGAGCCTCGGCGGCCGAGGATGGCTCGTCGGAAGGTGGCGAGGTGCTCTTCGCGTGACGCTGGTGTGCAGTTGAATGGCTCGGGACTATTTCCATCAAACGTCGGCGTTGTTGGAAAGCGTTTTTCGTGACGGTCGAGACTGGACTCGACGGGCCATTTGGCGTCGGCCTGACCACGAAAGATGTACGCCGGAGCGTTTGCAAGATCGTCAGCGATCAGCGAGTAGAAGTCCTTCCACGAATCCAATTCGCGTGTTTGAACACCTCGATCGACTTTGCGGCTTTCATCCATGAGTCCACCTTCGGCTGAGCCATATAACTTGTTTATAGGTAGTTTCCGCCTATTACCTGTAGGCCGCACGTTTGCGGCCTAACGCGCAGGCGGTTGATTGCCGTAAGTTGAATTGTAACAGGTGGTTGCCCGGTTGCCACGCCAATTTCGGCGTGATAGGCCGTTTCTGCCTAGCGCTGCTCGGGTTGACGGGCCAGAACGTCCGCGGGAGGGCGAACGGCTCGCCCGCCTAGTGCGGCAGGTAGCCGCAACCAAAGGGGATTAGGAGGTTAGGATCGACCGAGAAACAACTTCCCGGTTTCGACAATCAACCGTTTAGCTGCCGCCGGTACGGCGGCTTCGTTGGCCTCGCGTGTTATGTGTCAAGCCGCCGTGCCGGCGGCAGCTAAACGGGGAAGTTATTCAACTTACGCCGCGTGGCCGCGGCGGCTAAACGTTTTTCATCCCGAAACCACGCAATCCTATTTAGATCGGGTTGCGGCCGATCAGGTCGCGAAGGACCTGGGGGGATAATTCCGCCAGCGAGCCGACGACCCGGTCGGCCGCGGACAAGGACTCGCGGGTGCGGCCGGTGCTGGTCAGTCCGACGCTCGCCATGCCGGCCGCATTGGCCGCCGCCACCCCGGCCGGGGCGTCTTCGACCACGGCGCAACGCGCCGGCGGCAGGCCGAGTCGCTCGGCGGCGATCAGGAAAACCTGGGGATCGGGCTTGCCCCGGGTGACGTCCAACCCGGTGACCACCGCGTCGAACCGCTGCCGGGCGCCCAGCCGGTCCAACACCAGGTCGATGTTCTCCGGCGGCCCGGACGAACCGACGGCCATCGCAAAGCCGGCGTGGTGCAGATCGTCGAGCAGTTGATTCACGCCGGGCATGGCGGGAAAATCGGCCGCGATGAGCTGCCGAAATGCGGCTTCCTTGCGGTCGTCCAGGGCGGCGATTTCCGCGTCGTTGAAGCGCCCGTCGCCCCAGAACGTGGCGATGATTTCCCGGCTGGTGCGGCCGAAGGTGGGGGCGAACTCCGCCTCGGTGAAAGCGAGACCTTCCGGCTCGGCCATCGCCAGCCAACTCCGGTAATGGGCATGGTAGGTGTCTACCAGCACCCCGTCCATGTCGAAGATTACGGCGCCACGGTTGCTCATGGTATCAACAGCATAGCACGCGGCGGGTGCAAGGTAAATAGTAGCCGTCTCGCTCCGCGAGACGAAGCTCCATCTCGCGGAGCGAGATGGCTACTATGAAGCTAAGCATACGTTGCCATACCGTTGCCGCCCTCCGCTGTGCAAGTCTCGTACTCCCCCAATGCTTCAACCAGGTCGCAGTAGGTCTTCAGGTCCAATACACTCAACGTCTGTACCGCCCGAAGGATCACCAATTGCCGGGTCCACGTGGCCGGATCGCGGGCCACCGCCAGCAGGACGTCTCTCGAATCGTCGAGTGCATCGGCCGGGGCGTCGCGGCGGGTCAGGCGGCGTAGACTCTGCAACAGCCGGCCGCGCCGGCGACAGAGCAGCCGTCGGCAGAGCCTTCGTTGCGAAGCGTCGTAGCCGGAGAAGGCCGGCTGCCGCAACAGGCGGGCCAGTCGGCCGGCGTACCGCCATCGACACCACCACGCTGGCAGTGACCACTCGAAACGTTTACGAGTGCCTGCCGCCGGCGACGGTTCGGCGACGGCTTCGTCGAACGTCTTCTTCAGCCGGCCCACGGCCTTCGGCCCGCTTCGCACGCCCCGATAGTCGATCGCATAGGCCAGCGCCATGGCACGCAGCGACTCCTCGCCATGGCGGCGGCAATCGAGCTTCGCCAGCAGCCGCCGCAGTTCGAGCATCTGCCGGCGCCGCCGGCCGGCCAGCCCTCGGAAATGCTGAAGTACGCCCGGATCGGCGTCGATCCGCGCCAGGTCTTCTTCGATCGGCGCGGCGGTAGCGCAACGCAGCAAAGCGGTCGAGCCCGGCCCAGCCCTCGGAAATACTGCGGCACCCAGGTACTCCGGATCGAAATCGGCCCGCATTCGCAGGCATTCCAGAAAGACGGGCTGGCGCATGCGGTGGATCTTTCGCACGGCGACGGCCAGCGGGTCGGGATCGGCCACGGCGTCGAGATCGCCGACGGTGGGATAGAGCACGTCGCGAACGAATCTCGCCACCAGCCGCGTCGCGTGCAGCGTCGCAATTGCTCCCCACCAGACCATTCTCAGCGGCAGCAGCAGCACCCGGCCGCCGGCCAGGTAGCGCGCGTGCATCGCCAGCGGGTTGAAGGTCCGCTGCCGCTTCGGCCAACGGTGGAACGGGTAGGTACGGAACACGCGGCGAATGTTGTCGCGGCGGTCGCGGTGCATCAGTTCGGCCACCTCGTCGCCGTACCGGCGGCGGACGTCGGCTTCCAGTTGCGGATCGTCGGAAAGGAAATGGATGGCGGTGAAATCACTGCCATGGAAATCCCGCGGGCGCCCCGTTGACTTCGTCTCGGCCGGCCGGCCGTCGATCGCCAACGCCGCCGCGTCCGCCAAGATGCCCAGACGGCTGCGAAACTCCGCCGGAAGGCTTTTGGTAAACTCGGCGATCGGCCGGTTCAGCCGCCGGGCGAGCCAGTCGAGGTGGCGACGGACTTGCCGGTCGTCGGCGGTGGCGGCCCGGTTCAGCGGCAGGGCGTAGGTATTGTAGTCGACCACCAGCTTGGCGGTCTGTTGGGCGAGGCTCCGCGAGATACAGTGGAACCAGAGATACGGCCCCCGAAACCACGATCGCGTGTTGGCCAGGTCCAGCCGCCGCAGTTGCCGCCGCCGGCGACGCCCGAGACCCAATCGCGTCTCGCGCAGCGAGATCAGCGTCAGGTTGCCGAGCAGTTGGGTGGTGGTCTTGGTGTCGCTGCGGTGGAAGGGGGCCCCGTCGAGATAGTCCTCGAAGAGCAATTCCACCGCCACCCGGTTCGGGTCCGGGGCCGACTGCTGATGTTCCTGCCGGGAGTCCCCGTCGCTCGGCTGGCTGGTCGACGTCTGGCCGGTGGACGTTTGGCCGGTGGAAATACCCAACTCCGGCGCGATCACCCGGCTATAGAGCACGGCATGGTGCTGCCTGGCGAATCGGCGTTTGAGCTGCTTGGTGGCGCTGAGGAACTGGGCTTCGGCCACTTGGGTGCAGAAATCGGCGGCCTCGCCGGCGATCTGGCGGAACCACACCCCGACGCACAGCGGCGCCAGACACAACAGCCCCAACACCACCAGCGGCGTGCCGATCAGCCCTCCCAGCAAATGGCTGAGGTCTCTGACTTGTTCGGGAAACGGCAACAGACCGGCCAGGGAAGTGACCGCCAGGAACGCGGCTCCGATGATCAGCAGTCGCCAGGCGGGCCGGGCCGTGCCCTTGACCAGGCGGTCGCCGAGCGCATCGACCCACTGCGGCGCGGTCAGCGCGCCGTACAGATCGGCCACCCAGTGCACCCGGTCCAACTGGTGCTTCAGCAGCGATCCGATCCGATTGGCGACCTCGGCGGTAGTTCCATAGGGGCTGCGACGGCGTCCGGCCGCCACCAGATCGCGAATCAGCGGCAGCCGCCGCACGCCGAAAACGTCGAACGCCCGGCACCAGCGCGCCACGCTCTGGGCCAAGCTGCGGCTGATGCTGTGCGAAACGCCGGCCGGTGTGGCGGCCAACAGCCGGGCAATCACACTTTCCAAGGGAATCTCGCGGGTGGTGGATACCTGGGCCTCCACCACCGCCGCAGTCATACCCACCCGCGGCGCCGAGAGCATGGCCGTCAGGTCATCGATCCTTGCCCTGACCAACCCCCGCCGCGACGGCGACGGCAATCGGCCGATCGATTCCGAGGCATGGTACTGGAACCGCTGCCGCAAGGCCGCCAGCGACGTGCGGTACGCCGGCTGTCGAATGTGAATCGCGGCCCGCTCGAATAACACCAGGTTGCGGTTCAACAGGGGGGCAATTCGCCGAACCAGCCGGTCGGACGCTTGCAGGGCGAACCCCACCAGCCGGGCCACGCGGACGATCGGCCGGGCCAGCCGCAGCCAGCGGGCCATCTGCGACAGGCGGAGATAACGCAACCCCCGCAACAACACAAACAGTTCGGCGGCCTCGGCGATTCTCTGCTCGTCGGCCATGTAGACGATAAAGCCAAACGGGATCGCCGGCAGCAGCCCGGTAATCCAGTTCCGCCGCAGATACAACCGCCGCGGCTCGGCCAAGGCCATCTTCAGGCTGAACTCCGAGAGCAGTACCAGGCAGATTCCCAGATCGAGCCAGGCACACACCTCGAGAACCGTCTGATAATCGCGGTACGCCCACTCGACCGACAGCATGCCCACGAACAGCAACAGCAACAGCAGGATCAGCCGTTCCAACGCGGCCACGGCCCGATAGCCGAACAGCCGTTCCATCCGCCAGGCGAGTTGCCGCTCCTGCAACTCGGCGGCCACCGCCTTGGTGCGTCGCCGCAGCCGTCGCCGCAGGCCGCTGGCGACCGAACCGCCGTGCTGCTGGGCGGCGTGGGCACAAGCGGCCGCGTCTTCCTTGAGGATCTCCAGGCTGCGGACCGCCTCGGGCAACGGAAGGTCTTCCATGAAGGTCAGCGCCTCACCGGCCACGTCGGCCAGGTCGTCGGCCGCTTGCCGCAGCGCGTCGCCGCCGGTATCCGACGGTATTTCCGCCAGGCACTCGCTCCAGCGGTCCATCGCCCGGGCCCGGTAGTCGTGTACCGCCCGTTCCACGTCCTCATCGGTCGCGCCTCGCGGACGCATGGCCAGGCGGCTGGCCGTTTGCCATGCGCGGTACCAGCCTTTGGGGTCCTTCGGGTCCGGGTCGGGCTGCCCCAGCAGCGATTCGGCCTGCCGGGCCAGCGCCGTAGTGCGCAATTGCCGGGCGGAGCGTAGCAGTTGCTCGGGCAAGGCGGCGGACGATGATATCGTCCGCTGCAACGATTCCTGCTCCAACAAGACGCGGCCGATGAAATCGACGCCCGTGTGGCCGTCCAACAGCGCTATCAGGGTCCCCAGCCAGTGCAAGTCGTCGCGAAAGCACTCCAGCGCGAACGCCATCGTCTCGGCCGACAGGGTATGGTCGCTGAGCAATTCGGCCAGGTAGCCGTGGTCGTCGGCCAGCCGGCCGGTCAACTGCTCGAGGCGTTGGGGATCCGGCGAAGCGGCATGGTCCCAGGAATCGGTCAGCCGCCGGTGGCAGAGGATTTGGGCGTCGGCCAGCAGCGTCAGCAATCGGCGGCGCGGCGGCGCATCGGGATCCACCCGATCCCAGCGACGCCGCAGAAGGATGCCTTCGCGGACCAGCGCCAGGCACGGATCACCATCGTCGGGAACCCGTTGGGCAATCTGCTCCGCCTGGCGGCACCAGGCGGCCGTTTCGTCTTGAAGTTGGGAGTCGATCGAATCTGCCATGTCTCGCAGAATACGAATTCGGGGCGCACGAGACAATCCCTCGTGGCTAACCCGGATTACGACAGCATCAGAATAGAGAATTGATATCTCGGGATCCGTGGATGACGCGTTCCACCTCGATGCCGTCGCTTACGGGACGTAAAAGATGACGTAGCTGCCGGCGGAGAATGCCCGAAGATTGTCTTGTCGGTCTTGGCTTGCTCGGCAAGTCGGAAACCTGTCATGCGCCCTTCCTGCTTGCCTCGTAACGCTCCCTGCCGCGCTGCTGGAGTTGGTCGAACCGTTCACGGAGGGTATGCTCGTCGTACTCCGTATACTCGCCGCGGTCGAGTTGGTCGCGCCCGATCTGAAGCTCGCGGCGAAGCTCCTCCCTCCGCCGATCACGCTGGGCCAGCAACCGCACCGCTTCCAACAACAGGTCATTTTCAGAACCGTAGTTGCCCCCGGCCAGTTGTTGCTCGACAAGCTGCTGAAGCTCAACGGAAAACGAGTGGGACGTCATTGACGAGTCTCCTCGGCTGCACAATCACTTGAGGGTGTCCGGGAATTCCGTAGGTCAGGGCTTGCCCTGACGCAACGCAGTGATGACACACGACGGAGTATGCGTCAGGGCAAGCCCTGACCTACGGTGATTCTATCTTGCATTGTATCGGCGGCACGACTTCACGTCAAGCGCCCCTTCCGCCAGGTAGAGGTCCGTACGTTTCTGCCGAAGTTGTAACGACCAACACCGCGTGGCCGCGGCGGCTAAACGTTCTGACGAAGAGCGGCTCTTCGCGAGAGTAACCATTCAGTACACACACTCTTTCGCCGCTTCGGCAAACGTGCGCAAGTTCTCCGGCGGGGTGTGAAAGAAGTGGTCGGAGGCCGACAGGATGTAGCCGCCGTCGCGGCCGAAGCCCTCGAACAGACGATGCACTTCGGCGCGGATCTGTTGCTCGGTGCCGGCCGTGAGCACGTTGAACTGATCCATGCCGCCGATCATGGCCACGCGGCCGGCGAAGGCCTCGCGGATCTTCTCCGGCTGAGTGACGTTGCCGCCGCAGCCGGGCGGGGTGAGCGTTTCGGAGGCGTCGGTCTCGTTGCTGACGATCAGATCCAGAATGTGCATCATCCCGCCGCACGTATGATAGGTCGTCTTCAGCCCCACGTCGTGTACGGCCCGATGGAGCCGCCGATCGTAAGGCAGGCAGAACTCGCGGTGCAGCTTCGGCGAGATCACCGTGTCGCTGCCTGCGCCCCCGCCGGTCTCGATCAGGTCGAATCTGGCTCCCTCGAGCGACTCCTCGACGAACCGCAGCTTCTTGACCAGCAGCGCGTCGAGCAGCCGGTGGACCCAGTCGGGATTCTCGAACGTCTCGATGATCAGGTCCTGCACGTCCATCAGGCAGCAGGCGTGTTGCCAGCAACTGGCCTGGTCGCCCCAGACGAATCCCCGCAGGATGCCCGCCTCGCCAAGGCGGTCGTACTCCCGGGCGACGTTCTTCTGGCTCAGCCGGGCCACCGGCATGTACTTTTCGATCAACTCGAGGTCCCGGTATCGCTCAGAAACACTGGGCTGCTTGATCAGGTATTCGGTGATCCAGGTCGTGGTGCGATTGGTGCCCGTCTTGTACGTCAGTTCGCCACCGGGAGTGACGATCTTGTGGTGGATGACCCGGTGGTCGGGATTGGGGTCGACTACGGTGATCTCGTCGCGCCATTGGGGCGTTTGCAGGGCGTACTTCTCGGCCTCCGGAATCCAGAACTGCCCCATGGCCTCGAAATACTGGATCGACGCGTCCAGGCCGGTCGCCCGAAAGGCCTCCAGGGCGTCCACCCCGCCCATGTACTCGTCGAGATGAAACTGCTGCCACTGGTGGATGCTCACCGGAAGGCGGTCCGGTTTTTCCCGGTTCAGCGCCAGCAGCATGCGTTCTTTGGGCGTCATGGTATACTCTGTAGTGCAACTGAATCTGTGGGAGGCGTCGCCGGCCTCGAGGTGCAATATGGAGAATGCGGGCCGATGCGTCAAGCTGGGCCGCCGAATGGGTGTCCGTGGGCACCCGAGGGGTGCGCAGGGTTGACATTTGCGTTGCGACCGGTTATCCAGACGGGTGAGGCTGCTAGGCTTTGTCGGAGAATCCTGGCAATTGACAAGGGTGGCTGGGGCAAAGCGCAGCGGTGCCCCAGTGGAACAAGGATCTGGGGCTTCGCTGCGCTCAGCCGCCAGCCACCCTACAAACAAAGTGCGACAGAGCACTAGGCACCGGCGCACGCGAAAACGTCTCACCCAATCTCAGAAAGGTTCCTACCATGACCGGCAAGCGGCGATTCCATGGCGTTGTAACGGCCACGTATCTTGCGACTATTGGGGGCAGCGTATTGCTTGCCGCAGCGATGGCAACGGCCGACGACTGGCCGACCTATCGCCACGATATGGCCCGCAGCGGCGTCACCTCCGGCGAGGTCCCGCCGCCGCTTGTGGAAGCCTGGGTGTTCAAGCCCCGGCACGCACCCCAGCCGGCCTGGGGCGATCCCAAACCGGAGCCGGTGGAAAACATCCTCGAACTCCGCCGCGTTCACTTCGACGACGTGTTCCAGCCGGTGGTGGCCGGCGGCCGGGTCTACTTCGGCTCTTCGGCCAACAACAAAGTCTATTGCCTCGATGCGGCCACCGGGAAGATCCGCTGGACGCGCATCACCGGCGGTCCGATTCGGTTGGCGCCGACGGTGGACGGCGGACGCGTGTTCGTCGGCTCCGACGACGGCTACGCCTATTGTCTCGACGCCGAGGACGGTTCGCTGGTCTGGAAATTCCGTGCTGCGCCCGAAGACCGACGCGTGCTGGGACACGGCAAGATGATCTCCCTGTGGCCGTTGCGCAGCGGCGTGCTGGTCGACGACGGCGTGGCCTATTTCAGTGCCGGCATCTTCCCGGCCGAGGGCGTCTTTCTCTACGCCGTCGACGCCGCCGACGGGCGGGAAATCTGGCGAAACGACGCCGGGGGGGAATCCCCGCAGAGCAAGATCTCGCCCCAAGGCTACCTGCTGGCCTCGGCGTCGAACCTCTACGTTCCCATGGGCCGCGTTTCGCCCGCCACGTTCGATCGCCGCACCGGACGCCTGGCCGCCGCGTCGCCCTTCTTCGGCAAGACGGTCGGCGGGACCTACGCCCTGCTGGCCGGCGACGAGATCTACACGGGCACCGAAGAAATGGTCGGCTACCGGACCGGCACCCGCGACCGGTTCGCCACGTTTGCCGGACGGAAAATGGTCGTCACCGACGAGGTCGCCTACCTGGCCGGCAACACCGAGTTGATCGCCATGGACCGCAAGAACGCGAAATCGGCCCGCTGGAAGACTCCCTGTCAGGCCGCCGACGCGCTGATCCTTGCTGGCAATGTCCTGTTCGCCGGCGGCGACGGCCAGGTGATCGCCGTCGACGCCGAAACCGGCAAGCAAATCTGGCAGGCCAACGTCGACGCCAAGGCCAAGGGACTGGCCGCGGCCGACGGGCGGCTGCTGGTGAGCACCGAGAGCGGCAAGATCTATTGTTTCGGCCCCAAGGGAACGTCGCCCCACGGACTGGTCAAGGAACCGGCCCCGGAAGATCCCTTCGCCAACTCGCCCGCCAGCGCGATGTTCCAAGAGGCGGCCGAGACGATTCTCGCCGAAACGGACATCCGCCGCGGCTACGCTTTGGTGTTGGGCCTGGAGACGGGGCAGCTTGCTCTGGAACTGGCCCGGCGCAGCGAACTGACGATCTACGCCGTCGATCCCGACGCCCACAAGGTGGCCGCCGCTCGCAAGGCCCTCGATGCGGCCGGCGTGTACGGGACCCGGGTGTGCGTCGAGCAGTGGCCGCTGGACAAGGTCCCTTACGCCGACTACTTCGCCAACCTGATCGTTTCCGAGACGGCCATGCTCGGCGGCGAAGTGCCCGGCGATCCGGCCGAAACGGTCCGGATGCTCAAACCGGTCGGCGGCACCGTGATGCTCGGACAGCCCGCCCGGCGGCCCAAGCGTGCCAAGCCGCTTGAAACCGCGGCGCTCGACACGTGGCTTAAGCAGTCCGGGCTCGAAGGCGGCCGGATCGTCGGCAAGGAAAAGGATCTTGGTAAGAACGTCTGGGCCAAGACTACCCGCGGCGGACTGCCCGGCGCCGGAACCTGGACCCATCAGTACGCCGAGCCGGGCAACACCGCCTCGGGCGACGACGTCCGCATGAAGGCCCCCTTGGGCGTGCTCTGGTTCGGCAGTCCCGGACCGGGCGATATGGTCAACCGGCACCGCCGAGCGGCCGCACCGCTCTCGATGGACGGGCGGATGTTCGTCCAGGGTGAAAACACCATCATGGCCTACGACGCCTACAACGGCCTGAAGCTCTGGCAGCGCGATATCTCCGGGGCCATGCGCGTCAACGCCTCGCACGACAGCAGCAACCTGGCGCTGAGCGAGGACGGCCTGTTTGTGGCCGTCGACGACAAGTGCCTCCAACTCGACCCGGCCACCGGCCAAACCAAGGCCGTCCATCAAGTGCCGCCCACGCCCGAGGCGACGCCGCCACGCTGGGGATACGTGGCCTGCGTGGGCAAGACGCTCTACGGCAGCCGGGGCACCTTCATGAAAGCCGGCCAAAGCCAGTCCGTGTTCGCCGTCGATACCGAAACCGGAAAACAACGCTGGGTCTATGACGGCAGGCAAATCCCCAACAACTCGATCGCCATCGGCGACGGCACGGTCTTCCTGGTCAGCAGCGAAGTCACCGACGGGCAACGCCAACAAGTGATCGAAGAGCAACGCTCAAAGATCCAAGACCTTCCCGAGTCGCAACGGACCAAGGCCCAGCAGGCCCTGGCCGAGATCGACGTCCGCCTGGTCGTGGCCCTGGACCAGGATACCGGCAAGGTCCGCTGGCAGAAGCCGGTCGATCTGACCCATTGCGGCGGCTGGCACGCGGCCCAGAAGAAACACAGCGCCATCCTGGCGGCGATGTACAACCGGGGCGTGCTGGTCTTCTTCGGCGTGTATCTCGACGGTCATTACTGGAACCAGTTCTTCGCCGGCGAGTTCGACACCCGGCGGGTCACCGCCATCTCGGGGGCCGACGGCAAGTTCCTCTGGTCGCGAGAGGTCGGCTTCCGCGTTCGCCCCATGGTTTCCGGCGATACGCTCTACGCCGAGCCCTGGGCGTTCGATCTGCACACCGGCGAGCCGAAGCAGCGGGTCAATCCCATCACCGGTCGAACCGAGAAGTGGCAGTTCGCCCGACCGGGCCACCATTGCGGACTGCCGATCGCCTCGCCCAACTGCCTCTTCTTCCGCTCCTACAACCTGGGCTACTACGACCTCGAGGGCGACTACGGCACGATGCACTTCGGGGCCCAGCGTCCGGGGTGCTGGATCAACTTCATCCCCGCCGCCGGACTGCTGCTGATGCCCGAGGCCAGCACCGGCTGCATGTGCGCCTTCCCCAACGCCTGCACCGTGGTCTTCCGCCCGGCCGAGAAGAACAAGGCCTGGGCGATGTACAGTGCGTCCGGCCCGACCACTCCGGTGAAGCGTCTGGCGATCAACTTCGGCGCGGCGGGCGATCGCAACGACGCAGCCGGAAACCTCTGGCTGGGCTATCCCCGGCCGTATCAAGGCCGCCTGGTGCTGAAGCTGGACCTCGCCGCCTCGTTCCACCCCGGCGGCCGGTTCACCACCGGGAATTCCGCCTATACGCCGGTGGCCGAATCGGACGACCCGTGGCTGTTCGCCTCCGCGGCCGGCGGCCTGAAGAAATGCGTGATCCCGCTGCTGGGCAAGGCCGATGGCAGCGCGCTGTACCGGGTTCGGCTGGCGTTTGCCGATCCCGACAACGACCGGCCGGGCCAACGGGTCTTCGACGTCAAACTACAAGGCAAGGTGGTTGCGGCGGACTTCGATATCGTCAAGCAGGCCGGCGGCCGAAATCGGGCCGTACATGCAGAGTTTCCCGCCGTGGTCAGCGATAACCTGGTGATCGAACTGGCGCCCAAAGCGGTCGACTCGCAGCCACAGCAACTACCCATCCTCCAGGGCGTCGAGATCGTCCGCCAGCGGATGCTCACCTTGGGATGCTCCACGCCCGAGTTCCTGTTGAGCAGTATGGCGCCGAAGCAATCCGGCGAGTTGAAGTTGGCCAACCTTCGCGAGGAACCGCTCGAGGGCACGCTACGGCTGGTCGCCCCGGACGGATTCGAGGTTTCGCCCGCTCAGACGGAAGTCAAGCTGGCCGCCGGAGAATACACCACGCTATCGGTCGAAACCACGGTGAACGGGGACGTGCCGGCCGGGATCTATCAGCTTGCCGTCAAGCTGGTTCGCCGCGACGGAGGGGTCGAGTTTCAGCGGACCGCCCGGATCGAACACCTTGGCCGCCGGGGCCGCGTGGTGCTGCACCCGATCGAAGACACCTACGTCCACAAGCGGTATCCGACCCGCAATCGGGGAACCGTCGGCACGCTGCTGGTCGACGGCGGCGCGGCGAAGCTGGGCGACAGCGACCATGCCCTGGCGTATCTGAAGTTCCGTCTGGACGTGCCGGGCAAGCCGGTGAGTGTGCGGCTGCGGATCCACAACGCGGGCAACCCGACCGGCGATTCGGGACGGATTTGCCTGGTGAGCGAGCCGTGGAGTGAAAAGGAGCTCACCTACGCGACCCGCCCCCAGCCGGGCAAGGAACTGGCCCGCTTGGGCCCGGTCGCCGAACGCCAGGTGGTCGAGTGCCCGTTGGCGATCGATCTGACCGGCCTCAAGGAACTGAGCCTGGTGATCGATCCGACCAGTTGCGACGGCGTCGACTACGTATCCCGCGAAGCCGCCCAGCCGGCCGAGCTGATCGTGGAGTATGAACCGTAGCGTGTGCCGCCCGGCCGCCGCGGCCCAGCGGCGTGAACGGCGAATCTCGTTCCCAAGCTCTGGCTTGGGAACGGGTTTCCTCGAAGCTTCGCTTCGCACGGCGTCGCATGGGAGCCAAGCAGAGCTTGGCAAACGTTGCGTTACCAAGCTGGAGCTTGGTAACCAGAAATGTAGCCGTCTCGCTCCGCGAGATGAGGCTTCGTCTCGCGGAGCGAGACGGCTACTATCCGCCACGGAAACTAATCGGCCTGTTTCAGCGCCTTGATCTTGGCGGACAGGCGCGACTTGACTCGGGCGGCGGCGTTTTGGTGGATGATGCTTCGGGCGCCGGCCCGGTCGAGCTTCTTGGCCGCCACACGGAACTCGGATTCGGCCTGCTGTAACTCGCCGGCCGTGACCGCCTCGCGGACTTTGCGGCACTGGGTCCGCAACGCCTGTCTGATCGAACGGTTTTTTTCTCGGTTGGCGACGTTCTGCCGGAGCCGTTTTTTGGAACTCTTGGTACTGGGCATGCTGTTAATCGTTTGGGATCTGGTTCTAGTTTTTTCGTAATTCGGCGATCTTGTCCAGAAGCGCCGAAACGTCTTTGTAGGTGAAATCGAGCCCGGCCAGTTCGGTCAGACGTGCTTCGGCCGCGTCGACGTCCTCCAGCGACATCGCCAGGCTGCCGGCCCAATAAAGGGCGTCCTTGCGGTAGTCCGCCTCGCGGCTGGTGAACTCCTTCAGGGCCGACTCGAAGTGGTTCAACGCCAGCCGAGTCTGCTTGATCTGCCGAAAGCACTGGGCCAACCGATACAGGCAGAGTCCCTTGCGGCGGGCGTCGTTCTGGGCGATCTGGAATTGCCGGATCGCGTGGTTGTATTCCCCCAGAAGCTGGTGCCGGTACCCCAGCTCATACTTGAAGCCGGGGTTGTTCGCATACCGCCGGCAACGATGCTTGTAAACCTCCAACTCCTTCTCGATCATCTGACGCCGGAGCTTCTTCCGGGTTTGATCGTCTTCGGTCCGCTTGATCTGCATCCGAAATCGCCGCAGTTGGGCATCTTCCCATTTCTCGCGGACGTCGGGGTCGCCGTCGGAGGCTGAGAGCGCGGCGGCCAGAACGTCTTCGGCGTCCTGGTAGCGTTCGTTGTTGAGGTGCAACTCGGCCAATTCGTAGTAGTTGTCCAAGTCCTCGGGATCGCGGTCGATTTTCCGCTTCAGCACTTCTTCCGGGGGCACTTCCTGCCGAGGTCGCTGGCCGCGCTGCGACGCCGTGGGCTCCTGCCGGTCAGTGCCCCCAGAAGAAACGCCCCCAGAAGAAACGCCCGCGGAAGAAACGCTGCCGAGCTTCTTTCCCCGGTTCTCGTCTTCGTAGCCGCCTTTCTTGATCGTCTTCTCCACGGCCAAGCGGCCCATCTCGCGTTTAGCTTCTTCATCGTCGGGCCGTGCCTGCTTCACCCGAAGCCAGCAGGCGATCGCCTGGTCGAACTCGTACCGGGCCGCCAACGCCATCGCACACTGGCGGTTGACGGCGGGATCCTTCGAATTGGCGTCCAGGGCGCACTTCAGGTAGAACAATTCGACCTCGTCGTCGCCGGAGTTGTCCGATGCGGTGGCCATGGCCGTCAGCGAGGGTACGTCCCACGGGTTGACCGCCAAGACCTTCAGTCCGTGCTGGATCGCCGTGTCCCACGCGCTGCGAGCGACGGCCTTTTTTACGGCGCTGCGGGCTCCGCGCGCCTTGAACTGGGCCAGTTTGCTGCCCGACTTGTTGTTGCTATACTTCCTTTGGAGATTGCCGACGTAGTTTTGGACGTAGATCAAATTCGAGGGATCACCGATCACGCATTGGGAGAACAGCTCGCTGGCGTAGTCGTGGTTGCCCTGGGCCATGTTCTTGCTGCCGTGCTCGAAGATCTTCTGCAATCGTTTACGCTTCGCCGGCGAGATCGGTTCCCGCCCGGCCGGGTGGGACGGTTCGGGATGTGCGGATTGATCATCGGGTGCCATAGTCGACCAGATCGAATCTCAGGATAAGAATCCCAGCCGCGCTTCCGCAGAAGCGTGGGCCTGCACTCTACTCTGCCAAGGGCCGAAACGTATTATTTTAGCACTTTGACCCTGCAAGACAACACGTTTCGGGGGCCGTCACGGCCTTAACGCCGAATCTTATACTCTACCAACAAGTTGCCGCTGCATGAACCCGGCTGACCGCAAACACGTGGGGAAAGTCTACTTGGTGGGGGCCGGGCCGGGAGATCCCGGGCTGATCACCTTGCGGGGTGTGGAGTGTCTCGCCCGGGCCGACCTGGTCCTGTACGAATCCCTGGTGAATCCTGCTCTTCTGGAACATGCACCCCCCTCTGTGGAAGTGATTTGCCTGGGCCAACGCAACCCGAGGGACCCGCAGCAAGGATTCTCGCAGCAGCAGATCCACCGACTCATGATCGAGGCTGCCAGGCAGGGACAGAGTGTAGTATACCTCAAATGTGGGGATCCGGAGGTCTTCGGACACAGCGGCGAGGAGATCGAGGCCCTGACCGCGGCCGGCATGGCGCTGGAGGTAGTTCCAGGCATCACGGCCGGATTGGCCGCCGCCGGCTATGCCGGGATACCGATCACCCACGCACAGCACGCCTCGGCCGTGGCGCTGGTGACTGGCCGCGAGCAACGCAACAAGTCGGGGCCCGCCTTCGACTACGCCGCACTGGCCGATTTTCCCGGAACGCTGGTCTTCTACATGGGCTCGGCCAGCGCCGGGCAATGGAGTCAGGCGTTGATCGGCCGCGGCAAGTCGCCCGAGACTCCCGTGGCCATTGTCGGACGTTGCTCCCGACCCGACCAGCAGACGATCCGTTGCACGTTGGCCACGGTGGCCGAAGTCGCCTCCGGCGGTGTCTTCCAAAAGAGTTGCTCGCCGGCGGTGATCATCGTCGGCGAGGTGGCCGCCCTGGCCCCCGAGTCCTCTTGGTTCGCCGCCCGGAAGCTATTCGGCAAACGGGTCCTGCTGACCCGGCCCCGCGATCAGGTCGGCCCCATGCAGCGGCGGCTCACGGAGTTGGGGGCCGACGTGATGTTCCAACCGGCGATCCGCATCGGCAACCCTCTCGATTGGGAGCCGGTCGATGCCGCCTTGGCGAGGTTGGATAGCTACGACTGGCTGGTCTTCTCCAGCGCCAATGGGGTCCGCTACCTGCTCGAGCGACTGTGTCGGGACGGCGGCGATCTGCGGCGTCTGGGCCGCGTGAAACTGGCAGCCATCGGCCCCGCCACCGCCCACGAACTTGCCCGATATCGTCTGCAGACCGATCTGATTCCCCGGCAGTATCGTGCCGAAGCACTGGCCGAAGCGCTGATTCGCCATGGCCAGAATGGTCGGTCAAACGCTGAACATTCAGAGGGGGCCAAGGGGCAGCGTTTTTTGTTGGTCCGGGCCAGTCGGGGTCGCGAAGTGCTGGCCGAGCGGTTGAGGGCTGCCGGCGGGGTGGTGGATCAGGTCGTGGTCTACTCCAGCACCGATGTCACCGAGGCCCAGCCGGACGTGGCTGAAGCGTTGTCGGCCGGTCGCATCGACTGGATCACGGTAACCAGTTCCGCGATCGCCCGGTCGCTGGCGGCCTTGTTCGGCCAGCAGCTTCGTCGCAGCCGATTGGCCAGCATCAGCCCGATCACGTCCGGCGTGCTGCGAGAGTTGGGCTATCCACCGGCGGTCGAAGCGGCCCAATACACCACCGAGGGCGTGATCGAGGCGGTTTTGGCCGAGAAACCGTAGCCGCTTGCGGCTTCGCCGGCAGCCTACACCTGCTCCCTCAATGTAGTCCAACTGAGGTAGCCAAGTACAGCAGAACAGACGATGAAACCGATGTCCATCGTCTTGTTGACGCCGCGGAAGGGGAAACCGCTACCCAGCATCATCGCAGTTGCCAGGTCGAGCCCAAAAAGCAATAGCAGTAGCGCCGCGATCACCAAACCGCTGTAACACAAGGCTTTGGGCATCGAAGAGTATCCCTGAGACGCCTATCGAGAGGTCGACTGTTTCTCCTAATCTTCCTATTATAGGTTATCCGCAGCCCTTTCACCACCGTTACCGTGTCAATTGGGCGCCAACGATGGGCAAAGGCCGATACGAGAGGAAGAAGATCGTTGGGTGACCTAACGGAAGGACCCGTCGGGGCTACGCCCGATTGGGGCGAATTTCGGCGTCAGATGCCGGTTGCGAACCGCTGGGCCTATTTCGACCATGCGGCCGTAGCGCCCATCAGCGGACCCGCCCGGGACGCCCTGGTGCAATGGGCCGAAGATGCCGCCTGCCATGGAGATACGCTTTATAAGACCTGGTTGGGCAAAATCGAGCGGCTTCGCGCCCTGGCCGCCGGAATGATCTCGGCGGCGCCGGAGGAGATCGCCCTGGTGCGAAACACGACCGAAGGGATCAACCTGGTCGCCGAGGGTTTCCCCTGGCGGCCCGGCGACAACGTGGTCACCCGCGCCGACGAGTTTCCCGCCAACCAGTATCCCTGGCTGCATTTGGCCGATCGGGGCGTCGAAACCCGCCGCATCCCGCTCGACGGCGCCAAGCTCGACCCGGACCGGCTGGCCGCGGCGTGTGACGATCACACGCGGATCGTCACGATCAGTTGGGTCACCTACGGCGACGGCTGGCGGCACGACCTGGACCAACTGGCCGAGATTGCCCACGGCTGCGGGGCGTTGCTGTTCGTCGATGCCATCCAGGCCCTGGGCGTGTTTCCGTTGGACGTCGGCCGTACGCCGATCGATTTCCTTGCCGCCGACGGGCACAAGTGGCTTTTGGGACCGGAAGGGGCGGGGATCTTCTATACGCGACGCGAACATCTCGACCTGCTGCGGCCGGTCGGGGTCGGCTGGAGGAGCGTGGTCCACGCCAGCGATTACCGCCGGATCGAACTGACCTTTAAGGACACGGCCGCCCGGTATGAAAGTGGATCGCCGAGTACGGCCGCCTGGATCGGCCTCGGCGCCAGCCTGGAGTTGCTGGCCGGATACGGCACCGCGGCCGTCGGCCGCCGGGTCCTGGAAATCACCGACCTGGCCTGCCGGCGGTTGGAGGAGATCGGGGCGGTGATCCACAGCGATCGCCGGCCGCCGCACCAAAGCGGCATCGTCGCCTTCGAGCTACCCGATCGCGACGCCCGGCAGGTGCAGCGTCAGTGCCTTCAGCAGGGAGTTGTCATGAGTTGCCGCGGCGGCCGGCTGCGAATCAGTCCGCACGCTTATAACGACGCTTCCGATATCGACCGGCTGATCGAGGCGTTGAAATCGGTTTAGGAGCGATCGAGCAGCCCCTGCCTGCTTGTTTCCATGCAGAAAAGCCTGTACAGTTGATCGGCCAGGACTCCGCACCCTCCAGAAGGATCGTCGCGTATGAGCAGCCTTTCCCCCCGTGTGGCCGTTTACCCCGGTTCGTTCGACCCGATCACGCTGGGACATTTGAACGTGATGGAACGGGCCGGCCGGCTGTTCGACCGGTTGATCGTGGGCATCGGGGTCAACACCGAGAAGCCGGCGATGTTCGCGCCGGAGGAACGGGCCGAGTTGATTCGGGCAACCACGACCCATCTGAAGAACCTGGAGATCCACACCTTCTCGGGCCTGGCCGTCGAGTTCGTCAGGCAGTGCGGCGCCCAGATCATGGTCCGCGGCGTGCGTCCGATCACCGACATCCAGGCCGAGCTGACGATGATGATGGCCAATCGCCGGCTGGCTCCCGACCTGGAAACGCTGTTTATGGTCGCCGACGGCGAGCTGGCCCACGTGTCCAGCTCGCTGATCAAGCAGATCGCCCCGCTGGCCGGCGAGGAGGAGCTTTCCCGCTTTCTGCCGGCCAACGTGGTCACGGCGGTGCGGGCGAAGCTGGCAGACAGCCGTTGACGCATCCATGTGCTTTCCTGCCGCACGCCGGGAAAAGTTGAGCTATACTTAACTTAACCCAGCTCATCCCATGTTGTCATGCCGGTCGGCGTCAAGCGGGCAGTCTCACCTGGTTTGACCCACCTTCTGCTCGGCATTGACCGGGGGAGTTCATCCCCGAGAAGGGCAAACCCACTGTGAAGTGGGGACGCAAAGCCATGGACCACGCGACGGGACGCCCTGTTCGCCCGCGGCGTGGCCGCCAGGTTACCCCAGGATGAGCAACTAATGATACGCAGCTACCGCACACGGGTGCGGTGCGCCTGGCGAGTGTCCCATGCGGGCCGCGCTGCGCACCGCCGATTGTCCCATGGCTTCCAGCCGTTGGAAGAAAAGACGCTTTTGTCCGTCGACGGGCTGTCGCCCTTCGGGGCATACGACGCCGGCGCCGCGATCATTTCGCCGGACTGGTTCGTCGACTACAGCGACGCCGACACGGCCAGTAACGTCAACTCGCCCACCTTGGCCGCCGATCTGGCCTCCGGTAAGCAGGACGTGCTCCACACCGAGGGCAACCAGTACGACTGGATCGTCCACTTCGACACCGACGCGCTGGCCGGGCTGACTTCCGTGGCCCAAACCGCTTCGCTGCTGGTGGCCCCCGGCGTCGAGTTCGAGGTAATTCGCGGACTGGGGCTGGTGGGCCAGGTCCTGGTCCGCAGCAGCGGGGCGTCGCTGAAGTCGGCCCAGAGCCAACTCGCCGGCAGCTCGAGCGTCACCAGCTACGAACTCGACGGCTACCGCCAATTACAGACCACCCCCAACGATCCCAGCGCGTCGACGCTGTGGGGTATGAACAACACCGGCCAGACCGGCGGAACCGCCGACGCCGACATCGATGCCTACGAGGCCTGGGACATCTCCACCGGCAGCAGCAGTATCGTGGTGGCCGTGATCGATACGGGCGTCGACTACACGCATCCCGACCTGGCAGACAATATCTGGACCAACATCGCCGAACGCGATGGGGATGTCGGCGTCGACGACGACGGCAACGGCTTCATCGACGACGTCCACGGCTACGACTTCGTCAACAACGACGGCGATCCGATGGACGACAACAACCATGGGACGCACGTCTCCGGCACGATTGCCGCCAAGGGCAACGACGGCGTGGGCGTCGTCGGCGTCAACTGGTCGGGGTCGATCATGGGCCTGAAGTTCCTCAGCGCCGGCGGGTCCGGGAGCCTGTCCAACGCCGTTCGGGCGATCAACTACGCGACCATGATGCGGACCCAATTCGGTGTGAACGTGCGGGTCACCAACAACAGTTGGGGCGGCGGCGGGTACAGCTCTTCCATGTTCAACGCCATCCAGGCGCAGAACAACGCCGGAATCCTCTTCGTGGCCGCCGCCGGAAACAGCAGCAGCAACAACGACTCCTCTCCCCACTACCCGTCCAGCTACAATTCGCCCGGGCTGATCGCCGTGGCGGCTACCGATCACAACGACAACCTCGCCTACTTCAGCAGCTACGGCGCAACTTCCGTCGACCTGGCCGCGCCCGGCGTCTCCATCCGCAGTACGGTCCCGGGCAACGGCTATTCCAGTTTCTCCGGCACGAGCATGGCCACACCCCACGTCGCCGGCGTGGCCGCTTTGGCCTGGTCGGTCGCTCCGGACGCCACCGTGGCCGATATGCGCGCCGCCCTGTTCGAGGGCACCGATCTGCTCGGCTCGCTCAGCGGCAAGGTGGCCACCGGTGGTCGGCTCAACGCCCTGAACACACTCCAACTCATCGGCGGAGGAGGATCGGGCGTCCCGTTCATCTCCGGCCTGTCGGCGTTGCCGAACCCCATCAGCGTGGGAGAGTCTTTCGTGCTGACGGCCCAGCAGGTGACCGACCGCGACGGTTCCATCCAGGCCGTACACTTTTATCGCGACGTCAACGGCGACGGACAGGTCGACGGGGGTGACCAGCTTGTCGGCAGCGACCAGCAAGTGACCAACGGCGGCGACGCCTCCGTGGAGGTCTCCAGCCAAGGTCTCGCCGCAGGCTCGTATACCTATCTCGCCGTGGCCCAAGACAATGACTCCCAGTGGAGTCGCCCCGCGGGCGCGGTTATGCAAGTGACCATGCCGGATTTGCACGGCGACAACCCCGCCGGGGCCACCCTGATCGGCGAGGGAAACTCGGTCGCCGGCGAGATCCAAACCACCGCCGACGTCGATTGGTTCAAGTTCCGCACCATCGCCGGCCGGACCTACAAATTCGACACCCAACTGACCGGCCTGGCCGATTCCGTGCTGTACCTTTACGATCAGGACGGCTTGACACTGTTGGACTACAACGACGACGTAAGCTGGCCGTCGGATCCGTCCTCTACGATCACGTGGGTGGCCCCCGCGACCGGAACCTATTACACCAAGGTCACCAATTATTGGAGGGAGACCGGCACCTACCTGTTGGACTTCAACGAAGTGGGCAGCGGCCACGACACCCAGGTCAACGCGCCGGGTCTCTACGACCCCGGCGCGGCCGGGTTCCACCTGCGGCAAACCAATGACCCCAACGACAGGAACCTGGCGACCGCCTCCTTCAGCTTCGGCCCGGCCGGCCGAGGTTGGATTGGCCTGCACGGCGACTTCAATGGCGACGGCGTGGATACGATCGCCCTCTACGATCCGCTCGGGGGCGGGTTCTACCTGAAAAACGTCAACGCCAATGGCCCCGAAAACCGGGGGGCCGACATGGCGTTCCAGTTCGGCCCGAGCGGCAACGCCGGGTGGCAACCCCTGGTGGGCGACTGGGACGGCGACGGCGTCGATTCGGTCGGCCTCTACGACTCGGCCCACGGCACGTTTCATCTGAAGAACTCCAACGTGCAGGGCGGTGGAGCCGACGTCGCCTTCCGATTCGGCCCGGCCGGCTCGCAATGGCAACCCCTGGTGGGCGATTGGGATGGCGACGGCGTCGACACGCTCGGCCTCTACGACCCGGCCAGGGCCGCCTTCTACCTGAGAGCTTCCAATTCCCCGTCCAGCAGGGATCTGGCAGTCGCCCCCTTCTTCTTTGGTCCGGCCAATAT
>SDBV01002306.1_pt1 | contig 28511 bp, 19 predicted proteins | sample 2277081 | NCBI WGS metagenome assembly SDBV01 (sample SAMN10402039, study PRJNA504765) | marine sediment metagenome | isolation source: marine sediment core GS10_PC15, 223 cmbsf | place: Arctic Ocean: Southern Knipovich Ridge | collected 2010
TCTTTTCTTTTTGAAATCTTCAGAAAAATATCTGTTTCGTATAGCTTTGAGTTCTTCATTAAATACGCTATTTTTCATTTCTGTTAACCATTTTTTGGTCAACCTATTTCAGGCGAAGACTTTATACGGAGCATAGGCTTTCCCATAACGATCGCTGCCGGGATCTCCGCCCCTGGAACCTTTGGCTTCAAAAGGGTGCCACTCCCATCCGGACAGCTCTTCTTTTCCTGAGGTTTCAATTTTAGTATAGATCACAACCGATGAACTCCCCTTTAGGCTTTATAAGGAAATATCCTATCTGGTATCGGGGACGGCTATAGGCTGTCCATCCATAGGTGTGATCGGCATGGTCATGAACATCAGGTCTGAAAACCTGAAGGCGGATCTTGTTTTCCTCAACCCAGATCATCTTCCCAGTAATCGAGACAGGATGAGATGCAAACTCCGTGATCTTCGGTGAGTCGCATGAGACCGGGCACAACATCTCTTGAGATTGCACCCGCACGATGATGTGGCGCAGTAATCTTCCAGTTCGGCATATGAACGTCAATATAGGTCTCAGCACCACCCCACAGGAATGTGGTAGAGTGCTTTTTAGCTTCATCACTCAGGTTCAACCTGTGATTCAGAAATATCAGGTCCGGACTGTATTTCCTGCACTCGGTCCTCCCCATGTACCCAAACGTGTATTTATACTCTTTGCCTTTTCATATATTGGACCGAATCCATTTGGAAACTGCCTTTTGAATTCTTCAGATTCCATACTGCCATACCAACGTGCCTTATCAATTGCACCTGCCCTCATTGGTGTTATTTATCCATGAAAAATACTGAGAGAGGGAGGGAGTATTCTCATCTGCCCCGGGATATACATCTTTTTGCACCTCCTGTCCAGTTAAAAAGTTATATGAACAGATTGCCAGGACCAGGATCAATGAACTGAGTTTTTTCTCCATCATAGTGTAATCGTATTTTATTTCCTTATTAATCTTTTATATTTCCAATGCCTGTTATTCATTAAAAAACAATGACGCCTCTAAGGTGCTTGCCTTTTAGCAAGTTGGAGTATGCATCGTTTATCTCGTCGAGGGTATAGACATTTGAAATAAGTGAATCAAGGTCCAGTTTTTTATTTTCATACATTTCTTCATACTGAATTAAGTCATTTACAGTATTCTTAGTCCCGTAATAGGAGCCCTTGATGGTCTTTTCCTGCCTGGTAACAGCGGCTGCATTGAATTTTGTTTGAGAGCTAACCGGGGGTATACCGATGAACAAAGCTGTGCCACCAGGTCTTAAACAGACTATTGACAATTCCTGGGACTCAGTATCCCCGGCAGCTTCAAAAACGTAATCGATCTTTAATTCATTGCTCAGCTCAATGATCTTTGGGAAATTGTCTTCATTAAATTCAAAAAAATCAGTGGCACCAAGTTTCCTGGCCACATCTTCCTTGTTCCTGTTCTTATCAACAGCTATAACCTTGTTGACTTTTCTCATTTTCAGCCCAAGCAGTACATTGGCTCCTACACCTCCAATACCAAATACCAGCACATTCGAATTCTCTCTTACCTTTGCGGTATTCAGTACAGCTCCAACACCCGTAGTCACTGCACAACCCAGTATGGCACCTACATCAAAAGGTGTGGTTTCCTTCAGTGGTACTGCACAATCCTCAGGTAATACAATATGTTCAGCAAAGCAGCCAACCGATGACAGCTGGTACACTTTTTCACCTTTTGAATTGGCAAACCTGGTTGTGCCGTCAAACATTACTCCGTTCCATGTAGGCTCGTTATAAGTGCCGCAAATACTGGGGTGATCATGAGTGCAGTCGAAGCAGCTGCCGCAGTTGGGTGCAGAATTAAATACCACCCTGTCACCTTTTTTGTACCTGGTAACTTTTGGCCCGGTATCCAGAACTATACCTGACCCTTCATGCCCCAGTACCACCGGCATATTATAGGGTGAATCCCCAGTGACGAAATTCCAGTCGCTATGACATATGCCCGCAACCATTACCTTAACCAGCAGCTCTTTTTCTCTGGGTGCTTCAAGGTTCAGTTCCTCGATAATAAAACCCTGGTTTAATTCGTAGACAACAGCTGCCCTGGTTTTCATATTCATTATGTACTTTTGTTTTTGACCAAACAATATGCGTAAAAACACCTTTAAATTAGTCAGACAACCGAAATTACCGGACATAAATTGTTCATTTACATAATTACTTCGAGTATAAAAAACATGTTATATAGCATAATTCGCATCATGCAAAGCTTTGCGCGCAAAAAGGATCACAATAGGCTCTTGAAGTTTCCGATTTTTCTTATGATGTTTGTATGCCATCCAGTAGATTCCAGTAATCTTAATGGATGGAATAAGTGACTTTAGAAGGAGATGGACTAATACTGCAAATAGATGGAATACCTTTCAAATCGCAATTACACTTCTTACAAACGTTTTTGTAAAACCCTGACCCTTGAAGATGATCCCCGTTTGATCGAAGATTATAAAAAAGTGCATGCTGCCGGAGCCGCATGGCCCGAGATAACCCGGGGAATGATCGAGGTGGGGATCCTTGATATGGAAATTTATATTATAGGTACACGCCTGGTTATGATCATGGATACCATACCTGGTTTCGACCATGATCGTGCCATGGACAAGTTGGCCACAAAGCCACGGCAATCTGAGTGGGAAGCCTATGTATCCAGGTTTCAAAGAACCTCTGCGGAGGCCTCTGCAGATGAGAAATGGCAGATGATCGAACGGATCTACAAACTTGGAGATTGATATGATTATTGATGCCCATCATCATCTGTGGAAATACAATACCAGCGACTATGGTTGGATGGATGATTCAATGGATGTACTTAAAAGGGATTATCTGCCTGTTGATTTTGAGGAGGAAATTACGAAAGCTGGCATATCCGGTACGGTGGTGGTTCAGGCCCGGCAAAAATTGGAAGAGACCCGCTGGCTGCTGGAACTGGCTGATCAAAACCCATTCATTGTGGGAGTTGTGGGATGGGTGGACTTGCGATCCGCTAATCTGGTGACCCAGCTTGAGGAATTTGCCGGCCATCCCAAATTGGTCGGGGTAAGGCATGTAATCCACGATGAACCTGATGATGATTTTATGTTACACCCTGCATTTTTAAAAGGAATGGAGACTTTGCATCATTATAACCTGGCTTTTGATCTCCTCCTGTTTCCCAAACACCTCGAGCGTGCCATTGAACTTGTGAGCATGTTTCCCGACCAGAAATTCATATTGGACCACATCTCCAAACCATTTATTAAATCTGGGATTCTTCAGCCCTGGAAGGATGATATCCGGTTACTTGCAGCACATTCCAATGTTTGGTGCAAGATCTCCGGAATGGTTACTGAAGCAGACCACCGGTCCTGGAAATATAAAAACTTTGTTCCTTATATGGAGGTGGTGTCGGAAGCTTTCGGAACTGACAGGATCATGCTGGGCAGTGACTGGCCTGTATGCAGACTGGCCGGAGAATACATCGAGGTGATGGGGATTCCCCTGGACTTCTTTAACAATCTGATTGAAATTGAAAAAGAAAAGATATTCAGTCAAAACGCGGTGGTTTGCTACCAACTTTAAAAATTTCTGAAAGAATAACCAGTCATGAAGCTCACTTCAAGAAGACCTTTGGGAAGAACGGGTTTACGTGTTCCGCAGGTGGTCTATGGAACCAGTTACCTGGGAAACCTGTATGCAGCACTTCCCTATGAGCACAAGCTTGCCCTGATGAGACAGTGGTTTGTATTCACTGAGAAACCTGTGGTCATTGATACTGCAGGAAAGTATGGTGCAGGTCTTGCACTGGAGATCATTGGTAAAGGGCTGGCAGACCTGGGAGTCGATCCGGGGGATATCATCATCAGCAATAAGCTGGGCTGGTACCGGGTACCACTCACAACAGATGAACCCACCTTTGAACCCGGTGCATGGGCCGATCTGGAAAATGATTGCGTCCAGACTTTCGGATATGACGAGATCATCAAATGCTTTGAGCAGGGAAATGAGTTGCTGGGCGGTACTTATAATTCGGATTTGGTATCTATACACGATCCTGATGAATATCTGCTGATCTCCATGAAGAGCTTGTGATACTGACGGGCGGCGATGGTCCGGATGTGGTGGTTGAAGCAGCTGGCAATCCCATTACCTACAGAACAGCTGTAGATGAGGTGTCCTTTACAGGTCGTGTGGTCTGCATTGGTTATGCAGCCAGCGAAGTCTCTTTTGATACCAGGCTTTTTGTACAGAAGGAGTTAAATAGCATGGGGTCACGCAATGCCACTCCTGAAGATTTCAGGGCGGTTATCACCTACCTGGAACGGGGCACATTTCCTCTGGAACAGATGATTACTGGCAAAGTGAAGCCAGGCGGTGCATCTGAGGCGGTTGCAAATTGGGCTGCCGGGCCGGGAAAAGTAATGAAATTGTTATTGGATCTTACTTAAAAGCTAAAAGTGATTATGCTGAAATACATGCATATTTTGTTCCTGATTACTGCTGTAGAGCTATCTGCATGCAATAGTGAGAAGAAGGCGGAACAGCCCAATATCCTTTTCATTTTGGCGGATGACCAGTGTTTTAACACCATCAATGAGCTGGGAAACAAAGAGGTGATCACACCCACACTGGATGAACTGGCACGACAGGGCACCGTATTTACCACGACCTACAACATGGGCGGTTGGAACGGGGCCATATGCGTGGCGTCCCGTACCATGGTTTAACACCGGCAGGTTTATATGGAGGGCTGAAACCTGTGATAATAACTCGGACCTGGATACCCTGGCAGCGAGAGGAGAATTATGGAGTAAAGAGATGGAAAACCTGGGGTATGATACTTATTTCACGGGGAAATGGCATGTGCCGGCCGCTTTGGATCGATTCAAGATGGAAGCCCTGGGAGATTATAAGGAGGAATGATTTTTTATGTATGCTCCATGACAATTAACTACCACACCAATGGACTAAAGACCCTTAAACTGCATCGATCTGATTAGCAAGTGGGTTAAAGAGTGGTTCCGCCAGTTACTGATATAATTCTGCAGCAATTTTGATATTCTATGTATGATTTAAACTATAAATACTGGTGGATAGGCATCAGCGTTTATGGGTTTATCCCTAATTTTCTAAAAATTAATATCAATGTAACATGCTTAGAAAAATCATTTGCATAGTTATACTCCAATTGGTTTTAACCAGCCATATCCATGGCCAGTCCTGGACCGGGATGAATGCATCTAAAAAGGAATCCCTGGAATGGTTCAACGAGGCCAAATTCGGCATGTTCATTCACTGGGGTTTGTATTCAATCCCTGCAGGCGTATGGGAGGGAAAGCGGATCGAAGAGTACCGTTGTCCCTGTGTGGCTGAATGGATCCAGCATGCTGCAGAGATCCCCCGAGAGGAGTACCGGCAGCTGATGCACCGATTCAACCCTGTTGAATTTGATGCGGACAGGTGGGCCCAACTTGCGGTGGATGCAGGGATGAAGTACATCATACTTACCAGCAAGCACCATGATGGATTTGCACTGTTCGATTCGAAAGTGAGTGATTTTGATATCATGGGCACCCCTTTTAAAAGGGATATTGTGGCAGAACTTAGTAAAGCCTGTAAGGATCAAGGGATCAAATTATGCTTGTACTATTCCCACAATGTGGACTGGATGGATGGAAACGATTGCAACTATCACTGGTTTTACGACTACAATGAAGGGGTATGGCCGGATGATTTTCATCCGAACATGGCAGGACGCAAGATCACCACCATGGGTGCCAATCTCTGGGATCCCAGCCCAAATTCCTTTGATGAATACCTCATGCAGAAAGCCTATCCCCAGGTGAAAGAGATCCTGCAGAATTATCCTGACCTGGGCCTGATCTGGTATGATATGTCCAGGTTTATGACCAGGGAGCAGAGTTTTAAATTCTACCAGCTGGCTTACCGCTACCAGCCAAAAGCACTGGTGAATGACCGTGTGGGAAGTGGGTTGGGAGATTATGCCATCCCCGGCGATAACAAGATCCCGGCCGATGATGAACAGATGAATAAACCCTGGGAGACGGTGGGTACCATGAACAATTCATGGGGATTTAAGAGCTACGACCATGATTGGAAATCCACATATGAACTGCTCTACTGGATCATTGAGATTGCAAGCAAGGGAGGGAACTATGTACTCAATGTGGGGCCAAAATCCGACGGGACTTTCCCGGATGAGTGTATTACAAGACTGAACGAAATTGGAAGGTGGATGCAAACCAATGGTGAGGCCATTTATGGGACCGGAAGATGGGGAATTACAAGGGAAGGACCCACAACATTGGTTATGGATGGGACCAGGGCCAGGGAAGCTGAGGGTTTCAAAACAAAATTCACTCCCGGGGACATCTGGTTTACTTCAAAGGGTGATAAGGTGTATGCCATGGCATTGGAAGTTGCCGATCAAAAGGAGGTGCTGATCAGAAGTTTTGCCGGACGGAAGGTGGATCAGGTCAGGTTGCTGGGAGTTGAAAAGCCTTTGAAATGGGAAAGTAAAACGGAAGGTTTATGGGTTAAGCTTCCTGAAGGATCAAAGGATGGATTGGGCTATGCCCTTGAAATAAAATTACCGGCAAATTAAATACAAATCTGATGAAAGTATTTTTGATCTTCCTTGGGATGATTCTTCTTTCAGGATCATGTGATGGGCCGTCGCGTTCCGAAACACTTGAAGGATCAAGACCCAATATCATCCTGGTGATGACCGATGACCAGGGATATCCCAATTTATCCTGTGTGGGCCATCCGGTATTGAAGACTCCCCACATCGATGACCTCTATGCCAGGAGTACACGTTTTACATCCTTTCATGTGAGTCCCACCTGTGCCCCTACCAGGTTGGCCATGATGTCGGGGAGGCATGAATTTAAAAACGGGGTGACCCATACCATCCTGGAACGGGAGCGGATGAGCCTTGAAACCACCACCTTTGTGGAGGTACTGAAGGCAGCCGGTTATACCTCCGGAATTTTTGGGAAGTGGCACCTGGGTGACGAAGATCCCTACCAGCCCGAGAACCGTGGGTTTGATGAAGTCTTTATCCATGGGGCAGGGGGGATCGGTCAGGCCTATGAAAGCAGTTGTGCAGATTTCCCAACCAACAGCGGAGAAGGAAGATATTTTGATCCGGTGATTAAGCACAATGGGGTGGCAGTAAAAACCAAAGGATTCTGTACCGATGTCTTCTTCAAACAGGCACTGGGGTGGATCAAATCCAGAAAGGATCACGATCAACCGTTTTTCGCATATATATCCACGAATGCACCCCATGGACCCATGATTGCCCCCGAGCAGTACAGGCAGAGGTTCCTGGACCTGGAGTATGATGAAAAGCTTGCTGGGTACTTCGGGATGATCGAAAATATTGACCAAAATATGGGACTCCTCATGTCGAAGCTGAAGGAGTGGGACCTTGAGACCAGTACGTTGCTTATATTTATGTCAGACAATGGACAGTCTGCCGGAGCAAAAGTATATAACGCCGGAATGAGAGGGAATAAGGGTACCACCTATGAAGGAGGGACAAAGGTTCCGGCATTCTATTACTGGAAGGAAAAACTTACTGCAGGAGCTGATATAGAACAGATTGCCGCCCATATCGATCTGTTCCCCACATTTGCGGACCTTGCAGGAGTGGAAATACCAGGTGGGATCCAGGAGATTGATGGGGTCAGTCTGTTGCCGCTGCTTCAGGATCCGGGTTCTGAATGGGAAGAGAGGTTGTTGTTCTTTCATCGGGGTCGATGGCCTAAAGGGGAGGATCCCGACCTCTCCAGGTACAAATCATGCGGAGTACGGAGTCAGCGATTTCGCCTGGTTAATAACAGTGAATTGTATGACATTGAAAACGATCCCGGGGAACAGGTGAATGTCTTTGATGAGTTTCCTGATGTTGTGGTAAAAATGCAGCAGGCGTATAATGCATGGTGGAACGAACTGGGACCGATGATGGTCAATGAAGATGCAGAACTTTCACCCGTGCGGCCATTCTTTGAAATGTATTATAAACAGGAAACTGAAAGCGGGATCCCTGAGTGGGAGGAACCTCTCCTGTAGCTGAAAAATTTGCATCTTATTGGCTCTATTTCATATATTGCAGGATTGAGGTACAGATTGGTATAAAGCGGAAGAGATCATGCGTTGGAATAGTATCATTATTCTTTTACTGGTCGCCAGCATTACCCGGGGACAGGGTTTAACTTTCCGGCATGTTACCATTGCTGATGGATTAAACAACGGGACCATCAATGCCATTGAACAGGACAGTCTGGGGCGCATCTGGCTGGCCACCTGGGATGGCCTGATGCAATACGACGGTTACCGTGTCATTAATTATAAACCGGTCCTGGGAGACTCCCTTAGTTTACCCTCCAAAAGGTGTATAAAAGTGAGCCGCGACTCCAGGCAAAACCTCTGGGTATCCACCACCCGGGGACTGTGCAGGTATGACGCGACATACGATTGTTTTATCAAATATTCTTTTCAGGGTTTGTCTCCCGAGAGCCCTGTCAGAACAGAGGTTGTAGCATACAGGGACCAGCTTCTGGTGAGGGCAGGAGGGAATGTTTATTATCTTCCTGCTGATCAGTTGGATTTGCCTGTATTTCGATCCATTCGTATTATCGGAGCAGAAAACATTACCACAGACAGATTTGTCAGATACCTGTTTGCCAACGACCGGCAGGTACTCCTCTGTTTCCGGATTCGGGGTCCGCAGAACAAATGGATGACCCAGGTATTCAATGGCAGGATCCTGAATGATTCGATTATCCGTATTGATGATCAGCCTGATTTTCTGGTGCCCGGTAATGTCAGGGATATGAAAATAAACGGCAAGAAGGTTTACCTGGGAACGGATGCAGGATTTGCAGTATATGATTATGACAATGATCTCCTGGTCCTGAGTAAAGAATTTGAAAAGTTTAGAATCACTTCCCTCGTTCTGGGATCAGACGGGTTTGTATGGCTTGGTACCGATCAGCATGGTTTGATCCGCTATCATCCTGACAAAGAGCAGTTTGATCAGTATGAACATGATCCCAACCGCATCAATACCATCCTGGGGAACAATATATTTTCGCTGCACGAAGACTTTTCAGGCAATCTTTTAGTGGGGCATGGGGGAGAAGGGATCACAATACTGAACTTGAAAGACAAGCGGTTCAATACCTACCGGTATGATCCCCAGGATCCAGGGTCCATAGGGGATAATACGGTTTTTTGTTTCAATGAATTCGGCGACGGACTGCTTGTGGGAACCCGGAATAAAGGATTGTACTATATGCACTCCGAACCCGATGATGGGAGGGCTCTTTTCAGTGAAATAGCTTTTCCCCGTGAATTTATGTCCGATGTGGATGCCCCTGTGGTATGGTGCATTGAGAAAGAATCTGAAGACCTCTATTGGATAGGAACCGTGTTCGGGCTTATTAAAGCTGTTTACAGGAATGATCAATGGCAGTTTTCGAAGTATTTTGGCAATTTAACCTTCAGATCTATTTTTATCGATGAGAAAGGAAATATGTGGTTGGGGAGCTACCAGGGTCTTTATGTTGTTCCAACCGACCGGAGGGAGACCATGGATGCCACCATTCTGACCCATTATGCCGGCGATCCATCCTCCCTGTCCGATAATGTGATCACCTCTTTTTTACTGGATGGGACTGATCATCTGTGGATAGGAACCGAAAATGGCGGGATCAATATGCTTCTGGAAACTTACAGCGAACTTGATTATTCCGGAGATATTGAGAAACAGGTCAGGTTTCAGGTTTACTCAGCCTCCACAGAGGCGCACATGCTCAACAACGAAGAGATCAATATTTTGTATGAGCATACCGACGGTACCATCTGGGCAGGAACAAAAGGGGGCGGGATCAATATCCTGGATCCCGCAACAAATCAGTTTCAGGTTCTCACCAGTGGGGAGGGATTGCCAGGAGACAATGTGTATGGTATTCTGGCGGATAAGCAGGGCAGGTTATGGTTTAGTACAAACAATGGCATTTCAAGTTACGACCCGATCACCCGGGCATTCAAAACGTACACACCATCTGATGGAATCCAGGGAAGTGTATTTATGAATAACTCCTATTTCAAGACAGGGGACGGGAAGATGTACTTTGGTGGCAGAAATGGATTCACCAGTTTTTATCCTGAAGAAATCATCAATAATGAGGTGGCTCCGCGCTTTCATTTTAATGGTATCGAAATTATGGGTAAGAGCGTAGGTATTGGTGATACCATCAACAATCATGTTATCCTGCCAGAATCGCTTCACGGATTATCATCCATTACTTTGTCATACAGGGAGCGCAGCTTTGATGTTCTTTTTTCGGCCATTCATAATCAGTATCCGCAGGATAACCTGGTGGAGTATTATCTGGAGGGATTTGATGATTATCACACAACCATCGATGCATCTTCCGGCAGATTTATTTTTAATAACCTGAAGAACGGCAGATATCTGCTGAAGGCACGCGCAGGTAATTCTGATGATGTCTGGAATACCCGGTTTAATACCCTGGAAATAAATATTCTTCCTCCCTGGTATAAAACCCGATGGGCAGTTGCCATATTTTTCCTTATTGGCATCTCCATGATAACCGGTCTTATTCGCCTGCTATTGCATCGGCAGTCATTATCTCACGAGTTACGGATAGGGAAGATTGAGAAAAGTAACCTGAAAGAGCTGAATGAATCGAAACTGAGATTTTTTACCAATGTGTCGCACGAATTCAGGACTCCACTTTGTCTTACAGTGGGGCCCATTGACAATTTGCTGAGGGAGAGAGGAAATAGTGATTACAGGCTTCGTCAGCAGCTTGGAATGGCAAGCAGGAATGCAAAACTCCTGCTGAGGCTGGTCGATCAGATCATTGATTTCAGAAGGCTGGAAGCAGGGAAGATCAAGTTGCAGGCTATGGAAACGGACATGAACAGGTATCTGAGTTCAATCATTGACAATTTTGAACCATTGAGAAAGGAGAAAGATGTAGGTTTGTTTATAAACTTCCCCGATGATACCATCAGGTTGTGGATTGATCCTCAAAAAATCGAGCAGGTGTTGTATAACCTCCTGTCCAATGCTTTCAAGCATGTCCCAAGGGAGGGTTCCATTGCTGTCACACTGAACAGGACCGATCATTTACCGGGTCTGGATGAAGAAGGATCGTGGGCGGAGATCTCTGTCTACAATGACGGAAAGACCATTCCGGAAGAAGATCTGCGAAAGGTGTTCGAAAGATTCTACAAGGTTGATGAATCACAACTGGGTTCTGGTATTGGCCTGGCTTATGCCCGGTCACTGGTGGATCTGCACAGGGGCCATATCAATGTTGAAAACAGGCAGGATAGCGGTGTGATCTTCAACATCTATCTGCCCAGGGGAAAGCAACACCTGAAAGAGGAGGAGTTTGCATCTTTTAAGCAGGTGTACTCTTATCCTGAGCTTGAGACCTCTCGTCAGGACGTTGATATCCCACTTATCAGCACAGCAAAAGAGAAGCAGGACCTGAGTTTACTTGTGGTGGAGGATAACGATGAGCTCCGGGATTTTTTCAGGACCATTCTGGCAGAAAAATATGATTTTTATGAAGCATCCAACGGATTGTCAGGATACGAGATTGCCAAGGAGGTCATCCCCGATATCATCATCACCGATTTGCTGATGCCGGAGATGGATGGATTTGAACTTTGCGAGAAGATCAAGAACAATGAAAAGACAAGCCATATCCCCATCATCCTTTTAACTGCCAAGAACACACCTGAGGATAAAATTGCCGGTTATAAATCAGGCGGCGATGCTTATGTTGTTAAACCGTTTGAAATATCTGTGCTTGAAGCTCAAATTAAGCAGTTGATCGAGAACAGGTCTCAGCTCCAGAAGAGATACAGGGAGAAGGCAGGAGGAGAGGGGAAGGGACCGGAAAACCTGACCAAGGAAGACCATTTCATGAACCGGGTAAAGGATCTGATCGAAAAGGATATGGAAGATTCGGCATTAAATGTCAATAAACTCTCCGAAAAGATCAATTTAAGCTCTACGCAACTTTACAGGAAGATCAAGGCAGTGACCGGCCAGTCATCTGTGGATTTTATTAAGGAATACAGGCTGATCAAATCGGCAACCTTGTTAAAGTCTACAGATCATTCGGTCAAAGAGATCTGCTTTATGACCGGTTTTAAGAGCCCTTCCTATTTCGTAAAATGTTTCAAGGTCAAATATGGCGTTACCCCGAAGGAGTTTGGATCCAATGGTTCCCAGAGCTCTTTGGTAACTAATTTAACGGAACGTACCAGTTCTCCTCGTTCATCAGGTGCTGCCTGATCTCCTCAGCTTTTGCACCTGAGAATTTTGCCGCCACCTTATCGGCAAGGTATGAGGGGTCGCCCCGTTTTTTAGCCACCCGCATGAGGTCGTAAAAACGTTGACCCTCAAAGGCCAGTTCCCGTGCCCTTTCGGTCATAATCTGGTCTTCCAGGTAGTCCTGCTTGCCGGGAAGGTCGGAAGTGTAGTCCAGATAACCGGTGAGCTCGTTGGTATAGGGATCGTGCCGGTAGATCTGGTTTTCTATGTAAATGGCATCATCCCCGCGGCCAAACCCAACCCTTCCCCTGACACCCATCTGGGAGCCATCGGGCGGATCCTTATAGGCCCCGTTGTTAAGGATGCTTAGCCCCTTGTTGATGTTGGTATTATAGATCCCCTGGCCGTGCAGGTCGTGCAACCAGTAAGTATAAATTTCTGCCGCATACAGATGGATATTCGAAGCCCTGTAAAGAATGAAATTGGCATCATGGTCGAACAGATCCTTTCCAATGGTGAATTTAAATACCACCGTGTCGACCCCTTTAATAATATTGTCGACATCCCTGTAGTTGCCAATGGATTTATAATAAAGCATGAGCCGCACATCCTCTTCACTCATCATCTGGCCACCGATCATATAAGCGTATGAAACACCATGGCCCCGGTAAAAATCTCCAGGGTATCCCAGCTGTGCCATATAAGTCAGATCAGGATTGCTCGCATTTTTACGAATATCGGTCTCACTCCAGATGGTTTCCCAGTTCTCCACAGCAATGCGGGTTGGTTTCAACTTGTACAGGTTGGGAGGAAGGACCGAAAACAGGGTCTGTAACCCGTGCTGTTGCTGAAATGATTTATCAAACTGCAGTGTAAGAATGTGCTCATAGGTATCAATTCCTTCAAAAATACTGATCCATTTTTCGTTGGAGAACTTGTTATCCAGCCCATATTTAACACTTGATGTTTCTGATTCATTGTTATACAGGATGGAGTTGAAATATCTGTTAGCTGCATTCAGATTGGAGTTAAACAGGTGCATTTCACCCATTAAACACCTGTATGCGTTCTGGTTCCAGACGGTTACGTCCCAGGTGAGGTCACCATTGTCAATGTTGTGTATGACACCCACCGCTTTGATCATGTCCGGCAACCGGGTGGTAAAGGTATCGATGACCATGGCCATATCCACATAGGCTTTCTCCAGGATGATGGTGTCATATGAGATGGTGTCATTGTTATGTCCATCGATGCTGTAAATGATATCCGTTACATCATAAAAGGTTTGCGAGGACTCTATATATGCAGTGATTTCCTCTCCGGAAGTTAATGAGGGCCAGATATAGGGGATGTTATCGAAGATCTTTACCGCATTGAAATATGCCCAGGCCCTCATGCATAATACTTCTCCGTACAACCTGTCAAAGTTGGTTACAGGTACAGATGCATCCAGGACTTCGGGATGTTCAGTTTCAAGTTTCCTGGTCAGGTTATTGGTGGCGCCGATCAGCCTGTAAAAGTTATTGGGGGAGGCGTATTTATTGCCGGGGGAAACAGAGAAGTTATATACCTCCAGCAGATCTTTATCCGCAGAAGGAGTAACCTCCAGCAGGTCTCCCCGTAGTTCACCAAGGACGATGATCTGCTCAACAAGTTCCTGTTGCAGGGAGTAGAGTCCCATTTCAGCAGACCGGTATTCATTCCAGTTCTTGTAAAAATCGTCCTCTTTGATAATCAGGTCCTGGTCGGGATGAAAAAATTCCTCACAGGAGGATAACAATCCGGTCAGAATCAGTACCAGGAGGATCCATAAATGCCCCTTTGAAATTCTTCGCATGTCTTTACTGTTATCCATCCTGCTCATCATTACAATCCAAGTTTTATACCCACCATGAATGTCCTGGAGAAGGGTGTCATTCCATAGTCGATGCCCTGCTCCATGGTATGGTAGGAAAAGGAGAATTCAGGATCATATCCAAGGTACCTGGTCAGGGTAAAAAGGTTTGATCCGGTTACAAAGACCTCTGCATTCCTGAAAACCAGGAAGCGGTCGGGTACTCTGTAGCCGAGTGTAACATTTTTTAATTTCAGATAGGAACCATCTTCGATCCACCGGGAGGAGAATCCTGAATTGAACAGGGGATCGCCCCAGAGAGCACGAGGCACATTGGTCTCCTGTCCCTCATAACTCCACCGGTTCAGCACCGCACTGCTCTGGTTGGACAGATCGGTCATTTTCTCATTCTGGTACCTGAGATAATTGAACACCTCATTTCCATATACCCACTGGAGACCTATATCAAGCGACCAGTTCCGGTACCTGACCATTGTCCCCAACCCTCCGTAGTAATCGGGAATGGGCGACCCGATGATGGTCCTGTCAAATTCATCAATGCGGTTGTCGGGTACTCCGTCCGGACCCGAAATGTCACTGAAAATGGCATCTCCCGCACCATACATGGTACCTTCTTTATTATAGATCCCTGCATTAAGTGCCTCTGCGGATGTTGCGTATACACCTTGATATTCATATCCATAAAAGGAGAGTACCGCTTCCCCTTCCATGGAGATATATTCGCCTCCATCAAAGGGAGTGATGACCTGTCCGTCCTCTATCTCAAGAATACGGTTTGTAAAGTGGCCCACATTCATCCATACATCCCAGGAGAAATGATGTGATTGAATGATCCTTCCGGTAAAATCAGCTTCCCATCCCACATTCTCCATGGATCCACTGTTAATGGGAAGGAATTCATGACCAAGGTAGAAGGGTTGCATATATTGTAATAAAAGATTTTCAGTTTTGTGCCTGAAATAATCAGTGCTTATTACCACACGGTTACCACGGCTCACAAAATCCACTCCGGTACTCAACTGGTAATTCTCCTCAAATGTCAGCGATTGATCTTTGACGGGTCCGGGGACAGCACCTGTTGTGTTTCGGTAATGGGTCAGGTAAAAGTAGTTGAATGCATCATAGTTGCCAATGTCATCATTTCCGCTCTTCCCGTAATTAAGGCGGAGCTTCAGATCTTCAATCCAGTTGATCCCCTTCATGAAAAACTCGTTGGAGAGCCTCCATGAGACCCCGGCCGCATAGAAAATACCGAAGGGTACGTCGTTCAAAAACGCAACGTTTTCGGCATAGGGACCTACACGTGTTGAGTTCTCACCTGAAACACTCAGATTTAAGAGATACCTTTCCTTATAGGAATAGATGAAGTTGCTGTATACTGCCAGCCTGTTCCATCTCCCGTTGCTTCCCCCCATCTCTCTTAAATTGGCTGTGCCGCTTTGAAGGGCCCGGTATTCATCACTTTCGTGCGAGTTTTTTGCGATGCCCCAGTCAGACTGGAACCTGTTGGAGTTGATCCGCAAGCCTGTATTGAAACGTATGTTATGTGTGTTCCCGATCAGCTTTGTATAGCTAAAATAATTATCATTTGAGAAGGCGAAAAAGTAATTGGATAAGGATTTGGCCACATTGTAAGCTTCATTGTTGTAGTATAGTTCCATGCCCAGGTTTGGCATAAAAATATCTTCGCTCAGCGAGTTGAAATTGATACCGATAAGACTGTTGAATTTTAATGACCGTGTGATATCAGCTTCAATTTTAAAATTGGTCAGGAACCGGTTGTTCCTGTTACTGGCCTCAAATGATTCAATAACCGCCACAGGATTGCTGATACCAAGTTCTTCCACATCCTGAAGTGCCAGGAGCTGATTTCCTGCGTCATCGAAGCGGTAGGGGATCATCAATGGATTCTTTGATAATCCTGTAAATAAAGGACTCGTCTGAGTGATACGCGCCGACTCTTTCATGGAGGATGTACTGCGGCTTAAGCTGGAGCTGACATTAAAACGAAGCCATCGGAACATATTAAAACTACCCACAAATCGAATGCTGAACCGTTCAAAGCTGGTTTGATCAATAATCCCCTGGTTGTTCAGATATCCTACAGATAAACCATACCTGGCAATTTCATCGCCTCCCAGGATCCGGAGGTAGATATCGTAAAGGAGCGCATTCCGGAATACATGGTTTTGCCAGTTGGTGTTGTTGCTGTACAATTGATATTGATCATCGCCTGAGGTGACATACAACCCCGGATAAGAATCTCTGAATGTTTCCTCGGGCTGACCCGAAGTCATCAGCACCTCTTTTGCATAGGTCCTGTACTGGTCAGAATTCAGCTGAGGCAGATGATCCACCGAGGTGGTAAGGCCGGTCTTCAGGGAGAAATCAATTTTCGTTTCCACCTCTGTGGGTTGAAGGGTTTCGATGAAGATGATCCCGTTGGATCCTCTCATCCCATAAATGGGGGCATTTATATAGTCCTTTACAATGGTAATATCTGTGATATCGGCAGGATTCAGAGATGAGAGTGGATTGTAACTATTCCCATCCAGCAGTGATTCCATAATGTTGGGAAGGTCCAGTGGCAGTCCGTCGACCACATACAAAGGCTGGGTATTGCCATTCATTGATTTGATTCCCCTGATAAAAGTGACCGTCCCGATCCCAGGCATGCCCGACATTCCAGTGCCCCACATTCCGGGAACAGATCCCTTAAAGTATGAATCGGTTGTTTGATAGGGTAATTTTTTGAGCGCATCTGTGCCGGGAACAATGGCTGATGAGGCGAAGTCCCTTTTTTCCTGATCGTAAAAGATATGTATTGCCAGGTCCTGGGGATCACTCAGGTCAACCGGTGTAAGCACAATATCAAGATGGCTGCGCTGATTCAGGTAAATTCTTTTGCTTTTATAAATTCCCGGGGGAGTAATAAGAATATGAACATTATAATCAGGGACTGAAATGGTAAAGGTGCCGGTGGAATCGGTTATTACCGGTGCTGCAAGAATTCCTTCGAGAGAAACAGATACCCCGGTAACAGGATCCTGATGTATTCCTCTTACAATACCTTCTACCTGCAGGGTATCTTGCGAAAAGCCAAATTCAGCCGGCAGGAGCAGGCTGATCATTAAAGTAATATGCAGGAGATATCTGTTCATATATTTAGCTTTGCGGAGATCAGTTTTCAGGAACGGGAATCAATGATACATAGTCAATATTGAACCCATTGTCGGAAGAGATTCCTCCGTCCACAAATTCAAATCTTACCTTCACATCCCCGTATTCTGTCAGATTATTCACCCAGAAGTCGACCCTGTTAAACCCACTTTCAGGTGCAAAGCGTTCCCCGGTCACACTTGGAATGGAATACCTTAAATTATACATATCAAACTCCCCGATCTGCTGATCGTTTACAAATACTGCAAAAATGCCCGAAGGTCGGTAATTGGCCCTCCATTCAAGCCTGTGCTGCCCTGGAAAAATATCATGGAATGCAAACTCAACCGAATAGGTTTCCGAAAAATTCCTTCCAAGGATTACCGAAACCATTGACCCTTCCGAAGCAAGATCGGTTTTAGATTCCCTGGGTTCCACATTGGTGCCCAGTACGGTAACATGATCTTTCCAGGCATACTTCCCCTGGCCCACAGAATCGATCAGCCATTCGCCTTCAATCCTGTTCTCACCCAGGTAAAGTTCTTCCGGGATACTGAATTCCTTGAAATGATAAATCACGCCATTGCTGCACAGGACCTGGGATGCAGAATCAACATTCCCGATATCCAGAGTTACAAAGTCTCCGTTAATGTTGATCAGATTAGGATCAGCAAGCTGATCCATTGTCAGTATATCTTTGAATACTCCCTTGTCAAGAACTGAGGGTAGAAGGACCCGGTCCTGCCATTCCATCGGAATATCTTCAAAAGAGAGGAAGTCACCACCGAAGGTCTGGGCCATCTCATCCAGTGCAGATTCATACTGAGTCTGGGTAAAGAGTATGAAAGTTGCGAAATCCTGCCTGGACTCCTGGGTGACGGGAAAGTAATAACTCTCAAAAAGGTTTTTTTCAGTGAATACCGAATCATAGATGATATCCCCGTCGTCATCAAATCCTATGGGAGTGCTAAGGGCCTTGTTGAGGTATATGGAGTCCTGGGAGTCCACATAATCTTTCATGATAGTCAACCTTGTGCTAAAATATTCATAAAAATTCGGTTTAGCCAGCGGCAGCTGATCCAGTTCATAATACTTGCCATCCAGGTAAAGGGGACTGGACGCAATGATCTTCTGACCGTCAAAAGAATATTCACCCAGGGTATGTTCAATGAAAGCGAATTTCCCCGAACGGGTCTGCAACTTCCGAAAGTGCTCCACATTCCTGATGTTAAATACTGTCGTGGAAATCAGGTGGTTCAGAATGAAACCATCAATTTGAACACTATCCGGCGCAGTTTCAAATGCATTGTTGTTGGGCACAAACAGGGTAAATTGCTGGTTTCCTTCAAATATGGAGTCGAGCTGTGTCATCTCCATGTATTCAATGAATGTGGACAATGAACTGTTCTCCCTGAGCTGATCCCACATGGGAAGGTTCACAGTGGGTTCAGCGGGAAGAAAATGATCGTCCCAATCCTTTTTGCAGCCCGTGATCATCAACAGGATCAGCAGCATTGCCAGCAGCATATTTGTTTTCGTCTCTCTCATCAATCAATCATTCATTCATCATTTTCCGACGGTTGTTATTCAGGTTCAAACTGTACGAAATCCCACATCATCCTTCCGGGAAGGAGCGATTGTATTAGAACCGTGTGCTCCTCATACCCGAAAAACTCCACACTTCCAACAGTGAATGTATTATAGGGATTGCCACCAGCGGTAAGATCAAAGCTGCTTCCCATCCTTTTGCCATCTAAATAGACCTGGATGGTGGCATTTTCTGATCCGTTTCGATGGGTTTTCAACCGCATCCGGTACTTCCCTGGCAGAATCTTTGGGATGCTATAAGTGATAGTGAAGTTGCCTTCGATCTCAATGTAGTCATTGCTGTTTGCAGGGATGCTGGATCCGGCCTTAATGTAAAGGATGCTCTCGGGTCCTGTCCAGTAAAGCACCTCCATGGTTTCAGGGTCAATCAATTCGTGCTCGCCCGGTTCGTTTTTCTGCTCATAGATCCTGGGTTCCTCATAAAACTGCAACATGGCTGAGGTCCTTCCCGGGACAAATACCTCCATTACATCCTTCAGAACATGGATGGCTCCATTTTTAGTGAGGATATTACTTTCAACCATATCCACCCTCACATAATTGATGATGGTTGTATCGCCGCCTTCAATGATTATATCCAGCGTATCTGTACCAGGGTTAATTCTTATCTCGAAATCGGCACTGATCTGTACCGGTGCATTGGCATAGGAGTTGTAATTATTCAAGCCACTGAATTCATCCAGGAAATAACTACCCTCCAGGATATGATAGGCCACGAATTGATAAAAATCGTTTTCAATATCATCGTTTTCCCTTCCTGGAGTTTGATACAACCGGATCAGGTCATCTATACTGTTTACCCCCTTTTTTTGATAGATGGAATCAGGTTCGCCCAGGATGGTGTAAAGGTTTTTTATAAGTTTACCGGATTGATTCATCCTGAAAACACCCATTGTATCAGCAAGGCCGGTAATGGTAAAAGCTTCGGCAAGAATTGAATAATCCTTATTCTGGAACAACCAGTCGTAGCTGCTGTAAGCCACAGGTTCGAGGACCTCATCAATGACGTGGATATAACCATTGATCAGTTCGATATTAGGCACAATCACCGGAGCCACGTTGTTGATCTTGTAAACTGTGGAATCGAGGGTCTGGCTGAACCCGATGGTTAAGAAATCACCGGTATAGGTCGTGTCGGGCAATGCCCCGAATGGAAAATCGTTGGTCTGGAAGCTCCTGTTTACCAGATGGTACCTGATCAGGAGGTTTGCGAATTCATGGTCATCCAGCAATGCTTCAAAACTGGAGTAATTGTCATTGTTCCGGATGTATTTATCAAATGCCTGGTTGCCTGGCATGAAAAGAGTATACCCGTTTCCGTTGGGATTGTAGGCGCTTAATGCCCCTTTCATGTTGGTAGAGAGCAGCAATTCCCAGAAATAAGAATATTCTTCCTGATTGTCTTCAATGTACCTGGAAATGGTAATGACATCATCATCCAGGAATGAGGAATTATTCGCTTCCGGATCACACGATACACTGCACATCAGCAGGTATATCCAGAGGAATCCCGGTATAGCGAACCACCTTTTTGGCTTGAAATTATGTCTTATGTTCTGATACTCAATACCCTTCATAATAAGGATTCTGCTTTAACAGGTTGTTTCTTTCAAGTTCATCATCCTCAATGGGCAGGAACCATCCCATGGGATCAGTTAATTTTGAAGCCATGACCAAACGTTTGTTGGACGGGAAATTTCCAATAATAATTGAGATGAGCTTCTCTTTTCTGGCAAAGTTATTCCGCCTGCCCATCCTTAACAGGTCAAACCATCTCTTTCCCTCAAATGCCAGTTCTTTGGCACGCTCCTCAAGGATCAGGTCCTCAAACGAATCGGGATCCTGGGGGGCAGATTTTTCTGTCATCAGTGCCCTTCTTCTTATATCGTTAACAAGTTCGATGGCCTCTTCATAAGCACCCAGCTGTGAAAGGGCTTCTGCTTTCATTAATACTACATCCGCATACCTGTAAACGATCCAGTTGGCACTTGCCTTTTCCGAACTGGGACGCAGACTTTTTCCATCAGGAGATGAACCGCAGTATTTCCAGATCTTTGAATCGGAACCTCGGTAGGATCCCTCACCACGAACAATTTCACCTGTTTGTTCCAGGGACAACCTTTCAATGGCTTTAAGGCTTGCCGTATATTTATCTTCCGTATATGTGACGCTGTAGAGTGAATTATTCTGATCCAGCTTGCTGTCGAACTGCAGTTCAAAGATACCTTCCAGGGAGTTCCCGGGATAAAAGAGCCTAAACCATTTCCCACTTGAAACAAGTGTAATGGTGCTGCTTTCGATCTCTTCGATATAGCCGACGCACTCCTGGTACTCAAAATTCCAGAGGCTGATATCAGCCAGCAATGCGTTGATGGCATTCTTTGATGCCCTTCCCATATTATTTTCCGGGGAACCATACTCTTCCTTTACAAAATTCCTTGCCTCCAGTAGATCCTCTTTTATAGCCTGCAGGATTTTAGATTCCCCCGATTTTGGAAGATAAAAGTCCACATCGTCTGATTCTGTCGGTTCTGTGACAAAGGGTACCTCATTGAAGATCCTTACCAGGTAAAAATAGGCCAGGCTTCTCAGAAAAAGAGCTTCCGACCCGATCCCCTTCATCTGGAATTCCGAATAAGTTTTATCTATATCAAATACAATGGGATTGTACTTCAACACATTGTTGCAGTAATTAATAATCTTGTAGAATTCGGACCAGTCACATAACTGGTTGTCGGGGTAGATGTTACCTTCTATGATGGAGTTGATATAGTTGGGTGTGTTTTTGTCGCGTGAAACCAGGTCCCCCCTGATCTCCCCGTAGAGAAAGAGTTTTTCATCCATCTTGTTAAAAAGCTGGTACGCTCCCATCAACGTAGCCTCCACGTCTTCCTTGGTTTTCCAGTATTCGTCCTGTACCAGTCCATTGGGAGGGACAAGTTCGAGCCACTGGTCGCATGAAAGAACCGTGAGGAGAATCAGGAAGAATATGTATTTTAATAGTTTCAATGTTATTCCTTTATATTAAAAACCAATTGCTATGCTAAAGGTATATGCCTGGGGGACGGGTGTTCTTGCTTTATCTGTTCCAAACCAGAACGGGTCACTTGAATCCTGCGGGATCTCAGGGTCCTGTCCGGAGTAATTAGTGAATGTGAGAATCTTGCGCATGCTCACGGCCACATCCATATTATCAATATGCAGCTTCTTGCAGAACATCTTATTCACACTGTAACTGAAGGTAATATTATTTAACCTGATAAAATCACCACTCTCCACATACCTGTCGGAACCCAGGTTATTGGCAGGATGATCCAGGTAGGCCCTTGGAAGCATACCTGCTTCGTCCTGGCCTTCTACCCTCCAGCGGTGCAGTACTGCCTTGCTCTGGTTGTGCTTATCCAGCATGCCCTCCGTTTTCAGTGCAATCTCGTTGACGATCTGAAATCCTGTTCTGTACAGGAACTGGAAGGAAACCCGCACATCCTTCCAGATGACAACACCACCCAGACCACCGTATGAATCAGGATTTGAATCCCCCAGGTAAACCACATCATTCAGGTCGATCACACCATCCTTGTTCACATCCAGATACCTGGCATCGCCTCCCTCGAACGAATAGGTGCCCTGGTATGTTAGCGGTACCGGTTGTCCATTTGGATCCAGGAGCACATTCCCGTTTGGGTCTGTGGCTATTACCTGTTCAGTAGAGGGCCAGACACCCAGGTAGCGGAAGCCGTAGAATGAACCGATGGGTTCCCCCACATTGGCCCTGCGGGGGAACTGCCCGTTGCCGATGGTGGTAGCGACCTCGTTGTTGAAATTGTTGGGAAACTCGAGGAAGGTGTTTACATTCTGTGAGATATTGAAATTCAGGTTGACCCGTAAATTGCCTTTTTTGACGGCATTAGCCCTTACAAACAGTTCCCAGCCCTGGTTTTCCAGTTCCCCGCCATTAAACCACTTCAGGGTAGGAAAACCTGAAGATTTGGGTATCTCGTATTTTTGCCACAGCAAATCTTCAGTTACCTTTCTGTAAATCTCTGCAGTAAGAAATAATTTGTTCTGAAACAATCCGAGATCAAGACCAAGATTCCAGGATGAAACTGTCTGCCATTTCAGGTTTGATAATTGTACCTGGGTGGGCACGATAATGGGATTGTCAATATAATGACTTGGATTTATAGTATTGAAGATGGCATGCCGGTCATAAGGACTTCCCGGTTCACGCCCGGTTTGACCATAACTGATCCTAAGCTTCCCGTCCGATAAAAAGGAGACCTCCTGAAGCACAGGTTCGCCCGAAAACCTCCATCCCAGCGACATGCTTGGAAAATACCCCCACCTACGGTTGGAGCCGAACTTGGAGCTGCCGTCGGCACGGAGGTTAAAAGAACCGATATACCTGTCCAGATATTTGTAATTGAGGCTTCCCAGGGCTCCAATGGCCCTGAATTCGCTGGACCCGGATCTGATGTTGGAGATGATGGCATTTGAGGCAGGATCGGAGATGTCAAAACTGGGACTCCTGCTGTTTTTCAAGGCAGTGAAATGCTGCCTCCGCTGGTCAGTTTCCCACATGAGCATAACCGACAGGGTATGCTTTTCATTGATCCTGGGAACGATAAAAAACTGGCTCCTGGTGGTTATCTTCGTATCCATAGAGTTATATTCATTTGCCTCATTTTTCAAATTATCCAGCCAGTCTGCCCCAATGGCGTTGTATGGAAGGAAACTGTTCCTTTTCTCGTTAAGGTATTGAAATGAGATGGTCTCCCTGAATCTCAGCCAGGGAAAAACATTATAGGTGACAATGAAGCTATTCTGGACCATATTCTGAAGGGCATCGTTGCTGCTCAGGCTGGTGATCGCCACCGGGTTAAAATAGGTGGACCCCTCTCCCTGGTAGCTGTTGATGGGGGTAAAGAAATCGCCCGTCAGGTTCCCGAATTCATCATATTCAAAAATGCTCATATTGGGAGATTTCACATAGGCCATCTCCCTGACATCAACCTTTGAAGTGCCGTTCCCCAGATCAGCCCTGAGCGTATAGTTGTTCTCTTTCAGGCTGTTGGTATAACTGAAATTCACAGAAAACTTTAATTTATCTGAAATGTCATAATCAAGATTGATCCGCGTAGCGATACGCTGAAGTGAGGTGTTGAGCGTGGTTCCATTGTTTTTCTGGTAGTTCAGGGAAGTGAAGTACCGCGTTTTGCCACCACCACCTGAGATCTTAAAATACTGATCGTTGATAAATCCAGGCTGCGTGATGGCGCCCAGCCAGTCCGTATTCCTGTTGTAGTTATAGAAATACTCATAATCCGGGTCATAGGCAATTTCGTCAGGAATCTTGTAGGCCCCCAGCGCATTGTGGTGCTCTTCAAGCTGCAGCATAATATATTCATCCCCGTTGAGCATGGGGATGGCTGGTGGCTGAATGTTCAATGTGTACTTTCCCTGGTAATCGAATTTCGTTCTTCCTCTTTTACCACGGAATGTTTCAATGAGCAAAACCCCGTCCGCACCCTTTGATCCCCATAAGGCCGAGGAGGCAGCATCTTTCAGGACTTCAATGGATTTGATATCCTGCGGAGCAATGTTGACCAAATCCCCGATGTCTTCCTGGTCGGCCGCTCCGAAGTTGAAACTGTCGTCGATTCGGATATCCATGGATATACCATCAACGACGATCAGGGGTTTTGCATTACCCAGTGAGCCCAGTCCGCGAATTACGATCTGTGAACCACCTCCAGGATCACCCGATGAAGACAGGATATCCACACCGGAGATCTGTCCCTGAAGTGCTTCTGCCGCAGAAGTCACTCCAATATGTCTTGAATCAATCATGTCCACTTTGACACGTGAGCTGGTAAAATCCCTTTCAGCCACATTGGTAAGCGGGTCAGCACTGGTTTGGGCAATGATCATCACCTCATCAATTCCAATGGATTCTGCCGAGAGCTTGATCTCAAGCAGGGATCTGCCACTCAGCTGGATCTCATCCATGGCATATCCGATACAGCTTACCACCATCAATGCATTGGGATCACTTACAGAGATCTGGAAGAATCCGTTCACATCGGTTACGGTCCCCGATATGATGCGCCGGTCTGCATCATACTCCACCACGGTAGCCCCGATGACCGGTTCACCGTTAGCCTTGTCCATAACGGATCCCCTGATAATGGATCTGGGCTGTCCGAAAAGGGGTGATGATCCGAGCAGAAACAGTGCCAGCAAGAGGATCCTGGTAATGCATCTTTTGGCGTATGAACTATATGCGTAGCGTTTTTCAGGATTCATCTTTTCCTCATTATTTGCGAATCACAAAATCAATGTCATGTAAGATGGCTGTGGTTATGTTATCGAACACGGATGTGGATCCATCATCCGTATCAGTGGTCACCATGATATTGGTTGTTCCTTCTTTTTCATTGATGGTACCCAGAAGGATACCTTCCTGGTTAAAAATATCCAGATAATCCGGACCGGTCCCGATCTGAATATGGGTAAACTTCGTAAAGAGGGAAGTGGATGATTCATCGATCCGCATGGTCTGGTATTCTCCGGAGGACTTTTTCCCGTCTGTAAAGATCATCTCCCCTTTCACAAAATGATACTTCAGGAACAGTTCGAGATCATCGACCGAAAGTGTATCGGCACCGGATTCTGTCAGGACCGAATCTGTGGGGGCAAAAATGGTATAGTTCTCGCCCTCTGAAATGAAATTGAACGCATAGGTCTTCCCATTGTACATACCTGCTTTTTCCATCAGTTCGACGAACTTGATGCGGGATGTAAGCGCTGTAAACATATTATAGTTGGGAGGATAGAACCACCCTTCCACCTCGTAGGTGACACCGTTATCGGCGGGTTCTTCAAATTCTCTTGGTGTTAGAATGATAATGGAGTCCCCGTTATATCCGAATTTGGATTCCGCGCCTCCTCTTACGATCTGGTTCAGGTTATCAAAAACAATAAAATTACCTGCAAGGTTTTCAATGAATTCCTTGTTGGCACTTCCGTTGGGGACTGAAATACCGATCTGGTTCATGAGTCTCCTGGAAAGAAGTTTGGAACTCATTTTTGTCATTTTCTCATTGGACCTGTCATAAGCCCTTAACTCATACCTGTTGGCATCCCTGTCTTTCCATTGCATTATCAGTGAAGAGTCTTCATACATGGTGTTGTCAGAAAGGATATAGAAGGAGTAATCGGCTGATTCTTTCTTAATGGCCGGAAGTACTTTTGCGAATTCGATGGCGTATAGGAGGGTTGAATATCCCGGTCGCAGATAGACAGGTCCTGCAACACTGGTGAAGGCCCTGGGGACAACCACCTCATTGAGTCCAAGAAAGGTAGCATTGCTCCCGAAGTATTTTTGAACAACCGCATCTTCATTCAGGGTCACAAGATCACCTTCCCCGGTATAAAAGCCCTGCTGCATATCAGTCCTGTAAACCGGGTTGGCCGTCATGTGGTTATTGATAATGATCCGCTTCACTTCTATGGGTATAGATTCATAGCTTCCCCAGTGGGGATAACCGCTACCCGTAGTAAGGATATCATTGATGAAATGGGTATAGGCTTCATCGGTGGGTGCGAGAAATCCGTTGTGGTACCTCAGGGTATACTCTTCAACACTGGTGTTCGGGCCGGTCAGTTCTTCATGCACGTTGAAGGGAAGATCCGGGTAATTGAGGATATAGAGTGTGTCAAAATCCAGTCCCGCTTTTGCAGCCGGCTGGTTTCGGGTCTTATCAAGGTCTGATTTAAAGTCCGGGTAAAGCCGAAGCAGATCAATGATATACTGGTATGATCCTGCCGATGTCTTTGAATGCAGGACCTGCTCCACATTCATCAGTGGCTCAACCACCTGGTCCACTTCGAAAATAAACCCGTTTTCGGCAAATATTTCACTACCCAGGACTTTGGCGTTTACATAGTGGATGGTGCTGTTATCAAAGGGCCGGTCAAAATAGAAATCATAATCGTCTTCCGAAAGCCCGAATACGCTGAAAAATTCGGGGAAAAAGATGGGTACATATTTTCTTGAACGGGAATATACGATCCTGTAATCATTGGTTTGGGTAGAATCGACGATTTCATAGTTACCATCGCTGTAATCAACCCAGTATTTGGTATCCGGATCACGGTAGAGGGATTGTCTTTTATATCCCCTGGGCTTATCATTGTTAGGGTCGTTCTTATCGATCCATCCGCCCACGTCCAGCAGCTGGATCTGGTTCAGGGTCCATGCATCCTGGATAATATGGATCCTTACGAGTTTCATAAGATCCTCATGTGGGATGTTTTCGGGACTCCCTCCATATTCCGGATGAGCAGAAAAGTACTGGTTGAATGCCACATCGTTGGGAGCAAATATAGTATAGCTTCCTGTGCGGTCGATAATGGTATCGTAACCGCTCAGTTCAAGGCATCTCTTAAATATGGAAAGGTTCTCCTCTGCAGAGATCTGGGTATACAGTTTGCCGGCAAGCCAGTCAGGATGCTGGTACTTGTCCTGGTCGTAAATGTCCTTACACCCTGTCAGTATAAAGATTGTCACCCATATGGTTACTATACTTATGCTATGTCTGTTGATGTGGGACACAATTTACAATGATTCATTTTTATTTCATACCAGATGTTGAATCAGGGTTCGCAGTTGATCAGTTTCCGTTCTCTCCCTTGTTTATTCCCCATGCAGCAAATATATGAAAATTGGATTGGACCGAAATTTTTCGGAATAGCAGGAATCATACAATTGATGCAATGGATAATACATGACCCTGATATGGCCGGAATGATGCGCTTGATTGAAGCGGGGAAGTTGCCATGTACGGATTCTTATACCTTATGAAAGATATGTGGCACTTTATGCTCTTTACCCAATTGGAACCGGGACGGATAATACTTTAATATTGTAACATGGAAACAAACAGAATCATAAGGATTATTTCAACATGTTTATTGTTGATCAGCTGCTTAAGGTTATCGGCCGGTGACCGCCCCAACATTATCCTGATACTGCTGGACGATGTTTCTCCTGATATGTTCAGCTGCTATTCGCCATATACTCCCAAGGGCCCGGAGCATTCGGGGCATACCCCCAACCTTGACAAACTGGCATCAGAAGGAGTGATGTTCAAGACCTGCTATGCGGCTGCCATGTGTGCACCCACCAGGGTTGAGCTGGTCACCGGGAGGTATGCAAATGCCACAGGAGTATACCAGAATGGCATGTGGGTCAATGAGCGGAGTGCCTGGTTCCTGGAGGATTTCCCCACACTGGGTCGTTTGCTCAAGGATGCCGGATATGCAACGGCCATTGCCGGGAAATGGCATGAAGGTGCAATTCGTCCCTATGAGGAACAGGGTGGATTTGATGAGTATTGCATATGGTCGGGAATCAACCTGATGGAGCTGTGCGATAATTATACAAGATGGAACGGGGGTATGGAAAATGAAACCACCACCTCCAGGTACTGGAA
>SDBV01002307.1_pt1 | contig 28503 bp, 18 predicted proteins | sample 2277081 | NCBI WGS metagenome assembly SDBV01 (sample SAMN10402039, study PRJNA504765) | marine sediment metagenome | isolation source: marine sediment core GS10_PC15, 223 cmbsf | place: Arctic Ocean: Southern Knipovich Ridge | collected 2010
TTGTCTTGTTCACCTAAATGGTGATGTGTAAATTATTTTGTTTATCACACTTAAAATACACATTAACAATATATTAAGCAAGATATCTTTTCATTTTATATTAACAAATCGCTCAATCTAGGTTATAATAATGTGCTGATGGCAAAATTGAAAAAAACCCAGTCGGATGAGTCGCAGCGTTTACCTGTTCCGGCAACATACATCATTGACCGGGAGGGTATTGTGGTTTGGAAGCATTTCAATCCGGATTACAAGAAGCGATCCACTGTGTATGAGATCATGCAAGTACTTACTGAAATTAAATAACTTAAAATGAACAAGGAAAACTATCAACCCATCGAAAACTATGGCATGATTGGTAATATGCGTTCAGCGGCCCTGGTTGGGACAGATTCTTCCATCGACTGGTTTTGCTTTCCACATTTTGATTCGCCCAGCATCTTTGCTAAAATTCTGGACAGAAACATAGGTGGATATTTTTCGATCCAACCGGTGACGGATTATAAAACGAAGCAGTTTTACTGGCCGGATACCAATGTGTTGATTACACGTTTCCTGACTTCGGACGGAATAGTCGAAGTGTCTGATTTTATGCCAGTTGGCTCACAACTTACCGGTGAGAAGGACTACCGCATCATAAGAAAAGTAAAAGGAGTTCTTGGACGTGTAAAAATGAAGATGGAATGTTTCCCTGCTTTTAATTATGGGAGGGACAGTCATGAAGTGAATATTTCCGAACATGGTGCGGCATTTATTTCTAAGGACCTGACCATGGGACTCTCCAGTTCTCTCCCTTTGAATAAAGAGGGTGCCATGGCCAGTGTTGAGTTTTCCTTGGAGCAGGATGGTTCTGCCGTATTTGTGTTTCACAAAATATCCGGGGGTGAAATATGTCATGTCAAATCAGATGTATACGAAATCGAGGAATCTTTACATGATACCATTCTGTTCTGGCGAAACTGGATATCAAGGTCAAAGTACAAGGGTCGCTGGCGTGAAATGGTTCATCGTTCTGCACTGATATTGAAATTACTGACCTTCGAACCCACCGGTGCCATCGTAGCGGCGATCACCTGCAGCCTTCCCGAGGAAATCGGTGGTGAGCGCAACTGGGATTTACCGAAGAAGCCTCCGCATTTATGGCCTGGGTTGGAGACCGCATCAGTGAATGCAGTACCAAAGAACCTCTCCAGATCATGTATGGTATTGATGGAAGACACGAATTGAAAGAAGAAGCGCTTGATCACCTTGAGGGGTATATGAAATCTGCTCCGGTGCGTATTGGCAATGGAGCATACAATCAACTTCAGCTGGACATATATGGAGAGCTGATGGATTCGATCTACCTGTTCAATAAATACGGACTCCCCATTGGATACAGTGGATGGAAGAAAATTGTCAGGATAGTTGATTGGGTCGTAGAGAACTGGAGATTGAAAGATGAGGGGATCTGGGAAGTGCGAAGCGGTAAGCAGCATTTCGTTTACTCCAAGTTGATGTGCTGGGTGGCACTGGACCGGGCCATCAGATTATCTTTGAAACGTTCTTTTCCGGGTGACCTGGCAAAGTGGATCAAGGCAAGGGATGAGATCTATATGGATATTATGGAAAATGGGTGGAGTGAAGAAAAACAGGCATTTATTCAGTATTATGGAAGCACAAGCCTGGATGCCTCAAACCTTATGATGCCACTTGTATTTTTTATAGCTCCCAGCGATCCAATGATGATCAAAACCCTGGATGCCACATTGCGGTCACCTGATAAGGGAGGACTTGTTTCCAATAGCCTGGTATACAGGTATAACAGTGCTGAATCTCCGGATGGATTAAGGGGGCATGAAGGGACGTTCAATATCTGTACGTTCTGGTTGGTGGAAGCTTTGACGCGGGCCGGGAAGTCTGATCCGGAAAAGCTTGAACAGGCAAGACTGATGTTTGAACAGATGCTGGGTTATTCAAATCACCTGGGGATCTATTCTGAACAAATTGGGATCCACGGGGAATCACTGGGGAATACCCCTCAGGCTTTTACTCACCTGGCCCTGATCAGTTCTGCATTTAACCTGGACAGAACACTTGGATGATAGGCAAGCACTTTTCTTATCAAATCAAAATAGAGAGTCACATATAGCATCAGTGACGAAATCCAGATGATGATCACATTGAACCACCGTGTATCAATTTTAAGTCCGCCTATTATCTTTACCGGAGCGTATAAATGTGCCCTCCCCAGGTTTGAGGTGGGTTCCATGAATACAGGCTCATATTTTCTGATCAACAGGTGATCCTTTTCAATGATCTTAACCAGCTCATGCCGGTTTAATAATATATCCGACAGTTTGCTGTTATCATTTTCATTCCTGAACGAAGTAAAGGATTTTATTCCGCCTGTTTGATCGATTAGCTGATCCTGCAGAAGCTTTCTTTCCAGACTTGCAACCTTAATTTTATTGTGAGCAATGTCTTTAAGTTTCTGCATGTACGCTTTTGTTTCCGCGGCATTTGATTCATTGAAAGACTCAATATTCAGAATATTACCGGGGATAAAAGGAATCTTCGGAAACGCAGTATTCAGACGTTCAATCTGATCCTGTAACATGGTCAGGTTCATAATGGTCTGTGCCCGATTTTCATTGGTATTTATATTTCGTACAGATTCATCCAGTTTGCCCTGTAGCGTTGGAATTAAAAAAGACTCGAGATACCTGGAATTACTAATTTCCTGATCGGTTGTAAAGAACACCCTCTCGTATTTATTGTTTTTATATTGCTCTACTGCCAGTGCTTCATAGGCCCAGCGAGAGGTCATCAGGTCGCCAATAACCGGAACGTACTCATAGTTTGTCAGGCTCTTATGCAATTTGTCGAATTTCACCATTACACCGCTGAATAAGATCTGGGGTATCAGGAGAAATGGTACGAGTATATAGATCGTAATTACAGAGTTGAGTCCGGAGGAAATATTTAATCCCAGCATGTTGGCAAAACAGGAGGTTGTGAACAGAATCATCCAGTAACTGAATATCATCCCTTTTATCTCAAATATGAAGTTGCCTATCAGAACAAATGATAAGGTTTGTATGGCCGATATCACAAACATGATCAGGATTTTTGAATTCAAATAGCTGAAACGGCTTAGATTTAGAAATGACTCTCGCTGCAGGATCTTCCTGTCTTTGATAATCTCCTGGGAACTGATGGTCAATCCCAGGAAAAGAAAAACGATAACGCTCATTAATAAATAAGCAGGCAGATTTTCGTTGTTTCGAAATACATATGCATCCGGAATGTCGCGTAATCCACTGAAATATTTGGTGAAATATCCCAGAATCATGGCCAGCAAGGGTGCTTCCAGAAGAGTGATCAGGATGTATTGCCGGTTAGTCAGTTTCGATAATACATCTCGCATGAAGAAGATCTTCAACTGCTTAACAAGTCCGGGAATATTAAAATAATTCTCAGGAAGATCTTCCTTTACCACCTGTTTTCCAGGTTTGTGATCAGCACTGTTGTTAAAATGGTTGAACCACTCTTTTGGACTGACTTTTCTGGTGCGTGATAATTTCCCGTGCTCATTCACAATCTTAGCCTCAATGATCTGCAATATCTGGTCAGGATCCACATTGCCACATTTGACACACTGATCTTCCTTGGCATTGGCGTGGTGGCTTTTTGTTTTGAAATAGACCACAGCTTCTGAAGGATTCCCGTAGTAGATCTGAAATCCTCCCTTATCCAGGAATATGATCTTGTCAAACATCTTATAGAGGTTGGAAGAGGGTTGATGAATGTTCACAATCACCAGTTTGCCTTTATAGACCTGTTCCTTAAGCAAATTCATCACCATTTCCGAATCTACCGAGGATAAACCGGAAGTTGGTTCATCAACGAACAATACAGAGGGTTCACGAATCAATTCCAGTCCGATATTGACCCTTTTGCGCTGGCCTCCGCTGATGACCTTGTTTAAAGGTTTACCGACCTTTAAATCCCTGATCTCATAAAGATCCAGGTCAATCAATACCTGCTTCACCATCTCTTTTAACTGTTTCTCCCCATAGCCATTCAAACAGAGCCTTGCGTTATAATAGAGATTCTGGTAAACCGTTAGATCTTCAATCAATAAATCGTCCTGCGGGATAAATCCTATAACACCATTCAGAATTTCCTTCTCCGTCTCATCATGGAGATCATAACCATTGATCAGTATTTTTCCTTGCTCAGGCATCAGGTTGCCATTCAATACATTGAGAAGGGTAGATTTGCCGACGCCACTTCCTCCCATAATACCAACCAATTTTCCCGATTCCTCACGAAGGTTGAACTCCTGAAGCCCATTTTCACTGTTCTTAAATTTGAATACCACATTCTGGGCAACAAAAGATAAATTGAAGGCGGCGGAGGATTTTGAAAAAGTTCCTGATACATCTGTATAATAGATGGGATCAATACTCTGGCCCCTGATAGAGGATCCGTGGTCAAAGGTATATGTCAATCCTGAATGAATATGCTGCCCGTTCAGAAACAGGTCATCTTTTCCATGATAGCGAAGAATGTAGGTATTAACACTTTTGATATTAAGAAAGGATATCGCCCCGATAAGGTTCCTGTCATATATATGCTCCACATCCTGAAGGCTGGATTGCTCTTCATTGTCGATCAACAGGACATTTTTCTTATGAGGAGTCTCCTTCAGGGAGAAGGCAACGAAACCCAGTATATTCTGATATTCCTCTTCAGAAATATTGAATGCTGCAGCCACGGTTTGAAGAAAGTCCAGTTCAGTTTCCCGGACCTCGATCCCGTATGCGATATACTCGATCAATTGAATGATTACATAGACCTTTTGTTTCTGCTCCAACTCCTCATTGATCTTCTCACAGATCCCAAGTATTCGGACAGCTGTAAGCGACGTTCGTTTTCGCTCCTTGATGCTGCCTTTGGTCGTGATATTCTGGTGGTACAGATGCAGATATTCTTCAAAGACCAGCATGTACCTTTCCACCAGTTCATGATTGAGCTGGCGAGAAAGAAATGACCTGATAATGTTTCTCTCTTTGTCAGAGATCTCCTGAATTTCATCAATATCAACGATCAATGCAAACAGTTGCATCAATGCTTTTAAAATGGGTTCGCTCATGCCTTAAAAGTACAAATTAAATTAGTTCTGTTTTTTTGATTATTTTGTAAGGCAGCTTTCATGTCCCGGGTTGTCAGAATCCTGTTGACCGGGTTTGAGATTACGGCTAATCCTATGATGAAGATAAAGACCATTATGAATTTTGAGGGTTCAATCTCTTTTGAATCGATTGAAATGCTGCTGAATAAACTCAGGTCAGCGCCGGAGTTTCAGGGCTTGCAAAAGCCAGCCAGAAAAAGGATTTACGGTGTTTTAGTTGAATCCATCGATAATATCTATAAGTACTCTGCCAGCATATCTACAGATGATCTGAGCGAAGTAAGGGACCCTGCGATTTCGGTAAAAAAGCTGGATGATGCATTCCTTATTACTGCTGGAAATATGGTGCCCAATGATGATATTGGTGAGCTCAAATTCAAGCTTGACCGGATCAATCAACTGGACAATGAGTCCTTGAAAACTTTGTATGAGGATGTTATAAATCAGGAATCCGGTTCAGATGACAAGGGGGCTGGTCTGGGGTTAATAACCATGGCTCTGAGAACTGATAAGAAAATTAATTACAGTTTTACAGCCCTGGAAGACGACTATTCATTCTTTGAAATTCAATTAACTATAAATGAATAATTCATGGAAAAATTAATCATTGAACACACGTTAAATTCACCGAGGGTTATTCTTGATCCTGAGAAGGGAAAATATGAGTTCTCTGGTGAATCGCGGCCAGAGAATGTGAGGAATTTTTATATGCCTGTTCTGGAATGGCTGGAAAAATTTGCAGCTGATTTTTCGGAAGAGGATCCATCAGGCCGAACCATACCCCGCGAATTTCAGTTCAATTTTGAGTATTTTAATTCCACCTCTGCAAAGTACATCCTGGATATATTTAAAATCCTGAGTAACGTACACTCGAAGGGAATGAGCATCCAGGTAAAATGGTTCTACGAATCAGATGATGAGGATATGCTGGAGGTAGGGACGGAGATGTCAAGGATGTCAAAGCTTCCTTTTGAATATGTAAAAATTGAGGTTTAGGAGCAATAAATTGCACACCGGCTCCTTAAATTTTTATACCAACAACCAATATATCATCGATCTGCTCCACATCACCCTGCCATGCTTCCAGCTTTTCTACCAGGACACTCTTTTGCACTTTCATCGGTTTATCCTGGATATCAAGAAGCAGCTCCTTAAAATACTTTGATCTGAATGTTTTCCTTGCCGGACCGCCGATCTGGTCAACATATCCATCGGAGAACATATATATGGAATCATTCTTTTTCAATTGTATTTCATTGTTGGTAAAAGGCTTCGTTTCCTGTTCATAAATGCCGATGGGCATCTTATCAGGATTGATATGCATAAGGGTATATCCGGAATTGCTTTTCTTATCTTTCCCGGCTGATGCTTCTTTCCTAATGATATATATCGGTCTGTTTGCTCCGGAATATTCCAGCATGTTCTTCCGGGTATCAATCACACACATCGCAATTTCAATTCCATCCTGTGTTTCTCCTTTACTGCCGGTTTGATGTAATGATTTGATCACCAGCTTCCTCAACTGTTCCAGGATCTGGTTTGCCTGGATGGATTCACTCCTGTTTACAATCTCATTCAGATATGATATACCAAGCATGCTTACAAAGGCTCCCGGAACACCATGTCCCGTACAGTCGGCCACTGCAATGATTAGTTTCTTGTCGAGTCGGGTGGCCCAGTAATAATCTCCGCTGACAATATCCCTGGGCTTAAATAATATGAAATGATCGGTCAGGGTTTCGGATAAATAATTTACCGGTGGAAGAATGGCTGCCTGTATCCTTTCTGCATAACGAATACTATCGAGTATCTGTTCATTTTGTCGTGAAATGGTATCTCTTTGCAGGGTTGCCATATCCAGTTGAGCCTCTATCTCCTCTTTTTGGGCTTCTATCTCCTCTTTCTGCATGACCACCTCATTGGTTCTCTCCTTTACCCTTTCTTCCAATTCCCTGTTCATTGTTGAAATGCTCTCCACATATTCGTGGATTTTCTTTGTCATTTCATTATACCCTTCGGCAAGCTCGCCAATTTCATCGTTGGTGCGCACAATGGTGTAGTTTTCCACCTCCCCTCCCCTGGTTTTCCTGATGTTTCTCAGGAGTTCTTTCAGAGGACCGGTGATATCCTGGTTGGTCCATTTAATGAACAGCAATAAATAGATGAATGAAACCATGATACCGTTCCCGATCCCCACAAGCATGATGATGGAATCTATGGCATTTACATAGTAGAGTTTATCGAAAATATTATTCTCCGGATCCAGAAGATTTACCCAGGGCCCGATGAGGATCCCTTTCTGATCGGGGGAGAATGAATCCAGGTCCAGGTCTTTGATAGCAGTAAGGCTCAAAATGAGATAAACAAGTACAATCACCAGCGGAAGGAATGTGGTCATACCGCTGGCAATAAGGAGCCGGTTCCTGATCTTTCCCCCTTTGTGGCGAAATACCTGTACGCGAAGTTCTGTTTCTGAATAGATATGATCGATATACTTGATATGTACCCGGTGTTTTTGCCAGTAGTAGACAAAAAGAAATTCCAGGAGTGTCGCCACCAGAGTAAGGTAGAAGAATTGAATGAAAAGGCCTTTTTCAATTTCTCCTTCAACCCAGTTCTGAAAAACAATGAAAATAAGTGAGTAGACAATGATCGCTACATTGGGTATGGTGAGTATCATGCTGTTAACAAGAGGGGTAGCCATCAGGTTTCTTTTACAGAATGCATGTAACCTTTCTGAGATCTTTCCTTTTTTCCGCTTCAGTTTGAAATATCGCTTAAAGGGTCTGTTGTATGCAAGGCCGGCTATATAACTCAGGAATAAAAGCAGGAACAGCAACAGGAAGTATTTTGAAAAGGGTCCCTTTTCCTCAAACATATCAACGTTGTCGTCCGGATCAGTACCGGAAATCTGAACTCCGGCCTTAAATTTACCATCGGCAATACTATCCGCATAATCTTCACCAAGTGCTATTGCCCTGGTAACAACACTGTCTAAATCTGCTTCTGTAAATGGCCGGCTGGTGTCTGTTGCCACACCCAATGAGTCGACCAGGCCCGGTATGCTGTCGCGTGAAATGTTTTTATGTGCTGCAAATTGCGGAATACTCTGGAACGCAATGAAGAACAGAAAGGGGATAACAAGAAAGAAATAGAGGAAGGTAGATGCCAGGTACAATCTTAAGCCGTAGTAGTTGGGAACATTTTTTTGCTCCATCAGTCCTTTGGTTTCCATGCAGAATTGAGAACGTTTATTAAACATTGTTGCCCGACCACTCTTCAGGCCACTCTGTAAGGCCTTTGTAGAAAAGAAGGTGTTCATAATGGGGTTTTACCTTATCTTCGATGGCAAGCATTTCATCGGCAGATAGTGGTTCAAACTCCCGGGCGATCCTGATATTCTCCTCCAGTTCCTGAATATTGTCAAGCCCAACAATGATCGTGCTTATGGGAAGTGACATGGTGTAACTCATGGCCTCTTTCATGGTGATAATGCCCCCGTGTGAGAATATCCTGTCGCGGGCAGGGATCTTCATTCCAATGATGCCCATGCTCTTATTCACTGCTGTTGGAAGCAGCTTTTCAATGTATGAATTGTGATGTTTATCCGCAGCATTCAGCGCCATCAATACAGCATCGAAAGGATAACGTTCTACCAGCTCTTTCATGGGATCCGGATCGGCATGACCCGAAATACCAAGGAAGCGGACGATCTTTTCATCCCTGGCCTTCTCCATTGCTTTCATCACTCCATCGTCACTGAAGATGTAATCAATGTCTTCATTCCCTCCTCCCTTGATGTTGTGGATCTGCCAGAGATCAATGGTATCTGTCTGCAGGTTCTTCAATGAGCTCTCCAGGTGCCTCATGGCACCGTCGTAACTCCGGTCATGGGTTTTGGTGGCCAGGAATACTTCACTTCGGCGGGTTTTCATCACCTCTCCCACATGTCTTTCACTGGTACCCCGTAAGTGGTCCCCATCGCTGCTGGTGCCATCCATCCCGTACCAGGCCGATGTATCGATATAATTAATGCCCAGGTCAATGCACCTGTTGATGATCTCGATGGCCTGGTCCTTCATTCCAACCTGTTCTACGGTGGCCTGGGCCCCAAGGCTGTAAATGCTAACCATTTCACCGGTATTGCCGAAAGGCCTCATGGGCAGTCCGGCTTTGCCAGCTGTTCCGCTGCAGGACTGCAGGCTGCCCAATACAGGCGCCAGTCCCATCATGGAAGTGCTGGCAATGAGTTTCCTGAGGAATTCCCTGCGGGTGTTGTCTGTGTATAGTTTCATGGGTTCATTTTTTTGCTTGCAGAGAAACTGCAAAAAATTATCAATTCATTCCTGGCACCAATATATGAAATTCTGAAAACTCAATAGACTTCCTCCAAATAACCAAGCACAAATACAGCCGGTGCATTCCAGTTCAGGCACTCCTCGTTGGAAGCATAGCTTGCCTGGACATCCTCAAAGGCTTTGGGGGGCAATTCCCATGACGCGGTCATCCACTGCAGCAGTGGTCCATGTGGTCCATCCTCTTTTCGATGCCCCGGTAACGAAAAAGCTCCCGACAGGCGTCTGAAATCCCAGGCTAATTTCCTGAACCACATCCATGGCCCTGACAACAGCCCTGGTCATGGGGAACCGGGCCAGCCATTCCAGTTTATCTTCTGAAGCTCCGCTTTCCAGGTATTTCCTCCATCCAAATGCGATCAGATCGTCCTCGTACCTGTCATCCTTCTGATCCCCTTTATAGTTGATGGGCTGATAGGGGATGTTGCTAACCGAGGAGATAACAGAACCTGTTGCTATGGCAGCTTCAATGAGCCAGTCTTCGCTTGATACGGGTACCGTATCGTTTGCCGAACCACCTCCGATGATCATCATGGATTCTGTTTCCCGGAGACGATCCGGAACAATGATATTCAGCCAGTGCCACCATTCTGTGTGATCCACTTCATGCTCTGTCAGCCATGTGTGGGTCTGGTTTTAGGAAGTTAGCAATAGCAATTTAGGAATAAATACCTTTTGCGGGGCACAATTATTATTCATAGTTTTATTGGACTTTAAATAAAATCTTTAAATCCCGATGTCTGCCGGTAACTCCTATGGTCTGAAAAAAACACTGGGTTATTTTTCCCTGACCAACATTGTGATTGCAAATATGATCGGAGCCGGGATCTTCACCATTTCCGGTCTGCTCCTGGGTCAGTTGAATAATCCGGTCCTCCTGCTGGCACTATGGGTTGTGGGCGGGGGGATCGCCCTCTGCGGGGCCTTGAGTTACAGTGAACTTGGGGCCAATTTTCCCAGGGCTGGCGGTGAATATGTGTTTCTTTCGAAGCTTTTCTCACCAATGACAGGGTTTTTAAGCGGCTGGGTTTCGTTCATTGTAGGGTTTTCAGCTCCCATCGCGGCTTCTTCTCTGGCACTCAGTGAATATTTAATTCGCACTGTGCCTGACGGTTCAGGTCTGGATCACATTGGTCTCATCAAGAAAGCGACTGCCACCGGAGTCATACTCATCTTTACACTCATCCACTATTTTGGATTAAGGTCAGGTTCGAAGGTGCAGAACGTGCTTACCATGCTCAAGATTGCACTGATCCTGGCCCTGGTGATCACGGGTTTTGCTTTTGGGGAGGGAAGTTTCGGGCATTTCCGGGTTCAGCTGACAGATGCTTTTGGAACGGCGAGCCTGAAAACCATAGGACTCTCTTTGATGTGGATCATGTTTGCGTACAGTGGCTGGAACGCATCTACCTACATAGGATCAGAAATTGTGAATCCGGTGAAAAACATTCCACGCTCCCTTATCACAGGAACGCTGTTTGTTACCCTCATTTATCTCTTATTGAATACCCTTTATGTCTATGCGGTTCCAGCCGGAGAAATGAAGGATGTTATCTCCATTGGCGGGCTGGCGGCCAACAACCTGTTCAACCGTTCCATGGATCGGTTATTCTCCCTCTTTATAGCTTTTATCCTTCTTTCATCCATCAGCTCGCTGATCATCATTGGTCCGAGGGTTTACTTTGCCATGGCCCAATCGGGTCATTTTTTTCAGCTGGCAAAAAAAATAAACAGGTCCGGTGTTCCGGGGATTTCCATTCTTCTTCAAAGTGGCCTGGCCATCCTTTACGTGGTATCGGGGACTTTTGACCAGATCATCACCCTGCTGAGTTTTTCTCTGGGGATTTTCCCTATCCTTGCCGTATTGGGTATATTTAAGCTCAGGATGAATAAACAATCTGTATTTAAGGTACCGGGGTATCCGGTCTTCCAGCTGGTTTTTATCATCCTCTCATTGTTGATCCTGGTACTTGCTTTCCTGGAACGGCCTGTGGAATCTTCCATCGCTATCCTGATGATCCTGGTGGGGATACCGGTCTACTACCTGCTGAAGCGAAACCATACCAGGGAGCAGTGAAGTTCTGCACACTTAAATCTTAAGACAGTTGTTATTTTCGATGATGTAGGAGGGTCACATCACCCATTTCCTGGAACACCTCTCCGTTGGTGAAGAAGCCCCAGCTTTTCCATACATACACAGCCTGGGAACAGAGCGTACCCTTGTTATAACCGTCCCAGCCTCTGTTGACATCATCGCTGTAGTAAAGTTTTTCGCCCCAGCGGTTGTAGATCACAAGGTGATATTCTACGACTCCCTCCCAATAGGGATGGAAAATATTGTTTTTCACAGATTCATTCAGTTTGTAATATCCTCCATTGGGGCCATCCAGATCCGGTTTAAAGGCATTGGGGAAAAGGATCAGTCCCTCACCCATAACAGTTACCAGGGCAGGTTTGATGAGCCTGTCTGTGCAGCCATGTTCTGTCCACACATCAAGCGAGATATCATAGTCTCCGAGGGCAGTATAGAGGTGACTGGGATTATCCTCGGTGGAAGTGTTCCCATCTCCAAAATCCCATAAATAGGAGGATCCGTATTTTGACAGGTTAAACAGCCGGATCTCGTCATCGGGCAGCATCACCAGTTCCGGAGCCACACTGAAATCAACCAGTGGCATTCTGTATACTTCCACCTGCCTGTAGGCATATTCGCGTCCCCCTTCTCCCGTTACAGTCAGTTTTACATTATAATATCCATATTCACTGAATGTATGAAGGGGCTCGAATTCTGCAGAACTGGTACCATCATCAAATTCCCAAAGGTAGGTATCTCCATACAACGAAGTATTTCTGAACTGGACCGTGAGAGGTTCACAATCGGGAACAACAGGATCAAACTCAGCCACGGGAACGGTGGGGAAGATCCGGATCGAATGAGATACCGAATCGGAGCAGTGATCTGATGAGACATACAGTTTAATTTCATAATCCCCCCAGGTAGAATAAGTATGTGTCTGGGGATTCTCCATGGAGGTTGTGAAGCCATCACCCATTTCCCACTGGTAGGCCCAGGTTCCCGGATTGGTTACATTGGTGAAACTGACGCTTGAAGATGGGTATGTTTGGTGCGTAGGTGAAGTAATAAACTCTGCGTCCGGTTGGGCATAAACATTGATGCTGTCAGTTATTGAATCCACGCAACCATACTCAGAAGTGCTGGTCAGGGTAATCCGGTACATGGTATCGGTCCCGGAAAAGTTAAAATAGATATTGATCGGGTCCGTAATGGACATGCTTGTTCCATCCCCGAAGTCCCAGAGGTAAGTATAACCCCGAACGGATTCGTTGATAAAATATGCTGTAACCGGGCTGCATTCTCCATCACTGGTGCTGAAGTCAGCAATGGTATGTGGGTATACATATATTTTTTGCCGGGCAGAATCCACGCAACCATAATCTGAAGTTGCCCTGAGTCTTATTTCATAAGTGACTATATCGTCTGTGAGATTTTCAAAAACATGATTGAACGGATCCCCGGAACCGGTGTTTATTATTGTGTCGTTCCCAATATTCCAGCTGTATTGGTCCGCGTTGATGCTGGTATTGATGAAAGAGACATCGAAAGGCGGACAATCAATGATCCTGTCTGTTTCAAACCTGGCTTTTGGTTTAGGGTGAATGGTGATATCAGCGGTAATTTCGCTGGTACAGTTGAACTGGGATGTGGCCATCAAATGAACCTGCCTTGTAACTGGTGCGTCGGTAAAGTTGGTAAATGTATGAACTGTAGCATCCGCATCACTGGAGGTTCCGTCTCCGAAATTCCATGAATAGGTATAGCTGCCGTTGCTTAAATTGGTAAAATCCACATCCAGTGGATGGCATCCTTCCTCAACACTAGTGGAGAAAACAGCTTCAATTGCAGGATATACCTCCACGGATTTTATGATCTGGCTCGAACATCCTGCAGCATTTTCAGCGGTTAAGGTTACCTGGAAAATACCATTGTTCATAAAACTTGTATTGTTAAAGGTGTGGTTAACAACATTCAGGTCCGTTGTAGTAGTATCCGATCCGTCACCAAAGTCCCAGAGATAGGTTGTACCCCCAACAGATGCATTATTGAACTGGACCGATGATGGTGTACAATTGATAAATTCCAGGAAGGTAAAATCGGCAAGGATATAAGGATGAACCACGATATCGATGAAAGTGGAATCCTGGCAGACATGATTGGAGGCTGTGGAGTAAAGCCATACCCGGTAAGTGGTATCCGTGGAGCCGATATTTGTAAAAGTTTGCGAGGGATCGATCAACTGTGATGTGGTACCGTTCCCAAAATCCCAGTGGTAATAAGCAGTTCCGTTTGAAAGGTTTGTGAAATCCACCTCGAGTGGATGACAACCCTGGATCTGGCTGGCAGTAAAATCTGCTGCAATATCCGGTTCAACCGTGATGGTCCTTATGATCTCATGGGTACAACCTGCGAAATTCTCAGCCACAAGGGTGATTTCATAATCCTGCTGGCTGGCATAGTCTGCATTGTAAAACCGGTGCACGATGGGATTGGTATTTAAGGTAACAGTGTCGGTCCCATCGCCAAAATCCCACCGGAAAAGGCTGCCATTGATGGACGAGTTTTCAAGGATCACCTCAAAAGGATTGCACCCGAGAGGGTCAGGAATGGTGAAATTCGCCTGCACATAGGGATGCACCGTTATATCGATGGACAGCGAATCTTTGCACACATTGTTGGGGGCCATCGAAACCAGGTTAACCGTGTAAATGGAATCCACCGTTCCCGTATTGGTAAAGATGTGACCAGGATCCTGCAGATTTGAAGTGGAGCCGTCACCGAAATTCCACACGTAGGTCAGTCCCCCGTTTGACAGGTTGGTAAAGTCAACACTCAGCGGATGGCATCCTTCTGTTGTTGAGGCAGAGAAACCGGTTTGGATGTCGGGATAGACACTGACCGTCTTTATGGCTTCACCGGTGCATCCTGAGGCATTTTCCACAAGAAGGCTCACTTCAAAATCCTGGACGTTAAGGAAATCATTATTAATAAAGGTATGTGTCTGGGGCCCGGGATCGGTTGTTAAAACCACTGTGCCGTCTCCAAAATCCCAGGTGTAATTCGTCCCTCCGATGGATAGATTTTCAAAAGTGACCTCAAATGGTCCGCAATCCAGGGCCGAGGGAAAAGTGAACTCTGCCGTTACCTGTGGGTGGACCAGGATGGGCCACGAAACCGATTTGACACATTCGCCATCTTCAGTAGAGGTGGTAAGGGTTACCAGGTATGAGGTGTCGGAGGTTCCGAAATTAACAAAAGTATGGACGGGGGACTGCTGGACAGAAGCGGCTCCATCCCCAAAGTCCCAGAGATAAGTTATTGCGTTTACAGAGAGATCTGTAAAGGTTACTGTGAGCGGATGGCAGCCTTCCAATCCGTCGGTGGTGAAGTTGGCAGTAATTTCAGGGTGCACCGTAATATTTCTGACCATGGTATCACTGCAACCCTCATCGTTGAAAACGATCAGTTGCAGGGAATAGACTACAGTTGAGTTGGTGGCGTTTAAATAGGTGTGGACAAAGCTGGATGAGCTTGTATTTGAGACCGGATTCCCATCCCCAAAGTCCCAGAAATACTGATCAGCACCAATGGATTCGTTGTTGATGGTGATCGTAAAAGGATGGCAACCGACCACATCTTCTGCGGTAAAGGCGGCTTCAATGTAGGGATGTATCACCACATCGAAGAGTGCAGTATCCCTGCAAAACTCATCCGAGGTAGCGACCAGTGATACCCTGAACACTGTATCATGGTCCAGCATATTTCTTTCATACCTGTGAACCGGGCCCACCTCTGTAGAACTCCCTCCGTCGCCGAAATCCCACAAATAAGTGGCTGCTCCGGTGGAATTATTCAGGAAGGCAATTTCGGCCGGGGAACAGGCTTCATCCGGAGCCACTGTAAATGCAGCATCAACTTCAGGGTATACGGTTACCTCCCTCTCAATTTCATGGAAACAGCCCTCTCCGTTTTCAACCCTGAGGCTGATGGTGTATGTGACCGGAACAGCTGTGCTATTGATGTAAGTTTTTAAAATCTGCGGTCCCGATGAAGTGGAGGTGGTCCCGTCGCCAAAATCCCATGCATATATATCTGCTCCGATGGATTGGTCGGTAATGATGATCTCATGTGGTGAACAGGCCGCCACCGTGTCGTAGGCAAAGCTGGCTTCAATGAAAGGCCTGACGTTGATGTTATGCAATGAGGTGTCGCGGCAAAGATGCGGGGATATGGCGATGAGCCGTGTTTCGAAATTCAGGCTGCCCGGGCCAAAAAGATTTCTGAACTCATGTACGGGGTTTTGCTCCACAGAGGATCCTCCATCTCCAAATTCCCACAACCAGGTATCGGTATTACCCCACGAGTTGTTCTGGAATTGTACCTGCAGTGGTTCACATCCGTCATCCCGGTCCACAGAAAATGCTGAATGGATTTCCGGGTATACCGTAATGGTTTTGGAAAGTATGTCAGCGCATCCGCTTTCATTTTTGACCAGCAGTGTGATTGTATGATCAATGGGAAGGGCTGTGGTGTTCGTATAAGTATGGCTGAATGAAAAAGGATTGGGAAAATTTGGAGGTGGCGGATAGGGGGTGTCCGGATCCAGGTCATACCGTAGCAATGGAGTGCCGTCTCCCAGGTCGTATTGCCAGGAGTATGTGCCCGACGACTGGTCATCAAATTGAATTTCCAATGGGGAACATCCCGAGGTCACGTTGGTTTCGAAATATGCAATGACCGGGGTTGAGATCAAAATGGTAAGAGCGAGGGTCCCTGTGCCGCACCCCCCCGTTACGTCCACCGTATATTTGTGGGATCCCGGAGGTAAATTTATGGCTGTGGGCAGGTTACTGGTAGCATCATCCAGGTAAGTGTCCGGTGTCCACTGGTAGGAGGTTCCGCCAAAAGCATAGAGCTGGACAGGGTCCCCGTAACAGGCCCTCACCACCGATGAATTCGTTCCGGCCACAGTGGCCCCGATGTTCAGTCCGCCAAAATCCGAGTAATACCCGTAATACAGTCTGCCCTGTGCAGCCCCGGGGAATCCGTTCAGAACGGCCAGGTGGAAGATCCCCCCGGTATTCTGAACCAGGTGCTGACCCGGGATGAGTGTGTTGGAATTGATGGAATTGGTAAACAGCACCACCCAGCCGCCACTGCCCGCCATTTCTGTAAATGCATTGGGATCAATGATCCCGTCATTTCTTACTCCATCGATCAGGAATTTATCTTCATTGCCTTTTTCAGTGATGATGAAAAAATAGAATTTATTATCTGCCCTGGCACGGGTAAACGCCAGCTGGGTATTTCCGGTACAACCAATGGCAGGGACGAGTGCTCCTCCACGGCTCTGGTTTTCAAGACCCATCTGAAACACATAGAATGGTTTTACCGGATCGGAGGGAAGTATCCGGGAAGTAATGCGGGCATATTTTGATCCTCCGGGAACCACCACCAGTCCCTGTTCACCCCTGTTCAGGGTGATATAGGGAGTGGGCCCTATGGGCAATCCATCTGAACGATAAACATAAATGCTGGTATTGTCTTCTGTGGCCAGGACATAGACATGGTTGGGATTACTGATCTCGGGCACGATGTAATTGTCACCGAGAACATCCACAGGAACAAGCTGGTCTCCCACCACATCCTGACCCTGTGATCCTGATGCGATGGCATCATCCTTGACTGTTACACTGATGGGCTCGGTTGATTCGATCCTGGTCCCGGCCAGCCGGTCTGCACCGAAGATGCTGTAATTCAGCGGAAAAAGGGAAAAGGTCTGTCCCCTGTTCAGGGTCACCACATGCGTACCGCCCGCCGAAACACCTGTTACCAGTGAGCCGTAGCTTGCCGCTTTTCCCGAGGGAAGGGTAATGGTAACCTGGGTGTTGTCCTGGGAGGCCACAATGTCGATGGCTGAGTAGGTCCTTGGTGATATATTCCTGTTGTTGTAAAAGGTCTGGAAAGGGGTGTAAAAAAGGGTCCCAAGGCCATTTGAGCCCTTCAATGTCCAGAGATCAGCGCCAAAATCATAATTCACCTCCCAGTAAACGGTGATCATATTGGTGGCGGTGATATGCAACCCGAAATTGTTGATCCCGTTCGGAGTAAGCGGTTTATTTTCAAGGCGGTTGTTGGCAGGAACGACTGCAATGTCTATCAGGTTTGAGAGGTCCACAGCTGCAGTGGAATTGCCCGCAATATCAATGACAATATCCTGGAAACCGGTTGGGTTCAGCGTAATATGATAGGGATTGGCAGGCATGCTGATGGTGACCGTAGCAGCGAGTTCCAGGGTTGCTATTCTGAGTGTCCCGGGTGTTCCGCCTGTATTGCCGCGGTGTGACAATTCAGGAACCACAAACCAGAAATCTGTATCTATCTGTGACATAGATTCCATGTGAAATCCCATCAGGAGTGTGATGAAGATTCCGGAAAGCACCTGTTTTCTTAAGAGTTTTGTACCTTTAATGAGCATCCTCTTTACATTAACAAACCTTATATGCAACTATACGTAAAAACCTGTAGTAGGGTTATTAGGTTGCACGGTAAAAAAAATAGTATGAAATTATTCAAAGTAGTATTGATTGTCCTGTTTTGCTATCCTGTTTTATCAATAGAATCCCAGGTTTATCTTGCAGAAGGATTTGAAACCGGGGCAAAGCCTGATGGCTGGACGGAAGAAACTGTATCCGGCAATGAACCATGGAGATACCGGAACGGCGGACACAGTCCCAACGACAATAACTGGCAGGTACCACCGGAACAGGAGGATATAACGAGGAATCCCCCGGCTGCCAATGAAGGAACTTTCAATGCCATCTTTTTTAAACAGGGCGACAACAACGAGCGCACCAAGCTGATAACCCCGGCGCTTAACCTGCTTGGCGGTACAAGTATTGAACTCAGCTTTTATCTGTGTCAAATCCCATGGACCTTTGAAGGAACCACAGGTTGGGATGTACTCCGGATTTACTATAAAGTATCACAGGACGATCCCTGGGTACTTTTACATGAATACCTTGATCCGGTTTATGAATGGGAACAGCAAATACTTGTTCTTCCCAATCCTTCCGAAGCCTATTATGTAGCTTTTGAGGGCCATACACGCTGGGGATATGGCACCTGTATAGATAATATCTCCATCGAAGAAACCGGATCACAATCCCTCTATATCGGGGAAATTGACTTCGAACAACCCCTGGCTGATTTTAGTCCGTCAGGTGCTCCGAATGTACCCCTGCTCCGGATTGATTTCAAAGTATTTGGGAATACAGACTCTGCCATGCTGGACCATATCCATTTTACCTCGCTGAACACCTCAGACAGCGATCTCCAGACCAATGGGGTAAAACTTTATAGTTCCACGACACAGACATTCAGTACTCAGAATCCCCTGGGGTCACCAACCGATTTTATTTCCGGAATTGCAAGCTTTACAGGTCTGAATTACAGCTTGCCGCCCGGGCAATCCTACCTCTGGCTTGCATACGATGTGGATATTAATGCCACCCACGGGAACATCCTGGATGTGATGGTAGCAGCCAACGGGATCATGGCAAACGACACCCTCTATCCAGCCCTTGATGAGTCTCCTGATGGTGAGAGAATGGTCTATGAAACACGGTATCTGGAGGATTTTGAAGGGGTCCACAACTGGACCCTGACCGGGGAATTTGAAGTCAATACACCCAATGGCATGGGTGGAACACCGGGGAACTCCAATCCATCCTCGGCATTTAGCGGCACGATGGCACTGGGAACAGACCTTTCCGGGATGGGATCGAATCCTTACCATTACGAACCCGGCCTGAATGAATCCACAAGCTACACGGCTACCTCCCCTCTGGTTGATGCATTGTATTACAAAAACCTCAACCTGTTCTTTCGGCGTTATCTGAATATTGAAGTCTGGGATGATGCTTCCATACAAATAAGTACAAACGACGGGACCACCTGGAATACCATCTGGGAAAGCAATTCATACTTCAGTGATTTCCAATGGATACAGGAACAGGTGCCTGTTTCAGATGATTATGCAAGGACGGACCAGCTGAAGATGCGCTACCAGCTGGGGCCAACCGACGGACTTAACAATTATTCGGGCTGGAATATCGACGACATTTATCTCACGGGCGAATTCATATCCAAAGATGTTGGTGTTTCAGAATGGATCTATCCACTGAGTGGAAGCGGTCATACAGCCAATGATTCTGTAACAGTCCGCATCATGAATTATGGCGGTGCGGAAATTACCGAGCCTGTTGCCGTGGCTTACTCTTTCGACGGAGGAAACACCTGGACAGTGGACCATATGACAGAGAGCATCCCGGTGGGAGGTTCCTTAATTTTTACCTTTCCATCCAGGGTGGACCTTTCTGAACCGGGGCTGAGACCCTCGGTCCTGGCAAAAACAGCAATACCGGGTGATCAGTATGCCGGCAATGATGTGATCACCACCCAGCTTTATATTGTACCTACATACGTACCACCTTATATGGAGGATTTTGAATCGGATGATGGTTACTGGCGTTCAATGGGGAATATTACCTGGGAGTATGGTACTCCCGCCGGCAGTGTGATCGATGGTGCTTCTTCCGGGACCGGCAGCTGGGCCACAGGATTAACCCGGCAATATGGAGATCTGATCACCCAGGAAAGCATGACCATTTTTGAAGATGACTTCGAAACCGATCGGGGATGGACATTCAACGCAGAATTTGAGAGGGAGATACCCAGCAATATGAACCTTCCCTATTTTGCATATTCGGGATACTACTGCCTGGGCACTGATCTGTCAGGACAGGGCAGCTTACCCTACAATTACGAAAACGGAATTACTTCCGGTACAGCCAACACGGCGACCTCCCCGGCTTTTGATGTTTCGAATTACAGCAACCTTGCTGTGAGTTTTGCCAGCTGGATCACCATTCAGAACGGAGACTCGATCAAACTTGAGCTTAGTCCGGATAATGGTTCTACCTGGTATACCCTCTGGAAGAACAGCGAGGGTGAGATCATGGAGACGGATTTTCAGTTCAGGGAATACCCTGTAGATGATTCACTGAACTACTCGAATTCACTCAGATTCAGGTTCTCATTGTTCCACTCTTCTGCCTCCGGACCGGTGGCTGAAGGTTGGAATATTGATGATTTCGTTTTGACCGGAGACCTTGTAGACAGCGATCCTGGCTACCTTTCAACCCCCGGTTATGATCTTACCGGCCTGGCGAATCCTGTTTTCGAAGCCCGGTTATGGGTGGATACCGAACAGGATGTGGATGGTACAGCCTTATTCTATTCTTTGGACGATGGTGTTACCTGGACAGCGGTTACAAACAGTTCCGGGTATGATAACTACTGGAACTGGTATACCGGAAAGGCCGTTGAGGCCCTGGGGATGGATGGATGGAGCGGACAGAGCGGAGGATGGATGACTGTACGGCACCTTCTTCCTTCCGGGGTGATAAACCAGGACAATGTCCAGTTCAGGTTTGAGTTCAAGGCAGATAAAGTGAACAACCAGTATGACGGCGTCGCCGTGGATGATATACGGATTATTGAAGCACCGCAGGATATTGATCTGATGGAAATACTTAATCCGGTGAGTGCCTGTGAACTTAGTGCGACCCAGAAATTTACCCTGCGGTTGAAGAATTCCGGCATTGCGGATTTACAACCCGGTGATTCCATACTGGCAGGTTATTATATAGACAGGTCCGGAGAGATCCAGACTGGAGAGGAAACCATCATTCTGGCGCAGACTATTCCGGTGGGCGCCACCTTGGATCTCACCCTGTCCACAGAATTTGACTACAGCAGGAGCGGTGATTACCAGACTGAGGTCTACATCATGGATGCAAATCCGCACTTTTATAAGGCCACATCCAACGATACGGTGACCCGGTTGATACATGTCAATAAGCCGGCAGTTGAGCTGGGTGAGGATATTTCAACGGTCCGGCCCGATACGGTGATCCTGAGGGCTTATTCGGGTGTTGCAGGTCAGACTTATCTGTGGCAGGATAGCTCGACCGATTCACTCTATCATGTGAGCACGGATGGGACCTATTACGTGAGGGTTGCAAACGGGATGGGATGTGTAGCCTCCGATACCGTTCAGGTGATGCAGCTGATTGTAGATGTTGGTGTGAGTGAACTCATTGCTCCTCTCTCCGCATGTGAGCTGGGAGATCAGTTGCCCATAGAGATCACCATCCGGAATTTTGGTTCGGACACGGTAGAAGTGAATGATACCATCTTTGTGTATGGTGAGATCAACCAATCATACTTTTTCTATGATACCATTTTGATCACCATACCATTTACCCCGGGGGAAACCATGGATTTCACTTATTCGGAGAGATTTGACTTCTCTGCGCCGGGGAGCTATCAGATGAAACTTTATACAAAGCTCCGGAACGATTTTATTGACCAGAATGATACACTGCATCACAACCTTGAGGTTTACGGTTATCCTGATATTGACCTGGGGCCGGATACAGTGGTACTGGAGTCTGAGTATATGCTCTCTGCACCTCCGGGGTATTTTGAATACCTGTGGCAGGATGGATCAACGGCGGAAACATTCACAGTCAATCAGCCCGGACAGGGACTCTATTACGTTACAGTGAGCGATGTCAATCAATGTACAAGCTCCGATTCAGCAACCGTGACCCTGAATGTGCTGGATGTGACACTTGATCAGATCCTTTCTCCTGCAATATCCTGTGAATTATCCGAATCCATTACGGTTTCGGCCAGGATCAGAAATACCGGGAACCAGGCCATCCCGGCAGGTCACACCATTGATATGGGTTATCTCATTGACGGAGGTTCTCTCGAACAGGATGCCTATTTGCTTGCGGAAGACCTCCTGCCGGGGGCTTCCTTTGACTTTGTTTTTTCCAAATTGGAAAGTGTGACCATAGGACAATGGTATGAATTCACAGTTTTTGTTGATTATATCAATGATTCGAAATCATGGAATGATACTGTGATCCAGTCTGTAGGTGTTTTTGAGACTCCGGCACTGGACCTGGGAGACGATCACCAGGTGATCACCGAACTTGAACATACGCTGGATGCCGGTCCCGGATTTGTTTCCTACTTGTGGCAGGACGAAAGTACCGGCCAGACCTATACGATCACAGAGCCTGGCATTGGTGTTTATGGGGTGACCGTGACGGACATCAATGGGTGTGAGGTCTATGATGAGGTGGAGATCATGATGGCTGTACCGGATATTGGTATTCTGGAGGTATCCCATCCCCGGACCACATGCAGTCTGGGTGATTCTGAAAGTATCCGGATTGCCATTCAAAATTTTGGAAACTGGGATATCCTGCCAACGGCCAATATCACTGTGTCCTATTCAATAAACGGAGCGACGGCTGTTTCCGAAAGTCTTGTGCTGGATGGCACATTTGAAAATGGCACTGTTATTTATCACACATTCGCCGGTTCGGAGGACTTTAGTGTACATGGACGTTATGAGATCATGGCTTTTACAGAGTATGCTTCTGACCTGATCCCGAGCAACAATATCGTACTGGTCAATGTGGATCACCATGGAAGCCCGGTTGTCGATATTGGGGATGGAGCGGATACGATCCTGGTGTATGAACCTGTCACCCTTTCTGCAACGCCCGGTTATCCATCCTACATATGGCAGGATGGCAGCACGGATCCTGATTATGATATTGCGGATCCCTCGGCCGGAATGTATACAGTGGTGGTTACCGCTGACAATGGTTGCGTTACGCATGACAGTGTGTATGTGTCCTATGATGTTCCGGATCTTGGTATCACCCGTATCGTTTCCCCGGTTTCTTCCTGTGGACTCGATGAGAATAATCCTGTATCCATTGAAATCGTAAACAACGGGTATTACAGGATTTCTACCCGGGATACCATCCTCATCACCTATTCGGTGAACAGTGGTTCCTCGGTCTTTGAAGAGATCATCCTGGATAGTGAATTACCACCGGGCCAGTCGAGGATATTGTCCTTTGCCTCCGGATATGATTTTTCAGGGCCTGGAAGCTACCGGGTTCAGGTCAGCCTGATCTGGTTACCTGATGAAAACCAATCCAATAACTTATTGATCGACGATATAGTTGTATGGGGTAGTCCTGATGTGGAGATAGGCGACGGACAGGATTCCATCAAAACCAGTCTGCCCGTTACACTGGATGCAGGAGCCGGATTTACCTCATACCTCTGGAAGGACAATTCTGTGGCCAGCACTGCTGAAGTAACTGCTTATGGATTGTTCTGGGTGACAGTGACTGATGAATATGGTTGCTCCGGTTATGATACCGTGTATGTGGGTTCATTGACGCATACGGATGACCTGTTATCCCTGCCGGGACAGATCAGGATCTTCCCTAACCCAGTGCAGGAAGTGCTGAATGTAGTCTTTGATATGGAGCTGGAAAAAGAGGTCATCCTGGAATTGTTCAATGCAGTGAATTCGCTGGTCTACAGGCAGGATCTGAAGAGAACTCAGATCCGGGAAGCCAGGATTGATGTTCATGGATTGGCTCCGGGATCATATTTCCTTAGAATCACCGCAGATGAAATCCCATATACTTACAAGGTGGTGGTGGAATAGAATACCTCCTGTACTTTGGAATCAATATTTGTGACCGAATTTGCGTGTGTAACTGAGGGCGGGAAAGGCTATCAGTTTTACCCCATCACGGCCGGAGGTATCCCAGTTGTAATATTCATCGGGAACCGCCCCGGGAACGCCCATTACATAGGTCAATCCAAATTGCCAGCTCACAAAATCCCTGTTTTTACTTATGATTCTGATTCCTAAAATTCCATACCATATCCCTAATCTCTGAATAAATTCTTCATTGCGGTACATCCAGTTACCGGTGGCTTCATCATACCAGTCATCATAGGCATATTGAACGGTATTCAAACCAAAGAAATAGTTTTCTGTGAGTAAATAGATATATGGAGAAACCCTTGCCATACCTGAAAAATTCAATACCAGAGATGAGGTCTTACTTGTGATATCGCTCTCATTGGTGGCCAGGTATCCCGCGCCAAAACTTACATTTCCCTGTGGGCCTCCTGTGCTGAAGTTGCCATATACTAAATTTCCGATGGCCCTGGTACCATAGGTGCCGAATATAAGCATGTCACCCAGGGCAAAGGCCGACTTTTTTCCAACCGGGATTGACAACTTTGGTGTAAGGTAGATCGGCAGTCCTATGAGTGATGTTCCCAATCCGATTGAGAAATTGTCTGACATGCCATACTGTATATCGTGTAGAAAAAATAGACAGTATTGTAATAGAGATCTCCTTTCTTCAGGTTATAGGCCGATGGGGCAAAGAAGTACCGTGTATTATGTTCATTTTCAATCATAACCTCTTCCCCGGGTTGCTCGGCATCGTGGTCACCAGCTGCTTCCTGTTTCGTTTGGAGAGGGGCCCGGAGATATTCCCCGGGATTTGTAATGATATCTGAAATTGAGTAGGACAACAGGAAGGATCTTTCCTGTGGGTTTGTTGACAGGATCCTGTTTCCCAGGTTCTTACTTCCCAATACCCGGTCGTTACAATCTTTAACAGTCAATATGACATTGTCCTTTTCAAAGCTGAATTCTGTGAAATAGTATTCACAGCGGGCCTTATAATCGACCACAGTGGTATACTCAATGTTTTCTTCGGCCAGTTTAGCTGTAATGAGCTCCTCAACTTCTTCCGGAAGAAGATTGGCTCTGTCATCTATGACAAGTTTTTCTTGCGAATAGGTTGTTAAACAAGCGAATACAATTATCTGGACAACTGCAGCGAATCTGTGCATCTTCAGAGCTTTGAATCTAAAGTATTAAATATAGTTCACATGCAAAGCAAATCACATACCTTATCGGGGTATTTTCTCGAAAATTGCGGAGAGATAATCCGCCTTCAGGATATACAAACCCGGTGTTAACCGGGAGATATCGATAAGATCGGTATTGCCCGTACTGAATATTTTTTTACCCAACATGTCGTAGATAACAACTTTATGGATATGGTGATTATCATATTTCAGATACAATATGTTTGTTGCCGGGTTGGGATAAATAATTAATTCATCTGATTGGGGGCTTTCCAATCCACATTGTTTACGGCAAATTTTGTGTTTTCGATCACCGGCGAAATGCCATGCATCTCATCGTCAGACAGAATATACTCCCTGCGTTGTTCAATAAATCCCTTCAGGGAATCCACTGAAATTTTGTAACGGAAAAACGGTGTCATTATTTTGGGATCTGACCTTACCTGCTCATCAATCAATGCTGCCAGTTTATCGACCAGGGCAACGGCAGGTTCCCTAAAACTATCATCAAGAATTTTTTTTGCATGTGCAATGTATCGCTGCCGGATCTCAGGGATCTGGAGCAAGCGATTCAGAAGCGGGTAGTTCACATCTGTTTCATTATAGAACAGATCCCAACTTACATTCCTGATACCCATTGCTGTATTTCCATCAAATTCAAGTGGATTTATCAATCCTGTTTCTTCATCCCAATAGAGGTAGTAGTCCATTTTACCTTTATGCACATAGCTGTCGTCGTCCGAAAAAAGTATTTCAGTGGCAAGAAACCAGAGGGTTTCATCGAGGTTGATATAGATTCTGATGGAATCATGCAGGTTCCCGATCGGAGTGTTGTTCAGTACTTCACATACCTTCACCAGATAATCCCAGGGATTGGCTTTTTCCGATGATTTCAGGGTGTAGTACTGCTGATATAGTGATGTGTCCTGTCCCAGGTAATTCAGGGCTGCGGTTCCATCTCCCCAGTTGGGATCGGTCTCTTCAGTACTCTTCAGGACTGGCGAAGGTACATCAGCTCTCCATCGTATTCCGTTGTTGTTCATGAACCACTCTTTCAGAAAGTCGCTGTTTAACTGCTGAATATTTGGATAGAGGCCCCAGTCTTCACCATTCAGATACAGGTGAATAAAGTTCCCCCGGACTGCGGGGATATGTTTCCTTGCCAGATGGCCATATACCACCTCTTTCATGAAAGATGGATCCAGCCAGGCAAGCAATACAGGATACTGTGATCGCTTTTTTACAACAGGTTACCATACCATATTATTTAGGGATGCAGTTACATGCAAGCATGGTTTTGACCTTTTTTTTCAATAAAGGTTTAAATATCGAAATAATAGTGATGTTTCCTTGTCCTCAATTTGAGGACCAATTGTTAAATAGTGTGTTAATCATCCATCTGCTTAGAATGATTCTAAATAAATATCATAATTTAGTTCCTATAATTAATTAAAAAACTTTATATCATGAAAACAGCAGTAAATTACCTAATGAGATTTGCACCCGCAATCCTGGCGTTATTCTGCGTTTCAACTATGGCTATCGCAGGAGGTAACACCACAGAAGTCTATCTTACAGGAACTACCAATACCGCTGCCGGTAGTTTCGTGGTTCAGGCAACCGATGATATCTATCAGTATCAGGGTGCCGGGTATGCGGTATACAATGTCTATTATGACAATCCGAAGAATAACATGAAGATTGCTGTACTTGACCAGGGTGACTGCAAATCATATATTGCTTTTACCAAGGACTTCTGGTTTGAATATAACTGCACCCGGGAAGGATTTGGTGTTCGGAAGGCCAGGTTTCGCAGTCCGGCTACAAGGGATATGTTTGACTCAGATGAGTTCCACGATCAAACGATTCTGCTGAAAAAGCGTAACATTGAAAATGACCAGGCTGTGAGCTTAATTGCTATTTATATGCCAAGATTGCAGGGATAAAATCATCGTTTACGGGGATCTCTGATCCTTATTGAAAATGCCACTCAGGAATGGGTGGTTTTTTTTTGCACACAGTCCTCCCTTTGAATTAGGGCCCTGTGTCCTTTGGTATAGTCCCAATTCGATATTCGCACTTTATGAAAGTAAGACTGAAAGAAATCTAACTTATCTTTGGACGAACATTGTCTAATATATGTCGCCAAAGATGAAATATCACAAAGCCTTATTTACCATATTTTTTGCAATAAGTTCATTGTTTCTCATTTCCTGCCTGAAGGAAGAGGAGGAGGGAAGGACCAGACAGGATGAAATCAATGAATTGGCAGAATACCTGGTAAGAAACGATATTAGTGCAATTCCAACCTGGACAGGGCTTTACTTTCTTGAAGATTCTGTTGGGACCGGAATCAGGCCGGAATATAACGATACTGTAGTCATTGAATTCTTTGCATCCTTGCTGGATGGCACCACACTTGGTTCCTCTGAGATCGATGGAGAAGCATTCACTTTTAATTTATGGGACTGGGGTATCATTCAGGGCTTAAATGAAGCCGCAAGTTATATGAATGAAGGGGGTAAGGCCCAGGCCATCATTCCTTCACCATTGGCTTTTGGGTCCAATTCCTTTGGAGCAATAAAACCCTATTCCACACTTGTGTATGATATTGAAATCATAGAAGTAAGACTGGGAAATCCTGTGGAACCATTTTCTACAGAAGATTCTATGCTCAACACAACAAGTTCAGGATTGCAGTATTATGTGGTGGAGCAGAGTGAGGGAGAGATGGTGCAAGCCGGAAATACTGTTATTGTTTACTACACAGGATACCTTCCGAATGGAGACATCTTTGATTCTTCAGCAAAGAGAGAAAGTCCGGCAGAATTTACAGTTGGTGTGGGTAACCTCATCCCGGGTTTTGATGAAGGCCTGATGCTGATGAAAGTGGGTGAGAAATTCAGGTTTATCATTCCACCTGATCTGGGCTATGGAGAACAGGGAAGCTTTCCGGTTATCCCACCTAACACTTCCCTTACTTTCGATGTTGAAATGCTGGAAATCAAGAATTGATTTCCAGCAGTGCCTGGAAATTATAACTTTAA
>SDBV01002308.1_pt1 | contig 28502 bp, 26 predicted proteins | sample 2277081 | NCBI WGS metagenome assembly SDBV01 (sample SAMN10402039, study PRJNA504765) | marine sediment metagenome | isolation source: marine sediment core GS10_PC15, 223 cmbsf | place: Arctic Ocean: Southern Knipovich Ridge | collected 2010
GTATGATGTGCCCGGACGCAAAGAGCGAATTCATGAGATGGCGGCCATAGTGGGGATGACATCTCGCCTTCATGATCGAGTGGGCACCCTTTCCCGGGGTATGCAGCAAAGGCTATCCATCGCTCGTTCTTTGCTGCATAAGCCATCCATAATGCTGCTGGATGAGCCGGAAACGGGATTGGACCAGCAATCCGTTTCTATGCTCTGGCAGGCATTGCAAACCGAAGGGGATGGGAAACGCACCATTATCCTCACCACCCATAATCTGGAGCGAGGATTTGAACTGGGCGAACGCCTGCTGATTTTAGTCCAGGGAAAGATTGTTTGCGAGAAGTTAAAACGAACCTTAGACCTGGCAGGTTTGAAAGAGGCTTACCAGCAAAGCACGGGGGCTAGAGCGTGAGATTCTGGTATAAGGTCATGACCATTACCTGGAAGGACACTCTCTCTGAGATGCGTACCAAGGAAATCATCTCTTCAGTGCTGGTCTTTGCCCTTCTGGTAATCGTAATCTTCAATTTCGCCTTTGGAGCAAGTCCGGAGACGATAACCCTGGTAGCTCCGGGTATCCTGTGGGTGACCTTTACCTTTGCCGGAGTGTTGAGCCTCAATCGCTCCTTTATCCCGGAAAAGGAGCAGGGTTGCCTTGAGGGATTAATGGTATGCCCCGTAAGCCGAGAGGCTATCTATGTGGGCAAGATGCTGGGAATCTTGCTTTTTATGCTGATTATCGAGGCCATAGCGCTGCCTATCTTTGCTTTCCTTTTCAATATGACGGTTTTTTCGCTCCAGCTGGTTACCATTGTAGTCCTAGCTACAATAGGTTTTGCCGCCGTGGGCACCCTGTTTTCCGCCCTGGCGGTTAATACCAAGGCACGGGAAATGGTACTACCCATCCTCTTCCTGCCTACCGTTATCCCGGTTATCATTTCTGCCGTCAAAGCTTCAGGGCTGGCCCTCTCCGGTCACTCCTGGGGTGACCTATCCTCCTGGCTTGGTATAATGGGAGCCTTTGATGTCATTTTTTTAGTGGTATCGTTTTTAATCTTTGCCTTCGTTATCGAAGAATAGGAAAGAGGGGGAATCATGAAAAAGAATATCCTGCTCGGGCTGAGTTTCGTACTGATGGTGATTGCTCTATATCTTGTCTTCCTCTATGTTCCCACCGAGAAGGAGATGGGGATTGTGCAGAGGATCTTCTACCTCATGGTCCCTCTGGGATGGCTGGCTTTGCTGGCTTTCCTTATTGTCTTTATTGGCAGCATCCTCTATCTGGTAAAGAGGGAAAGCAAGTGGGATATCCTGGCCCACTCCTCAGCTGAGATAGGCATTGTCTTTACCACCCTGGCTCTCATCACTGGCTCTATCTGGGCCAGGCCTATTTGGGGGGTATGGTGGACCTGGGAGCCCCGCTTGACGGCTACCCTTGTTCTCTGGCTGATCTACATCGCCTATCTTATGGTCCGCTCCTACGCCACGGAGGAGCAAAGAGGTGCCCGGTTTGCCGCAGTAGTGGGTATTGTAGGCTTCGTTGACATACCCATTATCGCTCTGGCAACTACCCTGTGGAGGGGGATTCATCCCGGACCGGTGATTTTTCAAGGCGGGCTAGCCCCGGCAATGCTTCTAACCCTCCAGGTCAGCATAGTTGCCTTCACTGTCTTATATGTTATTCTTTTAATGCAACGAGTTTCATTGAAGAATAGCGAAATGGAAGTGAAAAGGCTGAAAAATTTATATAATTAGATTCATATATAATATATCTAATTTAAGGAGACAAAAAGAATGGAGAATGCTGCCTATCTGTTTGTTGCTTATGCCATAGTCTGGGCGGTGGTTTTCGGCTATGTACTTCTCTTGCTCAATAGGCAGAGAGGTCTACGACGAGAAATCGACTCGCTAAAAGAGGCACTTAAGAAAAAAAGAGAGACTAACGAGAAAGCCGATTAAGAATTGGACATCTCAGCCAGAGAGACACGCAGAAAAAAAGGCGAAGAATAGAGAGATAGAATAATACATCAAGGTGCTAACCGCCACCGCCCACAGGATAACTGGGGAGTTAGCCAGTCCGGTTACTACATCACGGACAGAGGAGGTTGGCAATTGGCACAGGCATTCAATGATATGAGAGCCAAACTGAATGACTCCTATGGGGAACTCGAGCAAAGGGCGAGAGAACTCTCTTTTCTACTTTCTGTGTCTGAGATTTTAGATTCCCTCGTCGATTTATCTGACCTGGATTCAGCACTCGGCGGTGCTTTGAGCAAGACACTGGAGATATTGAAAACCGACACCGGCGGCATACTCCTGCTGGACGAAGAGAATCAAATACTATCTTACCGGGTTCATCAAGGCTTGTCCGAGAGGTATGTTCGGAAAATGCGCTGCCGCTTGGGCGAGGGCATAGCTGGTAGAGCGGCCCAAACAGGAAAGGCTATCCTGGTGGAAGACGCCTCAACAGACCCCCGTGCTGTCTATCATGATCTCATAGTTGCCGAAGGGCTTCGGCAATTTGCTAGCATTCCCCTACGTTCCAAAGATAAAGTCTGGGGCGTGATTAATATTGCCAGCCGTGAGCCTCGTAAATTCTCATCTCATGATGTGCAGCTTTTGCAGAGCATTGCGGGACACATTGCTATTGCTATTGAAAACGCTAAGTTGCACCAGGAGGCACAGCGCCAGGATGAGCTTCGTGGTGAGCTTTTACGTGAGATATTCTCTATCCAAGAAGAAGAACGCAGGAGAATTGCCCGTGAGCTGCATGATGAGACCAGTCAATCCCTGGCAAGCCTGGCCGCTTCCCTGGAGGCCACGACAAGCCTGCTGCCGGCTGGAGCCAATAAAGCCAGAGATGGATTGAGAAAAGCACAGGCTTTATCTATCCGCATTCTTGATGAAATACAGAAGTTAATCTACGAACTTCGCCCTACTTTGCTAGACGATTTAGGGCTGGTTGCGGCTACACGCTGGTTGACGTATAATAATTTGGAGCAAGCTGGAGTTATGGTAAATTTCAAGACTATAGGACAGGAAAGAAGATTGCCAGCCAGACTGGAGACAACTCTCTTCCGGGTTATCCAGGAAGCCATTTCCAACATTGTAAGGCATGCTCATGCTAAGAATGTCCAGGTAAGTCTGCACTTTAAAAAGAATACCATTGAAGTCCGTGTCAGAGATAACGGTAAAGGCTTTGATGTTAAAGAGGCTATAAGTTCCAAGGATAGGCCACGAGGGCTGGGATTACTGGGTATGAAGGAAAGGGTAGAACTGGTGGACGGCACCTTGAATATCCAGTCACGCCCTGCTGGCGGTGGTACCAAAATTAATATCAAAATTCCTGTGAATGGAGAGGTTTCCAATGGATAAGATAAAGATACTGGTGGTAGACGACCACGCTATAATGCGAGATGGCATTCGTGCCTTGCTTAGTCTCAATGATGACTTTGAGATAGTCGGAGAGGCGTCTGAAGGGAAGGAGGCCATTGAGGAAGCGCGCAAGCTCATGCCTGATGTGATAGTTATGGACATAGCTATGCCTGGCATGGATGGACTGGAAGCTACCCGCCGTATAAGGAAAAAGAACCCAACAGCGAAAATCCTGGTCTTAACTCAGTACGACAATAGAGAGTATATATTATCGGCTATCAAAGCAGGAGCTTCCGGTTATGTACCTAAGAGGGCACTGGGTTCAGAGATGGTATCAGCCATACGTGCTGTACACAAGGGTGACTCCTTCTTATACCCTTCCGTAGCTGCAGCACTAATTGATGAGTACCGGCAGCAGGCTGAAGGTGACCCCTTTGACCGCCTGACGGCGAGAGAGCGGGAAATACTTAAGCTGATTGCCGATGGTCATACTAGCCGGGAAATTGCCGGCATGCTCTTTATTAGTTTGAAGACAGTTCAAGGTCACCGCATGAAAATAATGGAAAAGCTAAATTTACACAATCGCACCGAACTCATCAAGTATGCCATGCGCAAGGGGTTAGTGAGTTTGGACTTATAGATTATTTGTTAAATGGGGAATGTATACTCTCTTCCAGAGATACTCGGTCATACCACTCTGGAGATAATGCATTATAACCTCTAACAAGTCGTGCTGGAGCAACCGATGAGATACAAGGGGTCAAAGATACAGGCAGATGTGGAGCCACTTGAGGTTGAACGTTTAACCAAGCTGAATGAATACGGCCCCGATGACCTCTTTATCTGTTGTGCCAGTTTCGAAGAAAGATGTATCTCAGGCACATCAAAGATGGGCGCCGATTTCCGGATAAGGTTTGGCGTAATCTTTGTAATGGATGAGCCACTCTACAAAAAGCAGGTTGATACTAATCTATTCCGGTTACAGAGTGAGCTGGGGAAAAGAACCGCCGAAGGTGTATTTGTCATTACCTGCCAGAAAGAGAATCCGGTGGAGGGGATTATCCAGCTAAAAAATGTCTGGAGACAGTGCAAGCCCAAGAATTCTGAAGAGCCTTTCATTACAATTGATATCAGTGGCTTTACCAAAATCTACCTGTTGGCGCTTCTGCATTATCTTGTAATCGATTTGAACTTAGGGATTCCTCGTATGCTTCACACAACGCAGAAATATTTGCCGACTAAACTTACTCAGGGGGTCAATCAAATTACCACAATACCCAACTTTTTTGGAAGCCCTTCGCTAGAGAAAGAGACGCTTCTTGTCCTGCTCTTGGGGTTTGAGCCTGAACGCTCCCTCGCGGTATGGAAACAGTTTAATCCCTCGAAGACAATTGCGCTAATAACCAGCCCGCCACGATATGGGAATCAAAATTATATAAAATATTCTCAAGAAAACAACTCATACCTGCTTTCACAACCCTCTGTAGAAGTAAGAAACGTGCCGGCTGATAATCCGTATGCTGTCAGGGGTGTACTTGAGGCTATTTATAAGGATACCAGGGGTTCATTCAACATGGTAATCGGCCCTTTTGGGACAAAACCACAGGTTGTAGGCGTATTTCTCTTTTGTTTGGAGCACCCTAAAGTGGAAGTCGTCTATTCTTTCCCCATCCAGTATACCAAGTCTTACCTGCAACGCAAGCCTGGCCCCACACTATTATTACCCCTGGCCCCCACTATGAATTCTTGAGCGTGAATAAAGTAACCTGGTAATAAAACGCCTGCTCTAATGCCGTCGGTGATTTGCATTATCCTCAGACATAAATCATAATATTTCAGAGGCATAACGCTTCAACAGCCGACGCAATGGCCCGAATATTTGGTTGGTAACCGATACTAATGACTGATATGAAAATAAACAAACTCCTTATTTGTCTCGTATTGCTGCTCATGTTCACGGTTGGCTGTGCTGCCCCGGCACCCACGCCGAAGGGCAACTTCATAGAAGGGGTCTCGGGGGGAGATGCCGAAACCCTGAACTGGATTCTGGCGGCTGACGCCTCTTCATTCTCCTATGCGGGACAAACCTTCGACAGTCTCGCCACCTACGATAATGATTGGAATGTAGTCCTGCGCCATTTAGCCAGGCCGGTGGAGGTCTCTGAGGACGGGCTTAGTTATACCATGACCATCAGGGACAACCTGAGTTGGAGCAATGGCACCAGTGTAACTGCTGAGGACTACGTCTACACCTTAAAAAACCTGATGTTCTCCGACTGGTTGAACTACCCCTACAAAACTGACTGGCAGGAGACGGTCAACGGAGAGACGATATTCGTTGAACCCGAGGTAGTCAATGAAACAACCTTCGTCATAAAAAGGCAAACAGTTAACCCGGAATTCGCGGATAATGCCATCTATGGCTTAACCCCTTATCCCAGGCACATCGCCATCAAATACGAGGGTGACGTAAAAGCCTTCATCCAGGCGGAGGAATTCAATAATTTGACCTATACCGGTAACCTCGGCCCATACAGGTTCAAGGAGTGGATTCGAAATGACAAATATGTGGTGGAGCGTAACCCGGACTTCTACCTGGGCCAGGATACCGGTGCCCCTTACTTTGAGCAGTATATAACCAAGCTCATCGGCACACCAGCTGCTCGTCATGCCGCCCTGGAGGCAGGGGATATTACCTATACTGGAATAGAACCGGAGCAGGTGGCCAAGTTCAAGCAGATGGAAGGAATTAAGGTATATACCGTGCCTACCAGAGGCTACGATTTGATAATCTATAACCTGCGAAAGAATGGTTGGGAAGGTTTCAACAATAAGACGGCGAGACAGGCGCTATCTATGTCCATATCCAAACAGGCGGTGATTGACTCCATACGCCTTGGCTTTGCCGACCCGGCCTTCAGCTTTATTCCCAAGCCGTCTCCCTGGTATACCGAGGAGGGAGTGCCAAAGTTTGGCCTTGGGCCCCTCTACGACAAGGAAAAGGCAAAGCAGATGCTGTATGAAACCGGCTACGGTATCAAGAAACCGGATGGAACAACAGCGGTTCAGGGCAAAGATGGCAAGCCTATCAAGCTTACCTTAGCCACCAGTACCGGCAGTAATATCGCTGAAAACATCGCCTTTCTGGTGAAGCAGGAACTGGGTGATATCGGCATAGAGGTAGACATCAAGCTGGTTCCCTGGCCTACCCTGCTGAGACAATATCTCATGAACAAGGTTCCCGGCACAGACCAGGAGGTCAGATACAACAATGGTCCTGACGCAGTGAGTGGAGATGCGTGGGATATGATAGTAATGGCGTTCAACACCCATCCCATCGCCCCCTCAGGTTCAAGGGTATTCTATACTACCGATGGGGGGCTAAACTTCTGGGGCTACTCTAACCCGAAGGTTGATGAGCTCTTCCAAAGGATTGCATCAAGGGAAGCGCTGGACAAGGAAACTCGCAAAAAGATGTATGCCGAGATAAGCCAGATAATAGCTGACGACCAACCAACGGTCTTTCTCACCTTCCCCAGAGGTAATCACGGCTTCCAGACTAATGTGGAGGGGATTGATGTTGGGATGAGGCTGGGTTGGAGCTACCATAAATGGTATTTTGCTGAACCATAGTCTTTTCCTGACGGAGCAAGCCTTTGAAACGGGGCGGATTACAGGGTTACATAATCAGACGGCTCATCTATGCTGTGCTTATCGCCTGGGGTGTGGTCACCATTACCTTTATCCTGCTGCGGTTGGGCCCCACCTCCCCGGCTGATAAGTATCTGGCCAACATGTCCGCCAGGACACAGGATCCCTCCCAGGTAATAGCGGCTGTTGAGGCCAGATACGGCCTCGATAAACCAATATATGAACAGTACCTGGAGTATGTGACCAATCTGGCTCGTGGCGACTGGGGATGGTCTTTCAGCACCTCCATGCCGGTAATGAAGCTCATTCAAAAGCACTGGGTTTACTCCTTTCAGCTCATCCTTCTCAGCATGCTGTTCTCCGCCAGCCTGGGTATCTTAATCGGGGTTTACTCTGCATTGAAACAGTATACCAAGACCGATTATCTGGCTACCCTCTTCTCCTTTATAGGCATATCCATCCCCAATTTCTGGTTGGGCATAATGCTAATCCTGGTGTTCTCGGTGCAACTGGGCTGGTTTAAGACCTACTACGATACCGCCCTGCCCATACTTTCCCTGGCTAATTTAAAGGCTCTCATCCTGCCGGTTCTCACCCTGGGCACGGGAGTGATGGCCGGCTACACCAGATATGCCCGCTCAGCCACCCTGGATAATCTAAGAAAGGACTTTGTCCGGACCGCCAGGGCCAAGGGCTTGCCAGAGAGGGTAGTCATCGGTAAGCACGTCTTTAGAAATGCCATCCTGCCCATCATTACTATCATAATGTTCGACCTGAGCGGCGTCGTCTTTGGCGGGGCATATCTCACCGAGATTATCTTCGGCATACCCGGGCTGGGAAGAATATCATTTAATGCCATCTTTGCCAGCGATTATCCGGTGGTGATAACGATAACCCTCATCGGGGCATTGATAGTACTCCTGACCAACCTGGCTACTGACATCGTATACACCCGGCTGGACCCCAGAATAAGGTATGACTGAGATGTGGAATGATTAAACGAATCGGCAACAAGGTCGGCGGATTGAAGAACCTCGCCTTTATGGGCACACTTCTGGTCCTGACTTCGATTCTGCTCCTGGACATTTATCTGGTTGACCAGATTCTTGAGCCTCTGGGGTACTTTTATCTATACTTTATCATTCTGGCTGTTTTCTACGGAGTATATCCACTATACGCCAACAGAAGGTTGACCAGATATTACTGGGAGAGAACCAAAAAGCACCGACTTTCCATCCTTGGACTAGCCTTTATAGCATTGTTAATTGCGGTAGCCATCATTGGCCCTCTTTTCGCCCAGGACCCCACCAGGGTGAACTTTCAGGAGAAGAACATTCCCCCTTTGGGTTTTACCGTTCAACAATCGATATATGACCTGAAAACAGAAGAGTTTGTAACCACAGAAATCCCGGGCACCTGGGGGCATCCCCTGGGAACCGATAACAAAGGTAGAGATATGCTGGGGATGCTCGTTTCCGGTACCAGGGTGTCTTTGCAGGTCGGTCTGCTGGCTACCCTCATAGCCATATTCATCGGAACCGTCATGGGTGTATCATCGGCCTATCTGGGAGGCTGGGCAGACAACGCCATGATGAGATTCACCGACATAATGATGACCTTCCCTTTCTTCCTGCTGCTGGTATTTATTATCTTTATCTTCGGGCCTTCTTTAGTTTTCATCATCCTGGCGATAGGCCTCACCGGCTGGACGGGAACTGCCCGGCTGGTCAGAAGCGAGACCCTGTCCCTCAGAACCAGAGAATTCGTCATGGCCTCTAAATCCCTGGGGGCTAGCGGTTCCCGGATCGTATTCCGCCACCTGATACCTAATGTTATAAGCTCCGTCATCGTCATTGCTACCCTATCCATACCGGGAGTTATCCTGGCTGAGGCGGCACTGAGTTTCATCGGGCTGGGAGACCCTACAGTTACCAGCTGGGGAGTGATTCTAAATGCCGGCCAGCAGAGTTTAGATACGGCGTGGTGGGTAGCGGTAGAGCCAGGATTTATGCTCTTTTTGACCGTTCTAGCCTTCAATTTCCTGGGAGACGGCATTAGAGACGCCTTTGACCCCAGAAGTCAGCTTTAGGAGTTGATTTGAACAATACGGTATTAGAGATTAAGAACCTGAAGACATACTTTTACACTCGCCACGGCGTGGTAAAGGCAGTCGATGGTATCGGCTTCAATCTCCGGAGAGGGGAGATTTTGTGCCTGGTGGGAGAGTCAGGGTGTGGCAAAACAGCCACGGCACTATCAATTTTACGCTTAATCGATAGCCCACCGGGTAGAATAATCGGTGGAGAAGTGCTCTATCACGGAGAAGACTTACTACGCTGTTCCGATGAGAAGCTGAGGCATATCCGCGGCAATAGGATAGCCATGATATTTCAAGACCCCCAATCTTCGCTGAATCCTGTGTTCACCGTTGGGGACCAGATATCTGAACAGGTAAAGCTGCATCTCAGGTTAAAACACAAGCAGGTTAAGGAGAAAACCGTACACTTAATGGAACAGGTAGGCATTCCCAGAGCTGCCGAGAGAATGAAGGACTACCCTCACCAATTCTCCGGTGGTATGAGGCAGAGGGTAATGATAGCTGCTGCCTTATCCTGTGACCCGGAGATTCTTATTGCCGATGAGCCTACTACTGCTCTCGACACCACCATAAAGGCCCAGATTCTGGATATTTTCCAGGACCTGAAGCAAAAAAGGAATATGTCCATTCTATTCATAACGCATGACCTGGGTACCGTAGCCAGTATCGCCGTCAGGATTATAGTAATGTATGGTGGGAGAATAGCTGAAGCCGGTACCACGCTCGATATATTCGACCAACCTCAGCATCCTTATACCCGGGGGTTGCTCAAGTGCTTACCTAACATCTCAACCCAGGAGGACAGTCTCACACCTATCCCGGGAACAATCCCCAGTCTGATTGACCCTCCAGGAGGCTGCATCTTCCACCCGCGCTGCGAGAAACGGATGCCCATCTGCAGCCGGGAAAACCCGCCGGAGGTTGTCACTTCCGGGGAACACCTGGTAGTTTGCCATCTGTATTCACCATCAGCCCCACCTCAAGACAAGACGGAGGTTATCTGAATATGCCCGATGATAGATTGGTAGAGGTGGAAAACCTGAAAAAGTATTATCCGGTCACTGCCGGTCTGCTCTCGAGGCATGTTGCTGACGTGAAGGCGGTGGATGGGGTTTCCTTTTATATCCTGGAGGGAGAAACCCTGGGTCTGGTGGGCGAATCCGGGTGTGGCAAATCAACCCTCGGCAGGGTTCTGTTAAGGCTGGAGGAACCAACAGCAGGAAAAGTCCTCTATAGAGGAAATGACATCATGACATGGAATAAAAGGCAACTGAAGGAGCTGCGCAAAGAGGTGCAGATGATATTTCAGGACCCCCAATCCTCCCTTGACCCCAGAATGACTATCGGAGATTCTATAGGCGAAGCCTTGCTCATCCACGGCGTGAAGAGCGAGCGAGAGAGACTGGAAAGAGTGGAAGAGCTACTAAAACAGGTTGGTTTAGAAGCAGGATACGCCATAAGGTATCCTCATGAGTTCAGTGGGGGACAAAAGCAGCGCGTGGGGATTGCCCGTGCCCTGGCGGTAAATCCCAAACTCATTGTGGCTGATGAACCGGTTAGCGCCCTGGACGTCTCAGTCCAGGCCCAGATTCTAAACCTCATCAAAGGTTTACAGCGCGAGTTCGGTCTAGCCTATTTGTTCATTGCCCATGACCTATCGGTCATAGGGCACGTCTCGGATAGGATTGTGGTAATGTATTTAGGGCAGGTGGTTGAATTGGCCGATAAAACGGAGCTGTTTGGTCATCCCCTCCACCCATATACTGAGGCGCTGCTATCGGCAATCCCTATCCCGGACCCGCACCAGAAACGAAAAAGGATTTTGCTGCAAGGTGAGGTCCCATCACCAATCGACCCCCCTCCGGGATGTCGCTTCCACACCAGATGTCCCAGAGTCATGAAACGCTGCCGCCAGGAAGAACCCAAACTGCAGCCGATTGAAGGAGCACATTCGGTATCCTGTCACCTGTATAGCTAGGCCAACATCAGGTCAGCATCTCACCCTTCCCGCCAGTATCAAACAATAGAGCATTTTATCTGATTTCCAACGATTACTCCTGGTTTAACACGAGGCAAGACAAGTTAACGGCCGGTGTGATGCTCTGTGACCGAATTGTATATCAGGAGAGATTGACCAAGCAGAACGTCATCATCTATACTGACAGGCGGTTGGAAGCCATGATTGACAACGGGCGGTAGTGAAAAAGGAGTGTAGCAAGAAGCGGAGAGTCCGCTATTTAAAGTTAAAATAGTCTTTTTAAAATCGAGCAGCTTTACTAAGAAGAAAGGGGTAGTCAGGAATATGAACTATCTGGTTGGAGTTGACATTGGGGGGACATTTACTGACCTGGTTTGTGTTGACGAAGAGGGAAATGTGCGAGCAATAAAGACACCCTCAACCCCAAAAAGCCCCGGCAACGCTGTGATAGATGCGCTGGGAAAAGTCGCTGCTTCCTTAGACATGAAATTGCTGGAGTTTTTGCCCAACGTGACCAGGATATGCCATGGCACTACTGTCACCACCAATGCCATTCTCACCGGCAACGGCGCCAGAGTAGGGCTTTTGACGACACAGGGGTTTACGGATATTTTAGAGATACGCATGGGAATGAGGGAGGATACCTATGATTATGCTGTGTCTCAACCCCCACCTTTAGTCCCAAGGTATCTCAGAAAAGATATAGAGGAACGTGTGAAATGGAATGGAGAAGAGGTTACCCCACTTAATAAAGAAGACGTTCGTGAAGCTGTAAGATATTTCAAGCAGCAAGGAGTAGAGGCCATAGCAATTTGCTACCTGTGGTCTTTCCAGAATTCGGAACACGAAAAGCAGACAGCTGAGATATGCCGTGAGGAGTTTCCTGAAGCATACCTGAGCGTTTCCTCGGAAATCTCCCCGGAAATACGCGACTACAGGAGAGTGAGCACAACCGTTATCAATGCTTATGTGGGGCCAGCCCTGTCAAGGTACGTTCTTAAATTAGAGCAGGAGCTAAAAGACAGCGGTTATACCGGAAAGTTCCTCATTACACAATCAAGTGCCGGGGTTATGTCACCCGGGGTTGCGGCCAAGGAGGCAATGAGGACCGTGCTTTCGGGACCAGCGTGTGCACCGGCGGCAGGTGTTTTTATTAGCAGCGCTTACGGATTAGATAACCTTATGACCATTGATATGGGGGGCACCAGTTTTGATGTTGCCCTGATTAAGGACGGCAAACCCTGGATGAGCCCTGAAACGAAGGTGGCCGGTTTCTATCTCCTCAGGCTGCCTCTGGTGGACGTCAACACTATTGGAACCGGCGGGGGGAGCATGGCATGGCTGGGTCCGGGGGGAGCCTTGCACGTCGGGCCACAGAGTGCCGGCGCTGAGCCAGGACCGGCGAGTTACCTGAAAGGTGGTGAAGAACCCACCAGTACTGATGCTGACCTGGTGCTGGGATATTTGAACCCCGATTTCTTTCTCGGGGGGGAGATAAAACTCAGCAAGGAGGCGGCTCAAAGAGTGATAAAAGAGAAGATCGCTGAGCCTCTGGGTATGACAGTAGTTGAAGCTGCCAGGTCCATCAGACGGATAATCGACAGTAGTATGGCTGACGGGATGTCCGCTGTTTCTGTGCGGCGTGGGGAGGACCCCCGGCGATATACCATGGTTGCGGCTGGTGGTGCCGGACCGGTTCACGCTGCGGCACTAGCCAAGACTCTGGAGATGCGGCAGATACTGGTTCCCAGGTTTTCATCGATTTTTTGTGCCTTGGGAGGGGTGATTTCTGACCTGAGGCATGACTTTGTCCAAACCATCATATCCAGGACCAGTACTATAAATTTTGCGGAGTTGAACCGAAAGTACCAAAAGATGGAAAACGAGGCCACCGAGATGCTACTTACAGAAGGGTGTTCCGCATCAGACATATATTTCAGGAGGTCCGTGGACATGAGGTACTTACGCCAGTTCCACGAAGTGGACGTGGAGGTACCGAATGGCTCACTTGGCCCGGGGCAGTTAACTGAGGTAGTCGACCTCTTTCACCAAACTCACGAATCTCTCTATGCCTACCGGGATGTAGTTGAAACTGAGATATTAAATATACGGCTGGCTGCCTTCGGCAAAGTGGTAAAGCCATCTCTTAAAGAATATCCCTACGAGGGTAAGGATGCCAGCAAACACCTTAAGGGCAAGCGTGAAGTTTTCTTTGAGGAAGCTGATGGCTTTGTGGCCACACCGATTTATGATGGTGATACGATGATGCCTGGTAACCTGATAAAGGGCCCGGCCGTAGTGGAGCAGAGGACAACCACCATTGTTGTTCCACCAGGGTGCACGCTGGAAGCAACCAGCTACGGAGACTTTTTAATAAAAGTGCAGGAGCAATAATAAAACATTAAGTGAATAAAAGGGGGGTCACAAAATGACTGTCGGTGCGTTCGAATTTAAATCACACCCTGCTGAGTTTGAAATTCTATATTCAGCTTTGAAGAACATCTCGCTGGAAATGGGCATAACTATGGAACGAACCTCCCGCTCCCCAATCTTTTTCTCGGCGCATGATTTCTCCACAGCTATTTTTGATAAAGAAGGGAATCTCATTACTTTGACCGAGTATATCCCAATTCATGTCTGTGCCGCCTCGTTTGCCATTAGAGCCGCTTTAAGGTACTTCGGGGATGATATAAACCCTGGCGACGTCATATTGTTGAACGACCCTTATACCTATGACGGGGGTAACCATATAGCTGATTGGACAATTTTGTTGCCTGTCTTCTGGCATGACCAGCTCTGGTTCTGGTCGGTCAACAGGGCTCATCAGATGGACACCGGGGGAGGGGTTCCAGGCGGTTACAATCCGGACGCTCAAGATTGCTTTGCTGAGGGATTAAGAATCCCTCCAATCAAGATTTTTGAAGGGGGCAAGTTAAGGAAAGATGTCTTTGATTTCGTCATGGGAAATGTCCGCTTCCCTGAGGCTCAGAGAGGTGACCTGTGGTCGATGATTGGTTCAGTCCGTGTTGGGGAAAGACGGTTATTAGGGGTAATGAATATGTGGGGAGAGGAAAAACTGCGGAAGTTTCTCCTCGACCTTATTGAGTACACGGAGTTCCTGATGCGGGATGAGCTGGCCAAAGTTCCTGACGGAACATATTATGGCGAGGCTTTTTCAGACGAACGCACTGAGACCGGCCAATTTGTCACCATACGCTGCAGTACAACGGTAAAGGGTGACTGCATAGAAGTTGACCTGACCGGCAGCGACCCCATGGTGTCCCGGTACTATAACAGCACGATTGCCAATACCTATAGCAGCGTATTTATTGCCCTGATGACTTCCATAGGCAGACACATAAAATATCGCTGTGAGGGAGTGATGACGCCGGTCGAGATTAAAACCACGCCAGGTACGGTTGTTCATGCCACTTATCCGGCTCCCCATGGTCTATGTACTCTTATGGTAGCCAAGCAGATCATCGAGGCTGTTTGGGAATCTCTGGGGCAAGCAATCCCAAAGGAAACACCTGCAGGCTGGGGAGGCTTTGGTAGTGGCACCCTTACCGGTATGGACCCCAGACGGAATGAAATGTACGCCACCCCTGATTTCCTGGCTGTGGTCGCCGGCGGTGGAGCCATAGGAGATACTGATGGCTGGCATGCCGCTCATTCGCCAATCAGCAGTGGCGGACTCCATTACCCTGAGATAGAGGTGATGGAACTTAATGTGCCGGCACTATGGAAGAGGTGGGGGTTTATTCCCGATTCAGGCGGTGCCGGCAAGTCCCGGGGAGGGGTAGGGATTGTGAGCGAGTTCGTCACGGAGACTGAAGAAATGCAAATCTCCCAATTAGGGGATTACTATGAAGTGATGCCCAGTGCAGCTGTAGGCGGAGGCAGAAAGCCACCTACTAATTGTCGGCGGGTTATTACTCGGGCAAATGGCACAAAAGAGGAGATAGGGCGTGAGAAGTTTCAGACACTGCACACGGGTGATATTCTAACCTGCTACGCTCAGGGTGGGTGTGGAGTGGGCAACCCTCTGAATAGGGACTCTGAGAAGGTAAGAGAAGATGTAACCAATGGCATTGTCAGCTTAGAAAAAGCAAGAGAGGAATACGGTGTAGTAATAGATTCAAAGACTCTTGAAGTTGACGAAGCACAAACTCGTAAGTTGCGGCTGAAGAACAGGAGCGAGGAGAAGCCCCCTGGACAGTAGGATTCAGTTCGGCAAAACCGGCTGCTAGCCTCCTCCCAGAACCGGTAAAAACATCACTTCCAGGAACTCCCTGTCCTTATAACGTTCTTGTTTGAGGAGTTGAACGATATCATCATAAGACCTGACCACCTCTCCCTCCACCATAATAATCACACCATGACGGAAAGGAAAATGCCTGGCCTGCTCAAGGTCACGAATTTCCTCACGCATGTTCCAACCAAGGCCCTTAACCTTGAACTTAGGTAATTTAGCCATTTGACTATCACCTGTTTATGCCTTTTTCCTCGCTCCCGATACTGGACGAGCCTGGCGGCTTTTCGGGAGGCTACAAAGGTCATCCCGACGTCACACCGGTCACTATTGCTCTCTTGACCAGCGCCCCGGTTATCTTCACCTTGTAGTCATTCATGCTGAGTGGTTTTGCTCTACTTACTGCCGCCCTGGCCGCTGCCTCGGCTACCCTCTCTGTTATCCCTTCCCCTTTGATGGCTTCTTCGGCTCCGAGGGCTCTATATGGAATTGGGGCTACCCCTCCAAGTACAATCCTGGCCTGGCTGACAACCCCACCCTCCGTGCTTATCACTGCCGCTACACTTGAGATAGCAAAGTCTATCGCTTTCCTCAGCCTGAATTTTAGATACCGCTGCCTGGTGCCAGGCTTCGGAGTTGGCACCTGAATCTCGGTGATTATCTCGTTAGGCTCCAGGATATTCCCGAGGGGTGTGTAAAATTCTTCCAGCGGAACCGTCGTGTCACCAGTCGGGCTGGCTATCTTCACCTTTGCCCCCAAGGCTATTAGAGCTGGAGCCATGTCTGACGGGCAGACGGCGTAGCACTCATTACCACCGATGATGGCGTGGTATTGATTCTCCCCATTAATGGCGAAGCACTGCTTACCACCTTTGCGGCGGCAAAAGAAGGTTAGCCCGGTGATTGGTGCTCTCCGGTAGTACCAACACCTGACATCCTGACACACGTTGCCGCCTATAGTTGCTACATTCCTGACCAGCGGTGATGCCACCGACTGAGCGGCTTCTGCCAGTATGCTGTATTTGTCCCTTATTATTGCGGAGGTCCTGATGTCCCTGATAATAGTCAGGGCGCCTATTTTCAAGTCCCCGGCATCCTCGGTGATGTAGGCCAGGTTTGGTATAGTCTTTATGTTTACCAGAACCTGGGGTGTTTCCACCTTATTCTTCATCAGACCAACCAGGTCAACGCCGCCGGCGATAATCTTTGCCTTTTCCATGTGCTGGCTTAACAGGAAAACAGCGTCTTCAATCGTCTTGGCATTGAAGTGTTCAGGGTATTTCTGCTCCTCCCACTGCCCGTTGAGCCGGGACAGAACATCATCAACCGTCTTGGCATCAAAAATTTCTGAATTTGTCAATTCGGTTACCTCCTAAGTCGCTTTCTCCAGTGCCTCAAGGATTCTGTCCGGAGTCAGATGGTCTCCTCTAATCCTTACCCCGATAGCGTTATAGATAGCATTAGCCAGAGATGGGGCTTGTGACGTCGTCGCCGTCTCGGACATCCCCTTAGCCCCAAAAGGTCCCCATGGAGTGGGGAACTCCACAATAATTTCCTGCAGGTCTTCCCTTTTGGGCATGTCAAGAATCGTCATGATCTTGTAGTCCAGCAGGTTGGGGTTGAGCATTACTCCCAGTTTTTTGTCAATGACGGCTTCCTCAGACCTGACCCAACCGTTACCCAGTGTGACTGATAAGTCTATCTGGTTCTCTACGATTTGAGGGTTTATAGCCCTGCCACAATCGTGGGCTGATGTTACTCTGAGCACGTCTAACCCCCCGGTCTCAGTGTCCACTTCTACCTCGATAATCGTAGCAGCAACGCTAACCGGAGCAATTTCCTTCCCCGTACGTTCATCCCGCCACGGGTACGGTACAACGGCATTGCCGGTAACCTGGTAGCCGATTAAGCACAACTCGGCGATTGGAATACCCCTCTCCGGGTTCTCCTTAACGCAAACCCTGCCGTCCTTAGCTTCTAGAGCCTCTGGTTTTACCTCTAACATCGGGGCAGCTATCTGGAAAAGCTTACACCTGGCGTCTTGAGCGGCCAGATAAGCAGCATTTACACAAAGGCTGGTACCCCGACTACCGAATACTCCCGCGCCGGAAGGAGTTACGCTGGTATCACAGAGAATCACATTAACATCCTCATACCGCAATCCCAGCACTTCGGCTACGACTTGAGCCACAGCCGTTCTGAGACCCTGCCCTATATCGGGGTCACTTGAGAACACGTCAGCGGAGCCGTCCTGGTTCATCTTTACCGTAGACGAATCGGGAGGTGCCGCTACACAGTGATGCATGCCTATGGCGATACCTATACCTCTCCTCTTTGTTCCTCTAACTTCCACCGGAGTCTTCCATCCCTGCCACTTACCCCTCCAGCCGGATTGCTCGGCAACTCTCCGTATACACTCCGGGAAACTGTCAATATCAGGCCCAACCACCCCCCACTCTGCAGCACCGTAATGGACATAGGCTTCCTTATCCAATCCCATCTCTTTTTGGCTACTCCTGGGACCGAGGGCTACAAAATCTAACTCCATGCCTTTATCACCGTATCTCATACAGTTCTTTAGCCTGAATTCTACCGGGTCCATCCCGATCTTTTCTGCAGCTTCGTCTATTAGCCGCTCAATACAGAATCCTGCTTCTGGATCACCAAAGCCGTTAAAGGCCCCGTGGTCTTGAGTATTGGTTATTACATGGTATCCCTCCCACTTGGAGTTCTGATAACGGTAAAGCATACTACAGGTATCAACAGCAGAACAGGCAGGGACAAAGTTAGCCACCTGTGAACCCCGGCCAAAATTGGTTATCATTTTAGTATGGAGCGTAGTGATTGCTCCATCGCGTTTAACTCCCAATCGACCGTGAATTTTGCAATCCATGCGGCGATGAGTGCCGATGAAGTCCTCTGTCCTGGTGAACACCGTTCTTACTGGTTTACCTGTTCTCCTGGCTAACAACGCAGTGAGGGTAGCTGTCTTCTCCGGGTCTTTAGCTCCATAGCCACCAACCGTGTAAGTGGAGATGACCCTAACGCTGGAGAGTGGTATACCTAAACATATCGATAGGTCCAGCCGAAGTTTTTGGGGTACCTGGGTGCTTGCCCAACAGGCTAGCTTATCGCCAATCCACTGGCAAAGAACTGACCGGGGCTCGGGAGAGACATGGTGCTGGAACGGTGATTCATATGTGCCTTCAACTATGTAATCGGCTTCGGCAAAGCCCTGCTCAATATCACCGAAATCCAACGGCAGCATCCCGTCGACGGTTCGCGGGGTTTGGTACAGGTTGCTCCCCAGTTCGGGATATACTAGCGGAGCCTCGGGCTTCATCGCTTCTTCTTTGTCAAAGACAGCCGGTAGCACTTCATAGTCAACATCTATCAGCTTCAGTGCTCCCTCAGCTATTTCTTTAGTTACCGCAGCTACCGCTGCCACCTCCTCACCAGCACCATGCACCGTCTCATCAAGAAGATATTCAAATTTCCCCCCAGGTACCTGTGGCACTGGATGAACCTTGGGCACATTATTGTGCGTTAGCACGCATTTCACCCCGGGTAGTGCCTCCGCTTTACTGGTATCTATCCTGGTAATCCTGGCATGAGCGTGTGGGCTCCTTAGAAATTTGGCATGCAACATTCCGGTTAGCTGTATGTCCGAGGTAAATTTTGCCTCGCCCTTAACTTTTTCGACTGCATCAGCACGGGGTAAGCGCTTTCCAATTACCGAGAATTCTTCAGACATTTTACTTCCCTCCTGGCATCATCTCAGCGGCAGCTAATACACACTCGGTTATCCTCTTATAGTTGCCACAGCGGCAAAGGTTTCCGGCAAGGGCTTCCCTTATCTCATCCTCAGAGGGGTGGGGGGTTTCATCAAGCAAGGCCTTAGCGGTAAGTATCATTCCTGAAGTGCAGATACCGCACTGCATGCCACTACGCTCAACGAAGGTCTTCTGGATGGGGTGAAGTTCACCGGTGGCTGGGTCTGCCAGCCCCTCAATGGTTAGTATATCCTTACCATCGCATTCTACAGCCAATATCAAGCAGGAGCACACTGGCTTCCCATCCATAAGGACAGTGCATGCCCCGCACTCACCTTCGTTGCACATGATTTTAGTGCCCGTTAGCCCCAGCTTCTCTCTCAGGGCATCGGCTAAAGTTTCGGTTGGTGCCGTCTGGAAACCGTGTTCCTCACCATTTACCGTCAGAGTAATTGGTATCATTCCATTTGACATTTAAGTCCTCCTGTCAAACAATAGTTCTATCTTATCCCGCGTTAACCTGTTCCACTGCCTGTTTGATGGCTCTTGGCACCAAAACCTTAATTAGCTTACTCCTGTAGGCTGCCGAGGCACGAAGGCTATCTCTGGGGCTTGATTCCTCCAAAGCGACTTGCCCTGCCTTTTCAAGCAGGTCATCGCTTATCTCATTTCCTTTGAGAATTCCCTCCGCTCTCCTGGCCCGTATGACGGTAGGCGCTGACGTCCCCAGAGCTATTCTGATATCGCTCATGGCATTTCCATCCATGGTAACCAGAGCCGCTACCCCGATAATTGCCAGGTCCATGGTCTTTCTTATGGTATGCTTTATATATGCCCCACCACTTTGGGGGGGCAAGTTTGGTACTTGGACCTCAGCAAGTATCTCGCCAGGTCTGAGCACCGTTTTAAGCGGGCCGGTGAAAAAGTTCTCGATAGGAACAACCCTCTCCCCACCAGCCCCCATTATCTTTATCCCCGCACCCAGTACCATCAAAGCCGGGACAGTATCAGCCGAGGGGGCAGCAGTGACCAGATTGCCAGCGATAGTGCCTCGATTCCGAACCTGCCATGTTCCTAGCTTGCTGGCTGCTTGAGCTAATATACCAAACCTCCTCCGTATCACTGGGGAAACCTCTACGGAACGAATGGTAGCCAGGGCTCCGATTCTCAGACCCTCCTTCTCATCATAGATGATATCGTCCTGACCAGGGATGTCCTTGATATCAATAATGTACTTAGGTAGCACTTCCTTACGTTTCATCTCAACCACTAGGTCGGTGCCACCAGCAATAATTTTGGCTTCCCCCTTGTACTGCAAAGCCAAAGAGCAAGCCTCCTGTATAGTTCTAGGCCTCAAATATTCTATTTTAGGTGGGAGCATTTGTATCTCCTTTCTGACTTATCTTGACCGCAGGATTTCTATATTTTACTATCGGAGAATACAGCAAGTTTGCCATCATTATATCATAAATTGTCAACCCTAAATAATGAGTCTGCTCCTGCTATATTCGCAGCGCCTCCCCTAAAATTGTGCCTAAATCACACGAGAACCTGTTAGCTTGCCGATATCTTCATGGGTCATTCCCAGTAATTGGTTCACAACTTCCCGGGTGTGCTCACCTAAACCTGGGCGACCTGCCCCCCCCAAACTAGTCCAGGTAAAATGTCGGACTTGGGCTTGATTAGAAAGGGGGGGTTATCTATGGCTAGAAGGCCGTCTTCTATACTCATTGTATTACGTATAGGGTCATAATTTGCCCCTTGTTGACAGACAGTGGTGTAACCTTATAGAATGTCCGTATGAGCACACAAGAAGTCCCTATAGTTTCATTCTTAAAAGAGGTAATGCGGCGTCGGAAACGTTTACCCAGTCAACTGGCAAGTGATTTGGGCGTCAGCCATGCTACCGTTAGCCGCTGGATTTCTGACAAGGATGTGCCCAGCACACGGTCTTGCCGAAAGCTGGCTGAGTATAGCGGTGTGCCTCTGGAGAATATTCTTTCTCTTAGCGGTCATATGCCTGGAGTAGCCGAGGCGACACCCCCTGAATGGCCGGAGTTTCGGGATTATGCCCGTCGGAAGTATCCCAACGAGCTGGATGATGACCTGATTACCATGATTGAGGATTTAATCGAGCGGCGGAGGAGCAAAAGATATGAAAGTGGGGGCAAGCAAAGTTCCTAAATGGGAATCTGCGCTGTGGTCCTATGTAAGTAGCGGCGATGGCGAGCTATGTCCTTTAGGTAGCTATTGCCATACCAAACAGCAGGATGGCTGGTGCCTAGATGATAATGCAGAGAACATCGACCGATTATTTGATAATGAGCGATTTGATTTCAGTAGTTATGATTTTGTAAGATGTGGGACATGCACTGGGCTATGTAAAATGGTGGGAATGCTGGCACAGAGATGGCTCAAAAGAAGTGGGGTTTGCGGCCCACCGATGCCTACCGAGCTTGTTTCGCTTTTTATTGAGCAACATCCTATAGAAGTTCGCCTGCTACCACTAAAGGCCTATCATGGCGCCATCTGGCATGTAGGCGGTGGATGGATAGTATACCTTAATGAGAGCGACACGATCGCTAGAAGAAGACTTACCCTGTTTCACGAGATCTTCCATATCTTAGCCCATAATAATAAAACCTCCCCTGTGTTTAAGAAAAGAGGGATTACGCAAGGTTCTTTCAATGAGATGCTGGCTGACTGCTTCGCCGTCTATATTCTGATGCCGAGGGAGTGGGTAAAGGAAAAGTGGGCTGATGTTAAAGACTTGGACAAGATGGCAAAAATCTTTGATGTTCCCAAGCCGGCAATGTGTGTCAGGCTTAAGCGCCTGGATTTAATTTAGTAATTTAGCCACGCTGCCCTTTGTATACCCCTTCTCCTTGCTAGTATACTTATAGATTCTTCCGGCATATATCTTTTATAGGCAATATAGTACATGCAAGCCTGCAATTGTAATCCGCCCATAGACGACGCATTCCGTCATTTTGTTAAACGAAGTTAGGGATGTGCGCAACTTTTCAGCACCAGCATATGATACAATTATTTGGGGCAGGTCAGTATCTTTTTGGGGGACAGGTTAATAAAAATGCTGAAGTACTGGATGAGTACGAGCAGTTGACAATTTGAATCTTTAGCGTTACAATTTCTAGCCTAGACCATTAAAGGGAGGTAAGAGACAGTGACAACAATGGAAGCAGACATTACCAAATCAGCATTAATTATTGTAGATATGCAAAATGATTTCATCCATGAAGATGGCGGTTTTGGTCGGCTCGCAAAGGAAAGTCCTGAAAAGGGGATTGATCGGGAGTTTCTTGCGTCAACGGTTCCCAATATTATGATGCTCGCAGCGGCATTTAGAGCGGCTGGTAGGCCAGTAATCTATATTGTGCATGTTCTGAAACCGGATTATTCGGATGCTGCTTTTCCTTACTGGAGGTTCCCTCGACTAAAAGAGAGACAGTTCATAGTGGAGGGAGCTTGGGGTGCTCAGATTATTGATGAATTGACACCCGAAAAGGGTGAGTACGTGATAGTAAAGAAAGGTTATGGGGGATTCTATAATACACCGCTAGATACCATCTTACGCAATTTAGGCGTTAATACCTGTGTTATGACGGGTGTTACGACTTGTGTATGTGTTTCCACCACAACTAGAGAAGGGGTAGAGCTAAACTTCCGGATGATCGTTGTTAGCGACACCACCGCAGAAATACATAGGGAGCTACATGAAGCTGAGCTCAAGACCATAGCTTGGGCTTTTGCTGATGTCAAAACTACCGACGAAGTGATCGAGATGCTGAACAGCTGAAGAAGGACATAGACCGAATCTTAAACCAGCCATCATAGGATTTCAAACAACCTGCCTGAAAATACCGAAAGCCCTTTTCCAGGGCTTTTATTTCTAATACCATACTTAAAATTAAATTGTCAATAATTCGTATTTACTAATAACTCTTTAATTTAACAAAACAAGCAAAGGTGCACTAGTAGACGCTATTCTCTGTGGCAGCAGCTTTATACCAGGCCAAGAGCTTTTGCTTCCCCAATATCTCTGTGATTTCTTCTATATCGCCAAAGTAAATGCAACGGCTGGGGCAAGCGGCTACACACGCTGGTTGTAACCCCTTATCCAACCTTTCTACGCATAGGTCGCACTTTTGTGCTACCTCTTTCTCACCGTCAAACTGTACTATTCCAAGAGGACAGGCGTCAATGCAGTCCTTACAGCCAATACAGGTCTCCTCGTCAAATAAAACAATGCCATCATCCCTTTTGTGTATCGCCCCCACCGGGCAGGCATCCTTACAGGGAGGTTGGCTGCAGTGCATACAGTGGGTGACTGAATACCTCAGCTGAAGTTTACCTCCTATTTCTCTGGGGCTATCAGGGTAAACTCTTATCCATCTCGGACCGACCGGGAGGTTATGCTCTTGCTTACAGGCTATCTCGCAAGTGTAACACCCGACGCAATCACTGGTATTTACCATCAGGGTATATTCCTTTGTCATTAACTATTCTCCTCAGCGAGGTATATCTTACATACGTTACAAAGCATGACTCTCAGATTAGTTGAGCCCATAGCCTCGTCGTAGCCTTTGGGATCATTATCGGTAACGATATTGATATTAGATTCAGCCCAGCCATGGTCCGGGGTCTGTATTTCAGGGAACCACCAGCCGTGTTCGGCAGCAACTACCCTGGGATCAATTCCGGTGGTGAGCTTGACACGTTGCTTCGCCCTCCCACGAGGGCTTTCTATGAAAATCCAATCGCCGTCCTTGATGTTGTATTTTTCTGCTGTCTGCGGGTGAATTTCGACGGTGGGGTCAGGTTTGACCTCACGAAGCCATGGTATCATACGATACTCGGAATGGTAGAAGACGGGTACTCTGGCCCCCGTGATTAGTATATAGGGATATTCTTTCATCATTTCCGGCTTGCTTATCGGACTTTCGGGAATTTCGCGGTATTGCGGCAGCGGGTCGTAACCCATCTTCTCCATTATAGTAGAGTAGAGTTCAACTTTCCCCGTGGGAGTAGAAAAGCCCCTCTTTTCATACTTCCTGTATTCCATCTCTCCCCGCAGATAACCCTTTTCTTTAAATTGCTTAAATGTAAGACCCGATGGCTCCAGAATATAGTCAAGGTCACCATCCACATCGTATTGCCAGTACTTCTCCTGGTCCATTCTCTTTCCCAATTCGTTGAACATCTTGTGGTCTGACCAGCACTCACCAATCTGGACAATCCCTTTTCTGGCAAATGCATAGCCGTGACGGAACAGGTAACCACCAATGTCATCAAACTCCAACCAAGTGGCGGCTGGCAGCACAATGTCCGCCAGCTCGGCAGTGGGGGTCAGGAAAAAATCAGCCACCACCAGGAAATCAATCTGGCTTAGCGCCCGGTATACCTCCTTAGCATTAGCCCTGGTTATTACCGGGTTAGTTCCGTGAAAGAGTATAGCCTTTATCGGGTACGGTTCACCGGTAATAATGGCGTCCCAGATCACCTTTGGCGTCAGGACTGATATCATGTTAGCCAATCTGTAAATATTGCTGCCTAGCCGTTTGTCCCCCTGCTCCGACGGTAAATAGCTATGCAGTGCAAACTTACCTATAGGTCGTATCGGCGGTGGCACAAAAAAGACATTACCACCTGGAACGTCTAAATTACCTGTTATTGCCATCAGATCCGTGATGATACGATTATTATCAATACAATTTATAGTCTGCTCGATGGCTACTCCCCACTGAATACAGGACGGCTTAGTCCGGGCATAGAGCCGGGCAGCCTCTCTTATTTTTTCGGCTGGCACCCAAGTAATCTCCTCCACCTTATCCAGGGGATATTCCTGAATTCGCTTAACGAATTTATCCCAACCATGGATATACTTCTTAACGAATCCCTCATCATAAAGAGCTTCATTAACTATCACGTTTGCCATGCCAAGAGCCAGTGCGGTATCTGTGCCTGGCCTGAGCTGTAACCATATATCGGCTCGCCCCGCCAAGTAGGTTAGCCTGGGGTCAACGACAATAAGCTTTGCTCCCTTGGACAAGGTTCTGGACAAGTTTTCTCCGGTATATTCATCCGGGTTGGTCCAGACTACATTGTTTCCCCATACCATGACACACCCCGGGTTACCATCATAGTCACATATAGGGAGCCTACCACAGGTGATGGCAGTAGCCGCTATCCTTGGACCGTAGCACATATGCCCGGCGGTAAGTACATTAGGTGTTCCCAGCAGATTGGCAAAACGGTAGAGAAAGCTTTCATAGTTCCTGCCAGTACCATACCCAAGAGCAATAGACTCGGCACCATATTTCGTTTTTATAGAGCGTAGCCTGTCAACTATGGTATCTAAGGCCTCATCCCAGGAAATGCGTTGCCACTGGCCTCCACCTTTGTTGCCGGCCCGCTTTAGAGGATATGTAAGCCGGTCAGGGTGATATACCAACTGCTGGAAAGCCAGACCCTTACTGCACATGGCACCACGGTTAGTGGGAAAATCCGGGTCACCTTTAATCTTGGTAATGCGCCCATCTTTGACATGGACTAATACGCCACAACCGCCATGGCAGCCCCGGCAATTACTTTTAATTACTTGTTCTCCACCCGAATCACTCATACTGTGATTGTCCTTTCACTTGATAATGGAAACTGTGCTCCTTTGGGTCAGATACAGGATTACAATACTGCTGAAAGCCTGATAATAAAAGCCATCGTGCAAGAAGTCCTGTAAGGCATTTATAATCATGCTGATTGAAAACAAACGGTCGACTCAACGTAGTTTCAGGATCCTTTCTGCTCTTTCTAAATCCTGGGTCTTAATAACTGCCATTGTCCTGTTTATGGATGGCTCGGTGTAAGCATATACGTAATCCACGTTGATTCCAGCCTCAGCCAGTGGCTTAGCCACGCTGTGTAACAGCCCACCAGGCACATTTGGTATCTCAGCACTTACTACCCAATCCATCCGAGTGGTAAAGCCGGCCCGCCTCAGTTCTTCCTGGCCTTCATCAGCATCAGTTAGGATCATGCGTATTATACCAATTTCAGCGGCATCACTTACTGACAATGCGCGTATGCTAATCCCTCTTTTTTCCAGGGCTTCTAAGATGGCCACTAGCCGGCCAGCCTTGTTCTCCACGAAAACGGAAACCTGCTTTATTCCCATAACCACTTTCCTCCTGTAGCTGCAATAGCGTTGGTATTGAAGTGTTCATAGCTCGCTTCGGTCTACCACTCTTTTTGCTTTACCTTCACTACGTGCTATCGTCTTGGGTTCCACAAGCTTGACTCGAATTGATATCCCTAGTGCAGAGTTCAACTCCGAACGGATTCTTTTTTCCAGGTTTTCCATTTTCTGCATCTCGTCAGAGAAAATATCCTCATTGACCTCAACCCATATTTCTATGTCACTATATGAAAATGCTGCCTTCCTATCTACAACTATTAAGTAATGTGGTTCAACTCCCTCAACCTCAAGAAGCACATTCTCTATTTGTGATGGGAAAACGTTTACCCCGCGCACGACTAGCATATCGTCGGTGCGGCCAGTGACTCTAGCCATCCTTACAAGCGTCCGCCCGCACTTGCAAGGCTCAGGATTGAGACTGGTGATATCCCTTGTCCGGAATCGGATTACGGGATAAGCTTCCTTCATAAGGGTGGTAATTACTAACTCTCCCTCATCACCGTAAGGCAACTGCTCTCCGGTTTCCGGATCGATTATCTCAACTAAAAAGTGGTCTTCTGGAATGTGCATTCCGCACTGATAAGGGCACTCTACTGAAACTCCTGGTCCCATGGCCTCAATCAGTCCGTAGTCACTGATCATCTGAACCCCCAGCCTTTCCTCGATATCCTTCCTCATTCGCTCTTACGACGGCTCCGCGCCGCATAGAGTCAAACGAAGCTTGGTTTTGCGCAGGTCTACACCCATTTCCTGGGCCACTTCGCTTATGATGAGTGCATAGGAAGGGGTGCAGGCAAGAACAGTGGTCCCCAAGTCCTGCAAAAGGGTAATCTGACGCTTGGTGTTTCCCGTAGCGATTGGAATCACTGTGGCACCTAAGCGCTCAGCACCGTAGTGAAATCCAAGCCCTCCGGTAAATAGACCATAACCGAAAGCATTTTGCAGCACATCTTTCCTGGTTACACCTGCAGTAACCAGCGCACGAGCCAGTATCTCTGCCCAAGTATTAATGTCACCCTGGGTATATGGTGCGATTGTTGGCTTGTCTGTGGTACCGCTAGAACTATGGATTCGAACTACCTGCTCCAAGGGAACAGCCATTAATCCCAGGGGATAATTATCTCTAAAGTCCAGCTTGCTGGTGAAAGGCAATTTAGCTAGGTCGCTAATGGTTTTAAGACCATCATGGCTTATTCCTCGTTCTTCGAACACTCGATTGTAAAAGGGAACCTTCTCATAAACTTCCCTGACTTTAGCCCGCAAGCGCTCTAGCTGGAGCTGCTCCAATATATTCCGCGGCATTTGCTCATGTTCAGGGTCACGAATCATTTCAAGCCACCCTTTCTATTGCTACTGCTTCACCATGGGTTGCTCCTCTAGAAAATATTCATGGATTATGTAGACTTAGGGAGCAACCTCATACGATTTACGTGTGAATGCCTAGGGCTTCAAGCAATCACGTCAGAGTAGTCGATAGCTATTATTGCACGATAGTGAGTTCGTTGGCAATAATGGATTAACACTGGACACTTCGTCATATACTTGAATCATTGTTAACTAGCGCACCAGCCCCGGCAGCCAGAGCGCTACTGCAGGAAAAATCATAATCAACGCTATGGCTATGGCATCACACCCAAGGAAGGGTAAACCAGCACGATAAATGTCCCCCATGGTGGTATCGGGTGGGGCTACCCCTTTCATTACAAACAGGCTGAGGCCGAAGGGGGGTGATGTCCCGGCCATCTCTATGGTGATGAGATACATTACAGCAAACCACACCAGGTCAAAGCACAGGCCATGGATAATAGGCATAAATAAGGGGAGAGTGATCATCATGATGGCGACCACCCCCATAAACATACCCATAAAAATCAGCATGACCCACATGGCTGTGAGGATTAAGATAGGAGTTAAAGAAACACTCAAGGCAAAGGCAATCGCCCCGCGCATTGCGCCACTAGCTGCCAGGACCTGGCTAAAGGAGGTGGCTCCCACCACGATCATAAATAACATGACCGTAATCTGAACCGTACCGGTCATGGATTTCTTCACCACATCCCAGCTCAGCTTTCTATAGGCAGCCGCTAGCATAAACACGCCGACAGCGCCGGTGGCTGCTGCCTCGGTGGGGGTGGCAACGCCGATAATGATGACCCCGACCACCAGACAGA
>SDBV01002309.1_pt1 | contig 28495 bp, 48 predicted proteins | sample 2277081 | NCBI WGS metagenome assembly SDBV01 (sample SAMN10402039, study PRJNA504765) | marine sediment metagenome | isolation source: marine sediment core GS10_PC15, 223 cmbsf | place: Arctic Ocean: Southern Knipovich Ridge | collected 2010
ACATCCCCTTTCCGATACTTCTTATTAACCCAATCAATAACCCTCTGATTCGGCTCAATCTTATCCTTAGTCCAAAACCTTCCCCCAAGCGTCAAAGTTCCATCAAAATCAACCATAATAATATCCCTATTTACCATTATCTTAATCCCCTCCCTCTCTCAATAGCCCTAAACAACCTTCCCGCCGTCCTGCTACCCAACCCCATCCCACTATTAACCTCGATAATCTTAACCTCACCCTTCATATTAACCAAAACATCAACACCAGCCAAATCTATACCCAAAGCCTCACAGGCCTTAATACAATCGCTGAATATCCCAACACCAATCTCATACTTATCAACATGCCTATACCGACAACACCTCTGTTTCAAAACCTTATCCATAACGCCATCCTCCGGCTCCTTCCTCATAGCCCTCAAAACATCCCCCCTAAAAACCACAACCCTAAACTCCTCCTTCTTATCCTCCCATTTCGTAGCATAATCATAACTCCTAAAACTCTTCCTACCAACAAACAACCCCTTGCCCCTCTTAAACGCCTTCTTACCAAACCCCTCATTTCCAACAACCTCCAAACACGGCACACCACCTTCCTTCAACAACCTCAACATCCTCTCCTTATCAACACAATTCCTAATAGGCTCAACTCCATTAATGAAATCATAATTGTAATATGGACTCTCATTAAAAGAACTATTCCCCAAATTAACAACAACATCCTCTTCCCTCAAACTATCTGGCATAATCTCTCTCAACAATTCCCCCGTAACCCTACTCTTCCTACAACTAACAATTTTCATCTTGTCCACCTCTCAATCTGTTTATCAAACATAATAATAAAAATAAACAAATAAAAAATTGGATTTATAAAATCATGCCATTTAGTTTTCATCTTCATCTCCCGCAAGTTTATTTAAAATCTCATTATTATCCCATGTCAAATGCATTTCTAGTTTCAACTTCCCAACAAACTTCTTATCCTGCAATCTTATCAACCTATAAACCCTCCCTGCTGTTGAGTTTTGTTTTAACATAATCTCAAATAACTTCTCTCTCTCTTTCTTCAAATTAAACTCACTCATTTTCCAGCCTCCCCTCTGGGTTTTGAACAATTCCCAAAGACAAATCAAATTCATCATATACACACTTCGGACATATATTACTAATACTAATCTTAACTTTCTTCCCACACACTCTACATTTATTCATTCTCAGGCCTCCTTAACATCAAACTCATACCAATCCTCAACACAATCCCCTTATCCACCAAACCGCCCCTAATACCCTGCCACCTACTCATCTCATCATCCCCAATTGTAACCTGACACTCCGTGCAAACCCACCTCTTCCTGCCATCCACAGTATTAATAAAGTAATTCAACCGCCTACACAACCTACACGGATAATCTAAATATTCCTGTTTCATGGTCTATAACCTCCTCCAACCCAAACTCCATCCTCATCAAACCCTGCCCAATCATTCCCCTCAAAAACACCATCCTTCTTAATATCAGACCAGTTATATTTATTATTATAATTCTTACACTCACCCCTCTTCTTCCTGCCCCGCTTCTTACTAATCCTAACAACCCCATCCTTACTAATATTATACAACACCCCGCTATCCACAGACGACAATGTCTTAAACTCCTTCTTCGGTTTCTCACTCGCAAAAAATATATTCCCGTGCCTGTCCTCAAAAATCTTAATAGGATTATTCCTCCGAAACAACCAAATCTTATTATCACCACCCCTTAAAAACCCAATAGCCAAACTGCCATTAACCCGACTATCCATAAACTTCACAGCCTTCTTCAAATCCTTATCATCCTCCAACAAATGAACCAACACTTCACTATCCGTAATATCCTCCCCCACTTCCCCCTCGTTTACCACAGTCTCAAACTTATGTCCGTTCTCCTTCAACTTATCCATCAAATACAGCGTATTAAAAATACTCCCGTTATGAACCAAATGCAAATCCCCACTCTCATTAGCCACAGGATGATTCGCCCTCAACACATCTCCCTTCCCACCACTCGTCGGAAACCTATGATGAAATATGACACAATCCCCAACCCCCAACTTCCTCCAAAACTTATAATACATAACCGAAAATAACGAACTTGGACAAACATCCCTAACCCTTCTCAACTTCCCCTTACTCAAAACACTAATCCCCGCCCCGTCATTTCCCCTAGTAGCTTGATTCCTCCAAATCTTAAACATACTCCTAGCAACATCCATACCACACTTCTTTCTAATAGCCACGCCTATAATTCCACACATCTTATTCTCCCCCCTTCTGTTTTTATAAAACATACATTCTTCCAATCCCCTTTTGTTATAGTCATCAAATCACATTTAAGTTCATAAGGTACTTTATTATAATACGAAAGATAAACATACGCTTTAACCTTTTTAGAATTGCCAAAAACAACTTCCTTCAATTCCCTCTTATAAAACCCATTGGGACTCTCCACACCCTCAACCCTATCCAACAACTTCAAAATATCCCTGTCCTCAAATTCATAAACCTCACCAATAACCTTTCTACTCAAATCCCTAAAAATAAACGGAAAAGCCAAATGTGGACTAGCATACAACCTATATTCCACCAAAGTTGCCACACCCAAAAACCTTCCCCCTTCCATATACCAATGCAAAATTTCCCCCTTCCTCAAAGTACCATAAACAAAAACCTTACACTTAGTCATTTTACACCAACCTCCCTACAAGCATTAACAATCTTGGCATTATCAAACCCCTTCCCCCGCAATTCCTTAACAATATCCAACTTCTTATCACCCTCCAATACCCTCACCCAAACTTCTTCCAACAACTCCTCCCCTTCTCCATCCTGAACAAAATCACAAACCTTCCCTTCCCTAATATCCACACCATAAAAATTCAAACTCTCCTTCATCTGCTTTGCCAACTGCGTCAACCTATCACAACTCTGTGCCTCTATATCCGTACTGTGATGATTTTCATAAAACCTCTTCTGTGTATCCCAAATACATTGGTCAAAGGTAATCCTGCCATACTTACTAATATTGGCACAATGCCTAATAAAAGCCATCCAAAACTTACATGTCCTGACAATCTCATCCCAATCATTACACCCATCTGGCATCCTAACCTCTATCCCCCATATCCTGCCATCCCTCTTCCTAGTAGCAATGGCATTATGATGTGTATTTGAACATTCCTGCACAGAATCCAAACTCATAAGCCTCCTATACTCCGTCTTCCTACTAACATCATTACACCTCCCTAACTCAACCAACTCCTGATAATAACACCGCAAATACTGCATCATATTCTGCACAACAACCTCATCCCACTTACTTCTCTCCATATGATGGTCCAATAAAAATGTCATATGCAACCCAGCCCTGCCCCCGACCCACATATCAGCCCCCTCCCCCTTCAACCACTCAAACACCTCCGTTTTCACATCCCCAAACATCTTCATATTAACAGGCCTCGTAACCACCTCAAACGGCGTACTTCCATCATTATAAACCTGACAAACCAAATTCTCCTCATTATATAAATCACAATTCACAGGAACCTCGAAATTCTGCCCGTTAGACAACTCAATCTTATGTTTCTTATTACCCCTGCCATTATTCTTCCCCCTCTCCACACCAAAATGCTTCGCAATCTCCTCCATCTTCTTATCATTAGTACCACCTCCACTGTTATAAGGCACTTCTTCTGGACCATCATCGCCCAAAGCCATAAGTCTTGTACTACTAGGAGAAGTATTATTATCCATATCAATAGCAAACTCAAACTCAAACCCCACATATAAATTATCATAATTATCCACATTAACCTTCTTCTTATAACTCTTATTCAGCCCCACAACATTCTTCTTATCCATCTTTCCTCCTATACTCCACAATCACACCATCCCAAACCAAAATCATCCTCAAGATCTCCACGCAACCTTCCTTCTCCAAAGCCCTACACATCCTTTCCAAACTTATCTTATTATTAAACATTATTCTCATCTTCCGTGACACCACCAATTTACTACCCTAACATAACAGGTCAAAAACAACCCCGTCAAAAACACCACACCTATCCAACGCACACTTACATTCACAACCCCGACAAACTCATGTGCCACTACATTCCCGTGCATCCCCATATTATCTGCCGCGATATAAAACCCCAAAAACCCAGCCCCTAACATACTCCACATTATTGCCAAAACATCATTCATTTTATTTCCTCCAACAATTCTGGATTTTCATAGATGTTTCCGATTACTTCACAACTATTTTTATTTCCAAATAATTCTTCGGGAAAACCTTCCCCCCCAAATGTCCATTTTCCTCTTTCAAAAACTATTGTAGTTAATGTTGTCTTTGTCATTCCACACCAACACCATTCTACAACATCTCCTTCATAAATCTCTTTTTTATTTTTATCTTTAAGTCCAGTGAATTGTAGGAAAACCAAATCTTCAGTTACCTCCATACAAACACCCATATTACCACTACACCATTTAAAACCACTCTCATCAGTATCAAAATCTAATAAAGTAATTCCATATTCAAATCTTTTTCCATCCCAAGCCCTAAATTTTATTTCTCTCATTTTACTTCCTCCACACTAACCCGACATCCTTCACACAATTCCCAAACCCCACTCCTCCCAATCTTCGTCGGTTCTGTTTCATTTACTTCTTCGTCACAAATCTCACACGTTTCCATTTTTCACTCCCTTCATTTTTCTTTCAGTATACGAACAAGTATCATGTCCTCTACTACACCTTACCCCTTCTTTCTCCTTCCATATATCGTCCCAATTCTCATGATAGAAAAACCCATCCTTATGGGCATTATAAATAAGGTTATAAAGTTCCTCTTCCGTCAATATTATTTTATTCTGTATTATCATTTTTCTCTTTCTCCTTTTCAAGTTCTTCAATTTGAAAATCCAAATCTCTACTTTTAATCTCTTTAGATGTTTTTTCTGACAATGTTGAAAAAGGATCTGTATTTAAAACCCACTTTGACCCGCATTCTTCGCATTTGTATGATGTTCTTGTTCCCCACCATGCAACTGGACACATCACAACAGAATCACAACAAACAGAATTCAAAACACAATCACTTGGTTTTTTCGCTGTCATTCAAATTCCCCCTGTATCTTTGCTTCCTCAAAACTCATACCCTGACACTCTTTCTTATCCTTTTCATATAAACAATCCACGCAAATCTCCTTAATACTATCAAACTCGTCCTTACAACACCTGCCACCACACTCACTACACTTATAATACCGAATCAAATCTTCATCTATTTCCATTTTCTTTACCCTCATATCTAATATTCCAATATTGGCTATCTTTAATTTTATTATATTCCTTTTGTGTAACCCTTATATATTTTTTCTCAAACTTATCATATATTTCCATTTTAAACTCCTATCTTCCATGTTTTTATTTCTGGATACTTCAATTTAAAACTTACCTCTGCCACCCTATCATACAAATCTCTAATAGTATACAACATCGCCGGGACTGTCAAATTCTCATAACCAATAAGGGCTTTCATAATAATAGACAAGTCCCCCTTACTCAACCTCAATTTAACTTTCTTTTCCATTTTATGCAGCCACCTCTTTGTTTGTTGTTCGATATCTTGCACAATCTGAACACATCATATTTGTTCCTGCAACTTCTTTGCACTCGATGCAATATTCCGCGTCCTCTTTTTGTTTATCTCCTTCTGGATCACCCACAACAAACCTTTGGGTTTCTATTCCTTTTGGATTACAAACTCTAATTGTGTAACCCATATCTACATTTACAATCTCCTTTATTTCTACTCTTCCACTACCAAGCCCCTTATGAAGCTGTATTATTTTTGTTTCCATTTTTGTCTCCTTATTTTTTATAATATACTAAGGCGGTTAGGGTTTATAAATACTATTAAACCCTATTATATATATTGCACTATATACTTTTACCCCGCCATAAAATAATATAAGGGGTATAAGGGGGTACTTGTTCATTTTATATATATATATAATTTTCGTTTTTATTCTCTAAATAAAAAAATACCCCTTATACCTACTATATTTTTTTACTCTTTGAACTTCAAACCACACCAAGCTTTCCTCTGTTTACCCTCGACAGTGGGGTTATATTCCTCTATTTCCATCATCTTCTCCAACTTCAGGTGAAACCCGTTACTTTTCGCTGGAACGAACTTTTTTTCCTTGCAATAACCCCTATAATCATTATAAATGTCCTTTTTTACTATCCAATCCTCGTCATCAAACGTCTCTGACAACCGATCTACCCTATAAGCAAAAATATTATCACTATTCCTAAGCCAGTTCATCTTAACACCTTTTACATCCGCAAACTCTGACAACTTAACAAACTCATAACCATCCAATGCCCAATTCAATATGCCTGACAATTCTTCTTTCACAATTTCCTTATCCAAATCAGGCGTTCCCATCCTTAACCCCTGCTTATCAGCTTTTCTAAAATTCTTTCCTGTAAACTTAATATAAATCCATCTATCAAAAAAACTATCACCATCTCCTGTATTTGGTTCAGGCAAATTATTACAAGAAAACATCAATTTACAAGTCGGAACAAATGTCAAAGGTTTTTTAAACAATTTCCTCCCTGTAATCCTATCGCCACTAACAATACTCTTTATATGTTCGGAACTTATAATCTTTTCATTTGGTATATCCATAGAAATATTGCAAATCTTACCAAATAACTCCACCAAAATAACCTTGTCCTGTAATTGCTGCAATGTAAAAGCAGATATATTTTCTTTTCCAAACAAAGAAGTAATGATTTTCAAAAAGGTAGACTTTCCCCGCCCCCCTTCTCCATGCAATATCAAAGCTTTCTCATACTTTGTTGTATCACTCATCAACGTATAACCAACAAACTCCTGCAGCTGTTGAGAATCATATTTATTAACAACTTCATTTAAATATTTCTCAAATTTAGGACACTTAGTATCCTTATCATAATCAACATTTAATTTATTAAAAAACACATACTTTGAATTGTGGGGAATCAATTTTTTTGTCTTTAAATTAAAAATACCATTATTAACACAAATCAGATCTTCCTGTTTTATATCAGCGATAGATTTCAAAGTTAAAATCTTTATTTGGTCTATAACCTCCACCCGATTTCTCTTAATGGCCTTATTCTTAAAATCTTTCACCATTTCATGTTCAACCAAATCCTCTCCGTCTGAACTATAAACACCCGTCCTATAAACACAAAGTTGTTTTGTCTCCTGCGGGGTTATAAAATTAAATTTCTTTATTAAGTTCTTCGCAACCAAATTTATATCAAGCGGAATATTTTTTTTAACTGCTATCATTTTTCATATCCTTTTTTCAAATTTCTAACTATATCAACAACCAAAGAATTTCCCTCTTTAATATTCATCCTCTCAATTATATCCTTATTAATAATAACCATCAACGAATTATTCCCAACCTTAACAACTTTTTTTATCATTCTCATTTTATACAATAATTATAATAATAATTTGCTTATAAACCTTTCTATACTATCCCTATGAAATATCTTTAGTAATTTCAAAAAACAACCCATCAAACACCAAATCTTCATCAACACCCATAATCAACCTCTCGTCCGCCTTCATAATACTTAACAACCACTCAGGCTTCCCTGCCCTCTCTTCCACAATATAATCCCGTAATTCTACCAACATCCTCCTCCTATCAACACTCCCACAGCTGTTTACAAGCCCTCTGAACACCTTAAAGTCCTTTTCACGTAGACTATTAACAATATTCCCGTAATCTACCTCTACGTCATCTGAAACCACTCCTGCGCTATTTGCCTGTAATTCATTTATAACCTGCCTCAAATCACCCTTGCACTTCTTAATAATCGCCCCAGAGTCAGTGTTCGGTGCTATAATACCGACCAAATTCATTATCTCATCACTACCTAATTTTCCAAAAGAAAACACCTTACACCGACTCTGAATAGGACTTATAATCTTATTAATATAATTACAACACAATATAAACCTCGTAGTCTTGTGATAAACTTCCATAATCCGCCTCAAACTCGCCTGAGCATCTGGCGTCAAATAATCCGCCTCGTCCAAAAATATAATCTTAAAATCAGCCCCCAAAGGCCTAACCTTAGCAAACCCCTTAACCTTCTCCCTAATAACCTGTATCCCTCTTTCATCACTAGCATTCAACTCCATAAAATTGCTCTTAAAATTCTCCCCGAACAACTCCCGCCCTACAATATAAGCCAAAGTAGTTTTCCCTACACCCGCAGGGCCATGAAATAACATATGCGGAATATCCCCCTTCTCAACCATGCCCTTAACACCCGCCACAATATCCTTCTGTCCAACTACATCCTCAAATTTCTTCGGTCTAAACTTTTCTGTCCACAATTCCATTTTTATAAATTCCACTCCTTTTCATTTTTTGTTTTCCAAACATAAAGTCTCTTTCTCTTAGAATTAACCCTACTATCCCTAACATCCTTCTTGCCCTTTCCTTCACAACATGGACAATCTTTTATAAGGACAACATTTTCATTACCTCTCGTATACTCGAATGTGAAATGATACCCTCTGCCCTTGCATCCGATACACTTAATTGTTGTTGTTTTTATTTTTGACATTTTTCTTCCTCTTGTTTTTATTTATAAATTTATAATATGTAACATCTAGATAACCGGACATACGATATTTAATAATTAATTTATGTTTTATTAAAAATGCCAAAGCATCCTTTGCTGTAACTCTTGCCATACAGCAATCCTCTGATATCTTAGTGACATTAACAGGAGTATTAATATCCTCTAAATATATTAATATTCTATTAAGTTCGTGGGTTATCGCAATATTTTTTGATTTAGGCATTTTATATCTCCAACAAATCTCTATGAATTTTGTCCTCCTTTTCCACCTTATCAACCTTAATATATAATAACTTCTTTTCTGCAGGAGTCAATTCAAACTTGTCCGCCATCTCGTTATTCATAACCTTCTTAATAAGCCACCACGACTTCATAACTTCCTTGACACTAAATCCATAATAATTTGACACCTTATTAATAATACTATCCCTATCCATAAACTTTTTCCTCGACGGGTATCTGAAAAATGTCCTTCTCTTCTGTTTCGGAAAATTGTAAGCCAAATATAAATATAGAAAATCGTCCCCTACTTTATAAAGTCTCTTATTGACTTCCAACAACAAATCGTAGACATCCCTCTTGTTATCAAACTTGTCCCAATTCACATTCAAATATTTTATAAGATAACCGAGAGGAAATTGTTTTATAGCGCTTATGCTGATTTTTTCCTTTCCCAACTCATTTAATGTATTAATAGGGTTTGATTTTTTTTCAACTTTATCAAAAATTTTTTTTTGGCATATTTCCAAAACGGCTTTTGGTATTTTCTTCTCATCATCAGCCAAGACAACAACATCATGCGTTGTGCTTTTTATAATAACCTCGTGCGGTTTTTTAATTTTTGCAATAGACAAATCAAAAATCAAAATATATTTTTCTGTTAGAGATTTGGATTTCGCTATATTATATAAATCATTTAGGCTGACAGAGTCGGCAAGAATAAAAAGTTTATCTTCTTCTTCCAATTGAGAAATATATTCGAATGAGTCCTTTATTATTATTGCAGTTTTCATAACATTTTTAATTATAAATAGTTTTTAAATGTATATATAGTGTAAAGTATTCTTTCAAATATATATATTGTAATATATTTAATGAAAAGTATATATTATAGAATAATAGTCTTTATAAACCTTTTTTATTTAAATATTTTATGAAAATCAAAAACATTTTTAGCAAGGAATTCTTAATATTATTGAAAGGAGGAAACAGAAGATGAATAAAGATGAATATATAAAAAAATGGTCGGAAAAACTTGGCACGAGCGAGGCTGACATCAACAAAGACTTCAATAAATTATTGGAGGAAGAAAAAACTATCCATAAAGATTCTCCTGCGGAGGAGCAAGAAACAAGGGCACTTCAAAGATTGGCTATGACTTTTAAGAAACAACTTAGAAGCCCAGCTGTTGGATTTGAAGGAATTGTTATTGGTATGGGTGATTTGATTGATACAGTCGCAAAACAAAAAAGAGAAGCAGTCGCTCGGTTCGAAGAAAACCCACAAAAAGCTATTGAGGATGGTCTTACAAATGATGAAGGTGTGCCTTTAGATACAAGACAGGAATGGTCTGCAGGAAATCCTAACAGAGATTTTGGAAAACCATTGCCAGAACATAATTGGTTGAGGACAACATTCGGCGTTGCCATAAAAATTGGTAAGGACGACGAACCAAAAACATTTATTATGAACATGAGAGGTGAAGTAGCTAAAAATGAGGGTGTTCAACTATTCAAACCTGTAAAATTCAGAGCAATTGACAAGAGCGAAGAAGGAAGCGATAGTTATAGACTAAACGCCTCTACATTTACAAACTTTGAAGAAGATGATACTTTAGACATGCCACAACCATTGGATTTATTAAAGAAATATTGTAGTGATTTATTCGTGGGGCTTCCTGGCCTTGACGATTACCATGACAAAGAAAAAGATAACTGGAACAGGCTAGTTATATTAGAAGGAGATGTATCAACATTAATAATGGAGCCGTCGTCTATTGGCTCGAGAAGAATCATAGTAGAGGACGAGAAACTAATGTTGGAAGATCTTGAAAGTCAAGGCACTACATGTTGGGTTCCGCCAAGAATCAATATTGATTTTGGTGAACAATCTAAGATCCTTGTTATAGGGAGAACATCCCAAGGCAAGAAACTAGATACTGACGGCAATCAAACAGATGAGCCAGGAGACATTATGATTAATGTTTTTGGCCTGTATGCTTTGCCCGAATATAAGATAAGCCCAAATGTTCAAGAAATCACAGCTGAAACTTCAGAAGTAAAAGAAGAATCTGAAGGTGCTAGTGAAATTAAATCTGATGGAGGTTGGTAAAATGACTGAAGAAGAACAAACTGAAACTGAAGCAGAAACTTCGGAAGAAACAACGGATGAAGAAGTTGTAGATAACGAAGAAGAAGCTGAGGAAGAAGACGAAACTGAAGAAGACCAAGAAGAAGACACAGACGAGGAGTAAAAATTTAATTTTTTTTATTTTTTTATTTTTACTCTCAAAAAAGAATTACTGAAAGGGGGTAACAAAAATGGAAATAGAAATACATAGTGTAAAAAAGATTGAAAGAGAAGAAATAGTTGCAAGTAACGGTGTTAATCATAAAAGAACACTAAAAATATATCAAAGCAACGGGGAATCACTGACATTGCTTTTAAGCAGTGGAATAGAAGACAACCTGAAAATAAAAAAGATATAAACTTATTAGTTTATTTTTATATATTTTTTTTTTTAAAATTAACAAAATAAAAATGGAAAGAATAAAATGACATCACATGGAATGCCTGGTATGACACCAGAAAAATACAGGGAAATGAAAGCTAAACGAAACAATGCAACTAAACATAGAAAGGAAAACAAGAAATAATGGCATGGGAAACACAAAAAGACAATAAGAAAGAAGAGAAAGAGGACAACTCTAAAGTGGAGTTCACCTCATTAGCCGAAGCTGAAGAGAAGAGAGGCCTAAAGATTGGCCTCTATGGAGATTTCGGAACAGGTAAAACTCACTTCGCCCTAACTGCACCCGAACCAATTTATATTATAGACACCGAGATGGGTGCAGCACCTCTCGCCCACCTCTTTAAAGATAAGGATATAAAAATACTGGATGTGGCAGAGGAGAACGGCGCTAAGTCCTATGAGAAAATGGCTTCTGCTATTGAATATATCTCTCAACAAGAGAAAGTTGGCACCGTCATAATAGACAGCGTCACTGACTTCTGGGAATTTGCTCAAGAATATGGTAAAGTAAATATCTTTAAAATAAAACCCGAAGCCCGTCTCGCACAGCAATGGGACTGGGGTGTCATAAACAAACTCTACTTGAGTATAATATTAAAACTACTGAAACTAAATTGCAACCTAATCCTAACAGCACGAGAATCTGAAGTCTACGCAGGAGCAGGACAACCGATGGGAGTTTATAAACCAAAGTGGCAGAAGAACACAGGCTTCTGGGTTGACTTTGTTCTATACAATACCAAAAAAGCAAACAAAGATGGTTCAACAATATTTACTTCAACCATAGAAAAATCTAGACCCGCCGGAGAACTGATGGGGAAAAAATTCAACAATTTTGACTTCAAAAACTTAGAGGAGGAACTCCAAAAATATAAAAAATGACAGAAGAATTTAAAACTTTAAGTAAGAGAATAAAACAATTAGAAGTTGAGTTAAGAGAAAACGCTAAACTCACAGAAGGACAAATAGATAGTATTATCAGAATGGTTAAGTTTATGGATAAAGAGTTTATTAGGTTGTTGAAAGAAGGAATACATATTTTTAATGAAACAGAATCAGGAGATAAGGCCAGGAATGAGTTTATAGATAAACTTGCAGGAAAGGAGTTGGTAGAATGACAGAACAAGATGAAATTATAGAACAGATTTCACATCTGATAGCAACGTCAGGTATAAATAAAGAATTTGCTGAAAAAATAATAGAAACTATAAAAATATCCACAAAGGACAAATCCGATGAATTTATTAAAGATTATAATTTTCATAAAAAAGAAAAAGAAAAACATTATAAGAGATGGATAGATGGTGAGAAAATAAGTAAAAATCAATATAAAAAACACCTTCGGCATTTGTTCATAGAAGAATATCTTGAAAGTAAAATTAAAGAAACAAGTTATTCAGATTTGCAAAGAATTTTCAATAAATATTATATGGAAACATTATCTACACCGCTCGTGTCTGCGCTTATAATGGGGGAAGACGACGATGGGAGATAGATATATATTCAAAGGTGAATGTGCATATTGTGGCAAAGAAGACGACGAGATCTACTATGCCCCAACCTCAAATTTTTATACATTTAAATGTGAGGTGTGTAAAAAGAAAAGCTTTATAAAGCCTGATTTTGATATTATAAAACTGGAAGATTTAAAGTATGAAGATGTGGTAGAAGGTTTTGAAATGACAACAAGTATTAATTGGGAAGAAGATAAGATGGAAGAAATGTGCACAGATATTTATAACAGGTTGAAAGGAGGTTTAAAGAATGACAAAAATAAAAGGAAAAGTAAGTGATGTGATTAGTATGCTGCAGACAATAAAACTTGAAGGGAAGGATCCGGATGGCTCCAATAGTTCAATGATAAACAATTGTTTATTAGAAGCTAAGGGTGAATTAATTTCTACTAATGTCCTGTCAAAAACAAATGTTGTGATAGGGTTTATAACTTATAAAAAATTAAGTGTTGTAGAAGAAGGAGAAATTCCTGTTGGTAATATCGACGAATTTATTTCTTATTTAAATAGATTCGAAGGTGGTGATGAGGTGTCTATTGAAACAACAGAAAATAAAATCAAAATTCTCAGGGATAGCCCTAAGAAAATTGCTAATATACCCATGACAGATAGGGATAATGTTGATGATAGTTTAAGGGCACTGGCTGTTAAGGATAGTGTAACCGAAGAAAATGGGTTATACAAATTCCGAGAAACAGAACTACCTGCCATGATAAAAGTTGATTCGCGTCATATAAAACAAATATTGGACGATGGAAATGTTCAAGGCCTAAACAGGAGGTATCCTATTGTTATCGACGATGAAGTTGAGTGTAGAGTAGGAGATGAACAGGGTGGAATGATAGAAAATACAATCACTGTCTTAGAGAAAAAGGGCAAAGCAAAAAGCAGTTTCTCTTCAGGTATTGATAATGTATTTAGTAATATTACTGGGGAAGTCGAGGTGTACATGGCTGATGGTGGTCCGATGCTTGTTATGCAGAACAACGAAGAATTTGAACTTAAATTTGTGATTGCTCCTCTTATGGAAGAGGAGTGATTCTTTTTTTATAATGGTAAAGAAAAAAGACAAGAGAAAATATAACGGAAGGAAGAAAGGTACGATGAATGATTATCACCTTATTAGGTGTCTATCTGATGATAAGAAAACAAACTCTAATCCAGAATATGGCATAACCATACCCTATGAATATATTAAGAAATATAAATTAAAAAATAAAAAATTTAAAATGCATATAATTATGACAAGGGGTGGTGAACCTATAATAATACATAGGAAATTTTAAGATGGTGAAATTAGCGTGGGTATGTGATGAATGCAATTGGTTACAAGTTAGTGATAGTAAGGAACATCACCTAATGGATTTTTGTAAGTGCAAAAAACCACATAATGGCGTAGACTTAGAAGAATACATGTGCAGGTTTCTTGGTAACCCAAGAGTGATAGCGGAATTTAAGGATGGAGATAAATGGAGATATAAAAGAAATTGACATATAAAATAGACATAGATGAGTTTGAGAAGAGAGCCAAGAAATTGGCAAAGCAAATCAGGAAGAACAAAGATATTATAAATATTTATGGTGCACCACGGGGTGGCCTAATACCTGCTGTTAGGATATCCTATTTAACAGGGTTGCCTGTAACAGAACTTCCAAATAAAGATACAACAGCCATTATTAATGATTGCTATGAATTGGGGCTTGACATGACAAATTATAAAGATTTTAAAAATATTTTTTACTTGGTTGACAAGGAAGAAGAAGAAATAAAAGAGGACATAGAATTTTGGTGGGAATAAGATGACATTATTTGATTTTATAAATGCAGAAGATATAAAAAGTATTGAAAAAGTAAAGGTAGACATACTTGAGAATAAAGAAGCACGAGTTGAAAAACTAATTGAGAAAAACATCTCTTCAGGCCTGAGTAAAGAAGTGGCAACAGCCAATGCAGAAGCAGAAATATATAAACCAGAAAAACTAGAGAAAATAAAATTCGGGGATGTAAACAAGAATTTTGGCAAGAGAATTAAGATATCCTTCTTTGTAAACAAAAATGAATATGATATTATAAAAAATAAATTTAAGATCCTTTATCAGTTTGATGAGAACAGAATATCATCTGTTGATATAAATAGGTTTATAGAAACCCTAATAAAAGATGACAGCTAAATATTACCAATGCCCAAGAATTTCAGGTGAATATATGGATTGTAGCTTACCGCTTACAGCAGACACGACAAGTCTCTGTTCTTTTAATTGCAATTATTGTTTTGCTAAGTATCAAAAATCAAATAACCCAGCCCTTAAAGGCAAACCCATTAATATAAACCCGCTAAACTTTGTGCAGTTCAAGAAATTTATGGAGGGAGGTTTCCCAAACAACCCTTATTATAAAAACTTTATAAAACACAAATTTCCTATACACTTCGGTGGGTTGTCAGATTCTTTTGACCATTATGAAAAAGAGAATAAGGTTACACTTAAAGTCTTGAAGTTGATGGTGGACTTAAACTATCCTTGTATATTTTCTACCAAAGGAAACATCATGGTTGAAGGTGAATATTATGAGATATTGAAAAAGGCAGCACCCAATAAGAACTTTATATTTCAATTCTCGATAGTAACTAACAACCCGGACAAAGCAAAGATCCTTGATGAAGGGTGTCCATCTGTAGACGAGAGGTTTGCAGCCATGAAAAAATTATCAGACTTGGGATATTGGACAGTGTTAAGGTTGCGTCCTTTTATAATTGGTGCATCAGACGACGGCTTAGATGAAATGTTTAAAAAAGCAAGTGATGCAGGGGCAAGAGCTTTGAGCACAGAATTTTATTGTTATGATTGCAGGCTATCAGGAGACGCCCTCAAGATGTATGATGCTGTCAGCAAAGCCGTTGGGTTTGATATAAAAGATTATTTCAAGAAACTCTCACCTTCTGAGCGTGGTGGATACAGGCGATTGAATCGTGATGTAAAAGAAAAACATGTTAAGAAGATGTGGCTTCTATGCAAGAAATATGGTATGCAATTCAATATATCAGACCCCGACTTTAAAGAACTTAATCAAAGCGGAAGTTGTTGCGGGGTGCCATCAACAAAAGAAGAATATGACAGCGACTGTATAAACTGGTCTCGAGGACAACTCACCCACGCTGTATCTCAACTTCTACAAAGATATCTTAAAGGAGAAAAAGACTTATATCTCACAGCCGATGATGTTATAAAGAATATGGCTAACGACTGGGGCGCTGAAACAAAATATTATGGAGACAGCTTAAAGTGTTGGAACCCTGATATTCAACTTAAAGATATGAACCACAAAAGTGAATTCATACAGGCTTGGAACAATACAAAATCAGCAGGTAATCCTTACAATTATTTTCACGGGTTACTTAAACCATTTAAACTTGATAAAAACAAAAATATTATTTATAAATTTAATCCACCACCATACATAGAAAGGTGGAGGAAGGAGGGGATACTATGATGATTATAATACCAAGCAAAGGCAGGGCACATTCTTTAACAACACCTATGTTATTAGATAAATATGGAATAGATTATAAAATAGTGTTACATAATGAAGATGACAAAAAAGAATATTTAAAAAATACAAAATTAAATCACGAAAAGATAGTTGTAGCAAATGTACCATACGGCATGTCACAAATAATGAAATATATCAAATCAACAATAGAAGAAAATGAATGGATATTGAAATTAGATGATAACATAACGGAATTTACTGCCGTTGCAGATGATTATTATGAAAAGGACGAATTAAATGTTGAAGATAAAACAATAAATTGGGATGAAGTATATAAAACGAAAATATCGCCAACAAAATTCTTAACAATTATTGAAAAAACAAAAGAAAAGGCAGATGAAGTAGGTGCTAAATATGTTGGGTTTGCAACAACTGATAACCATTATTTTCGTGGAAAAAAATGGCGAGAAGTTGGGTATGTATTGGGCAAAATGACTTTAATAAAACATTCTGATGCTGAATTTGACACAAACATAATTGCCATGGATGATTATGGATATACAGCAGACAATATTGAAAAATATGGCAAAGTATTGATAAATAATTATATAAAATCTATAGCAGGTCACTATGTCAAAGGCGGTTGTGGTACTTATGAAGAAAGACTTCCTGCTAAACTAAAAGATTGTGAATATCTTATGAAAAAATATCCAAAACTATTCCGTTATAAAACAAAAACTGGGTGTCATCCTAAGGCAGAACTACAGGTATGTTTCACTAATTTAGAACAGGTTGAGAGGTGGAGGAAAGGTTTAAATATAATAAAAACTACTAAAACATTAATAGATTTTTAAATTAAATTATAGGAGGTATGAAAACATGAGTTGCACAAAAGAATACACAAAAATGAAAACAAAATGGGCAAAATTTATTCAATTTGTTCTAATGTTATTTGGAAAGCGTGGTCAAGAAGCAAAAAAGATTTGTCAAAGAGCAGCAATACTCTATGATAAATGATAATAGACTATAAAAAAGAAAGATATAAAGACACCTTCTATATTTTCAAGAACAGAAAAAATGGAAGACGCGAAGTAGAAAAGCAAGTAGGGTTTGAACCCTACTTTTATATTCCTGAAGATGCTACAATACCAAAGATGGGGCAGATAAAAAGGGTTGATGAAGGTGACTATGTAGACAGCCACGGAAACAAACTTAAAAAGATAATAGTTAAAAGTCCAGGAGACGTGCCATATGTCAGGAAAGAATTCAAACAACACTACGAGGCAGACATAAATTTTGTGCAGAGATTTACAATAGACAACATCGGGCAGATTGCGCACGAGAAACTTAGGATACATTATTTGGATATAGAAAATGATGACAGCTTGGATATAGACAACGCCCCTAAACCAATAACCTGTATAACTATCTACGATAATTTCTTAAAAAAATATATTGTGTTTGTTTGGCGGGAAGAGATAAACGAAAGGAATTTTAAACACGAGGACAAGAGTATATACTATTTTGATAATGAAGTTAAAATGCTTAGAACTTTTATAGGTTTTGTTCAAGACACAGACCCAGATATATTGACAGGATGGAATGTTGATTTTGATATGTTTTATATAATAAATAGGATGAGAGTTCTAAAAATAAATTTTAATAGCCTATCCCCGATGAACAGCGTGGGAATAGGCAAACACGACATCTCCGTCAAAGGTAGGGTTGTGTTTGATTTATTAAAAGGATACTCAAAATTAAAACCAACAGTGATAGAAAGTAGGAAGTTGGACGAGATAGGAAAGTTAGAGTTGGGGATGGAGAAATTAAAATTTGAGGGCACACATGGAGAATTGTGGCGGAAGGAATTAGCAAAACTTATAAAATATAATATAAGGGATGTTGAAATATTAAAACTCTTGGATGAGAAAATGAAAATAATTCCATACTTTGATGAGTTACGGAGACTAACCAACTGTGGCTTTAATGAAACCATGTGGACAAGTTCCTTAATTGATGGCATGTTATTAACAAAGTTTCATAATAAAATAATATTTAAATCAAAAGAATATCATACAGATGTAGAAAAGGTTGAAGGGGCGATAGTTGTAGATCCAGTAAAAGGGTTACACCACGATATACTTCATATAGATTTGAAATCCTTGTATCCTTCTATAATGATATCATTTAATATGAGTCCGGAAACTCTCAGCAAAGAAGGAGATATAAATGTTGGTAATGGTATTAAATTTAATTCTAAAAACAAAGGAGTGTTGTCTGTTCTTATAAAAGACTTGGGGGTATTGCGAGAAGAAAAAAAGAAAATGAGGGATGGTGAAAAAGATGAAGAGTTGAAAAAAGTTTTTGATAGGCAGCAATATTGTGTTAAGGTTATTATGAATGCTATTTATGGGCAAACAAATTTCAAGAGGTCAAGGATCTATTGCCCACAAATATCTGAAAGTATAACTTATGTTGGTAGAAAAATATTGATGGCAACTATTGATAAATTAAAGGGGTGGGGATACGAAGTCATTTATGGTGACACGGATGGGATATTTTTGAAGATGCAAAAAGGAACAAAACCGCAGGAATTGGTGAAGGAGATAAATAAATATTATAATGAGTTTTGCGAGCAGTTCGGAATAACCAACCACATATTTGATATTGAATTTGAGAAGGTTTATAAGTCCCTCATACTGAGTTCTAAAAAGCATTATGCTGGTATATTAGATGATGGGAAGTTTGAGGTTAAGGGGCTTGAGACTGTGAGGACAGACAACTCTAAGTTTATAAGAAGTCTACAGAAAGAGATATTGAAAATGATTATGGAAGATGCGGGGAAGGAGAAAGTAAAAACTTTTGTTCAAAAAGAATTAAAGAAATTTAAGAACAAGGGTTACGATTATGAACACATAGCAATTCCGAGAGGCCTGACTAATAGCCCTGAAAAATATAAGACGACATCACCTTGGATAAGGGGCTGTATATATTCGCAGAATTATTTGAACTTGAAGTTTGTGCAGGGAGACAAGGCAAGATTACTTTATATAAAGACTATGCCACCGAGATTGCCACAAACAAATGAGTTATGCTTCCACAACAATCACGAGGTTCCGAGAGGGGTTGTTGTTGATATTGATAAGATGTTAGAGAAGGGTGTTTATAGAAAGTTGAAGAATATATTTGAGTTAGTTGATTGGACTATAAATGATATTACGGGGGAGAGCAAAACCTTGTTGGAATTTTAGAATGGATACGAATGTGATAATTCAGGGTGATTGTATAGATGAGATGAAGAAACTTCCAGAGAATAGTATAGATGCAATTATAACAGACCCCCCTTATGGAATAGGTTTTATGGGCAAGGAATGGGATAATTTTAAACCAAAAGAAATTAAGAAACTAAAAAAATTAATTTATAAAACTGATTATATTAAGGGTGTTGCTGTTAAAAGAAAAAAACCTGAGTGGGTTACAAGAGATAGCGGAGCAAGAGTTGCTGGAACTTATGATAAAACAATATCTGGGGCAAAAAAATTTCAAGACTTTTGTAAAGAATGGTCTAATGAAGCATTAAGAATTTTAAAACCAGGAGGTCATATGTTAGTTTCATGTTCCACAAGAATGTATCACAGAATGACAGTTGGAATAGAAGATGCTGGTTTTGAAATAAGAGATACAATTATGTGGCTTTATGGTTCTGGATTTCCTAAGAGTTTGAATATTGGAAAGCAGATTGATAAAAGAAAAGATTGGAAAAAATATGAAGAGTTTTCAGAAAAACTAAAAGAGAAAAGAGAAGAATTAAAATTAACAAAACAACAGGCATTTATTAAATGTAATTTTAAAGCAAAAACATTTGGAGGGAATAGTTGGTTTGAACATGGAAGACTGCCAATGAAAGAAGATTATAAATTATTAAAGGAAGGATTAAATTTAGATTCTACATTTGATATTCTTTTTGAAGAAGTTGAAAGAGAGTTTATAAAACAAGATAAAAACTGGGGAGAAAAAGGTTCAGTTCCATTAACAGGGTATAAAGAATTTGAAGTAACAAAAGGAAACTCAGAATGGGAAGGATGGGGAACAGCATTAAAACCAGCAGTAGAACCAATTGTAGTTGCAAGAAAACCTTTATCTGAAAAGAATGTTGCTTTGAATGTTTTAAAATGGGGAACTGGTGGAATTAATATTGATGAGTGTAGGGTTGGAACAGAAGATAATCTTAATGGTGGAGCATATTCAAAAGGAGAACACAAATGGGCTTGTGAAGAACATAAGTGGGGACATAAAAGACAAGAAGGAAACTATGTTCAACCACAAGGACGCTTCCCAGCAAACATAATATTAGACGAAGAAGCTGGAAAGATTTTGGATGAGCAGAGTGGTGAATGTAATCAAGGACATTGGAGTAAAACAACAACAAAAGGATTTGGGGATTTTGGTGGAGGTAGTTCAACTTACGAAGGGGTTGGAGTAAAAGATAAAACAAAACATGGAGCATCAAGATTTTTCTATTGTGCAAAGGCAAGTAAAAGTGAAAGGAATTTTGGTTGTGAGGAAGTTGAACCAAAGCAACAAGATGAAAGTAGAAAGGAAGGAAATCCAGGAGGAGATAATCCAAGAAATAGAGGATTAAAGGAAAGAATCAACAACCACCCGACAGTTAAACCAATAAAACTAATGAAATATCTTGTTAAATTGGTAAGTAGAAAAGGTGCAATAATATTAGACCCATTTTTAGGTAGTGGAACAACAGCAGTAGCTTGTTTAAAAACAGGAAGAGAGTTTATAGGTATAGAAAAAGAGGAGGAATATATTAAAATAGCAGAGGCGAGGATTAAACCTTATTTATCCCAGAGGACTTTATTGGAATTTTAATATGATTAAAATAGAAAGGTTTATATACTAAATATAATTATTATTGAAAATGAAAAATAAGAGATGGTTGTCTAAGAGCCAAATTAATACATTCGTGCAATGCCCTTATAGGTGGAAGTTACAATACTTGGAACAAATTAAACAGAGACCTTCAGAAGCTATGAGTCGTGGTAGTAAAATACATTCGGAGATAGAGGGGTTTTATAAAAATATAGATGTTAATAAGGATTTAAATATAAAAGCGAAAAAAGAAATAAGCCCCGAGTTGCAGAAGTTCCTTGCCTTTGAACAAAGAAGAATACAATCTTGTAAGAACAAGGATGGTGTATTTGATATGAAATATTTTAATCCCGTGGCACAGGAGTTAGGGGTTGGTGATAAGAAGTTGATGTTGAGGGGGTTTGTCGATGCTGTTTATATTAACCCTGAAGATGATGGGCTTATAATTATAGATTGGAAGACAGGTAAGTATCGCCCAGATAATATGTCTGATTACAGGTTTGAGTTGGCTATGTATAAAGAGTTGTTGGAGAAGAGCGGGAAGGTCAAGGGAGATGTCAAATATTGGGGTATATATTTCACAGATGCCGACAAGTTGTTTTTTGAGAAGGTTAGTGATAGGAGCATTAAGGCTATGTATAAAAAGGTTGATAGGGCAAGGGAAGGAATGGAAAGTGGAAATTATCCTTGCAAGGCGGGGATATTATGCAGATGGTGTGGCTACAATGACATTTGTGAGGAGTGGAAGGAGGTTTAAAATGAAAATAGAATTAAAAAATATTTGTTGTGGTTTAAATTTAAGTATAGATGAAAATGAGATGAAAAGAGGCATCTATAAAAACAAAGGAGATATTGTCATAGTAGAAGAATATAAAGATACAATAGCAGGTCCAAGAATACCTAATACAGATACTTGGATAAGGGTATCTGAAATTCAAACATATGAATTATTAAATTCGGTGTATTTAAAATTTGTTGTGTGTCCTGTTTGTAATAAGAAGATATGGTTAAACATTCCATCCGAACATAAGTTAGTTTCAATTGGAATTGGAAAATTAATTAAAACAAAAACCATAGAAGAATTTGGTTCAAGACAATACGGATAAAATGTTATTTGAAAAATTCCCAAGAGAAGTGGGACCACCCCGAAAACTTGTGCACAATAAAGAAGAATACCTTGCCTATATAAATAATAACAATGGAAAGAAAAAGGCTGTATACACTTCAATATATACTTTTGAAACATTATGTTATAATCCTTATATTAAACCACTATATGAAAGTGCGGTTGTAGACAAAATTTACTACGACTTTGACGACAAGAGTTGCAATGCCTATGAGGAATGTCTTAAACTCCACGAGGAATGTGATAAAGAAGATATAAAACATATGATAATATTCTCAGGACGTGGTTATCATCTTTATATATTCACCAAACCAAAATTGATAAATTATAAAAAGGAAGCAATTCGTGGGGGTCAGGAATATTTTATAAATAAGTTGAAGCTGTTGGTTGATAAACAAGTTATAGGAAATGTAGCACAACTGGCTCGTATACCCAACACATTTAATATAAAGGCCAAGAGGTTTTGTATTCCATTAATACGGGATGAATTTATGAAGGGTGATTTATATGTTAAGGGTATAGCAAAGGAGCAACACTTTGTCAAGGATGTAGTTATGTGCAGGAAGTTGTTTGATATATCCCCGTGGGATAAGGAGTCTCCCAAGGATTTCAATATTAAGATGACAAAAAATGCAAAGGCATGTGACATTTCATTGGGCAATATAAAAGATATTCCACCTTGTTTAGACACATTAATGTGTAATGATGATATGAAGTGGAAGGAGAGATATCTTGTAATACTTTATTTCAAGGAGAAGGGTTATTTGAAGGAAGAAGTTTTTGAGGTTCTTAAAAAATGTTTGTCTCCTAAGAAATTAAATCATTGTGTGAAGGAAGAAAGGCAGTTACAATATTTGTTTAATAGGGATGATTTAATGTTTCCATCGTGTGAGAAATTGAAAGAAGAAGGGTTCTGTACTGGTAAATGTCTGTTTTTTAATTGTGTGGTTTATAAATAGTAAAATAGATAGGTTTATAAAGGGTAAAATAGTATAACCTATGATATAATGGTAGGTAATTTTTATTATGAGTGATGAAAGAGTATGGAACGGGAGAAGAAATGCTTCCCTCCAACACAAAATCAGAATTTTGGCAAGTTATAAAGGTGATGTAGTTGAATATGGAATGACTATACCAAAACCAATTGCTAATAAATTTATTGATTGCAGATTTATAATTCATACAAGCGGGAATGCGATTATTTTAGAGAGCGGTTGTAGACCCTTTGCTATTGAGATTAGAAAAAAACAAATGGAGGAAAATAAATATGGCGAAGATATTATGGTTGTCTGACAGTCCAACAACTGTGACAGGATATGCAACGATTTCTACCAATATTTGTAACGGGTTAGCTGAGTTGGGGCACGATGTTTACTATCAGGCACACAATTATATAGGGCAAACAATACCACCAGGATTAAAGTTTGCCGACGGCAGAGAATTAAAGTTTACATTGTTGGGGACAGGAAATAAACCATATTCAGAAGATTTGCTTGTACCGAGAATTAGAGAATTAAAACCTGATGTGTTTGGGGTTCTACTTGATACATTTATGGCAATGCAAAGTGGTTATATGAACCAAGATTTTGCACCTGCCAAAACACTATTCTATTTTCCATCCGATGGTGGCGGGGGGTTGCCTATCACTTGTGAAAACATATTAAAGAAATGTCATGTGCCCGTGGCTATGGCAAAGTTTGGACAACGACAGTGCGAGGCTGTCCACAATTTAAAAACAAAATACATACCGCACGCTGTTGATGTAGATAATTATTTTCCTTTAAGTAAAGAAGATAAGGAGAAGGCAAAGGCAAGGTTTGGGCTTCAAGGAAAGTTTGTTGTTGGTAGTGTTTATAGAAACCAAGGAAGGAAGATGCCAGACAGGATGTTTAAGGCATTTGCAGAATTTGCTAAAACACATGAGGATGCTATCTTGTTTTGTCACTCAGATCCTTTTGATAATGCTGCAGTTTTTGATAGTCATGCACTTATAAATAGACTTGGTATACAGAACAGAGTTGTATTTTCAGGTATGAGTTTCTTTAAGGGGTTTGATTATAAACAAATGAATGAAGTTTATAATGCTATGGATGTGTTTACTTTATCAACTTCGGGTGAGGGCTTTGGTGTTCCAATTATAGAGGCTATGGCATGTGAAATTCCTTGTGTTGTGACAGACTATACAACAATACAAGAGTTGTTAGTTGAGGATGGTAAATGTGGGTTGCCTGTGCCGATAGAGTCTGAATTGACAGGAAGTTGGAATGTTGAGCGGGGTATTATGAACATTCCTAAATGCACTGAGGCATATGCTATGATGTATGATAACCCAAAAATGAGAGAGGAGATGGGAAAGGTTGGCAGGGAGAAGGTGTTGAAGTTTTATGATTGGCGGGTTGTTGTAAAAATGTGGCACGAATTGATAGAGGAGATGACAAATGATTAAAAAAGGATATAAACAAACTTATGAACATAAGAAAAAAAGATTGAAAGCAGCATCCTTATCTTTAAAAGGAAGAAAATGTCCATGGGTTGTTATATCAAATAAGAAAAGAAAAGGAATATTGAAGCATAAACAAAGATGTAATTTAATTTGTAATATGTGTTATAAAAAATTTAATGTCATGAAATGTGAAATTAATAGAAAGTTCTGTAATATACATTGTTACTTTATATATAAGGGAATACATAATGAAAAAAAAGGAAAAACATATGAAGAGATTTATGGCATAGAAAAGTCTATTATAATAAAAAATAAAATTGGCAAATCAAGTTTAGGTAGGAAAATTCCATCAGTTAGTAGTTCTAATATGAAGAGGTGTGGGGAAAAAAGTTCAACATGGAGAGGGGGGTTAAGTTTTATACCATATACAAAAGAATTTAATAAGAAATTTAAAAATATTATTATAAGAAGAGATAACTATGTTTGTATGAAATGTGGTAAAATACAGGAAAAAAATGGAAAAAAATTATCAGTTCATCACATAAATTATGATAAAAAATTAACTATAAAGAAAAATTGTTGTGCGTTATGTAAAAAATGCAATTCGGAAGTAAATTTTAATAGAGAATATTGGATTAAATTTTTTCAATTTCTATTAACAAAAAAATATGGGTACAAATAAAAAATGACTGATGTAATGCTTATAAATCCAAGTAGTAAGGGGATATTAGAGAATGCTGGTGATAGGCCTCCGCTTGGATTATTGACAATAGGGGCTGTTCTACAAGACAGAGGACATCATGTTAGAGTTAGAGATATGGATCATGTTAAATATGGGGATTTGTTGGATGAGATTGATTTTGAACCACCAGAAGTTGCTGGTGTAAGTGTTTATACATCCCCATTATATGAGGAGGCAGTTGGATTAGGTTATGCGTTGAGGGAAAAAGGGATTAGGACTGTGGCAGGTGGATATCATGCAACAGCAATGCCTGAAAGTTTAACTGAATATTTTGATACAGTGATTGTTGGTGAGGGAGAAACTTCTGTTCCATTAGTTGTTGAAAACCCAGGGCTTACTAAAGTTTTAAAAACAAGTCAAATGGATATTATTAGAATACCACACCCTGATAGGAATTTGGTGGATATGAGTCTTTATGGGTTTGAACAAGATGAAGAACCTGCTTCTACTTCAATGACAAGCAGGGGATGTCCAAATGCTTGTAATTTTTGTGGGAATATGAATAAGAAAGTTAGATATCACTCGGATGAATATGTTATTGATGAAATAAGAAGACTTAAAAGTTATGGTTTTAATGATATTTATTTTTTGGATGATGCATTTACCGTGAATAAAAAAAGGACTATGAATTTGTTAGAACTTATTAAAGATGAGGGTATAAGGTTTAGAGTTACGACAAGAGCAAAAATGTTAGATGAGGGTTTGGTTGAAAAATTGGCAAATGCTGGGTGTAGTTGGGTTAGTTTAGGAATTGAAAGCGGGAGTGAAGAAAGACTAAAAGATGTTAGTAAGAATATGAAACCGATAGATAATTATAGAGCAGTTAAATTAATTCATAAAAATGGAATAAAATCTAAGGGGTTTTTTATGTTTGGTTTACCAAATGAAAGCAAAGAAGATGCCCAGAAAACAATAGACTTTGCAAAATTTTTAAAAGGAGAGGGGTTGACTTCCGCTGATTTTTATATTATGGCACCATTTCCTGGGACTCCAATATGGAACAACCCAGAAAAACATGGAATAAAAATCATTGATAGAGACTATACAAAATATTTAGAGGCAGGGAAAGAACCTCCAAAGGCTTTTCATGATACAACACATATGAAAAGGCACGAGATTGAGGAAGTTAGAAACAGGGCAGAGGAGGAATGGAATGGTGTTTAATAGAATAGGCAGGGGGGAAGTTGTAAAATTGGAAGGAGATAGATGTCAATATAAAGGTTCTATCCCTGAAGATTGTATCGGCAAACCTGTTATAATTATGAAAGAGTCTGATTTAGAAGTTTTAGCAACGGCTGATATGAATGCATTGTTGGCTTTTCCATATAGCATGGATGAAAAGTTTTATAGTGTAGAAGACCCAGAATTCTTGTCTGCTTTTCCAGATAAAATAACATTCACACCGCCACATGAAGAAGCACACAAATTATATTTGGACAGACATTTTTATAGTACCAATTTGAAGGATATGATGTGGCTTAGATATGTAGATGTTGACCAGTCAATAATAGAGGAGGGGGTTGATGGTGATGGATAAAGAGAAATTGGTGGTGGTTGTGATGGGGCAGGATTGTGAAAGGTTCATAGGAATGAGTTTAGAAGCTGTTAAAGATGCAGATGCTATTGTTTATTGTGACGGGGGTAGTAAACCAGAATTCTGGATTTGTGCAAATTGGATGAAATGGAAAAACCTTAAAGTAATAGCAAATAAATACAACCAAGAAGACAAAAGTATGAATGGTAAACAGAGAAACTTTTATTTAGATTATGTTAAAAAGAATTATTCAGGTTGGTGGTGTTTAGCTATTGATGCAGATGAGGTAGTAGAAGATTTAAGTAAGATAAAATATTTTATAAATACTCTACCTAAAGGACAAGACTCTAATTTATATTCTATGAAGATGCGCCACCTTATTGGAGATTTGGCACACGAAGACGCTACTCAACAAGTGCATTTTGTTCAACACAGGTTATTTAAAATTCGAGATGATTTATATTATCCTGAAATTGAACATTCTGTTTTAAATTCACATAACGACAAGGTATTAAGTGGCAATATTCAACCTACAACTATTTGGCACTTGGCTTATATCCCAAACCTTTTTGAATATAAAAAGAAATATGATAATCATATGAAGAAAAGCGATATGCACACTCCAGAATTTTTAAAGCAGTGGTATTGGCTGCATATTTTCGGAGAGTATCCAAGAACTAAATTCAACCCTATGGAATTGCCCGATGTATTATTAAAAGAATTTGGTATAGATAAGGACGAGTTGTATTTTATGAATAGGAAATTGGAGACGAAACATTTTCTAATGAGTAAACAATGGATAAAAGCATTTGACCCAATCACTGTGTTAGATTTGGGTTGTGGGTTAGGTCATTATGGTTATGCTATGACAACCATGTATGAAGATATAGAATATTTAGGTATAGAAAAGAGTATGTGGGCTAAAAACAATTCTTATAAAGAATTAGATATTAGACAAGGACAAATTCAAATTCCACAAAGTTATATAAAAGAAGAATACAACTTGGTTTTATGTATTGATATATTAGAGCATTTAAAAGAGGAAGACTTAGAGAAGTCTTTGGTGAATATTAAAAATTATGGTAAAAATTTTATTTTTTCAATACCATTTTTGGGAGATCCAAATTTAGAGGCGGACCCAACACATATAATCAAAAAGACCAAAAAATGGTGGGTTGATAAACTATCAAAATATTTTAAAATTGAAGACGCGCCAGAGGATTGGTTATATCATGAACAGATGTTGTTGGGGAAGAAAAAATGAAAAAGAAATTAATGTGTAAAATTTTTGGTTGTAAATATGA
>SDBV01002310.1_pt1 | contig 28494 bp, 27 predicted proteins | sample 2277081 | NCBI WGS metagenome assembly SDBV01 (sample SAMN10402039, study PRJNA504765) | marine sediment metagenome | isolation source: marine sediment core GS10_PC15, 223 cmbsf | place: Arctic Ocean: Southern Knipovich Ridge | collected 2010
GGCGAAGCTTTAGCGAAGACTGGACCTGCCAAGGCGAAGCTTTAGCGAAGACTGGACCTGCCAAGGCGAAGCTTTAGCGAAGACTGGACCTGCCAGGGCGAAGCTTTAGCGAAGACTGGACCTCACGAGACGGAACCCGATGAATTCACTGCGGATCGGCGGGCCGGGGCTGCGGAGTGCCGACCGGCAATACCTGGCGTAGTGGGCCCAGCTGCCGCCGCGAACCGCACGGTAAGTGCCCGTGCCCGGACCCGTCGGATCTGTCACGGAACCACTCGAATACTCGCCGTACCAATCGTAGCACCACTCAAACACATTGCCGTTCATGTCGCACAAACCCCAACCGTTCGGCAGTTTCTGGCCTACGGGATGCGTCGTGCCGCCAGAGTTGCCATAATGCCACGCATAGTTGTCCATCTCTGTGTAGTTCGGGTCATCACCCCAATAGAATTGAGTTGTCGTACTCGCACGTGCGGCATACTCCCACTGCGCCTCCGTAGGCAATCGCCAGGGAGCACCAGTCTCCGTTACATTGATATCCGGCAGGAAGTCGTTCGTGATATCATCGCGGGATACTTGCTCCGCAGGATGAGTTGGATTGCCATCGAAGTAGAAGTCCCAAGCGCCCATAATCGACTCCCACTGCGCCTGTGTGACTTCGTATTTCCCCAGCCAGAAGCCCTCACTGATCGTCACTGTGTGAATTGGGCCTTCGTCGGATTGACGGTCCTGCTCGGTGTCAGGTGAGCCCATATCGAAGGTGCCAACAGGAATCCAGACCATCGTGATCATCACACCCGTATCGCCAAGCTCAAAGTCCTGTTCGGTACCTGGAGCAGGATCATTGGTATCCCCAGCGGGGTTCCCATCATCCCCTTCATCGCAACCAGAAACAGCGATCAGGAAAGCAAACAGAACGATCATAAAAAAAAGGAAGCGGCGTTTCATAGCGACCTCACATTACAGGTTAGCTAAGTACTTTTAGTAATGTGACAAACTTACTAAACTCCCCGCAGTGAAACAAATCCACCCCCGGACGACAAATCAGTGCTGTTTTGCGTATGTGTCTGCAGGACCGGTGTTGCCACCGACCCGGTATGCGACCCATGCGAGGCGAGAGGAACGCAATAAGTCATTACCTATACAATGATTTATTGTTAATTGGATTCAGGAAAATTTCTATGTTGAAGTGTATTCCCTTCTTTCCAATAAACGATTCCTCTTTTCAGCCAATCTGGTGGCAAAGGATTCTTTGCCAGTGGATTTAGAATCAACTTTAATCTCGGATTTAACATCTCAATGGGGTCTGGATTACCTGAGATTAAAGCACTTATGCCGTTGAATTGATCCTTTAAGAATGTCGTGGTAGGTACTGGTCCTCCCGATATCTTCCTTATACACGGGCGATAGGCGTAACGCCAATTTACGACCTTCATCAATTTCAGATCGGGCGTTCCAGTAAGGGGTCCGATCGGAAAAACCGCTTGGACAGCATAGGGGACTGGATCGTCCCATCCAGCACCTGGAATTCCCGTGCCATAGACTGCAATAACATAGGATTCTCCCTCTTTTACAATTTTTTTTTCGAGATATCCCTGCAATTTTTCATGTTTTGCTATTACCGCATTCTGGTATCTAAGGATTATTTTTGGTTCTGGAATCCATCCTCCCTCTTCTTCGGAAAAATCGACGGCATCTTCTCCTGTTCCTGGACGAGGAGCAACAGCTTCTATCCAAATCCTTTTATCGTCACTCAAGATGCAGAAGTCGGGACCTTCTGAGGGCCTGTCAGGGTCAAGTATGAATCCCTGATTCAGCAATTCACATGCAAGCCACATTTCCCAGAATCTGGCGTAAAAATCCCGACCAATTTCTATTAGAAACTGTTTATCTGCATAGGTATGGAAACGTTCCCAGAGTCTTCCTAACCATTCTCGTTGTTTTACCCTGCATGGCAAGTCTCGAATATTAAGGAATATCTCGTCCTCTGGATCGGCTACTAGGTCAAACAATCCACTCGTTCGCAACCTAACACCTCATTATCTTGTTCGGATATACTACTCCCTTGAGTCGCTCTCTGTCTTTTTCTCTTTCTCCTGCTCCCCGTATCCCCTCGCTGAGACGATAATGATTAAAAAGGCTCCACCCCCAAGGACAGGCATGATCTGGTCGAAAGTACCCGAGCCCTTCAGAGCAAATGCACAACCGAGAATCACCGCACCATAGATCAACGCATTCGCGATAACCACAAAATTCTTTCCACGCATAGCACCCCCAGGTAATCGTAATAACTTTGCTGTTAATAGTACTTAGCTACGTAGCCCGGACGGGTGTCCCGACTTCACCAGAAGTCGGGACACAGCTTCATCAAATGTAATTGGGACTAACTGCCTTCACTGATTTTGGAGGTCTCATCGACTTTCAAAAGAGTTAATAAGAATAGAATGTGAAGCAATCGATCTGCTTTATGTCTGCGAAAATAACCCAGTGGATTCAATCCATGGCTAACTTCATTGCGCATATTCCATCCACGTTCGTCCACCAGGATGAAGCGTATGTACCGGGTTACATCTTCTTTCAAGAATCCTTCTATGATGGGATCACGCATAACTTCCCCGAGATCCTTTTCTCGGAAGATTCCTCTCCGGTCTTTGTCTGGCTTGCTGGGGCAACCCCCTAATTTCCAGAGTAGTTGACGCATTAGGTGCTCGATCTGCGGAATCAGAAGATGAACAACTGTCATCCAATCTCCATCGAGGTAGTGCTGGATTGCATTTTGTAATATTGGCTTCCGGTCGATTTCAAATGCTGGTAGAGTGTATAACCAATCGATGAAAACTTCACCCGTAAATCGCTCGTAAAGGAACATAAGGCATCTTTCAAGTAAGAAATTGTCGAACTGTAAGAGAGAGTTCATGACCTCTAACAGCTTTTCATCAGAACCTTCCAATGCTCCCTTTGTAATAGAACGTGTCAAGCCATCCGTAGTGCTCGATTTTAGCAGTTTCATCAGGGGTGGCAGATTATTGAAATCCTCCTCAAGTTCTTCAAGTTTCGGCAAAAACTTATCTGCGAGGTTATGACAAGACTCCTCAAGTGAGTCACAGATAATTGATGCTATGAAATGGTCTAATTCTTCTTGTTTCAAATTTAAGGGAGTGGAAATCCGCTGCATACTGTCAACAACCAGTTGCCTACTTGCCCACAGCAATCTGCAGACTTTAGTGTATTCCACCCTCATTCCGTGAGAATGGAAAAGAATGGCTAGTTCTTCAAGGTGCCAGTTCGCCGCAAGAGGTTCTATTGTCTCACAAAGTCTGAATACGCACTTACTATAGACTTGGATTAAACTCTGCTCTTTCTCTGTATCTGATTTACTGTGGTAATAGTGCAAAAGTCTTTCCATGGCTTCTTTTGCTGAAAGAGGATCAAAGGTATCCGCATTAATATCACTCCACTTTTAAAAATGCTCCTCAAGCCGATATATGATTTCTTCCACTTCTTGATCGGATAAGAACATTTTCTTCCGAAGTGCATACAAATCATCATATAGAAAAAGCTGATTTTTGCATCCGGGTTCGTTTTTCAATTCATCTTCAAGCGCAAAGTATGCTTCTTTGACTATATTCTTCCGATCAACTTTTCCAATGCTGAGAACCAGCTGCATCGCACGCCGTAATCGTCGTATCTTATGAATGGACTTCGACGGGTTCTTTAAATCCTTCAAGTAGGCATCAATGGCAATCTCCGCAAATACTCGATCCGGCCGATCGCTTGTTGCCGTCTTCGTGACATCCCATATCGCATCTGCATAACGAGCCAGAAGACGAGGATGCTGTAATTCTTGTGCGCGTTTCTTCCAATGTTTAATCATCTCCGCATTTATTAGGTTCAGATCTGGATCGGAGATGTTTCCTGCACGTCCCCTTGGTCCGAAGTAACCACCCCATGGAGAATCACTTTCGTATTCATGAAAGGCAAAGGGATATTCGTCTGAAATAATTGCTATAAATGCATCCTTGTCCAGTCCATCACGATTATCTCTTAAAGACTTTAATTTACAGGCGACATCAAACTCATCATATGGTGAGTTATCCTTATCGAAATGGTCTATGATTGCTTTGATCTCAGTGGTCGCTTCCTGCAATGTCATTGAGGCACCTCCGATTTCTTGCCCTCGATCTCTTAATTATCCAGGCGCTGTCCTTCCGAATATACATGATCAGCTCCACCTCCGACAGTCCCTCACCCGCTCGACAAATCAACGCCGTTTTACGTATGTGTCAATACAACCGATCTCGAAACTGGACCTGGTTTGTAACACATACAAAGCGATAGGCTGATATCGAATACTCACAAAACCCAGTCAATAGGACCGGTTTCTCCAGTTTATTAGACTATTCGCAAATGTAGAAAAAATTCTGTTGATCCACAAGCTCGATTGCACTCTGTTGCGTCGATTATTGCCACGGCGATCCTGCGCAGAAAACTACGTCATGCGGAATGGCAGGGTTTGTCTTGATATCCAGGCAGAGCGTGGCAACAGGTCCATCGGACTCTCTCCATGAGCAAAGCGACAGCTTGCGCCATAATACATCATGGCTTACTTTCGTCATGCAACGCCACTTGGAAACGATCCGTCATGCGGGAAATTGCCAAAGCGAAAAGCAGTATGAAACTGCCGCCACCCGACCCCTCCGAGGACTACAAGGGATACCGCGGCGAGGCGAGGGAAACGCTCGAGAAAACCGGTGCACGGGTCTGGTGCGAGGTTCGCCTTGATACCGCTCGCGGCGATTTTTCCGGCATTATCCTGCCGCGCAGCGAGACCGCCGATGACCGCCACCTCGTGATCAAGCTGACCCACAACGGCTACAATGTCGGCATCGGAATCGAGACAATCCGTGGGATCGAAATTCTCGGTTACCGCCGTGCTCACTACCGGATTCCCGAGCAGGAATTTCCCTACGACCCTGAAAAACCGAAAGTTACATTGCTCGGCACCGGCGGCACGATCGCCAGCCGGCTCGACTACCGCACCGGCGCGGTGATCCCCGCCTTCAGCCCGGGCGAACTCTACGGCGCGGTCCCCGAGCTGGCCGACATCGCCAACCTCGAGACGATCAAGCTCTACGGCGAGTTCAGCGAGAACATCGGCCCGGTCCATTGGCAGGAAACCGCGAAGGCTATTTTCGAGCAGATAGAGAAGGGTGTTGACGGCGTGGTCGTCGGGCATGGCACCGACACCATGCACTACACTGCGGCCGCCCTCAGCTTCATGGTCCAGGAGCTCCCGGTTCCGGTGGTCATCGTCGGCAGTCAGCGCTCCAGCGACCGTCCATCCTCGGACGCCGCCTTCAACCTCATCCGCGGCGTCCAGACCGCCGCCGTCGGCGACTTCGCCGAGGTCATGGTCTGCATGTTCGGGCCGACCAGCGACTCCTATGACCTGCTTCACCGCGGCACCCGTGTCCGCAAGATGCACTCCAGCTACCGCAGCACATTCCGCACGCTCAGCGACACCCCTATCGCCCGTGTGGACGCCGACGGGTTCCACCCGATCAAGTCGCCGGACCAGTACCGCCACCGCGACCCGGACCGCAAGCCGAAGCTCGACAACCTCTTCGATAACCGTGTCACCATCGTCTGGTACTACCCGAACATGAAACCGGACATCGTCGATTCGCTGGTGGACAACGGCTACCGTGGCATCGTCATCGCCGGTACCGGGCTCGGCCATGTGAACAGGCCACTCTACCCGGCGATCAAACGCGCGATCGAGGGAGGAGTGCATGTCTTCATGACCGTGCAGACCCTGTGGGGATACGTGCAGATGTTCGTCTATGACACCGGTCGCGACATCATGGAACTCGGCGTGGTTCCGCTGGCGAACATGCTCCCCGAGGTCGCCTATGTCAAGCTCGGCTGGGTGCTCGGCCACACCAACGAACGCGAGAAGGTCATCGAGATGATGCGCACGCCGGTCAGCGGCGAGATCACCGAGCGCGAGACCATCGACGGCTACCTGGTTTTCCAGGGCGGTCTCCCCGAGCTCGACGACTACTTCAAGCGCTTCAGGGTATAGTCGCGATAGCCCGAACTCGCCGATCTCATCTCCCGCTTAAAAGCAAACACCTTAAAAATCAAATAGATGTATACCGGCCAGGCGGCCCGGTCCCGAATTGTCGGGACCGGGTTTCATCCCCACACACTCCACCACCGCTTGAGGAATATCTTATGTTCTCCAAAAGCAATAATTAAAGTTTTTCATCAATTATACCGATATGAATGGATGAGCATTCTCTCGTGAACCGGAGCAAATAGTGAAGATCGGTGGCGTAATCTGCGTCAAAAACGAAGAAAAACTGGTTGCCCTCAACCTTGCCTACCACCTCGAGCGTCAGGGATTCGACCTGATCGCGGTGATCGACAACTGCTCCCATGACGGCACGGTCGAGGCGATCCAAGCGCTGAACGATCCACGCATCCTGCTGTTGCACACCAAGCCCGGCACCGGTTTCGCCCAGGATGTCGCCACCACGCAGGCCAGCCGCGAGCTGTTCAACAAACATGGCTGCGACTGGGTCGTTCCCTGGGACGCCGATGAGTTCTAGGTCAGCCGCGAGCCGGGTTCATTGCGCAAGGTGCTCGAGTCGGTCTCGTCCGGCATCGACATCGCAATCACCGACGGTTACCAGTTTACCGAGACCGAACTTGACGACCCGGATGAAGAAAACTTCTTCAAACGCTTAAGGTATGCAAAGCTCGAGAAGCTGCCGAGGGTCCTGATGCGTGATCTTGGCGAGGACCTCGAATTCATCGTCGTCGGCGGTCACAGCATCAGGCTCAAGCACGAGAAGCAGCTCAACCAGTTCATGCTCACGCCCGGGGCGCTCGCCCGTTACCATTACCGTTACATGAGCTGCGATGATTTCCTCGTTCGTGTGATGAACCAGGCGGAGGGTTGGTTGCTGCGTTACGGCGAGGAGTGGCTGACCGGAAAAACCGGCAATGCGCCCCGCATTCTCAACTGGTACAACCTCATCAAGCAGCACAGGTTCGAGCAGGAATACCGTAAACGGCTCGTATGGAAGCGCAACAAGGTGGAGAAAGGGCTTGAAGAGGGAACCATCGTCAGGCTCGATGAATTGGCCGAGCTGCTCGACGATACCGGACTGGTATTCTCCCGGTAAATCCCCACCGAGAGTAGAAATACAGTTATAAACCCGGTCCCGACAATTCGGGACCGGGCCACCCGTCCCGTGGAGAACAGGATTACTTCTGTTTCCTCCCCGATGGTTCATCCATGAGCTCGGATACCTCCCCATCCTTGAGTTTCCGCCACGTCCCCTCCTTCAACCTCCCGAGCATCACCGGTCCGATCCTCACCCGCACGAGGTCGAGCACCTTGAGTCCGGCCGATTTTGCGAGACGATGGATCTGGCGGTTGCGTCCCTCGATCAGCACGATCCGCACCCCCGGCGGTTCGGCCCTGACCTTCTTCACCGTGAAGCGTCTCCCCTGCTCCTCGAATGACGCCCTTTTCATCCGCTTCGCCGCAGCCGCCGGCCCTGCGCCCTTGAACCTGGCGAGGTATTCCTTCTCCTTCTCGTAGCGCGGGTGCATCACCCGGTTCGCCCAGTCGCCGTCGGTGGTCAACAGCAGGAGTCCGCTGGAATTACGGTCAAGTCGTCCGACCGTGAAGAGCCGTCGTTCCTCGTTGATCAATTCGCCCAGGAGACGGCCGGTTTCGCGGCTTTTTTGAAAGCTCGAGAGGAAACCGGGCGGCTTGTTAATGGCTATGTAGAGATGCGGACCCTCCTCCGGCAGCGTCAGGCCGTCGACCATGATGTCAACCGCCTCCCGGCTGACCGGCGTCGCCGGATCGAGCACGACCTCGCCCGCTACAGTCACCTTTCCCTCAGCTATCAGCTTTTCCGCCGCACGCCGCGAGGCCAGGCCCCGCCGGGCGATCAGGTGCGCCAGACGCATCGTCGTCCTCTCCCCTTTTCCACTCATCGCACCTCCCGCAGATGCAGCCCGGCCATGCCTGACCAGGGAAAGGTAATGTGTTCGTCATAGTAATCCCGGACAAACTCGCCTCTGACGGCAAAAGCATATCCGGGTTGCAAGCTTCAAGATAAAAAGGCCGGCATACGCCGGCCCTTGATTATGCTCCGCATGCTCCGACAAGCTGTTTCGGGATTATTCCTTCTCACCCTTCAACTTTTCGGTTGCCTTCTTGCCTGCGCTGAATACTTCGAAGAGGTCGATCGGGATCGGGAACAGCACGGTTGAATTGTTCTCCGCTGCGACCTCGACGAGCGTCTGCAGGTAACGCAGGGTCAGGGACATCGGGTGTTCGCCCATCATCTTTGCAGCGTCGGTCAGCTTCCTTGCGGCTTGGAATTCGCCGTCGGCCGCTACGATCTTCGCGCGTCGCACACGGTCGGCTTCGGCTTCGGCAGCCATCACGCGCTTCAACTCAGGGGTCAGGTCGACATGCTTGATCTCGACATTCGAGACCTTGACGCCCCAGGCGTCCGTATGCTCGTCGATGATCACCTGCAACCGGGAGTTGATCTCGGACAGGTCTTCGAGCATTACCTGGAGGCTTATCCCGCCGATAACCGCGCGCAGTGTGGTCTGCGCTATCTGTACGGTCGCCTGGTAGAAGTTCTCTGCGGCGACCACCGCTCGATCCGGTTCGACCACCCGGAAGTAGACCACCGCGTTCACCTGAACGCTGACGTTGTCCCTGGTCAGCAGGTCCTGAGGCTGTATATCGAAAACCTGGATACGGGTCGAAATCCGCATGATTTGATCGATAAGCGGGATGATAATAACAATCCCCGGCCCTCTGACCCCCATCAAACGTCCGAGACGAAAGATCACGAGACGGTCATATTCTCGCACAATCTTGATCGCGGACATCAATATGATAACGACGAAAACGATAACTACGACTGTCGAAATCGGTGTCATTGTCTCTCTCCTTGCAACTAGTGGCGCAGTTCAGAACACATCAATTCATGTGATCTCGTCCACTGGGTTCCGGTAATGTATCGGTTTTCTTTATCTTACGACCTCTGGCGGCGTTATTCAAGACCACCGCCTCTCCCGCACTTCGTTGTCGCCTTAAAGTGCCGCCAGCTCCTTCACCAAACGATCCATCTCCTCGCGGGTCCGCTTCTCGGTCACGGCGACCAGAAGCATGTTGTCCATCCCGGGATAGAAACGGTCGAGTCGGATTCCAGGCAGGAGTTTTTTTTCAGCGAGGCGGTTGATCGCCTCACTTGCGGGAATGGGTGTCTTCAGCGTGAATTCGTTGAAAAACGGCTGGTCGAAGGCCGGTTCGAACTTCGTTTTCGTCGCAATCTGATCACGCAGGTAATGCGCCTTGTGATAGCAGAGCTCGGAGGTCCTGCGGAAACCCTCTTTTCCGATCAACGCGAGGTGAACCAGCGCCGCGAGTGCGTTCAGGCCCTGGTTCGTGCATATGTTCGATGTCGCCTTGCCGCGGCGAATGTGCTGTTCACGGGTCTGCAGTGTGAGCACGAATCCCCGCTTGCCCTCCCTGTCGACCGTTGCGCCGGAAATACGTCCCGGCATCTGGCGCAGCAGTTTCTCGCGCGCGGTGAAGATGCCGAGGTATGGCCCCCCGAAGCCGACCGGATTTCCAAGGCACTGGCCCTCTGCGGTGGCGATGTCCGCACCGTAATCGCCCGGTGGCGCGATCATTCCGAGGCTCACCGGATAAAAGCTCACACCGGCAAGCGCGCCGGAAGCATGCGCCGCCTCGACCAGGGACGGCGCTTCCTCCAGCACGCCGAAGAAATTCGGCTGCGCGAAATGGAAGACCGCGGTATTGTCATCGAGCCGCTGCTTCAAGGTGTCGATGTTTGTGCGTCCATCCTTCAGCGGGACTCTCTCGAGTTCGATTCCGGACGTCTCGGCGTAGGTCTGCATCAGCTTGACATAGTGCGGATGCACCCCTTCGCTGACCAGGACCCTCGGACGGTTACGTTGCGCTCGCAGGGCGAGCAGCATCGCTTCGGTGATCGCCGTTGCGCCGTCGTACAGGCTCGCGTTCGCGACGTCCATTGCGGTAATGTCGCAGATTACCGACTGGAACTCGTAAATCGCCTGCAATGTACCCTGCGACACTTCGGGCTGGTAGGGCGTGTAGGCGGTGTACCATTCGCTGCGGCTGAGGATCGCGGCGACACCCGCCGGGATGAAATGGTCGTAGCTCCCCCCGCCGAGGAACCCCGCCGACTCGATTCCCCGACGGTTCTTCTCGGCCATCTCCTGTATCCTTGCCGTAACTTCGAGTTCCGACAGTCCAGGTGGGAGGTCGAGTCCGCCTTCGAGGCGGACATCTTTGGGAATCGCCTTGATCAGGTCGTCGAATTTCTCGACGCCTATCGCCTTGAGCATCTCGGCTATCTGCGGATCGGTGTGTGGCACGTAGCCCATTATCGGGTTCCCGAACTTTATCCGCCGCAAAAACAGACCCGGCTCCGTTCCTTCGCCGCAGGGAACGGAACCGTGAATAAAGCGGTTGTCTTCGGTCGGTGCGCCTGCTTGCTTAGATGGACCACTATGAAATATGTTCCTCGTAGGCACCGGCATCCATCAGGCCGTCGATCTCGGTCTGATCAGCAATCCTGATCTTGACCAGCCAACCCTCGCCGTAGGGGTTCTGGTTGATCTTTTCCGGGCTGTCCTCAAGCGAAGCGTTCGCTTCGATCACTTTGCCGCTCAAGGGCGCGAACAGGTCGGCGACGGTCTTTACCGCTTCAATCGAACCGAATGCCTCGCCTTGCTTGATCTCATCGTCGGCCGATGGCAATTCCAGAAACACGACATCACCAAGCTCGCCCTGCGCATAGTCGGTGATCCCGAAGGTCGCGTTGTCGCCCTCTAAGCGCACCCATTCATGATCTTCTGTATATTTCAACTCTTTCGGTATGTTGGCCATGATCTCCTCTCTGCTCACTGTCCGTTTTTCGCGGCCATCCATTCTTCAAGAAAATTCGTCGAGACATCGCCCTTGCGGAATCGTTCCACTTCGAGCACTTCAAGGTGGAATGGGATCGTTGTCGGAATCCCCTCGATGACGAACTCATTCAGCGCCCTTTTCGCTCGCCGCAACGCCTCTTCACGGTCGATGCCGTGCACGATGAGTTTTGCGATCAGCGAGTCATAATGGGGCGGGATATGGTAGTTCTCGTAGGCGTGCGTGTCAACCCTGACCCCGAACCCTCCCGGGATGTGAAACGCTTCGATCATGCCCGGACACGGCAGAAAGTTACGCGAGGGATCCTCGGCGTTGATCCTGAATTCTATCGCGTGACCCCGGAAATTGATATCGTCCTGACCGAAATTCAGCTTCTCCCCGGCAGCGACCCGCACCTGCTCCTGAAGCAGGTCGATGCCGGTAACCGCCTCGGTCACCGGGTGCTCCACCTGGATGCGGGTGTTCATCTCCATGAAATAGAAGCTGCCATCCGCGTCGAGCAGAAATTCCACCGTTCCGACTCCGTCGTAGTCGACCGCCTTGGCTCCCTTGACCGCCGCCTCGCCGAGTACGGCGCGCAGATCGGCGGAGACCGCGGGGGAGGGGCTCTCCTCGATAAGCTTCTGGTGACGGCGCTGAATTGAACAGTCGCGCTCGCCGAGGTGGACCACGTTCCCGTATTTGTCTCCGAGAATCTGGATCTCGATATGGCGCGGTTCGAGGATGAATTTCTCCAGGTAAATATCCGAGTTGGAGAACGAGGCTTCGGCTTCGGCGCGCGCAAGTTCGTAACTGGATTCAAGCCCCTCCTCGCTGCGAACGACACGCATCCCCTTGCCGCCGCCGCCGGCGCTGGCCTTGAGGATTACAGGATACCCGATCTCCTTTGCGACGGCACGCATTTCGCCAAGATTGGGGACTATACCGTTGCTGCCGGGTGTGACCGGAACGCCTGCCTCACGCATCGTCGCTTTCGCCAGCGCCTTGTCGCCCATGCGGGTGATCGCTTCGGCCGCGGGCCCGATGAACGACATCCCGTTCGCTTCGCAGACCTCGGCGAATTCCGCATTCTCGGCGAGAAAACCATACCCCGGATGAATCGCATCGGCACCGGTTATCTCCGCGGCCGAGATTATCCTTCTGTAGTCGAGATAGCTGCTCGGCGAGGGTGGGGGACCTATACAGACCGCCTGGTCCGCGAACCTGACATGCAGTGCGTCGGCATCCGCTTCGCTGTATACAGCGACTGTCGCCAGACCCATCTCCTGGCAGGCGCGGATGATGCGCAACGCTATCTCGCCACGATTGGCGACAAGGACTTTTGAGAACACGCTACGCCTTCGAATCGACGAGGAACATTGGCTGGTTGAATTCGACCGGTTGCCCGTTCTCAACGAGAATCTCGACAATCCGCCCGGCGACATCCGATTCGATCTCGTTCATCAGCTTCATCGCCTCAATGATGCAGAGTGTCTGCCCGGACTTGACGACATCACCGGTTTCGGTATAGGGATCGGCATCCGGCGCCGGAGAACGATAGAACGTGCCGACCATCGGAGATTTCACTTCGTGGTAACTCTGCTCGACCGCCTCAACCGGCTCGACGGGAGCCACCTCCGTCCCGGCTGGAGGAGCCGCAACCGGCGGACCCGGGTTGACCGGCAGATTGGTTGTCTGCACGGGGGCGGGAACAGGTGGAGCGGCATAAAGCTGGGGCTGTGCCGCTTGTTGAGGGGCGGACTTGCAGATACGTATCCGCGTTCCGTCACGCTCGATCTCCACCTCCTGTATCTGGCTGGATTCGACCAGCTTGACAAGTTTCCTGACTTCGTTCCATTCCATCATACTCACTCCCTTCCCGCTACCCGGGAAGTGTTTGCAGCGCCAATTCCTGCTCTGGCCGCTGTTCACTCATCCCTGGCCGTATGAAAGCGGCCAGGAATCAAGTTACCGCTTCGCCCGCTCGATGTAGCTATCGGTGCGCGTATCGACCTTGAGAATCTCCCCCGCCTCGACGAACAGCGGAACCTGGACCACCGCGCCAGTTTCGAGTGTCGCGGATTTCGTCACCGTCGAGACCGTATCCCCCTTCACCGCCGGTTCGGTCTCCTTGACCTCGAGCTCGAGGAAGAGGGGCAATTCGACGACCAGGGGTTGAGATTCGTTGAACAGCACCTTGTATTCTTCACCGTCCTTCAGGTACTTGGCGATGTCGGGTCCGATCATCTTCACATCGAACGGGTACTGCTCGTAGGTCTCACCGTCCATGAAAATGTAATGCTCGCCCTCCATGTAAAGAAACTGCATCTGGCGAGCGGTCAGACGAACTGTCTCGACCTTCTCTCCGGCTCGGAAGGTGTTGTCGATCACCCTGCCGGTAACCACGTTCTTCAGTTTCGTACGTACGAAAGCGCCGCCCTTGCCGGGTTTGACATGCTGAAACTCGACAATGGCGAAAAGTTCGCCGTTGTATTCGATCACCAGACCGTTACGGAAATCGGTGGTGGTGGCCATACCCTTGTTCTCCCACTCTCCTCGTACCGGCGAAGAAACCGCTTCTCCGCCGTCTTCCCTGTAGAATCATCTCGGATCAACCGGTCCATTCTTCGGACCGGACGGAATTATATCCCCAAAGGCTCGCCCATTTCAAGCTTTCGCTCAAGTTCCGGGAGCTTTTTCTCCTCGAAGAGCGGGACGCCAAGTTCCCGCGCTCGGGTCAATTTACTGCCCGGGGAGGACCCGACCACAAGAAAATATGTCCCTTTTGAAACAGAGGAACTCACTCGGGCTCCGTATTTGCGCAGCAGATCGGAAATCTCATCCCGGGTCATTTCGGAAAAAGTACCCGTGATCACGACGCTTTTGTCCTCGAGTGGCAGCGCGGTTCCCCGCTCTTCACCGCCGTTCTCTCCGAATGATACTCCCGCTGTCCTGAGCTTTCTGATCACCTCGCGGTTACGCGGGCCGCTGAAGAATCCTACTATGCTCGCTGCGATTTTCGGACCTACTTCTTCAATGTTTTCAAGAGCTTCCGGACTCTCAACGGTAGCGGCAAGTTCGTCAAGGTGACGGAATTTCCTCGCCAGCACCCTCGCCACACCCGCACCGACAAGACGAATGCCGAGGGCGAAAATCAACCTGTCAAGCGGACGGTCCTTCGATTCTTCAATGCTCTCCAGCAGCAGCCTCGCGGACTTCCCGGCGAAACTCGTCAGCCCTACAAGCTGATCCTCCTCAAGGGAGTAGAGGTCTCCCGGATCGCCGACCAGCCCATGCTCGACCAGGAGGTTCACCGTCGCCGGTCCACCCTTGATATCCATCGCGCCGCGAGAGAAGTAATGGGTGAGCCGCGCCTTAAGCATCGCCGGGCAGGCGACGTTGACGCACCGTTGTATCACCTCCCCTTCCGGACGCACAAGCGGCTGGCCGCATACAGGGCATTCGGTCGGCGGCGTATAGCTCCCCTCCGGCTCCCCTTTTGCGCGGGCCACAATCTTGGGAATGACGTCACCGGCCTTTTCGAGGATCACACGGACGCCCGGCCCGACTCCGAGACGGGCGATCTCCTCGGAGTTGTGAAGCGTCGCGCGCCGGATGGTCGAACCGGCGAGCTGAACCGCCTCGAGTTCCGCCACCGGCGTAACCGCGCCCGTCCGCCCCACCTGGTGCGTGATCTCGAGTAATTCCGTCTCCGCCCTGCGCGCTTTGAACTTGTAGGCCATCGCCCAGCGCGGGGTCTTCGCGGTCGTGCCGAGCTGTTCGCGCTGGCCGAGGTCATTCACCTTGACCACAATCCCGTCGAGGTCGAAAGGAAACGAGTCCCGTTCCACCTCGAGCTCGTTGCGGAAACGGTCGATATCGCTTACGTTCTCCGCCGGCACCCAGGGTCTCACGACCGGAAAGCGCATCGCCTCGAGAGCTTTCAAACGGTCGCTGTGCATCCTGCCCGCCCACGCGTCATCCGCGATCAGGTCATACACCCACATGCGCAGCCTGCGGCAACGTACTTCTTTGGAATCCAATAACTTAAGCGAGCCAGCGGTCGCGTTCCGGGGGTTGGCGAAGGGGGGCTGGCCGTTTTCCTCCCGTTCCGCGCTGATTCGCTGGAAATCCTCGTGAGCCATGTAGACCTCGCCGCGCACCTCGAAGTCCATCCCGACACCCGGCCCCTCCTTGACCTCCAGGGGATAGCCGCGCACGGTGCGCAGGTTCTCGGTGATCTCGTCGCCGCGCAGACCGTCGCCCCGGGTAATCCCGAGTTCCAGCTTGCCGCCGCCATACCTCAGCGAGACGGCCACGCCATCTATCTTAGGCTCGCAAGTATACTGAATTTCAAGACCTTGCAGTCCCTTCTCGACCCTCTCGACAAACTCCTCGACCTCCTCGAAAGAATATGTATTCGCCAGCGAGAGCATCGGCGAGAGGTGCTCGACCGCGGTGAACTGCTCCGAGACGCGTCCCCCGACCCGCTGGCTCGGACTCGACCGTGTCACCCGGTCAGAATGCGCCTTTTCGAAGTCCAGCAGCTCATTGTAGAGCCGGTCGTACTCCTCGTCGGTGATCTCCGGCTCCGCGAGACCATAGTACCGCCAGTCGTGGTATTCTACTTGGCGGATCAGCTCTTCGTACCGTTCCTTGACGTTCATTTCAGGCGAATTCTCGTAAAAAGACGGTTGAAAATGGTCTGAAAACGGTCAGAAAACGGGGAAAAACGATGAAAAACGACCGGTTTTCGCCCCGTTTTCGACGAAAAATAACGAATTTCAGCCCTCAAATGTAGGAATTGTCACCGCCCCTGGCAAGGGCAATCAGGCAGGTTATCGATACCTTCGCGCGCCGACGAACCTCTTGCGAAAGTAGGCGTTGTCAAGTTCGTCGATTGTCACCCCGTCGCTTAACGAGGCGTGGGTGAACTTGCCGGCGCCAAGGTATATCCCGACATGGGAAACGCCACGCCCGTTGAGATTGAAAAACAGGAGGTCGCCCCGACGGAGCCGGTTGCGGCTGATCGCGGTGCCGGACCGATACTGTTTCGCCGAGTTTCGCGGGAGGTCGATGCCGTACACCGCCTTGTAAACCGCCTGAGTGTAGCCGCTGCAATCAATCCCGCTGTTTCTGCGTTGCCCTCCCAGCATATAAGGTGTGCCCCACCAGCTGTTCACTTCGCGATCGAGCGCATCGCCCGACCGGGGACGCTGTTTCGAAGCGATGGTCTGTTTCCGATCAACGCCCTTTCTGTCATCCGGCTTTTCACCCTTTTCGCCTGCCGTTCGTCCCGCAGGTGCCTTCGCGCGCCCCCTCGTGTACTTCGGAGAGGGCACCATCCCCGCACACCCGAGGAATATCGAGAGGGCGAATATATATCCCCATACAGCAATTATATTCAATAACTTACGATGCATTCTCGACTGCCTCCCGCAGACGGTCGATCAACCTCATCCGGGCATCTTTCGACGACAGTCCATCTCTCGGGTCTCTAATCAGGAAGGCGTCCATGATCCCGTCGAGCCGCCCGGTCACCCGCGCCGCATGGACATCGAACCCCTCATCGGCGAACACCGAACAGAGACGGTACAACAGACCCACCGTATCCGGACCGCTGACATCGACAAGGTATCCCTGCCGGGCAGGTGTGATCGTGACCTCGGTTTCGATCAGAGCGGACGGACGGCTGACCCTGCGTCGCCGCCTGCGGAGCCCCTCAAGCAGGCTGTCGAGTGAGAGCTCCTTCTCTTCGAGCCGCCTCCAGTAGCGCTCGATCCTGCCGAGACGCTCTGCCAGCGGCACGCCTTCAGGTTCGATATCCTCGGCGCGGAAGCGGTCAATGACTATTCCATCGTCCCGGGTGAAAATTCTCGCTTCACGTATCCCGATCCCCTGCGAAACGAGCAAACCGGCGATTGCGGCCAGGAGACCGGCACGGTCATGGGTGATCAGGGTGACGATAATGTACCCCTCGCGAGGCTCGATCAACCAGCGCCATGGCCTGCCCGCTTCGACGAGTTCAAGCGCCTCGAGGTGCCTTGCGATTTCACTCGCCGGTACCGCCCGCATGTATTCGGCCCTCATCGATTCGAGGAACCTCCGCGCCCTGTCGGCCGCCTCGAGGTCTCCGCCGACTTGTTGAACTACCCGCTCGACCTCCTCGGCCACGGTCCACTCCACCGCTTTGATGCCGAGCTGGAACCATTTTCCGGTCGCGATATAGAGTTCCGCGAGAAGCTCTCCCTTCCAGACGGTCCATACGCGCTTGCTGACGGCGTTCAGGTCGCAGACCGTCAACAGGTAGAGGGCCGTGAGGATGTCCTCGTTGCCGACGTCCGCCGCGAACTTGGCAATCGTCGCCGGGTCCGATGCATCACGCCTGAAGGCAACCTGCTCCATCCTCAGATGCAGACGAACCAGTTTGGAGACAGGGTTTGCATACTCATTCATGTCCAATCTTTTCAAGGCATTGCGGACGAGACCGACACCCTCGAGCGAATGGTCTCCGCGCCGGCCCTTGGCTATGTCGTGGAAGAGAATCGAGAGGTAGACCCACGGACGTCCGCGAAACGATTCCCAGAGGGACGCCGGCAAGCCATCCGGCCCGTCATCCGGCAGCCGGTCAAGGTATTCGAGTGCGCGCAGGGTATGCTCATCGACGGTGAAAGTGTGGTAGTAACTCCCCATGGTCAGGCCGTCGATGCCATCCCATTCGGGCAGCCAGGGGTTGAGCGCGTCGAGTTCCGCGAGGCGCCGCATTCTCGCCCCGAACCCTTTCTCAAGGGTCAACCATGAACGGATGGATTCGCGCCAGTTGGAATGATTTCTCAACCGATTACCGGCGCGATGAATCTCGAGCCGCAGTCCGTGACGAGCCGAACCGGCGAGGGGAAAACCCGATTGAACCGAGAAATCGACCAGTTCGAGCAGTTTTTCCGGGTCGGAAGATCCCCTTCGCCTGGCGGACCTGTCGAGCACCAGCCGGTTTCCAAGCTGCGCCACGCCCTCGAACCGCGGCACGAGTTTTTCCTTCGGCACGCGCCTGATTCCATATTCGGCGAGCGACGCCCCGAACTCTTCGGCGAAGCGCGCAATCCGCTCGATTGAGCGGTAAGCGGCCTTCATGCTCTCGCGCATCACCGCCCGATCATTGCCCTCGAAGCCGAGAATCCTTCCCACCTGAGGTTGGATTCCCACCGCCAGCAGGTCGGTCTCGTACCCGGTAATCGTCCGCAGCGCTTCGCGCAATCGAAGTATGAAATCGTGGGATTCAATCAGGTCGCCGGTCTCTTTCGCCGAGATACGTTTGGCGCGGGCGAGCCTTTTGACGAACGCTTTGAGCGCACTGGCACGGCGACGGCTGAGGCCCCAATCGCCGTCCAATGCCGCCCTGGCCCGCTCTATCCAGAAGACATGGTTCAGATCGCGCAGCCCGCCGGCCTGCGCCTTGAGGTGGGGCTCGACAACTCGCGGGACGGCTCCGTACTTCTCGCGGCGTTGGTGAAATTCATCCAGCTTCAGGCTGACAAACCGGTCCCACACCTCGTCATCGAAACGCTTGACCAAATCCTTCTCAATCGCATCCGCCAGTTTCAAATCGCCCCAGACGAACCGCGCCTCGAGCAATGCAGACGCCCTGTCCGGCACAGCCAGCATGTGCCGGTCGATATCGTCGAGATGCATCAAAGTCTGTCCTGGAGACCAGCCCCGGTCCCAGAGCCCCTGAACCAGGGAGCGGACCGCGGCCTCATGGGGAGTACTGTGGCCGTCATCGAGAATAATCAGGTCGAGGTCGCTTTTGACGGTCAGATCACAACGTCCATAGCCGCCCACCGCGAGCACGGCGAGGCCTTCCGCGTCGGCGCGGTGCCCGGACATCAGACGTCTGAGGGTTATATCCGCCAGCGCGGTTCGTTCGAGCGCCGTCCGGATTCCATCGCCGGAATCGGCGAGACCGCTCATCGCGGCGGGCCGCCCTCGCCCTTGAGCAGGGCGACAAGACTATCGAGGTCGTCGAGAGTCCGGTAACGTATGCTCAGCCTGCCGCCGGGCCCCTTGTGGGAAACAGTTACCGGCAATCCGAGACGACCGGCCAGTTCATCGGCGACCTCCTTCGACGCAAGGATTCTCCGCCGCTCGGCCTCGGAGACGGATTTACCCTTTTCCTTCCGCTTGCGCTGGCCTTTCGCGATCTGTTCGACGTCGCGAACGGTAAGACCCTTGTCCACGATCCGGTGGGCGAGCGAAACCTTGTCGCCCTCGCCGTCGACTCCGAGAATCGCCCGGGCATGACCGGCGGTCAGCCTGCCCTCGATTATCATCTCGATTACCGGGTCGGGAAGTTGCAGCAGGCGCGCGGTATTGGCAACCGTGGCCCTGTCCTTGCCCACACGGTCGGCGACCTCCTGTTGCGTATAACCAATGTCTTCGATCAACCGGCGATACCCTTCGGCGAGTTCAATCGGGTTGAGGTCATCGCGCTGGAGGTTCTCGACTAGGGATATTTCAAGGATCTGGCGGTCGTTGAGGCCGTCGATCACCCTGCAGGGCACCTTCACCAGCCCGGCGGCCCGGGCTGCACGCAGACGGCGCTCACCGACCACGAGCAGGTAAGCCCCGTCGCGCGGGGTCACGATCAACGGAACGAGAACACCCTGCGCGCGTATCGACTGGACAAGTTCCTGCAGGGTTTCCGGGTCGAAGCGGCTTCGCGGCTGATCGACCCGGGGTTGAATCAGGGCGATTTCGATCTCGTCCGGGGAAGGCGCGTCGTCGCCCAGACCCGCACCCGGAATCAATGCTCCAAGCCCCTTGCCAAGTCCGCCTTTAGGCCGCGCCGTCATTACCCAGCAGCTCCTCTGTAAGTTGCAGATAATTCTCCGCGCCGCGGCTGGTGATGTCGTACATCAGGATCGGCATGCCGAAACTGGGCGCTTCGCTCAGCCGGACATTGCGCTGGATTACCGCGTCAAACACACGCCCCTTGAAATAGGTGCGAATCTCCTCGGCAACCTGGCGAGAGAGGTTGAGGCGGCTGTCATACATGGTGAGCAATGCGCCCTCGATGGCCAGCTCGGAGTTCAGATGCTTCTGAACGAGGCGAATGGTGTTCAGCAACTGGCTCAGACCCTCGAGCGCGTAATATTCGCATTGGATCGGTATCAGAACGCTGTCCGCAACAGTCAGGCCGTTCAGCGTCAGCAGCCCAAGCGAAGGCGGCGAGTCGATGAGTACGTAGTCATATCCCTCGAGGAAATCCCTGACCACGGCGCGCAGGGCTGTTTCGCGCTCCTCCACGTCGACAAGCTCGATCTCCGCGCCCACCAGCTTGATATCTGCGGGCAATACATCGAGAAAGGGCACCTGCGAGTGGATCACAATCGATTCCGGCTCCAGGTTTCCGATCAATATGTCGTACACCGAAGCCTGGTCATCGGCGAGCTTCAGGCCCATACCGCTGGTGGCATTGGCCTGAGGATCGAGGTCGACCAGCAGGGTCTTCTTCTCGGCAACGGCCAGACCGGCCGAGAGATTGATCGCGGTGGTCGTTTTTCCAACCCCGCCCTTCTGGTTCGCAATCGTGATAATTCGGCCCATGCAAATCCCCTCTTTTCGATCAAACAAAACCCAATATACAACATCACCGTCTCCGGCGCATCCCCGTGAAACATCCGTGGAACACTTCTCCCCGGCGGGAATATGGGCGTGGCAATACCGTAGATCAACCGGCCTCAAGCAGAGATGCCCGCCGCAGGAGGGCCGGAATAAACCCGGCTTGCGAGTCAAGCCGGGGCCACACGACCGAGGGATTGTAATGCAGCAGCTATGGCTACACCCGCACCGAAGCCTTGAATCCAATCCCATTGCGTCGAGCATAACAGGTCGAATCATGTGATCTCGTCCACCAAGACACCGATAAACGGTCTATCCGACCCGGGTGAAGTTGTATACGATGTCTCCGGCCTTCCTGTCGAATTTGAAGAGCCCTCCCGCCTGCATGCCCTCAAGTATGTCCGGTTCCCGCAGGTGGTGATCGCTCATCGAGAGAAAGCCTCCGGGTTTGAGCACGCGATGCAGCTCTTCCAGGATCATCGCCGGGTTCTTGAGTATGTGATAGATGTCGTAGAGCAGAACTACGTCGACACTGGCATCGGCCAGGCCGGTCTCGCCGTCCGAAGTGATTGTCTCGACATTGGCCAGGCAGTGCTTTCGCTTCAGCCTGCGTACCTGCCTTGCGGAGATCGGATGGATGTCAAGCGCGAATATTTTTCCGAACTCACCGACGAGCCTGGCCGCCGCTACCGTGTATTTTCCCGGACCACAACCGTAATCGAGAACAATGTCGCCCTGTGCGATGCCGACCGGCTCGATGATCTTTTCCGGTGGATCACGCCGGTACCTGGCGTTCAGGATCAAAGAGGTCAGGCGGTATGCGATGCCGGTGAAGATATTCTTCATGCGGAGCGCTCCCCTCGATATGGCGCCTTCCGGGAAGTCCCGGGCCACCCGTTCGCTTTTCCCGGTCAATATAGTTATTTTCCGATCAAAATATTGATCCTCAATCTTTACCGCATGCAAATTGTATCTTGAAAAGAGCTGATTAAAGGCGACAATCCACTGATCCGACCGGAAAAGGGGTGCTAACAATGGGAAAACTACCATTTCGCGCATTACTTGCGGCAACAGTGTTCATCACTTTGATCACCGGAAACAGCAGTGTTGCAGATGATCACAAGATAAAATACCCCAAGACAAAAAAGATCGCCGTGCATGAGAATTTCCATGGCACCGAAGTGATCGACAACTACAAGTGGCTTGAAGACAGCGAAAGCAAAAAGGTTATAAAGTGGATAGAGAAGCAAAACAAGCTGTCCCTCTCCATTCTTGACAAACTGCCGCAACGTGATTTCATCGCCAGGCGCTTTAACGAATTGCTTCGCTACGATGATGAGTCTGTCCCTGAAAAGGTTCTTGACGGCGAACGCATCTTCTTTTGGCGCAAGAAACAAGATGATGAAAAGTGGTTTTTCAGCACACGTGCGAACGCGGAAGCTGAAGCCAGGGTACTGATAAACCCAAACGAGTGGACGCCGGAAGAGACCCTCGACGAGGCTGTTCCCTCACGCAACGGGAAATACGTAGCCTACGGGGTAGCGCACGGAGGCGATGAGAACCCGATATTCAGGGTGCTGGAGGTTGAAACCGGAAAAATCCTCCCGGATACGCTGAGAGGCTGGAAACAATATGTGGAGTCCTGGCTACCCGACAACTCGGGCTTTTATTACAGCGCCAGCCCGCTGAAAGGCGAGGTGCCGGAGGGCGAGGAGAACTACTGGTACTCGGCCTATCTACACATTTTGGGTACACCTGCAAGTGAGGACAAAAAGGTCTTTTATGACAACGAGCACAAGGAGTACTGGCATTCGGCCACGGTCTCCGAGGATGGCAAGTACGTAGTCTTCTATCGCGGTACATACTACCAGTATGAGGTCTACTTCAAACCTGTGGGTTCCGACGAGGAGCCGATCACGATAAACAACGATTTCAACGCGCAATACAATGTCGAAATCATCAATGACATGATCCTGATTCACACGGACTTTGAAGCTCCCAGGTACAAGGTATACTTCACCAGCGTGGACAAACCTGGAAAGGAGCACTGGAAAGAGTTCATTCCGGAGGACCCGCAATCGACCTTGAAAAACATCAAACCCATCGCTGGATATATCTACGCAACCTATGAATACAACGCCCACACGCAGATAAGAGTTTACAACCTCGAAGGTGAATACATCAGAGAGCTGCCCTTACCGACACTTGGCTCCGCATCACTCGATGGCCGATGGTCACAACCGGAGGTTTGGGTTTCCTTCTCTTCCTATATCTACCCAAAGACTGCGTTTCGGTATGACTTCGATATGGACAGCCTGATTATCCACAGAAAATTCCCGGTGGAAGTGAATGTTGACAACTACACGGTGGAGCAGGTGTGGTATGAATCGAAGGATGGAACACCGGTTTCAATGTTCCTGGTTCACGACAAGAACCTGGTGAAAAACGGCGAGAATCCGGTGTTGCTTACAGGTTATGGCGGTTTTAACATCTCGATAAAGCCTTCTTTTTCAGAAAAATACCTGATCTGGCTGGAATCAGGGGGGTGTATTGCGATTCCCAACCTGCGAGGCGGTGGCGAATATGGCCAGCTATGGCACGAAGCGGGAATGCTCGACAGGAAACAGAATGTTTTCGATGATTTTATCCATGCGGCCGAGTGGTTGATCGACAACAGGTATACAAATCCCGAGAAACTTGCAATCAGCGGCGGGAGCAACGGCGGCCTGCTGGTCGGAGCGGTGACAGTCCAGAGGCCCGAGCTTTTCAGGGTGGTAAACTGCGCGGTACCGCTACTTGACATGCTGACCTATCACCGTTTCGACTACGCGAAAGTCTGGGCCGAGGAGTATGGAAGCAGCGACGACCCCGAACAGTTCAAGTATCTCCATGCCTACTCACCATACCATAACGTGGTTGACGGGACCGCCTACCCGGCGTTGGTCATTACCGCCGGTGAGCGGGACGCACGTGTCGATCCCTACCATGCACGGAAAATGGTCGCGAGGATGCAAGCTGCTAATCCGAAGGGCAAACCGATCCTGCTGCTCGAATGGGGTAGCTCCGGTCATGGCGGCGGAACCACGCTTTCCCGTAAGATTGAACAGATGAGCGGGAAATGGGCTTTCCTGATGAATGAACTTGGGATGCAGACGCCCGAGACGCCCGGGGAAAAATAAGCGCCAGCAATATTTGAACGGCAACTCGACATGGATTCTTGAGGATTTTCGCGAGTATACTGTAATTGCGAGAAGGCGCGGGGCGGCGATGATTTTTTTACAGGGGCAACCTGGCCGCGCTTGCAATGACGATGATGCAGCGGATGGAGGGGCGAATCCCGGCGCGGTTCACGCGCCGGGATTCTGCTGCGTTACAGTGCCGGCGAAGTGGTCCAGGTCATCTGACAGCAGAGCCGTTTTGTAAATTGACGAACATACCCTGTTTTCAGTTAAGCCGCATGCGGGTCCGGTTCTCAAAAAGAGGAACAGACAGAGTATGTACTGCCCGAAGTGCAAGATCAAGATGCGTGAGCAGAAGCGCATTTTCCACAAGAAGCGCAAGTGGATCTGCCCGCGGTGCGGCAAGATTCGCATGCAGATTCAGAAACCGGACGGTGGAAAAAGTTGAAAATGAACCGCAAGCGCAGCAATCAGCCGGGGAGGGTCATGCCTGCTCATCGAGCAGGCGCTTTTCACCCGACAACTTGCGGACACCGGTGACGTCCTGGACCGATTCGAGGCAGCCACGATATTCGCCCTGCTCATCGCGGATGGCGATATACTTGATATGAATGAAGCGTCCATTGAAATCATCCATCCAGAACTCGGCGACATCGCGCCTGCCCGCCTTGAAGTCGTCAAGGATGCGGTTGACGAGGTGCAGGCTCTTCGGCGGGTGGCAGTGCTGCACCTTGCGCCCGACAACCTGCAGGTTACGCGTGAAGATCTTCTGCTCGAGGCCGGTATAATAGCGCACCTCATCGTTCTCATCTACGAATGACAGCTCCACCGGGAGGTTGAGCAGGATCAGGTTCACCTGCTCCCGGGTCAGCTCGCCGACATCGAGATGCAACATGTCATCCACCTTGTTTTCAAGGGTTTGCGCACGCTCTTCGACGCGAGCCGGCTGCTTCTTGTTCTCCTCCCCCGGCGCGAGCGGCCGGTTGATCTTGATGCGAGGGTTCCACTCGTCGCCGGGCTCGATCAGCGTGTATCCGAACTCATGCTCGCCCTTGCGAATTGACGCCCAGTCCTCATGTTTCAGCAGATCGAGCGCGGTCGGTAGCAGAATCTTCTCCTCCTTGAAGGTCATCTCCTCAATCGCCTTGAGTAGCTTCGGGAGTTTCGCGATCACCACTTCGATGGAGCGTTCGCCTACGGCCTCGCTCAGCTGTTTCCATTCTTCCCTGATGTCATCATGGATCGCCCACATTACCCGGCTCGGTCCGGTGAATCCTTCGCGCTCAAGCAGAGGAAAAAGCTGGTACTCCTTGCGTCGGTAATGCTTTTCGATCTCGCCGAGGCGTTCCAGCTCAGCGCTGAATCGATCCCATCCGCTCTTTTCAACGAATGCGATCAAGGACCCATCGCCCTCCGCGATCATCCCGCGGATGCTTTCAACAACCCCCTTGATCGCCCCGTTCTCCGCGATGAAGGTGTGCACCGGATGTCCGGGCTGCATTGCGGGCACAGCCTGGTTGTCGAGCGAATCGCGGAAGAGCTGCACATGCACATCGCAGAGCTGCTTGACATCATCGGCGGGCAGACCCTCATCGATGAGCTGCCGCTCCATCTCCGCGATTTCATCGTAGGAGACGTCCCTGACCAGCTCTGCGAAACGCGCCTTCGCATCCTCGACATTCTCTCCGGCATGCAGCGAGAGGATGATGCTTTTCAAAGTCTCAATACGATCATTGCCTGTTTCATTTTCTTTTTCTGTCTTCATGATATTCCTCATAGTTTAACGCCCGAGATGGTCATACTCCGGCTGGTCCATCAGGGCGATATGTGAACGAATTTCATCGGAGGTGATACTGCTCTCCCACCATCCTGCAGCCCGTGCGAAAATCGTCCCCGCAATAAAAACGGCGACCACCGCAAGGGCAATCCGGCCCGGCGCAACATCACCGATTTCCATTGGAAAAGCCTTCACCTCGCATGATCCAATCGAATTATACATACATTGTTGAGAGTGGTTCTTTGCGCAGGTCAAAATCGGGAGAGACCGCTTAGAAAATGTGCTGAATGCGAAACAGGAAGTTATGATAAACCCGGACATTCCGCCTTCGGTGGACGCTTCGCGCAAGCTGTCCGGACGGGTGGCCCGGGGCTTCTAGCCTCGGCGTAACCTTGGCGTAGCCGGGCAGCCCCGGGTTTCATGTCGATGTCGGATACGGGTTGAGGGCAATCCGGGCCACCCGACCGATGCACACACGGTGAAACCCGACTTCTGTTGAAGTCGGGCCACCCGACGAGAATCAGTTTCACGTGGTTGTCAATCGAGAGGCGGTATGGAAAGCCGTCGAAGAAGGTCAAGATCGCGTAATTTGAACTTGCGGCCCTGTACCTCTATGACGTTTTCATCCTGCAGGTAACGCAACGTGCGGGACAATGTCGCCTGGTTCATGTTGAGCATCTTCGCAAGCTCGCCCTTCTTGATCGGGAGCCTGACTTCCCGGCCGGGAGATCGATCCTGCGGTTGGTTGCGCCATTTGAGGTCGAGCAGGTAGCGAGCTACGCGCGCGGTGGCATCGTTGAGCGTCAACTGGTCGATCTTGTCGACCAACAGCTTCAACCACTGCGCCATTGAATCGAAGAACCTGCGCTGGAATGGAGGATGGCGGTCGATGAGTTCCTGGACCCGTTCTTTCCGCACCAGGACAAGCGTCGATTCCTCAATGGCGACCGCGGTTGCGGGGTAGCGACCAAGAAAGACGGCCCCCTCGGCGATAATTGTGAACGGTTCCGCCAGATGGAGAATCGTCTCTCGACCTTCATCGGAATAACGCGTCAACTTGACCAAGCCGTCGACGACGATGTAAATCCCGACTGAGGCATCCCCCTCCTGGAAGATCAGCGAATCCCTCGGCCAGGTGCGAATCTCGCCTGCGCGGAACAGGTCACAGCAGACCTCGGGGCCGAGCGCACGTCCGATTTCACTGCGGCGAAACTCAGCGGCAAAGTCGATTGCCTGCATAGTCGAGTTGCCTTCGATTCTGTCGAGATCGACCGACCGATCACCCGGAATAGCTGATAAACTGGGTCATCAACTCTTCCATCGCCCGGTGCGCAGCCTCGAGATCCATCGAATAGATCCGCAAGTCGCGGTAACGGCCATACTTGTCCTTGATATGATCCTTGAGTATCGCCTCCCTGCGAAAACCGATCACCTTGACCATGTTGATCGCTTCAGTGTGCTTTTTCGTCAGTTGCGCGTAGATTTTCTCGATCTTGAGCATCTGCGCAAGGGGAATCATTTCATCGAAAAGCACCGTCGCGATCCCGTAACGGCGATACTTCGGGTGAGTCACGAGGACCACATCGCCGGTGTGACGCATCCAGACCGAAGTCCCGCGATAGAGGGCCAGCGACGCAACGATCTCGTCCCCCTCGTGCCAGGCGACGAGACGATGAGCCAGGTCGTCCTCGATCTGCCGGGCGATTTTTTTTGGATAATTCGGGTCCATGACATCATGAGGCAAATTCGCCCTGTCGTGCTCGTCGAGCGTCTTGAGCATCTCAACGTGCTTCGGGATGTCCGCGATTTCGAGCAAACGTATCTCAACCCTGAAATCCTTGCGACAGACAACTGACTTGGGATAAAGATCATTTGCCTTGATCATCTTTACCCTCCTTTCACCATGTTATTTATTTAATGAGTTACGGTTTCGAGATAAAACACATCTTGGGCACCGGTCCGCTCCGCTCGGAAAATCCAGCAAAAGAGAGCAAGCCTGTCAACGGTCCGTCCGCAGCCGGGTCGCGAAAGTCTGAACGAATCGTGACTTATGGATCATCTACGCGAGGCTTATTACAACAGAACTCAACTCATCGAGAGACTGCTCATGCTGAAACACGGGGAGCGAGTGTTTTCTGCTACTCGATTACATCTTCGGAAAATCAGGAGTTACTCGGTGGAAAGGTCGCCGCTTGTTCTCCCGTCCCGCTATCATTTTGTCGCCTCTGCGGGAGCGGCGCCGGTAATTAACCTGTTTATAGATAACCGCAGGAGTACCGATTGTCAATAGAGACAAGCGCATAAAGCTAAAATAAACCATTATTGTGATATTATTCACTATGTGTGATGCACAATCGGCAAGAACATCAATTTCCCATTTATACTGTTTCTCAATGAGAATTCCCCACATCGGGCGGCTTCACTTTTTCGATCAGCTCTTGACGCGACGGCATGAAACCCGTGGGTGGCCCGGGAATTTATTCCCGGGTCTCATATCGTTTTTGTAGCCCTTGGTCGCTCGCCACGACGTAAACGACAGAGGATTTATCTCCGTCATTGCGAGAGGCCGAAGGCCCGAACCGAAGCTCGCGTGCATCGAAGATGCGCGCAACCAATCTCCTCCCTGTCTGAAGAACCGATACTCAGGGGATTGCTTCGTCGTCCGGCAGGCGCTGCGCTCGCAATGACGGATGTCCGTGCCACCCGGCCATGCCGAAGTAATCATAGCGCTGAAAACAGAAGATAAACACTTATTTCGGCAGTTGGAAATTGCCTGACATTCGCTTAATTTATACCTGGTTCCCAAATACAAGAATTGATCTCCGTCATATTATGAGAGTGTTGAAAAACACCTCCGACGGGACCACCACCCGTCATTGCGAACGAAGTGAAGCAATCTCCGTAATTGAAAAAGCAAG
>SDBV01002311.1_pt1 | contig 28491 bp, 47 predicted proteins | sample 2277081 | NCBI WGS metagenome assembly SDBV01 (sample SAMN10402039, study PRJNA504765) | marine sediment metagenome | isolation source: marine sediment core GS10_PC15, 223 cmbsf | place: Arctic Ocean: Southern Knipovich Ridge | collected 2010
GCCGACAAGTTCGAGGACTCATCGATCCCCGGCGCGAAGGTCAATTTCTCGTTTGGCGTCACGCCGGTTACGATTGTCCCTGACGCAACCGGGGCCGAGGGATCAAGCGCCTCGGTGGCGCGCGCCGATCACACGCACGGCCTGACGGCGGCTACTCCTGACGCAACCTATTCACTAGCGGCGGCGGCAGCTGAGGGCTCGGCGTCCACATTCCTGCGCTCGGACGCCGTGTTCCTGGCGCGTCTCGCCAACGACGTGGATTTCGTCGGTCGTAATGCGGTCGATGGGGCCGATGTCAATGCCTGGAAGCTCAGCGCCAACGATCTTTTCCATATCTCGACTGTTTCGTATGAGGTCGGGACTGCGAACCTGACGACCTTTACGGTCTCCAATCCCGGCGCGCCCCGGACCATCACCTTCGCCGATCCCGGCGGCGATGACTCGGTGGCCTATCTGGACACGACGCAGATCCTCACCAACAAGTCACTGACCGCGCCCACCATCACCGGCGGCACGGCCATCGAATTGACGGCGCTCAGTGTCCGCTCGACCGCAGGCAACGATCTGTTGTTCGCATCGACCGAGGCTCTTGGTGCGGATCGCACGCTTGACATCAACATGGCGGACGCCAACCGAAGCATTACGTTGACCGGCGACTTCACCATGTCCGGCGCGTTCAATCTGACCCTGACGACGACTGGCGGAACCGATGTCACCCTGCCGACCACCGGCACGCTCGCCACGCTGGCCGGTTCCGAGGCGCTGACCAACAAGACGATTACGGCGATGGCCGGCAACATGAACATGACCGACCAGACCCTTGAAGGCTCGACCGCCGCCGATGGCGATCTGACCTTGGCCGCCACGACCAGCGCCACCACGGATGCAGCCTACATCGTCGCCGAACATGCGCTCGACTCAAGCATCGGCGGCTTGGCTACCAGCGTTGTTGCCGGCGCTGTCGGTGATGGCTCGTTTGTCGTCACCGCGCCGCCTAACGGCATGGTGGCAATCGATAGCGCCAACGGTCGCTTCTATTTCAAATACGGCGCGGCCTGGCATTACGTCGCGCAGACCGCCGGCATTCAGGTCCCGGTCGAGGAAGTTGGGGGTATGAAGATTGGCGATGAGATTTATTGCGTGATCGATAAGGTGATGTCCGATGGCGCGATGCACGCGCTTTGGAGGGTGCGCTAATGGCGGGCCGCAAGCGTCAGAGTAGCCGTCCCGAGCCGGTCCCGGCGGCACCACCGACCGGGGCGGCGCAGCCCGAGGCCCTGCCGGAAGCCGCCCCGCAACTCGCCACTCCGCTTGAAATGGCCACGGCAAATGCCCGCGCCTTTGAGGCCCTGGTCGGCAAGATGGAGCAGGAACTTAATGAGGCGCGCATCAAGCTCTTGAAGTGGCAGGGGGCCGCCGAATTCCAGGCAAGCCTGGCGCGTCCGGCAGGACCAGGCAACGGCAAGGATGCGGTGGACCCATTCACGCCTGACGCGGGCGACAAGGAGACAGGATCATGAACATGATCGCCAAGGAGCGCATGTACACCAACTCGGCGCAAACCAAACTGGTCCGTGAGGGCAGCCCGGAAGCCGCCTTTCTTTATGCCGGCGTCGGCACTGAAATTCCCGCGAGCGCCGTCAAGCGGTTCGGCATCGTCAATGGGCGCAAGTTCACCAAGGAACCAGCGCCGGCCAAGAAGCCCGCTGACAAGAAGGCCAAGACGCCGGCGGCTGACAAAGCCAAGAAGCCCGCCGAGAACAAAGGCGGGCTGACAATCACCCCTTTGTCCGACGCCGACAAGGAATCCTGATCGCAAGATCGCCCAGAAATTAGGAGACTATCGCCATGACCGATATCAATCTGACGCCTCAAACATTAACCGATGTCGGCGTCGAGGCATCCCGAACCAGCAGCCTTTCCCTGTCGAATAACTATTTCTTCACGAACAACGGCACCACGATCCTCAACTTCATCAAGGCATCGGCGGTCGATTGCACTGTGACGATTGTCACCCCGAAGACTGTTCAAGGGCTAGCACTGACCGATCGCGCTGTGACGGTGACGGGCTCCACCGGCGATATCTTCGTCGGGCCATTCCCGCCGGGCGTCTACAACAACGCGAGCGGGAAGGTCGAATTCACCCTGGCATCGAACATCGACGGCTTGGATGTCGCCGTCATCCAATACTGATAAGGGCGGCGCTCGGCTGTGTCCACATTGACGCGCGTACAGGAGCGGATTGAAACGGACCTCACAGGGACCGAGCTTCAATCCATGATCGATGAGATCACGGCTGAGATCGTGGCCCGTTTCGGTGCCATTGGATCGATCATTGTCTACCTGGATGGTGATCGAAAATACCTTTCCCTGACGCGCCCTTACGGCTCAAGCATCACCATCGTTGAAATCCTCGGGACCGATGAGACGGCACTGTCGGCTGACGACTTCCGCATCCTCGATGGCGGGCGCACCCTGGAACGTCTTTCCGATGGCACCAACGGACGCTTGCTGTGGGAGAAGCTGGTCAAGGTCACCTATACGCCCCTCTCCGATGACGAGCGACGCGAAGAGGTTGTCATCCAGGTTGTGCAATTGGGCGTCGAGTTTAGGGGGTTGAAGGCCGAGAAGTCCGGCGACTATTCCGTGACGTTCGCCGATTACAAAGCCGAGCGCAATGTGCTGATCGGAAGCCTGACGCCTCGGCGCGGAGTGGTGATGTCATGAGCAGGGGCCGACTGACAATGCGCGCTGATCTGGAACGGAACACCGAGGCCGCCAAGGATGATTATGGGCATCCGGCGACTCCGGTTTTCTCTGTGATCGGCAGGATTGCGACCTGGGTCTATTCCAAGGCTCGCCGCGAGATCACGGATGGCGACAAGCTGACCGTCGTCGAGGATGTCCGGGCGATGTTCTCACAGAATGCCGACGTGCAACAGGGCGATGAGATATCGAATATCAGGGATCGCCTGGGGCAAATCATAATGGCTGGCCGCTATCGCATCGAGACCATCCAGCGAAAGCGCCGCCATCAGGAAGCAGGCTTGCTCAAGGTGATGTCATGAGCCTGGACTGGAAGGGCGATGAATTGATATCTCGGTTTCGGCGAGCACAGGTCGAGGGCATCAAGGCGACCATGGCTGCCGCCGTCATCCACGCCAAACGCAATCATCCATGGATCAACCGCACCGGCACACTTGAGCGCTCAATTGATATCAGTGAACACGCCACGGTGACGCGGACGGGCGCAAGAGGTTTATGGGGATCGCTCGATATCGTCTATGCCCTGATCCAAGAACTCGGCGGCCAGTTCATCCCGGCAAGGCCATATCTCAGGCCGGCGGCTGATGCTCAATATCCGGGGCTGGCGCGGCGCATCAAGGTGGCGTTCGCATGAGCCAGGACATCATCAAGGGCCTGATCGTTTTCCTGCAAGCGGACACACCCTTGGCCGCGTTGGTCGGAACGCGCGTGTTCGGTAATGAACTTCCCCGCGCCGAGGCCGACAATATGCCGCGTAAGGCGGTCGTGTTGCAGCCATCGCCCGGACCCACGCTCACGGGCGGATCATATTTGAAGCACACGGCACAGAGTTTCGACGTGTTCAGCTATGGCGAGACGGTCTTTGAAAGCGAACGTGTTCGCCGCGCTGTGTTCGATGCGTTGAAACCGCTGCAACGTGAGGTCAGCGCCGGCGTGTTAATCCATTGGTGCGACCCGGCGGGCGGCTTCGCCAACCTCCGCGATCCCGACACAAGATGGCCGATCAACTTTCAATCATTCCAGGCGTTCTATGCCGAGGAAGCCGCCGCCGCATAAGGAGCAAACATCATGACGCAGACAGCACCCTTCGAGATCGTCGCCGCGCCGTATACCGTCTATTTCGCGGCGACCGGAACTAGCTTTCCCGAGGTCGACGATACAGCCGTTACCGGCTTTACCAAGATCGGCACGGCGGGCGACCGCAATTATTCCGAGGATGGCGTGGTCGTTGTCCATGAGCAGACCATCGAGTTATTCCGAATGCTCGGCGGCACCGGCCCGCGTAAGGCGGTTCGCACCGAAGAGGGCCTGATGGTCCGCTTCACCTTGCACGACTTGACGCCGGAGGAATACAACGCGGGGCTGAACAACAACGCCGAGACCACCGTCGCGGCGGCGAGTGGTACGCCTGGGCACAAGGATATCAAGCTCTATCAGGACATCGATGTCGTCTTGATGGCGCTTCTTGTTCGCGGCAACGTGTCAACCGAGGGCGCTGGATGGCTCACGCAATATCAGATCCCGGTCTGTTTTCAAAGCGCCTCGCCGGAAGTGACGTTCGCCAAGGGTGCGCCGGCTGGCCTGGCCCTGGAATTTACGGCGCTTGAAGACCCGGACGCGGCGACACCGAACGCTCGTTTCGGCAAGCTCGTCACGCAACATGCCACTCAACTCGCATAAGCTGATTGGTGAAGCGCGAAAGTTCAACGACCTGGCGGTTCATCACAAGCGGGAAGCGGCTCGTCATCGGCGGCGGGCGATTGAATACCGCGAGCGGCAGGCCGAGATAGAGCGCAGGTGCGCCGACCTGGGAATCCAGGTTGTCTATGAAACTGGCGAAGAGAAAGGGAAATCTCATGGCCGAATCAGTACTGAAACTATCCACACTCATTGAGCGACCGACCATCATCATCGACGGCGAGAGCTATGAAATCATGTCGCCGGATGAGTTGTCCGTGCTTGATCATCATCGTCTGGGCTCGCAAGGGAAGCGTCTCGATGCCCTGATGAGCAAGGAATATCTCGATGAAGAAGGCGAGCATAAACTGTCATCGCTTTTACGCGCTATCTCGAACTTCATCATGGTAGGGGTGCCGGATGATGTTCGGGACAAACTATCGGACGCCATGAGAACGGAGATCGCCGAGGTTTTTACGACGCTTCCGCTGCGGAAACATATGACGGCATTGAGCAAGGAGATCACCGCAACGGCGGCAGCGACAAAGGCGGCGTTGGAGAAGCTGACGGCGGAAGCGACGAAGGAATAGGCTATGCCGACTGGGGCGAAGTCACGGCGCGGCTCCAAAGGTACTACGGCGGGCACCCCGGATGGTGGCTCTACGATGCGCCGATAGCCCTGGTCCGCGCCTACATGACGATGCTCCCGAGGCTTGAGGCAAGCGAGACAATGGAGACGGCTCTTGCCGTGGCGCTCGGGTCGGGCAGCTTGAAGAAGGAAGAGCAGAGGCGAGCCATGGAAGCATTGCGGAAAAAGACCAAAGCGCCACGGATGCGCCCCGCGAAGGCGACTGCCGCCATGCTGGAATCAGTCGGCATTGAAGCGGTAGTCGTCAGGCCCGCGAACGAGGCAGGCGATGGTTGAACGTCTAGGATCGGCGGTACTGGAACTCAGCACCGACGATGCCAAGTTCACCAAGGGCGTCAAGGGTGCGAAGACTGCCGCCGGCAAGCTCGACAAGAACCTCGGGAAGGCTGAGAAGTCATCCCGCAAATTAGGCACTTCGCTTGCCAAGGTAGGGACGCGGGTAAAGGGCCTCGCCAAATCCCTGATCTCGATGCGATCCGCCGTGGTCCTGGCGGCGGGCGCGGTCGGTTTCGGGCTGCTGGTCAAGAGGGCATTGAAGACGGCGGATGTGATTGGCAAAGTGGCCGATAAGGTTGGTCTTACGACTGATTCACTTCAAGAATTAAGGTTTGCTGCTCAACTGGCTAATGTGAATCAGACCACCTTGGATATGGCGATGCAGCGATTTTCAAGACGCGTCGGTGAGGCGGCACAGGGATCAGGGGAATTAAAAGACACCCTCATCGCGCTTAATATTGAAGTGTTGAAGGCAGACGGCACGGCGCGCGGTCTCGATGATGTTCTTGGTGATCTGGCTAATTCATTGAGAGACGCCAAAAGCGACCAAGAGAGATTGCGTATAGCGTTCAAAGCGTTCGACTCAGAAGGCGCGGCGTTGGTCGTGTTGTTCAAGGATGGAGCCGATGGCATTGAAAGAATGCGTGAAGAGGCTCGCAAATTTGGCGCAATCATACCCGAATCTATTATCCGGAGCGCTTCGGAGGCGAACGACCAACTGATGCGCTTGACGGCGACTATGAAGGCCCAAGCAACCGTTATTCTAGCTACATTGTCACCACAGATTATTGCATTGGGTAATACGTTTCTCTCTTTTGCGCCGAGCATCAAGGCGTTCATCGATGCCTTTCTCCCCGAGGAATTCGCCGATGTGGATGAGCTTATACGGCGAATCGATACCCTCATTGAATTGCGGCGCGAAATGACAATGGGCGGCGACAGGGCGGCACTGGAAGCATTATCGCAAAGGGAATTGAATCGACGGGCGCGGGAAGTTCTCGCAATCGACAAGCAAATCATCGCGCTTGGAAGGTTGATAGGCGAGCGGCGCAAAATGAGATTGGAAGAAGAAAACGTATTGCCGCCTCCTGCCGCGCTGGTTGGTCCACTACCGCCCGACGTGAAGGAATTCGAGCGCGCAATGAAAAAGCGCATTAGCCTTGAACAGCGGGCGCAACAGGTGATCGCGGTTACGCGCACCGCTCAAGAAGAATTCAACGAGGTGATGGTGCAGCTTGGCGAGCTTCTTGCGCTTCGTAAGATCGATTGGGAAACCTACTCCCGCGCCGTCGATATGGCGCAGGAAACATTGAAAGAAGCGCTGGATACGGGAGTGGATGTCTTCAAGAAACTTGAGGAAGCCGGCGAGACGGCGTTTGATAATCTATCCGATGCCCTGATCGAATTCGGGGCGACAGGGAAATTCGAGTGGCGCGATCTGGCCCGCGTAGCGCTTACGGCCATACGAGACATCGTTGCGGCCTATACCAACAAAGGAAACTTCGGCAGTCTGTTCGCTACACTCGTGAGCGGCTTCTTCGGCGGCGGAAGTAGCGTTGTGCCGCGCGGGCCTGGCGGGCGTCGTCACGGCGGGAACATTGCAGCCGGGCAGCTTGCGATGGTCGGCGAGGGCGGGCGCGAATTGTTCCGGCCCAGCGTAGCGGGAAGCATCCTCTCAAACCGTGACACGGAAAGGGCGATCAGCGGCGGCGGTGATACATACATCATCGACGCGACCGGCGCTGATCGTGAGGGGATGCGTCAATTGACGGCGATGATCACCGCGCTCGATGGTTCAATCGAGCCGCGATCCGTGGCAGCCGTGGTCGCACAAAGCCGCCGGCAGCCGAGGATGATAGGTTAATCATGACCATTACTTATCCGCTATCAGTACCAACGGAATCGGGCCAGGCCGATATCTCGATTGAAGCGAATTCCGTGGTGGCAGTCACACGCTCGCCGTTCACTTCGGCCATACAGGCCCAGGTGCATCAAGGCCAATGGTGGGAGTTGGAAGTCTCGATCATGTCGGGCCATCGCGCCGATCTGGAACCCTGGGTTGCCTTTCTGTTATCCTTGAACGGGCAGGAAGGAACCTTCCTGATGGGCGACGACGTGAACAAAAAGCCGCGCGGTGCCGCCGATGGCACGCCGTTGATCAAAGGCACAAGCCAGGTTGGAAACGAAATCGATATAGACGGCGCATCCCTAAGCACGACCAATTATCTGATGATGGGCGATTGGGTGCAATTCAGGGACGGCTCGAATTCCCGGCTGTACAAGCAACTCGAAGATGTTGATTCCGATGGCAGCGGCGATGTGACCCTGACCCTTTGGCCGAATGTAACGTCTGCGACCGCGCCGGGTAATAATTCAGCGGTCGTGTTTCAATCGCCTGTGGGATTGTTCCGGTTGGTGAACAACGTCATGCCGTATCGGATCGGGCGCGGCGATGTCTATGGCATGAGCTTCCGCGCCAGAAGCGAGGTCTGAGATATGGCGCGCAATATCACAGGCGATCTAAATACCAAGATGAAAGGCGAAAGCCTCGAATTGGTTTTCCTTGTCGAGTTCCAATATCCCAGCGGCACGATCCGCCTATGGAACGGCAGCGGCGGGCTTGATTGGGATAGCCGGATTTGGTCGGCGGCGGGCGAATTCTTGAGGATATCCGAGATCAAGGAAACCGAGGGCATAGTGGCATCGGGCATGGTGTTTGCTTTGTCGGGCATTCCTAGCGCCGCGATCACCAATGCGCTCGGAACGGAATATCAGGATCGCCCGGTGCTGCTCTATATCGGCGTCATGGATACTGACATGGAGACGCTGGTCGCCGATCCCTATCTCATATTCGAGGGCCGCATGGATGTGCAGACGATCAATGACGGCGGCGAAACGGCGACCGTCGAGGTGACAGCCGAAAGTCATTTGGTCGACCTGACGCGCGCACGGAAGCGCACCTATACGCCAGAGGATCAAGCCATCGATTATCCCGCCGACAGGGGCCTCGACTTCATCGCGGGCCTGCAAATGAAAGATGTGATATGGAAGCCGGTGGGCTGAAACGCTACCCGGAATGGCGGGACTGTCTCAAGGAAGCCATCGAGGATGAGATCGGGAAGCCGTTCAAATGGGGCGAGCACGATTGCTGCCTGGTCTCGTTCGGCCTGGTGTACGCGATTACTGGCGTCGAACTGTTTCCTTATCAAAATCGATATTCAAGCCTGATAGGGTTGCGAGAAATAGGGTACAGAGAATTCGGTGGCGCGCTGACCACCGAAGACCTGGCGACATGGATTCTTGGCGCATCCATGGTGACGGACGCTGCCGGGACGGGGGATATGATGTTCTGTGAGAGGGGCGCAGGGATCTCGCTTGGCACGATGACCGGCATGGGCGCGATGTTTTGCGGGTACGACGGCATGATCTTCATGCCGCCATCCCGTTGCAAGTGCGCCTGGAAAATCGGCTGACCGATGGCGCTCTTTACCGCACTCATTTCGGCGGCCATATCAATCGGAGTCTCCCTGGCGACTGGGGCGGCAATCATGACGGCGGTAGTCATGGGCGCTGGTTCGTTGGCGATGTCGTTTGTCTCGTCGCTCTTGCAGCCTCGACGACCGAACATCACACCCTTCGATGTCAGTGGCGCGGGGCGCACTCTGCAAATACGCCAGCCAATCATGTATCGCCGCATCCTCTATGGCGAGGTCCGGCTGTCGGGCTCGATAGCTGTCTTTGAATCGACGGGCGACAATCGATATTTCCACATAATCATCCTGCATGGCGAAGGCTGTTTCGAGAAGATCGGCACGGTGTATTTCAACGATGAGCCGGTCTTCGTAGACCAGCTCGACGGCTCCGGCTTCGTCACATCGGGCCGATACTTCGACGCCGATACGCCGGTACGCATCAAGAAGCACTTGGGATGCGGCGGAACGCCGGCAAGCCAAGCGCCGGTCGCACAGACCGCTGGCACCCGGATCGGCAATATGACAACCAACGGCGGCTTGGCTGCATCCTTCAACGGCGTCCTTATTACGAACCATTTCTCCGCTTCGCTAAAGAAGTTTTCCCTGATCGGATATATCGGCAAGGATTGGGGCGTGGCTGTGACGAAAACCATTACCGGGTTTCAAGTATGGTCAACCAGCGATGACGGATTCACTGATCCCGGCGGTTCTGTCGCCATCACAGTAACCCTACAGGGATCGACAGATAACTTCTCAGGCTCCATTGTCGATCTCGGGGTGGCTGGCCCGGTTGACAATGAACCGAGCCTTTTGATTACGAAGATGTCCGGCATTACATCAACGACCGCATACAGATATCATCGCTTGAAGATCGAGCATCCTACGGTGAGCGGCGGGATCGATAGGGTCTATTCCACCGAAGTCATTTTCTATGAAGGCGCGGACGGATCAAGCACCGATACTGCCGACGCCGATCTGGTTGCCGAAATGACCGGCTGGACAACCGATCACACGCTATCGGGAATCGCCTATACCTACATCCGCCTGGACGCCAACCAGAATATGTATCCCGGCGGCCTGCCCAATATCTCGATGAATTGCAAGGGCCGCCAGATATTCGACACCCGCGATTCCGGTACAAGGTGGTCGCCGAACCCGGCCCTATGCCTGTATGATTTTCTCACCGATACCAAGATCGGCAAGGGCATTCCGGCTTCCAAGATCGTCACGGCGTCGGTCGATACGGCAGCCGATATATGCGATCAATTCGTGTCTGTCATTGACCTCTCTCACGTCATCACCGCCGTCGATACGGCGAACGATCTGCTAACGCTCGACGGCGACTTGTTGAAATATCAGACCGGCGATCAGGTTGTGATCACCACGACCGACACGGAGCCCGCGCCGCTTGCCGTGCTGACAAACTACTTCGTCATCGTCTGGCAGGAACAAGGCACCAATAAGGTCAAATTGGCGACGACCTATCTAAACGCTCTTGCAGAGACGGCCATAGACCTGACGACTGAGGGCGTCGGGACCAACACCCTCATCAAGACCGCCGAGCCGCGCTACACCGTCAGCGGGCTGGTGGACAGCGACCGCGATCCGAGCCTGATCATAAACGAACTTCTGGAAGCGATGGGCGGGCGGCTGGTCAATGTGGGCGGCACATGGAAAATGTATGCAGCCGGATATGTCGCGCCGACCATCACCATCGACGAGGACAATCTCAGAGGTCCGCTGATCATCGCCACCAAGCATTCAAGGCGAGTGCGCTTCAATGCCGTGAAGGGGACATATATCACGCCGTTGAACTACGGTCAGATTAGCAATTATCCGATTGTCACGAATGCTTATTATCAAAGCCAAGATAACGAGGAGCGAATCTATGATGATCTCGATTTGCCGTTCACCCCGAGGACGGGACAGGCGCAACGCCTCGCCAAGATTAAACTTGAACGCCACCGCCAGCAAATCACCGTCTTGGCGCAACTCAATCTTTCCGGTTTCGAGATCGAGGCCATCGATGTGATCGAACTCACCAATGATCGCGCCTCATGGACGGATAAGGAATTCGATGTTGTCGGCTGGTCGCTGGTTCCATTCAACGATAGCAACGGAGTACCGGCTTTCGGGATCGACTTGGAACTCCGCGAGACAGCCGAAGAGGTTTACGATTGGAACGATGGCAATGAGACCACGGTCGATCCCGCGCCCGACACCAATGCGCCTGACGTATTCAACGTGGTTGCGCCGACCGGATTGACGTTGACCTCGGGGAACTCGACCCTGTTCATTAAGGGCGACGGGACAGTGATAAGCCGCATCAAGGTATCATGGACGGCGGCTGTCGATTCTTTCGTCGACTTCTATGAGGTGATGATCAAGCTGTCATCCGATCCCGATGTCCCCGCGTCCTGGCAAAATACAAGCGACGTTGGAACCGCGCTCATTCTGTATATCTCGGATGTAGAAGATGGCGTTGATTACGATGTTCGCATTCGCAGTCTCAATCAGCTTTTCGTGTCATCCGATTGGGTTGTGGTCACGGATCACACGGTCGTCGGCAAGACCACCGCGCCGTCAAGCGTGGCGACGTTGACCGTCCAGCAGTCCGATGAATTGGTGACGTTCAAATATCCGGCCATTGAGGATGCCGATATAGGCAGCTATGAGATACGCTACATGCCATCGCCGTTCGATTGGGATTCCGCGATCCTCGTCACTGAGAACACAAGCTCGACCTTGATCACGTCGCGCGCCATCCCGCCCGGAACCTGGGTTGTCGGCGTGAAGGCCATCGACACCTCGGGGAATTATGCGGCGACTGCCGCCACGGCGACCATCACCGTGATCAACGTGAATACCAGCATCGTCTCGCAAACCGAGCATCCGCGATGGCCCGGCGCACTCACCGGCTATATCCGCCACGATGTATCGGGCGGGCTGATACCGACTTCGGATACTGCGGCCAGCGCCATGACCGACGCGCAGCTTTGGGATCAACTGGTCTTCGATCCGATTGCCACCTCGATCTATGAGGCCAAGGAAATCAATCTCGGTTTCGACGCCGACGACATGCGGGTGTTCGCCGAGTTGGGCGGCCAGATCGGCGTGTCGGAATCGGGCATTGTCGATCCGATATTTGCTATCGACTATCGGGATGAAGCCGATGGGTATGACGGCTTCGAGGATTGGCCGACGCCAGCCGCCGCCGATTTCAGGCGCTTGAAGGCGCGCGTCACATTCACCAATGCGACCGGCGTTGCATCGCTCACAACCCACATCATCAATGTCGATGCTCAGGAACATACCGAGACCCATCCTGATGAGATCATTGCAGCGGCTGGCGGATCGACCATCACATTCGATCAGCGCTATCACACCGCGCCGGCCATCGCCGTATCCGCCGAGGCCGCCGCCGCGCGGTTCGCAACCTATGACACCGTGACGATCACATCGGTCAAGATATACATTTGGGATTCGGGCGGAAACGATGTGGGCGGCACGGCGACGATCACCGTTACAGGAGTTTAATCAATGACAGTTTCAACATTCGTGCAGCCCGATCAGACAGCCGGCGGCAGCACATACAAGAACGCTATCGACGCGGCTTCATCCGTCATGTCACGCCAAGCGGCAGCCTTCGCCGGGCATCAACAGACCGTGGCTGATCTGACGGTTCGCGTTGACGCCGGCTCGATCTTGGATATCGCTGCCGGAACCATCACCGAAATTGCGGCTGACGATACGGCGGGACTGACCGCGCCGGTTGGCGATCCCCGCAAGGATATAGTTCATATCGATGAGGTCACTGGCGCGGTCGGTGTGGCAACCGGCGCGGAGGCCGGCGCTCCAAACGACCCGGCGATACCAGCGGGCAAGATACCGATCGTGCGGATCAACTGGACGGTGGCGATGGGCGAGATCACCAACGCCGATCTTGATGACATTCGACCAGCGCTGATTACCGGCGATTCGGTTCAAGTGCTTCATACGCGGGCGAAGGTCGGTGCGGGCGCGGGTTGGGTTATCGATGCCGCCAATGATACAGCCGTTCTCGCCACGCTGGTCGCCGGCCAGGCCGATGCAACGATGGTTATATTCCTCGATAATCTGGAAGTCGGGGATACGATTACGGCATTCGGCCTGGTAGGCCAACTTGAGAGCGGTGGAAACGCAGTAACCATTGATGCCAACTTGCGGGTGCTAACCGCCGTTGCCGCTGACATAACGGATGTGAGCATCGATACGATCACTACCATCAGCGAGACCGGCGATTATAAGATCGACGATGAGAAGGCCGGCCTAAGCCAAGTTGTCACAGCCGAAAAGACTTTCTATATTTTGGTTGACGCAACGACGCTCGGCGCTACCGACATCGCAATGATGGCCGGCAAAACCACCGTGAAGAAACCGTAACGAAATTGACAAATCACCCTTCATGTGCGAAACGATTACCGCCCGCATGGAGTGAACAAGGAATAGACCAATGGCAGTGCACGTTGAGAGAATGGACCTCAACCATGATAACTTTGCGGATGTTGCCGATTCGTCGACACAGATTATCGCCGCCGATTCAGATCCCGAGGGCGATACTCCCCGTCGATATATCCTCTTGCAAAATCAGGGCGATCAAGCTGTCGATGTCCGGGTTGCCTCCGCCGCCGTGAAGGATAAAAGCGTACGCATGTATCCCGAAGGCGGGACATTCGAGTTAAAGCCCATCGGCGGCCAGTTCGATGATTCGGCAATATTCGGTATTCACGTTGGATCGGGCGGCACGATGCGCGTCACGATCATGGAGGGCAAGACCCGTGCTTAAATATCTCACGCTTCTATTCACCCTCATTATTGCCATCCCGGCATTCGGCCAAACCCTGGGCGGCGGCACGGTCGGAATCCCCGGCCTGACCACCAATGCAGTCAGGGAACGCCACCTCAAGGCCGTGGACTCGCCCGCCGATGAAGAGTGTCTGACGTATGAAGATACGGTCGGGGATTTCGAGTGGCAGTCCTGCATCTCAGGAGCCGTCACCGATGTTACCGGTACGGCCCCGATTGCCAGCACCGGCGGCGCGACGCCGGCTATCTCCATCACGGCGGACGGTATCGACTTCACCGAGATCGCCGATGACATGACGCTGGACGGTAATCTTACGATTGAGGCCCCAGCAGCGGATAACATCACCATCGACAGCCGCACCGCGCCATCAACGCATACTCAGGGGATTATGCGATATGAGCATACGGCGGCGGCTGTCAACACACGTGTGATTGAGCTTGAAGTTGACGCTGCATCATTCGCGAGCACTCATGCCGTGCGAGCCGATTTACACGCAACGGCCCTGGCTCCCGGCGAGGCAATGATCGGCTATCACGTTTCTGCTGATACATCGACATCGACCGGCGGCATGATAGAAGCGATACGGGTTGACAAGGCCGGCGCGGGATCGGCTGATGTTCATGCGCTTCATATCGGTCCCGGCATTGATGTTATTCATCAGGAAACAGGCACATTCGGCGCTATAGAATCGGCTTGGGAAAATGCAGTTGAGGTTACGTCGGAACTCAACGACACCGGGACCGATTTAACGCTATTTAGCTCGAATAGCGACATCCTCTATATCGGCGATGCAGCGACGTTCAATGAGCTTGAAGTCAATCTTGATACAGAAGCGGGCGGTGCGGGCATCAAGCCGACATTCGAGTTTAGCAATGACGGCGCGGGCGGTTGGGATACATTTACGCCGGTTGACGGTACGGACGGCTTCCGTGAGACCGGGATTATCGAATGGACCATAGGCGATCTGACCAACTGGCAGACCGACACGGTTAATGGCGTTGCGAATAAGTTCTGGATCAGGATTACGCGGACACAACCAAGCATTCCAACCGATCCGATTGAAGACACGATCCAGATTTTAAGGGCGGCAGAGTTCAGTTGGGATGAAGATGGCGTTATCGACGCTGCGAACATCAATATTGATGCTGCCATAGATGAGTTTTCGGACTTCAATTACGTTGCTACAAATCCTGCTACTACAGTTGGTCTCGATATTTTTTCTTTGTTCAACCCTGCTTCTGCCAGTACGGGGTATCATTATGGCCTTTATGCAGAAATTGATTTATCGGTTGCTGCGACAGAAACAGGCGGGCATCTCGTCGGCATAGAGGGCGATGCTTACGGCTCATCAGGTGCTGCTGTTTTAAGTCTCACGGGTGTCGCTACGCTAACAAGCGAGGTCGGGGCAAGCACTGTTACGGACGCCTTTAATTTCCGTGCCTATACTCCTACGATTACGACTTTAACGAACGCCTATGGCCTATATATTGACGACTTTTCCTCAGCGGCTTCTGCGATCAATGAAGCAATCCACGTCGAGGGCGGTGATGTTAATCTAGCTGCAAGCGATACTTCAGTCAAAACGCTGGTTACAACTGGGATCGTGGGGATCGGAACTCCTGATCCAGATGCTGAGCTAGAAATTTATAGTGCTGATCCTACTCTTCGTCTCCGTGATTCAGGACCTACAGCTTCTTCGACGACGGCATTTATGGAATTCGGAGGCACAGATACAGGCTCTTGGGTCAGGACAGGATATGTAGGAGACTCAAGTGCTGGAGATGCAAATATAATGCTTCGTGCGGAGATCGGCGATCTGCACCTCGGAGATGCTATCAACAATCAGGCCATAGCTATATCATCAGGCAATATCAGCATGGCCGGCTCGTTAGACCTGCAAGACAACATTTATCTAACCGCGGCAGATACTCTTACGGCGGGGTCTACTCAGACTCAGGCCGGGGCTACTGTTATGACGGCCCAAATTAACAAGTTTACGGTTTCGGGTACAGATGGTGATGGTGGTGCTTTGCCGTCCGCTGTTGATGGTCTAGAAATTATTGTTATCAACGCCGATGCGGCACAGACTATTCAGATTTGGCCGGGCGTGGGGTTTAATGACGCGATTGATGGTGGGAGTATTGATGCTGTTGATGCAAACACTTTAGCTGCTGGTGAGAGCCGGACCTATGCTGCTGTCGGTACAGCGGACTGGACTACGATTTCAGATAATTCTGCTTCGCCGACTACTGGCTTTACGATGGACTCAGGAGCACAGATACTTGCCGGCACAGGAAGCGCGGGTGCTCCAAGTTATTCATTTGCTGGCCGTTCCAATACGGGAATTTATAGCGCAGCAGACAATCGGATTGATTTTGTTACGGGCAGTTCAATTCGTTTCTTTCTTTTGGGAGGTACACTTCGCGCCTCCGATGGCGCAGGGCCGGGGCTTGTAGATGGTCCGACGTCCTCAACAGTGCCGACTGTGTGGCCTAGACATTCTGACATTGACAGTGGGGTAGGTTCTAATGGAGTCGATGCCCCGAACATGATCGCTGGCGGTGTCAACGCCGTCACATGGACCGAAGCATCCGGCCACGTCATCGTCACAAGTGAAACTCATGTCGGCCTCACAGCCAACTCAGGCGGTGGTGGTGTAGGTTCCTGTTTGCAGCTTCTCTCTTCGTTCAACGAAATTTCTGTATCCGCTGCGCCCGGTGACAGCGTTTGCGTCCCAACCGCCGTAGTGGGGCAACTAGTGTTCATCATCAACAATGGCGCAAGCGCGGTAGACGTATATCCCTTCACCAGTGACAACCTGGGCGGCGGCGTTGATACCGCCGTGTCGCTGCCCGCCGGCTCAAACACCCGATATTTCGCCATCGACGGCGTGAATTGGGAAGTCATGTAAATCAGAGGAAGGATCATGAAAACACTCTACGCACTAATCGTCGCCGCGCTTCTCAGCTTCACCGCCCCGGCGCTGGCGCAGACCGACACGATCATTCTCACCAATCCAGTGCAGCCCGCGCCAGTAGCGACTTCCTATGTTCTCGGCTTCATGGAGATCGACTGGCTTACCGGCTACGTCGCCTTCGTGTTGACGGCTGACAATGGGGAGGTCGAGCGCATTCCACTTACCGGTCCCGAAGGCCAGGCGGCAATCGACGCTCTCAATTCCTCGGACGTGGCGATCAAGAACCTACGGCGGTTCGGGCTTCGCTGGCTGGCGAAGGACCATCTTGACGGGACCGTTGCCGACTAGCTTTTGATCACAGCGAGCGGAGTCAGACATGAGAGCAATCTTATCAGCGGCGATCCTGGCGGCATTCTTGGCCGTTGCATCGCCAGCCGCCGACGCCGCCGGTCATCAAATCTGTGTGTCTCACGACAATTGGGCTAAGTCCCTTTATATGGGATATCAGGAGCGGCTGGTCGCGGCGGGCATTACTGCAGGAGGCCATCTATTGGAGGTGTTCGCTTCCCCCGATGGCGAGACCTGGACCATCCTGTATACACCCCCTGGCGGCTTGACTTGCGGCCTTGCATCGGGAGAGGCTTGGCTTAACTATCCCGACCCGCCGGATGTACCGACAGAAGATGAGGATGCGATATGACCCGAAGCAGTGATAAAGAGCGCCGCACAGGCTATGTCGACCTGTGCGACGAAATCAGGAACCTCGGCGTCAAAGTTGACGGCAACACCACCGCCACCGTGGCGCTGACAAAACGAGTGGCCGCCGTTGAAACGGTCACTTCCGAATGGCGCGGGGGCCTAAGGGCCGGGCGCTCGTTTGTCGGCTTTCTTATAGCGGTCGGCGCAATGCTCGGCGCTTGGGGGATGTTCGGAAAATGAAAGCGGATGATCTGCTGCGCGGCGTCATCACGCCGGCGCTCACCGCACTCAAACTCCGTTCATGGCAAGCCGAGCAATTATGCCTGGGCACCGCAATCGCTGAGTCCAATCTCGAATCCCTGTTTCAGGTCGGCGGCGGGCCGGGGCGTGGGTTGTGGCAGATAGAGCCCTTCACCGCGCGCGACGTGCTGCGCCGCTATCTTGGTCGCCGCATCGATCTGCGCTGGCGGCTCAAGCAGGCCGTCTATCCCCTCGGCGGCATGACGTGGTGGACGGACTGGACCGACGAGGCCCTAAGCCATGCCCTGTGCGTAAACCTCGCCTTGGGGGCCGCTGTATGCCGCCTAATCTACTTGTGGGCACCGGAGCCCATCCCCGATGACCTCGAAGGCCAAGCGGCTTATTGGGTCAAGCACTACAACAAGGGCGGGGCCGCGACCGTCGAGCATTATGTCAAGGCTTGGGAAGGGTCGGCGTGATGGCCGCTGCCCGGATCGCCTATCGCAAAGGCTATAAATACCAGCTTGCCGAGACCTGCTCGGTCCAGACGGATATTTTTCCCGACGAAGATATTGAGACCCAATTCATCACCCTAAAACGCTCCGGGATGTTGAAGGTCTACGAAGCCTATGCGTGGGATGGGCCAAGCGGGCCAACATGGGATACGCCCTCGGCTATGGGCGGCTCACTGTTTCACGACGCGTTGTATCAACTCATGAGAATGGGGCTGCTGGATCGCAAGTGGCGTCATGCCGCCGATAAATTGTACCGGAGAATCTGCCTAGAAGATGACATGTGGCCGCCCAGGGCATGGTGGCATTTCGAGGGCGTGGATCATTTCGCCGCTGGAGCCGCGCAAGCAAAGGCCAGAAAGCGTATTATCCTAGCCCCATGACAACTATTTGGAGGAAGCTCTTATGTTGCACGCGATTAGCATAGCCGCCCTGGCCCTCTTTCTGGCAGCCTGCGGCACCACACCCGAAGCCGAACTTCGCTATGCCGCCGCTGGCGGTACGTTCATGAACCTCGATACCATGTATGTTCTCGATGACGGCACGACCGTTCCCTTCAAGATCAATTGGGATACGGCCAGCTCCAAGGACATGGTGAAGATCAGCCTTTATCACCCCAAGACCGGCAAGCTGTTGTTCGAGTATGAAGCCCACGCCGTCACTCAGCCCGAGGAAGTCATGGCCCTGCTCGCTCAGGTGAAGGGCGAGATCGCGGCGGCTCAACTTGGGTTGGGAGCCGAGGCCCTGGACGTGTTGTCGCAGGGCATCGTTGGGAGAATCACAAGCGGGCTGATTCCTTAGCGCTTGTCGCCGAGACTGTTTTACAATTCGGGCAAACCCAGCCGCGCTTGTCTTTGATCCAGCCGCCTTCTAGGGCCATCTTTCCCAATCGGGTGAGGGTGAAGAGAACAGCGCCTCGGGTGTTCCTAGACAGGTCGCCCGGCATATGCCCGTTATCTGACCGGCAATGATTACGCCGCACGTCACAATGAATTTCTATCCAAATAGACATTATCCCTTAGCCCTTCTTGCCATCATCGTATCCGCACAGTGAGGCCAGGGCGATGGCGAGCGCCGCCGCGATGATCGCCATGACGATTTGAAAATCTGTCATTTTGCAGCCTTTGAAAATCTACCTGTCCGATCAACGCCGACACAGACCGCCGCCAGGTAGGCGAACTTGCCGGCCTTGATCATGTCGGGGATGAATTGATAGGACCGCCGCCCGCCACGCAGCTTGTCATCCTCGGCTTTCCAATCCGCCGCAAGCTGACAGGCCATGGTCCACAGGTTGACGCCTTGCTTGTCTTTCAAGTCGGCAGTCAATTGGCGCTCGCCGCGAAGCATCATGAACACGTCATAGAGCTGCGCGCCTCTTTGCTGGCGGCGGTTGTTCCAGTCGCGGCGGCATGATGCGCCAGGACAAAAGACGGCGGCCTTGGAGCCGTCGAAGGTCTCGCCGCATTCTCGGCAATTCATGTCTTTCTCCCTTTTCTCCGATGTTCGGCGGCGCGTTTAGCATCGAGCCATTTGTAATATTTATCGGCCATGACATTAAGGCGATCCGCTAATTTTTCTTCTGCTGAGAACCTATCGAGCAAGCCGCCTTCTTGATGCTCGCCGCGTAACATTTTGCCGTATGACTTGCGATAGGCTGGAGTCCAATCCCACTTCGGCGTGATCTTGATGCCGGCAATCTTGATGGGAACGCCGGCCTTGATCGCCACTATGCGATTTTCTTCATGATGGTGGCCTCGATGTGCGGCCCGACCTCGCCAATGCGTATGCAGGGATCGAGGCCGAGCCGGAATACCAGGCCGCGCTTGCCGGCTTCGTCGGATAGATCGTTGATCCATTTGACGGCGGTTCGGACTTCCTGCCCCAAGCCGGAATCGGTCAAGGTGTCTATGGCGTGATGGGTCATTTCATTCTCCGTTGGTTTGGGCCGCCTTGGCGGTGGCGGCTTGCTCGTCATCAAGTTCCTTGAGGTAGGCTTTGCCTTGTTCAGTGAGCCTCAAGCAGTCTCTTGATTGGCAAATGGGGCAAGTAACCTCATTGGGATCAAGCGTGACTCTGCGCCCCTGTTTTCTAGAACCGCAAAATCGACTGTCGAAGTTGAAAAAGTGTATAACGGCCATCGTTTAATCCTCATCTGGTGACGGTTTGTGCGATACTGTTTAGACGGTATTCTAATTATATTCCCACGTCAATCAATTAAATGGGTCTGAAATACGTTATCTCTGTGCAGGTGGTCAATCTTATATGGCCTTCGATTGACCAGAACGGGCGCTTATACGAGAGGATGAGGACAACTCCCGCCGCCATACCCGATTCGCTATGCGTCAGTCCGCCTTACAGGTGAAACAACACCCGGTCGGATCAAGAGTGAAGCCGTCATCACTGACGGCCCGCCCACAATCGGGACACCGGGCCGGGATTGTCTGATTCGACCAGTTCTTATCAAAGTCCGCCATGGCTTCCTCGGGCGTATCACCGAACCCGCCGACACCATCCATGAGATTGTTGCCGTAAAGGGCGGACCATTTATTACCGTCCGGCACGAGGCTCGGGCGCATAAGGACATGCGGCGCGCGCCCTGCCGCTGCTGTGTTCTGTGCTTCAACGGCGGCATTCCATTGCGCGTTGAGCACACCCTGTTCGGTTGTCATCTTCAAATACTCCTATCCTTCTCATCGACGACCACGCCATCGATGTTAATTGATCCGTCAGGCATCTTTTCCGCCCAGGTGTTCTCGCCACGATCAGCCCGGCCTTCCAATTCCTCGGCTTTCTGGACTTGCCAGGGAAGGTGATTGGCCCGCGCTCGCACCGCCGACTTACGAGCCATGGCCGGGAAGTCGGTTCCCCATAGTGATTTTTCTCTCTTCGCTCTCCACGCCGCCGATATATCACGCCGAGCGATGATGTCCGGTAGGTCGAGGTAATCAAATACTCGATCCGCGCGATGACCGATGGGCCATGAGATCGCATATGATCCAATCACAGGATTATCGTTTCCCCGGCCCTGGCCGCTCGTGGGGCGGTGTTTAAGCCATGGGTCTAGCCCTAACTCATAGGAGAACTCATCGGCCTGTCGCGCCACCTGAGCGTCGATCATGAAGCCGGCATTGTAGGCGAGGGAAATGAGACCGCTGACCATGATGACGAGTTGCGCTCTATTCTTGTACGGCAGGATGACCGATTGCCGCCCATCAACTTCGACGCCGAACACGGCGGCTGTCGTCACGGCTCTCCATAATGATGAGCGTTCGCATTCGAGCAGTTTCAGATTGCCCTTGATGCAACTGATCACCGTGCGGTTGAGGCGGTCGACCGGCAAATGCTGCGGCAGTACCTCGGCGAGCGATTGACGATTGGAGTCCAGTTCCTTGCGGAAAATTGTCAGAGCTTGCGTCATGGGGATTCTTTCATCCTGTCGTTTGCGATTTTCATTTCGACCGTCGCATGTTGCACGATCCACTCCAAACCCAACTCGCTCCCGAGGGTGGAGTTGTGCGCCATTTCCTTGATGCGATCCAAGGCTCGCAACAGATCCGCGACGACGCTCTTGAGCCGCTTAATCCTTGCATTCTGGAAGTCAGTACATTTGATGGCAGCGATCCCGGCCCGCGACATCTCGATCCGTTGCGCCTCGATGCCGTCGGCGGCTTCCCAATCCAATAATTGTTTTGGGTCTGCTTGCCACGGACAATTTACATGTGCTGCTTTTCGCAGCCGCTTCACCCGTTCACCAACGTCTCCGGGAAGTTCGGTCTGCTGCACCTTGATATACTCGGCGGCATCGATGAGCGCCAGCATCCTGCCTTGATGGATCAGGGCCTCACCCATGTCCTTCTCTTGTTTGGAAGCCCGTCGTGAGCCCTCGGCATGAACCAGTAGCCGCGTAACCAGATCGTCCATTTTAATCATTTCCTCATTCCCCTCAATAAAGGTTGCCGCTCGACGCCGCGAGCAGGGCCAGATAGGCAAGCCAGATCACAACCATGAACGCGACTGCGCCCGCGAGGATGGTTGAGGCTATTCGGATGAATGCCATTGGTTCATTCCTTTCAACGCGCGCATCCCACAAGATGATTCCAGCGGCGCTCCAACCAATGAGTATCCCGGTGGCTGCTGTGACGAAAACAATGAATATCTTGATGAGCATCATGATCGATAGTGGATTGAAACATGCTCGATGGCCTTACCTGGCTCGGCGGTTCGCCAATCGGGCCATTCGCGGTTTTCATTTTTTATCTGTTTATTGGCCAGTGCCTCGGCGATTTCATGAGGTTCATGACCCGCCCGCCACGCGCCATCGAGGGCCAGCAAAATCACGTCCACCCATTCCTCAAGATCATTAGGGCTGCCTTCAACCTCGATTAGTTCCCTACGGATATGGTCGATGATGCCGGCAGTCCTCGCACCAGGACCAAACGCTATCCGTGAGAACGCCCGTTGGCGGTGAAGGTGCGCGATTAAGTGAAATTCCATCTGGGGCTCCTTATTGCGCCACGGCCAATCAGACGCCGGGGTACAGCAGGCTCAGATCGGCCTTCTTGATACCCAGCATGTTCAAAACACGAATGACGTTGCTAATTCTCGCGTCTGCGCCATTCTCTATTCGGCTGTAGGTCGTTGGACTCATTTCTGCTCGACGGGCCGCTTCACGAAGGCCAATTTTTCGGTCCTGACGGATTTCCTTTAGGAATGTCATATCGCTCTCACGGCTGAACCTCGCTCGACGCCGTGTCGCGCCCCGGAAATTCGATCACGTCGGCAGACATCTCGGACGGGCTTATGGTTTCATTCGGGGGCACACGACCGAACGTGCGGTGGTGATCGCAGCGCCTGGCTTCCTCGACATACACCCCCCAGTAATGGCGCGCGATCTCGCCGACCGAGCGGACCGTCTGGCCGATCGCGTACCCGCCAGCGTTCTCGCCATAGAAAAACACCGCCTTAATCGGGCGCTCGTCTTGGGTCAAAATTGTCCTTGTGTCCATGATCATTCCCTATCCAGCGGTGCTTGCGCGTCCATGCCCGCTTTCAATGCAGCCTCGGTCGGCGCTTGTGCCGTCATCGGATCGTCATCGAATTTCAGAGTGACGCGGATGAATGGTTTCCTGATCACGATCTTGCCGCCAGCCTTCTCAAGGTCAGCCGTCGTCAAAGACTTGCCCTTGACGTTGGAATATGACGCCCGGACCTGATAGCGGTTCGAGCGGGCGCGCGAATGCTCATCCAAGTGCTGAACGATCTGCGCCTTCCGCAATTTCTCGATCTTCTCGTAATGCTTCCGGCGCTCGGCTGCATCCAGAAATTCAGAGGCCATATCATCGAAGGTCATGTCGTCGACGATGGACTCTGTGCCAATCGCAAGCGCGTCCTCAGTGAGGCCCAACCGCTCGTCATGAGCCGCAAGCCAATAGGGAAGCTCGCCGCCCGTCAGGATCGGCTCGCGCTTTTCCTTGACCATCAGGAACAACTCGCGCCACTTGGCTTCAATGTCGGTGATCATGTCGGCCAGATCGGCGCGCTTATAGACATAGACTTTCAGATCATTGCCGCCGACCAGGGCCGCGATTGCGCCCCATTGGATTTCGGGATGGCAGGCGAGTTGATGAGCAAGCTGCATCTGATCTCGGATGCTTGCGTCGTCGTCGGTATAGCTTGTGACCCATTGCAGATAATCGCGGTTCTTGCACTCGATGATCCCCGGCCCGTCCTCATGCTCGCGGACGTAGAAATCAACCGTGCAGCCGATTGGCAGGGTCTCGTCGGGATGGTGAACGAAAATGCGATAATCGTCAGGATCAGGGATTACCACATGGGTTTGATCTTCTTCGGGTTGGTGATAGTCGAGCCCGTCGATCAAATCCCATCCCTTCTGAAATGCGACCTCGCCAGCGATCACCGGCTCCATGGCTTTCCCGAGGCGCACCCTGGCATTGGTATCTTCATCCGGCCCAACGTCATCGAGCAGGCGGGAGAACCAAGCCCATACCGACCAGGCGCTCGGCATATCGGCATAGCCTCGGTCGAACAGCGCGCCGCTATATGACGAGCCGCCATAGTGATAATGGATTTGAGCGAACTCAGACTCCGATTTCATAACTGTGATGGTCACAATTCTATTCCTTCTGGTGGAGTTAATTCAGCCCAATGAGTAACTTCAAGGCTGTCGGCCCCAATTGCCTTTAATGCGTCTTCGTAAAAGGAACGGCTCCAATCATCTTTGACGCTTGACGGCTCTTGAGGATGGCGAACCATGAAAGCGTATCCGCATCTTCGCCAGGCTACCCCCGTGTGAAATTGAACCCCGTCGAGCCACGCAAGAACCTTTTGATTTTTAGGAGGCAATCTTTCCGAGCTTTTGGTCCATTCTATATCGCTCATCGGAACTCCTCGTTGGCGCGTGCGGTGGCGGCGTTGGCAATCTTGATGGCGGCTGTCAGAGAGTCATAACTGACTTGTGCGGCGGGTGCGCGCTCCCAAAAATAATTGAGCAGGGCTTCATCAGCTTGACGTTGCACCGCTTGAGCGACCTCAATCAACCCTTCCAACGCCTCAAGCAAATCGGTGCTGATATCTCTGAGCCGGTCGATCTTGATTTGTTGTTTCTTATTGCGCTTGGTGGCCTCTTCAAGCATCCGCACCCTGCCTCGATATAGGAGAAACGTTTTCATGGCTTCGACTCCCATATGAAGGTATTGGGCGCTGCGAGTGTCTCCATGAGCCGCCAAAATTCTAGGCCCGCCTCATCCCAGGTAACATCAGGACCAAGCGTGACGGTAAATTTGCCGTCCTTTACCGGACTAATTGTAAATAGAGTCCGGCCAGTCTGGACAAACTCAAAATTGTCATACTGTCTTTCTTTATTAGCGAATGCCGCACTCGGTTGAGTATAAAGAGTGCTCGTGTATGGAGTTGCATCGGGGATTATTCGCACCCCGTATGATGGCCTTTCGCCGAGGATTGCCCAAATAACGCCATAAACAATAATGCTGCCGATAAGCATAAAGGCAACCACGCTCGCGGTTGATTTCGCTTCTGACATTTTCATAACGATTCCTTCCTCATCAATTGTTGAACGCATATTCATGAAGCTCATCGACGATGTGATCATGAAGGCATTGCGGCATAAGCCCGAGCGCGTATGCGGAAAGCTCCGTCCTGTCTTTGGTCCATTCAATTATATCGACGGTCAACCAGCGGCCCGGATATCCGACGTCAGGCTCGGCGCGGTGTGTCTCTGCGGTCACGGTGATGCGCCAGACATGACCGTACGGCGTCTCGTATTCGATGTCCTTGGTGATCTGAGCCATAATTTCCTCATCGGCCGCATAAATACTCTTCACATTCCGTTTATAGGGTGTTATAGATTTATTTGTCAACCGATTAAATGGGAAAAGAAACATGGCGAGTAATAGAAGTAGGGGCCGTCCGCGCACTGGCAATCTGAAAACGCATGTCATGCTTGAGCCCGATCTATTGAAGCGGGTCAAGAGCCGGGCCAATGCCGAACATCGGAACGTCTCGAACATGATCAATGTGCTGATCCGGGCGGCGCTGGATGTCGAGGAAACGCTCGACCGGGCCGAAGCGATGAGAAAGGCCGAGGATCATGGATGAAGACGTGAAGGATATCGCCCGTCTGTTTGTCGAGGCAGCGGCAATCCGTGATACGGCGCAGGCGGTATATAATGAGACGGTAGGATTTCTGAATAAGCGCCTCGCCACCGATGGGCCAATGATGATTGGTGACAAAGCCGAAGTTGAAAGGGGGGTGTTTTCACGAAAGGAGACCGGCAAGCTGTTTGTAATCGAGCGAGTCAGTATCCAAATGGATTGGTTCGGAAAAATAGAGGTTGTCGCAAGCGGATCTATCATCAAACAAGACGGACAGCCAGGACGCCGTATCGGGCGGAGGACTTTGCAAGTGGAGCTATAGCCATGACGCCACCGGCACAACGCCGTCGCAAGTTCTCAGGCCGGACCAGCGGCGCGAACATCCCGAATGTCCACGTCTATATCTGCGCGGTCTGCCAATCATGGAACAACGGTAAGAAGCCTGCCCAGTGCAATGGATGCGGTTCGATGGCCTTCATTCATTTCTCATCCAAGGCCGAAGCAAAGCGATATGGCGAACTGAAACTTGAGGAATTCGCTGGCCTGATCAGTGACATTGAGTTGCAGCCGAGATTTCCATTGAACGCCTATCGTTGGGATATGGAAAAGGCGGGCGGTTTCGGTGAAGGCGAATTGATCAAGATCGGCGCATACGTAGGCGACTTTCGATATGTCCGATATTCTTATGGTCCCCGAAAAGACTATTCCAGAAATGGCGCGGATGTCATCGAGGACGTGAAGGGCGGCGCTGATACGCCGCTGTCGGCCTGGAAGCGTAAACATGCCGAGGCTCAATACGGCATCACGATTCAGATTGTGAAACGATAACCGTGAAAAACGATGACTGAGCATGAAAAACCACAACCAACCCCTATGGAGCATGAAAAGCGATGAGAAAAACAATGTTTGGCGACACCGTGATTGAAAATGCCAAGGATGATCTTGGCGAGGCAATCATGAACCATGAAGCAGGAACTATCCACGCCGTAATCCGTGAAGATGAGCCGGGCAAGGTTTCATTCGAGATTATGGAAAATGAAAACGGGGAAAGTGTGGCCTCGTCAGATGCAATTTTCGGGGACATCAACACCGCCCGAACGTATCTCCGGGGCTGGTTGCCCAGCGCCGCTATTCTAGTCGCATAAAGGAGCGTGAAGCCGATGACGAAGAAACCAGATACCGATACCACCGCCCAGCCCACCAAGGGACCGGGCCGCCCGCGCAAGGAACTCCCGGCAATCGGCGGCAACATCAAGGGCCTGACCGGCGAAATCATTGACGCATTCGAGAAGATCGACAAGCTGGCCGGCGACCGCGAGGCCATCAATAAGAATGTCCAGGCCATCCGCGAGGACTTGTACGCCAAGGGCATCCCCAAGGAAGCCCTCGATCTGGCGCGGGCGTACAAGGAATGGCCCGAGGACAAGCGCCGCAACTTCGACCTGTCCTTTGCCGTATGCCGGGACGCAATCGGGATGCCGATGCAAGGCGACTTCCTCGAACGATTGAAGTAGCGCACGGATAGCGCCGCAAGGCGCTTAGGGCGGCGGGTGGTACTGTTCCGCCCGGACGTATCTCCCGCCGCCCACCGGCCATCCTACGTCATCCGTTTAGACGCATATCAATGTGAGGTGATTATGGGGCGTCAAAAGACCTTGGATGCAGCAGAAAGCCGAACCTTGCTGATCCGCTGCTGGAAAGCTGGAACGGCCACAAAAGAGATCGCCTACATCCTCGATACATCGGTTAATATTGTCAGTCGTGAGCTTCGATTGTTGCGGGACTTTGGATTGATCAGTGATCGGGCGGTGAACAAGCAGAAAAGGCAGCCCACTGACCGGCTCGAGCGCGACAGCGCTGACCCACGATATATTCGGGCGATGAGGATATGCCTCCGCTGCGGCACTGAATTCAGTAGCACTCATTGCGGAAATCGGTTGTGCAAGAATTGTGCTGCTTCCGCCGCCGGCGGGCGCGCGATCAGATGAACCATCCCGATATCCCTGACGGTCAAGATGAGATCGATGAGCATGTCAAGATCGTCGTGCTCGAGCAGGTGGCGCATTTCCAAGCCACTCATGCCGTTCCGTTTGAGGCCATGAACGCGCTTCTCGGCTCCACATATAGAGGCCCGGTAAAGATGCTTCTGTGGGCCGATGTCGCCGATCTGGCCGAGGATATCTATCGAGAGGACCAAGGCTTGCCGGCGAAGAAAATCCATAAATATTCCGTACCGAGATACAAGGATGGAGTGCGTATCTGATGGCGCGCTTCCCGGCATTGCCGCTTTGGATCGACGCCTGGTCGATGGACACCGATCATCTGACGTATGAGGAATTGGGAATCTATATCAAGCTCGTGGTCCTGATGTGGGGCTCGCCTGACTGCCGGATACCGAACGATGATAAATGGCTGGCGAAACATTTTCACCTGCCGGTTGGGGTGATCGAGGAAAAGGTGCGCCCGGTCATCAAGGAATTCTGCAAGATCACTCGTCAATTTATCACGCAAGGGCGGCTGAAAGACGAATGGAATTTGAAGTTAGAGCACAGCGATAATCAGCGAACTCGCGCTAACACACGATGGCGAAAGAGAAAAAAGAGTACCCGAGCGATGCCTTCCATTCCTTCCCCTCCCATCCCTAAGAAAGAGAATTCAGGGGATTCCTCAAATGATCCTGTGGAAAAGACGGTTAAAGTCGGGGATAAGCTACTGCTCAAGTCGTCGACCATCGAAGCTGCACACGAGATAGCTGAGGGTTACGATATCCATAATCTCGAAGCGAGATGGGTTTTGTGGAATCA